>Ga0214923_10000188_pt1 | contig 94729 bp, 75 predicted proteins | sample LL1510_MetaG_FD_177993 | JGI IMG/M metagenome (GOLD analysis project Ga0214923, IMG submission 177993) | Freshwater microbial communities from Lake Lanier, Atlanta, Georgia, United States - LL-1510 | ecosystem: Environmental > Aquatic > Freshwater > Lake | place: USA: Georgia | collected... | reverse complement strand
ATGTGCGAGTTCATGTGCGTGAGCCTCAAGTGCCGCAAAAAGTGCGCAACACGCGTTCTTCGGGTTGAGGAGGCATGCGATATGGCTCGTGTTCGGGTGAATCTTCAAACGGCGTGGCCAGCAGCCTGACAAGTGTGTTGAGTGGCTCGTAGTTGCCAGCTTCCGCAGCGCTCAAGGCCTGCTGCACTCGGTGGTTGCGTGGAATGATGTTTGGGTTGTGAGCATTCATGAGCGCACGCACCTCACCGGAAGATTTGTGTGTTTGAGCGGCCCATCGGGTTTGCCAGCGCCGCTGCCAATGCGCAAAATCGGCTGATGTAAAGACGGCTGTTTTGAGGCGCATGAAGAGAGCGTTGCGCTCTTCTGTTGCGCTGCTCTGCGCTGGTGCGTGTTCATCAATGAAAAGATTCAGCCTGCGGAATGAATTTGTGTAGTCGGATTCCGTTTTATGCAGAAGTTGCAGAAAATCGGTGATCAGTGCTTGATCTTCCTCACCGCGCTCGAAAATTCCGAGCTTGCACGCCATGCCGTTAAGCCAATGTTGATTAAAAATTTCTGCGTATGATTCAAGCGCATCTTGCGCCACTTCTACTGCTTTTTCATGGTCTTCATCGAGAAGCGGAAGAAGCGTTTCGGCGAACCGCTCGAGGTTCCACAGCGCGATACGTGCTTGGTTTGCAAATGAGTAGCGTCCCTCGGTGTCGATCGAGCTGAACACCGTATTGGGGTGGTAGGTGTCCATGAATGCGCAAGGACCATAATCAATTGTTTCGCCAGAAAGAGCCATGTTGTCGGTGTTCATGACCCCATGGATGAACCCCACGTGCATCCATTGTGCAATGAGTTTTGCTTGGCGTGCAATAACATTGCGCAAGAGCTGCAGAGCGGGTGGTTCGCTTTCAGAGAAGTTTTTGTCGTGACGCTCGAGAGTATAAAGAATGAGTGCAGCGAGTTCGCTTTCTTGACCGTGTGCAGCTGCGAATTCAAAAGTTCCAACCCGGAGATGGCTGGCAGCGACGCGGGTGAGTACGGCGCCCGGCAGAGGGCTTTCCCGCATCACACTTTCACCCGTGCGAACCACAGCAAGACTGCGGGTGGTGGGGATACCTAAGCCGTGCATTGCTTCGCTGATGATATATTCGCGCAGCATCGGCCCCAGAGCCGCACGACCGTCGCCGCGTCGTGAGTAAGCGGTGCGCCCCGCCCCTTTGAGCTGGATATCGAACACTTCGCCGCGCGGTGTCAGGTGCTCACCGAGCAAAAGAGCGCGGCCATCGCCGAGCATTGTGAAGTTTGCAAACTGGTGCCCTGCATAAGCTTGAGCCAAAGGCTGTGCGCCGTGGGGAAGGACGTTGCCTGCGAAGATCTGCGCGCCTTCTTTGCCGGCAAGTGCAGCAGGGCGAAGTCCGAGTTGCTCGGCAAGTGCAGAGTTGAAGATAACCATCTCGGGTTGGCGCACAGGTGTGGGTTGAACGGAAGAGTGAAAAATATTGGGTAATTCAAAATAACTGTGCTGAAAATTCCATCCCTGAGATGCTGCTGGTGTTGCTGCCGTCATGAGTCTTTCCCCTTCTCCCTCAGGAAGAGAACTTTGCCTTATTTTTCGTAGTTTGTCTTAATATCCACTCTCGGCGGTTGCGACAACCGCCTGTCCGGGGCTTAAGAAAATTCTCTGCAATCACGAAATTTTGCGCTAAAGTGCAAAGAGCAGTCTTGGCATTTGGGCAGCGCTCAAGAGCTTTGCAGCTGTTTTTTTTGTTCGAACGAGGTTGACATGCGGATTTGGTTGGATGCCGATGGGTGTCCGAATGATGTCAGGGAGTGTGTGTTTAAGGCGTCGTTGCGCACACAAATTCCGGTTGTGTTGGTGGCGGATCGCTGGGTGAAGCTGCCTCCTCATCCGCATTTGCAGATGATTGTTGTGAACCAAGGGTTCAACGCCGCCGACGACTACATTGCCGACAACGCAACCCCCGATGACCTTGTTGTGACCGACGACATTCCCCTCGCTCACCGCTGTGTCAGTAAAAATGTTGCGACCTTGAGTCGGCGTGGCCAGGAATTTGATGAGGGAAATATTGGCGAGCGATTGGCCACCCGAGACCTCATGGACGGCTTGCGCGGGGCTGGAATGCTGACCGGTGGGCCTGCGTCTTATGGAGCACAAGACAAAAAGAAATTTGCTGAAACTTTCGACAGGCTCCTCACGCGCCTTATTTTGAAGGCAAAAAAAGCACAGGCTTAAGAATTCGCCATGAATCTTTCACAGCATTGTTGAAAAAAGAATTGGCAGGCCTTTGGAACATGCATGAGTGTTCTGTTGGAGGTCTGAATTATGTCGCTCTCTCAATTGTTTTCCAACATTTCTTCGCGAAGAAATGTGCTGGCTGTCTGGAACCAATTGGGTGCTTGGGGCCATGGGATGGTTTATTTGGCACTTATGCTGCCCTTTGCCATCTTTCGTCACGTCCGAATTCATGGCGATGAAAAAGTGTATGTAGGCCAGGCTTTGGAAATGCTTCGTGCGGGGCATTGGTGGCAGCAAATTCAATTCGGCGAAGTAAAATATATCAAAGGCCCAATGCATTATTTGTTGCTGATTCTTGGTCACAAGCTTTTTGGCTTCTCGATGCTCTCAACGGTTTACATGAACTTCCTGCTCGCAGCCTTGGCTGTTGTTGGGTTGCGTGCCGCGGGCAATTATCTGCTTGAGCGGGGGCATGTTTTACGCTCTGTTCCTGCCTGGCTATTTGCGAGCTCCGGCGCATTTGTGATGTTTTCCTTTTCGAGCCAGATGGACAGCGAAGTCACCAGCCTCTATGCAATCGCACTTTCTTTGTCAGTGCTTGCTCGACACACAAATAAAAATATTTTCTACGCTTTGCTTTGGCTCACCGTGGGTGCTGCTGGAACATTCAAGTCACCGCTCCACAGCTGCCTTCTTGGCGTTTCAGTGCTGGCGTATTTTATTGCGTCAGGAGAGTTCTTCAATGGACTACTTGCAAATCCCAGCCGCTGGCTTTTTGTTGTTGCGGGTGTGTTATTTTCGGGCTCGGGTTATCTTGTTCCCTTTGTCCTTGATCAACAACGCTGGCTTGGAACCTACATGTTCCGCGAAACGATCGACAGACAGCGGTTTTCAGATCCTGCGTCGGGCTTTCTTCTTAATAATTTCATCTTCCATATTTTCCCTTGGTCGATCCTCGTATGTCAAGCGATTTGGATCGCCTTCCAACGCATTCGTAACCACAATTTTAAAATCGATGAACTGACGCGCGTTGGGCTTTCGTTTCTGTTGCCAACGTTTTTGTTCTTCTTTGGATTCGGATATTTGGCTCCTTGGTATGGCCTGCCAATGATTCCTGCGCTTGTTCTGCTTATTGTGGGCCAGTTGGCGGCGCGGCCTGAGCCACTGAAGGATATCGCCAATGCATTGCTGCCATGGGTGGTTGTTTTGATGGCATTGGTGTTGGTCACTCACGCGGTCTTTTATGATTCAACGCCTTGGTGGCATGGGTCGTCGGGTGTGCTTCTCACTGTCGTTTTGATTCTTTCTTTTGTTGTTTTGGAAGCGGTTGCGACAGGCAAACGTCTTTCTGCAAAAGCGGGAGTCTTTGTTGGAGCTGGGCTTTTTTGGTGTTCTGCTCTTGGCATGACTGCAATTTTGGGCGAAGCCGAATTGCATGATGCTCGGATGGTTTTGCAGAGCACATCAGCCCCATTGAACTACAACAATATCGTCAAAGAGAATTACAACGAATGGGGATACATGGCCTATATGTTGGGTCAGCCCTCAGAATTCTCCAACAGCTTTGAAGATCTTGTGAAAGCTGGCCGCAACGGGCAATGGATGGTTTTTACAAGCAAAGAAGAGCTAAACTCTTTCTGGACATGGCTTTCACAGAGCGGCTTGCAGAATGAATTTCTTGGCCATGTTGATATCCGGCTTTGGAGACGCTGGCCGCGGAATGTGAGTCAACTGCGCGAAATTTGGAATCAGCGATCCGATACCGAGAATTTGTGGGATCGCAGCAGCCGCCACTTTATGCTCATGCGTCTCACAGAACCGCAGAGTCACGTCCAACGCTGAGAGCCTTGCAGATGCACCCGTAGAAATGGCAGAATCTCGAATCTTGCGAGACTGACTTCATTTTATGCGGAGCGCTGTGCTTGAGAGCCAACAATCTATTCCACCTGTTCCGTATTATCTTCATGTGCTTCGCTGCGTTTTGTGCACTTGCGTCGGACGCTGCTTGGGCACAAGGGGCATTCAAGCTGAATTCGACTGTTCTCGACAGTGAATCTGCGCGTGGCTGGTTGTTCTCGCCGACGGGGGAGATTTCTTTTTCGACAGCAGTTAAATCGGGTTGGAGTGCTGCAACGCAACTGAGGTTTGCTCAACAGAAAACAAACGATTCCGCTGCCCGCTTTGAGACTCGCCTAAAAGAAGCAAGTGTGACGAATGAATTTGAAGAGGGTCGGGTGTCGGCAGGGCGGGTGCTGGCGCGCTTTGAATCGTCGGGAATGAATGAAAGCGCCAAGTCTTTTCTTCGCAGTGAACTCTTTTACGATGGCATTCGCTTTGAGCGGACTGACAATAATGTGCGTTGGGGATTATTTGCCGGTGGACCTGCGGTGTTTGGTTTCAATCTCGCCAATGAACTCAAGGGCATGAAATTGGCTCTCATTTATCGCGGCGAAAGGAATAAAATTGGGCCATTTCCCGCCGTCGCTCCGGACGGTGCTTTGCTCAACACTTTGCGTGCGGCACACACTCATGAGGGCGAATTTTCATTCAAACTCTTCGCGGAAGAATTGCAGGTTGAAAGCCTTTTCCAATTGCTGAGTCAGGGTGCGCAGCGCGGTGTTGTGACCTTAGATGAGATTTGGGGTGAACAAAAATTTGGAGCAATTGATACGGCCTTGCCAAGTTCGTACAACGAATATCGCGTGGCCACGCAAATTAAATATTTACTTATCACCCAGAATGATTCACGCGACTGGTTTATTTTTTCAACGGCTGCAAGAACCGCACCGCGGTATCATGAAGGAACAGAAGACGAGAAATTTTTTCGCCAGGGTGCAGGTGGCGATGTTCAATTCGCAACGGCATTGGAATCCACGAATGACACATTTTCAACTCAAGCCGGCCTAGCAGGAGAATACTCTTCTTCAGCTAAGTATTTTTCTCTTGCCGCGCGCAATTCTGAGGGCGAGCGCAAAACCATTCAAACCAAATGGACCGCGTGGGTCAGCAGCCGCATTAAATTTTAAGGAGTGGGCACACTGATTGTGATACTTCGTGCGCCCAGCGCGACACTCACCGGGAATTTACTGACCGTTTGAACGCGATCAAAGGTTGCGTATCCCACACCCACTCCCACCAGCGATCCAACCAAAACGTCAGACCAGTTGTGTTGTTTGTCGATTGCCCGCGATGATGCCACCCAGGTTGCTGTTGCATTGAGAAGAGTTGCGTAGACCCAGGCCGAGCGAGGCTCTCTGAGCTCGGCAAATGCGAGGTGAGTTGCATAGGTGGCAAATGTGAACGCGTGCGAAGCGTGTCCGCTGAAAAAGGAATAGCGATCGTCTTGACGTGCTTCGCCGCGGCGCTCAACTGTGTCGTAAAAGGGTCGCTTCCGACCAAACCACCCCTTCGCACTTGAGGTGAAAAATTCATTCCAGAGATGCGCGTGAACGAGCCCGCGCAAGTATGTGTTAAGCGGGAAATTGTGATTGCTGTTGAGTGCATCTATAAACAGGGGAATACCCACCGCAGCGCCCAAGCTAGTCGCAAACAACCCAGGCTGACGGGTTGGGTTGCGAACCCCATTTGCAACCTCGTTGTTGAATGGCCATCGGGGTTTCTCGGGTGGAGTTCGGTTGCTGACAGCGGTTACGATGAGACCTTCAAGCGGCAAGGTATAAAGATCTTGCTCCCACAACCCTGGGGTGTAAACGAAGCATTCAGCAGATAGATTTTGCGCTGACAGTGAGTCGCAATTCATTGCGAGACCCGTGTGAAGATAAACTCACTTGCAGTGTCGACTCCGGGGGTTGAATGAGTCAGTTGCAACCCTTTATCCGAGAGGGCTTGCAGTGAAAATATGGAGAGTGTGCTGCTGCCTTCTTGGCCGCAATTCAAAGAAACATTCACCTGTTTGAAAGTTTCCTCTTGGCCTGCCTCAACTAGGCTGACTGGGTTGAGGTTGCACGTTCCTCCCCAAGCCTCTTCAAAGGAGGCAGGGTTGGGCGAGCGACACACACTGCTTCCTGAGGGTTGAATGCGGACAATTTTTCTGCTGCGGCTGATGCTGATTTCGAAATTCCCCTGGCATTCAACTTCACGATAGCGGCCGTTTTGATTCAAATGCGCGGACATGAGCTGATAACGCCCATCCATGACAGTGGAGCTGCTCTCGTGCCCACAGCCTGCAAAGAAAAACACGGTGCTGACGGCAAGAAAAATGCGGACGGCGTTTGATTGGAAAGGAATCATAGAGACCTCAGACGACAGACAAAAATCAGCTTTCAGATGTTTTACGTTAATCTTTGCCACTTGGCATCATCTGTGGCTTGTCGCCTCTGTCTTTACGTTTATTGCGCTGCAAATTAATCTCACGGCAGTGCTCTCAGCGCCCACGCGTGCTGCCTTGAGGAGAAAAACCGACCATGAAAAAAGGCATTCGCAATAACTTTGAAGAATTAACGCGTGCCCGCGAACCTCGTTTTTTGTGGTTCATCGTTTTGATGGCTGGGGTTTTCTTTGCAAGCTGTACGACCCGCCTTGGCGAGGCAAAGAAACTGCATGAGGCTGGCCTTTATTCAGAGGCCGCCGAAGCCTATGAAAAGATCATTGCCACCGACCCGACCAATTCTGCGGCAAAAATTGGTCTGGCGGCCGCGCGTTCAGAGATTTGGAAAAAGGAGCTCATTTCTATTCGCCTGATGCGGATGTCGGGAAATGCCAAAGGAGCCCTCGAGCGGTTGGAAGAGTTGCTGGAGAGGGTGCGCGCGTGGGACCTGAGTCAATTTCAATCCGGAGATTTGGTTGCGGCTGAAGAGGAAGTGCGCAATGGTCGGCGCGCCCTTGAACTTCTGATTCGCGAAGCGCTGAATGAAAAAAAGCCGGTTGTGGCATCGCACTATTGGAGCAAATTTGATCAGGTTCGTGAGGCCAAACATTACGGATCTTATGCTTCGACGCAGTTTGAAGATATTCAAAGCGAAGGCAAGGCGTTGTGTGGGCGCCTGCAGGCGATTGTCTCGCCAACAAGTTTTTCATTCAATAATATTTATAAAGCGGTGTGTGCACATTTTTCTGCGGATACAAAGGCAGTAGAGTTGGACTTTAAACAAGATTACCGTTTCTCGCGTATTGACCTCTCAGGGAAAATAGAACTTCGCAATTACGATTCAACCTCCGAGGCACAAGCTAAAATTGTTCTTGCGGATCTTGATGAGCGCCTGAAAAATGTTGGCCTGTTTTCATCGCAGTCTCCCTATACAATTCCTGTGGGCGTGGATGGCACATTTGCGCGCGATCACGAAGCAACGAAAGCGCTGATGTCGCACGCCTATACGGTGAACGTTCCATACCAGGAATTCGAAGACTATGAAGTGAAGGAATATGAACATGTGGTTGAAAACGGCATGTCGAAGATGGTTGAAAAAAAGGTCACCAAACAGCGGCCTATCACTCGTTACCGGATGGAATCCCGCACACACCGCTATTGGGGAACAAACCACAGCGAACGATTGCGGATGAATCTCACTTTGACTGCAAAATTGACGAGCGAGATAAGTTCGGGATTCGCGCAAGATAAAAATAATAACTTTATTACGCACAACGAAAATCTTCCGGAACATGGGCTCACACCGAAAGAAGCAAAGTTTATTGTTGTTTCGGACTGGCTTCAGGAGCAGTACGGCAAAGCATCTGACAAGTTTATTGAGAAGCTGGCACTCACATTGGCCGATAAGTTTTGTCAGTCGGCAAAGGCGAATGATGTGTCTAATGAAGGCGCCGAGAACTACAGCCGCTGCGCTGAATTGAACCCGAAAAATCCGGCGGCTTCCGCATGGTTTACCAGTACGTTTGGTTTTGCTCGCGAACAGCTTTTAAAGGTTGTCGGAAAGAGTCGGACATGAGACTTCGCCACGCGCAGAGCACTGCGAACAGAAATGCAAAAAGGGAAACTGTTCGTTGGTTTTTGGAATTTTTTCTGTACTTGAACACGCAGGGCAGGTGACGCTTCCACCCAGAAAAAGATACTTTTCTCGTTTGCGCGCCGCTTGGCCAATAAATCCGACAATAATGCCGGCGATAGGATAAATAATGTGTGGCGGAACGATGATGCCGCAGAAACCAAAAATGATCGATTTAAGCAGAAAAGAATTGGCCCGTGTGGATCGCTCTGCGGGTGAAAAATGCTGCAGATGAGCAAACCCTTGCGCGATTTTTTCTTCAGGAAGTGAATATTGGATTGCATGTTCTTGAGCATTGGCGGGAAGCGGTTTTTCCTTGCTCGCCATTGTTCCATCACCCCCGGTCAGACATTTTTAGTTGTTTCCAAATGAACTTTGACAAGCGGTCATCAACTCGGAAAGGCTCACCGACCCACCCGCCAATTCGACAACTTTCACATACTGCGATGCAAGTTCGCGAATCTGTAGTTCATGTGTTTGTGGAGTCCAATTTTTGTTCCACACCGTTCGGACAAAAAATGGCAGAACCTCGTCACATGATGTGGGTAGTTCCTTAAGAACGACTTGGCGGAATTCGCTTGCGCTGAATTGATTTGAATTAAGCAGATCACCGTTCATCATTTGCGAGTAGATGGCATTCACCACCCGCGGAAAAAGAACGGCCACCACAGAAAGCTCTGCACCTAGGGCTGTGCGTGCATTGGTTTCAATATCTTCAACGGTCCATTGAACGTCCATTTTTATCTTGTCCTTTGCGGTCTCGGTGGTTTCCTGTGGCCGAGAATCGTGCGAGAGCTGCAGCTTGTCAATGCAGCCGTGCTGTCAGTGATTGCTTATAGCTCAAAGCCTGCGGCTTCTTTGAAAGCTCGACGCATCAGTCATCGCTGAAAATTCCTTTTGCCTTAGAATTAGGATGCAAGGATGTCTTCAATGATTTCGATGTTCTTCCAGCGGCGGCGAATGAAGTCGACGAGAGTGGAATGATAGGCAGACCGGCTGTGGGGGAGGCGAGACGAGGCCCCGGTGACCGGAATGCGGAGATAAATAAACTCGGGCTGAGCACCGCAATTGAGCGCTGTTTGCAGCACATCGAAGGCATTGAAATCGGGATTCAGCGTCAGGCTCAGCGAATAGCGGATTTTGTTTTTTTCAAGAATTCGAATGTTTCTTTTCCAGGTTAGGGTGTGTTCGCGACAATGCTCTGAAAGGTCTGAGAGAACATCTGTTCCCAGCGAAATACCCTGAAAGCCCTTGCTCCTATGCAGCCGCGCGATGGAATCGCTCAATGCGATGTGGCCACCGGTGGCAATTCGAAATGGAGTGCTCACCTGTGCGAGCTCGGTGATAATCTCTTCAACGTGCGGATGCTCAAAGGGCTCTCCGCCGGTGATCACCACCAACGGCGCTGTTGAAGCCTTCAGGTGGTTCAAAACATCGGCGCAGGTCATGTATTTCTGTGGCAACCGACCGCTAGCAAAAGGGCAGGGTGCGCAGCCGCCCGAGCAGCGTGTGGTGATAAGAAGTGGCTGAGCCGTGAGTCGCACAGCACTTTGCTCAGAACGGTTCATATTAAGCACCCACACAATTAGAATCGGTGTTGTGACGGACTTCAATCACCAGCCGCTCTTCGGCCAGCGCGGCAATGCGGGCGCTTAAGGCGTGCCGATTTTCCAGTGAAAGATTCGCGTCCCATTCGTCGAGTAAGAGGACCTGGTGATTGCTGAGAGCCAGCGCCTGCAATGCAGCTTTTGCTTTTTCACCGTGCGACAAAGAGTGTTCAACTCCAGGAAGATCGAGTGAGTGATGCGCCGGAAGATAATAAGCATCGTCTGCGAGTTGTTCTTTGATGATAGACAACAAAACCGATTTTCCTGTGCCATTCGGACCACGCACCGTGATGCGTCCGACTCTCAGCGAGCGTGCGCTTTTTAAAAGTTCGCTGGGTGAGAGAGTTTCGTTTGAGTCGGACTGAACAATTTCGATACCATCTTTTCTGATAAATTGTTCGGCTTGTGTTTTCGGAAACTGTGAAACACTTTCTGCAGCCATGTTTAAGCGCTCGCGAATCCGTTGCCAGCTAGCCCATGAGTGTTGAACAATTTGAACATGCATGTTGATTTGCAGGGTGCGCGGAAGCATCGCAAAAAGGGCAATCACGCTGCTGATGTCGGTCTTGTTCAGATAAGCCTGAGTGAATGCAGAGCCAACAATAGCGACGGTTGTGAAGAAGTTGCCGGTGGCAAGAATTCTCTCTCGGGCTTTCAAGCTTTCTTCAGCGGACGCGTTTGCTCGTGAAAAAAGATTTTCGAATTTGTTCCTCCAGAGTCCAAAAGAGAGCGCATTTCCAAGCGTCAAGTTGTCCCAGCTTTTCCCCAAGTGTGCGTTTATTTGGTTTTGATCATCCATCTCGTCGATTGCGGTTTTGGATAGATGGTCGCTGGCAAAATGAACAAGCAGTGAGCTAACAAGTCCCACTGTGAGAATCACCGCACCTGATTGAGCACCAATGACTAGCACCACCGAAAGTGTGTTGAGAATGATATTCCACCCGGTGGTCCATAGGTCGAGAAAAAATGTATTTCCTTCATGGATCGCATCTTGAGCTTCACGGCACATCATGTCGTGACGCTTTTGGCGCTCGCCATTGTGGCGCCAGAAATTGGGTTGGTTGTAAGTTCTTTGAAAATAGAAGGCGAAGAAACTTTTAAGCGCTGTTCGCTGTGAACGCAGTGAAAAGAGCTGTAACGCGTAAAAAAGCAGACTGCCCGAAAGACTCATGCAGACTAGAAGCAGGATGCATTTGCTCCAAGAGAGTCCGGATATCGGCAGGTGCGCGGTGATATCGCCCAGAAGATAAGTTCCACCCGCAACAAGGCATTGCTGCACAAATGCCACAGCAACAGCCGCGCGAAACCAAGGATTATTAACAATAAACTGCCGCAGAATCATGACTTGACCTCAATTGGTTTAGGAATTTTGGGTTGAGTTGTTTTGGTTTTTCGCCAGCTATGAAAAGAGTTGTGCCTGGGTCGATTTGCTTGCTGTTTTCAACAAGCGAATCGAGAGTGATTTCCACATACTCGGCATCATCTCCTGTTTTGTTGGCGGCTTTGCACAGAACGATTTTTTTATCTGGTGGAAAATATTCGCTGAGGTAACGAGCGAGCCACGTGAGCCGATTGCTGCGCGTGCAGTCAATAAAGTCGGTGCGAACATTTCCAACCGAAGAGACGTGATAGATAAAAGTGTCGACTGCCGGATCGAGAACGTAATTGAACAGCAGTAGGCGGTTTGCATCAACTACCAAGGTGCCCTTTTCAAGGGGGTCGCAGGCTAGGTCATTGAACATGGCATCGAAGCTTGAAATGCCTTCAATAAATTCAACCTCAATATCAGCAGGTAAGGCATTGCTCGAGAACCATTGCGAAACGCTCACACCCAGGCGCGGATGACCCGCAACAACCAATGCAACGTTTTCATACTGGGTGCAGACATCGGCAACGAATGCGACGAACGCTTTGTAGTTTTCCGAGTCGGTTGCACCATCGCGGTAAAGAAAGTCGATGGACTTGATGGCCGGCAGAGAGAACTCTTGAGAGAGCGCTTGCCAAGCACCGTTGTCGGGCTCAATGCCCAAAACAACATCTGCATTTTTGAGTGCGCGGAGTCCGGCAAGGGTGAGATGCTCCCAAGGGCGAATGCCGCGGCCAATGACTGAAAGTTTCATTTGCAAACCTGCTGTGTCTGTGACGTTGTTAGTTTTGAATATGAATTTTTTTGGACTCAGTTGCTGCAAGGCAGAAGCGACTCAAGGAAGTCGCTGAAATTTTCCGGTAGAGCGGTCATGCAGCGTGGAACAACCGCGCGGGCTCCGCTGATATTTTCGTATTGGCCGTGGCGAATCATGATTTCTTCAAGAGGCGTGAGTGAGGTTGCGAGCGCGTGAAGTTGGCGGCGTGGGCGGCGCGGTTTGGGAAGAACGATAGGGCGTGGTGGAGGAAGCGGGCGACGTGGCAAGTTGAACGCGGTTGAGGTCATGGAAATCTCCTTCTCAAGTGTGTTGGTGTTCAGCGCAACGATTGCGTGAACTTCCTTGAGCAGGAGCCGTGCCACCTGACTTTAATTGAGATGGGTCGCGGAATGGCTGGAAATTTTCTTGCACTCCTAAAAAACAACCCGCTGAATGGCTGGGTTTCAACCAATGCAACGGGTGTCTTGGGAGGGCTGGCCGGTGTTCGGCCAGTGTGTCAGGCCAGTGCGCTGCCTTCATTCAGCCGGTAAAAAATCATTAGAACCAGAACTCACACCCTGTTTGTGTGGTGATCGATGTTTTCGTAGGCGTTCCCGACGAGGTTTGTCGGGCTTTGCTTTCGTATGAACCGTAGGTCAGCGATGTGTAGAATTGGGGAGTTGCAAGTGCCGACTTGTTAGAGGCGTAGCGCAGTATCGGCGTGACGAACGTCATGTTTGGTTTTGCGGTTTCAAATCCCACTTTGGTTGTCAGTGTGTGGTTGATATCCAGCGCGGCATGCAGCCTCTCGGTGATGTAATAGACGGGTTGCACACCAACAGCGACAACAGTGCTTGTTTTTGAGGTATCAGATGCGTTGGGAACGAACGAATCGTTTTCGATGGCGTATTTGGGTTGTGCAGTTTTGTAATTGATGTGTTGAACCATCAAGCCGTACATCAAACCAATGTTGCTGCTGCTCCAGCCCTCGTAGTCGCCCGAGCTTGCAAGGCCAATGAGAGAGTCTTTCTCGCTGCCACCGTCGCTGCCGGTTGCGGGGCGTGTTTCAATCCACAAGAAATGATTTCCCCAGCCTGCATCGCCCCAATGCGAAAACGTTGCGCCAACTTTGCCTGTGAGGGTTTTCTTTGGGGTTGTGCTTTCTGTGACCCGATCCGCAGATGCGGTGTGATATTTATCGAGTGGAGAACCTTTCAAAGTTGTTTGGCCCGATTGGTTCAGAATCAATGTAGGCCGCAGCGCAATACCCGTTCCGAGTGAAATGTCGTGCCGAACAAACAGCGACGTGTCGCGACGCTGGCTGACAACAGTGTCGTTCCCGGAAGCAGGATTGGCAGGGTCTTTGGCAATGCTGAGCGGGGAGTCGATGTTTTTGAATCCAACTGCAATGTGAGTGGGCGAGCCAGCAAGAGAAAGCTTTGTCCCGAGGCCATAGAATGTTGTGTCGCTGAGGGGAAATTTGTCGAACAGGCGAACATCTTCAAATTCAAGACGACGTGCGCCAAACCAAAGTTCGGCGTCGGGTGAGACTTCTGTTTGGAAGTACGCGTTGCGCAAATTCACACCCATGCCTGTCCATGAATTGCTTTGGTGCGGAAGATTTTCAAACTGCGCTTCGAGGTTGAAAGTGTTTTTTGCATCTGCGTTGGCCTGTGCCTGAACACGAAGATAATTCGGGTCACGAATATGGCGGCTTGTGGGCAGACCAAAGGCTCCATCACCTTGATCCTGACCTGCGCTGGTGAGTTTTTCTGATGTGGTGATTCCGAGTCGACCATACGCATGGAACTCGAATGGGTTTGCTTTTGTCTCAGCAGCGAATGCGCTCGAAGCAAACATTGTCGCCAATAAAGAGGACGCAGAAATAACAACAGTAGAGCGATAGATCATGGGAGTGCTCCTTCATGCAGAGTGATGATCAAAGATTCCCCCGGTCGATTGTTTGGTCGCTTGGAATTGTCATGATAACATTTCCAGGCAACCCACCAACAAGGAGAATGGTTCATGTTGCACAAGCGTTTTATTTTCGTTTCCCTTCTCGCACCAAGCCTTTCTTTCGCTTCTACCGCTACTGAGTCGCTTTCCGGCGTGACGCGTGACGTGTTCGACAACCTGTCTGAGAACCCTGCTCTTGTAAACGTTGAGGGCGGTAAGAATTACTTGCGCATCGGTAAGGAAGGCGGCGCGCAGTCTATTATGGGTGTCGATGGCTTCGGACTCGGTGTTCAAGTGAACACCATGAAGGAAGTTTTGATGACTTCCGAAAGCGCCGACGCGTACAACATGGACGCTCTCAAGATCGCACAAAGCAAATTGTCGACTGCGGGTATGCCCTTGCAATTCACCTTGGGCGGAGTGGCAAACGGAATAAAATGGGGTTTGGGCCTTCAGTATGAAAATGCAAAGGCTACAGGTCTTGTTTCTTCAGATGACAAAAAGTCGGTGGTTGTTGACCCAAGCTATATGATGACTGGTTATCGCGCTGGTTTGGTGCGTGACGAATTAGAAGTATCAGCAGGTTGGTCAAGAGCAACTTGGAAAGTTGGCACAGACGGCACTCTCAAGGCCGGTGGAGCAGACGCTAAGATTGGCTTGCTTGACGGAGCTTCGCAGCAAATGAATGACGCTCTTGATGTCACCGTGCGTTATCAAGCCAAGGCCGCTCAATGGTTTGTTGCGTTTGAGCAAAGCAAATCGAAACTGACACTGTGGGACAACACAGCGAACGCCGCAAATGGCGTTGCTGGTACAAGCACTGACCGCGACGAGTTCATGAAGGGCCAGACAATCAGTTTTGGTGCTGAGAATTCTCAGTCGATCAATGAAAATGTGAAGCACTTCATGAAGAGCTGGTTCACCTATCTCAAGAGCACTGAGAATCTGAACAAGCAAAAAACCGAAGTCACTGACATGAGCCTGAGCACGGCACATGGCTTTGAAGCGGGCTTGTCTTCATGGGCAACTCTCCGTGGTGGCGTGCAGTCGACATTTTGGGGCTCAATGAGCCACAAGATCACTGACTTCGCTGCTGACAACCAAGGCGGCACATCAGACACAAACGAAGTGAAGGCTAGCAACATGTTGCGCGCCGTTGCTTATCCAACACTTGGCATGGGCTTCAAGTTTGGTGCGTACACGATTGATGCAACCTTTGCTCAAGACAACACCGGATCAATCGGCTTCACCGACAAAATCCTTGGCAAGGTTGAAGTTACCGCTCAATTCTAATATTGAATTAGAGTCCAGCCGCACAGGATGTGCGGCGCTCGTTTCGACGAGGCAGCAGCACTCCCGCAAGGTGTGCTGTTTTTTTATTTACGGTTGTAATAAAGATTGAAGTTTTTCAATGCACGCAAGAATGTCGCAGATGGTTTTTCGGAGGCTGTGATTTTATCAAGAGTCCGCTCACCAATCGTTGGCCAGGTTCCGCCCCAGTTCACGCATCCCAAGATTTCAGCGCTCTCGCGGCAAACTGCACAGGCTTCCAGATGCGCTTGAGAAATAATCCCCCAGCCGTAGGGGTAATCGACCATAAAGGCATCTTCCACCTTGCCATTTTTCACCGATCCATCTTGCGAACCATCGTTTTCGTTTGGCCAAGAATCGCGATAGTAAGGCGAACATGAGGTGTCTTTGGCTTCACAGCGTGATGCATCGTGATCGATAAAAAACCCGGGAGCAACTCCTTCAGAAGAATTTTTCTTGGTCCGCATTGCGTTTCGTGCCGATTGTCCCACGGGCCACTTGTAATCTCCTCCTGCATTATTTTGGATTCGCACCGACTGAATAAAAGAGAGATTCGAGCAGTTGCTGATTATGGGTTTGGGAATAAAACGAATATTGCCGTTGAGAGTTTCTTCCTCGCTTGAAGTCTGTTGAACAGTGACCCAATGCGTATCAACCTCAAAAGTGCCCTGAGAGAGTTCTGCTTTCAGCTCTGCACTTTGATGAATTTTCTTGTCTGAATCAGAATTTGCGTTTGTGTCCGCCAGCGAACGCGCCGACAATAGGCTGAGCGAAATAAGCAACAGAGAATCTAACGAGCGCTTCTTCACGAGACGTGTCCTTCTTTAATGAACCTGTGCGGGCCGATTGACCGAACCCTTAGCACGGCAAAGACAGGCTGACAAAATTTAAATTTAGGTCCTCTTTTTATGTCCGGTAACTTGCATTGATATTTACATATTCGTGCGAGAGGTCGGAGGTGAATGCACGTGCTGATGCGCCTCCCAGGCCCAAATCTAAGGTCACCATCACTTCTGATTGAGCCATTTTTTCCTTTGCAGCGATTTCGTCGAAGGCTTCGACCTGGCCTTTGTTCAAAACACGGATGTCGGCAAATTGAAGCGAGATCAGTTGCGGGTCGAGAGGAACGCCCGCGCGGCCTGCTGCAGCCAAAACGCGTCCCCAATTTGGGTCGCAGCCAAAAATTGCCGTCTTGAACAAAAGTGAGGTTGAAATTGTGCGCGCGATTGCAGTTGCATCTTGCTCGTTGAGCGCTCCCGTGACGTTGATCTCAACAAAGCGTGTGGCACCTTCAGCATCGCGAACAATTTTCTGCGCCAAGGTCATGGCCATTTCTTCAAGCTCTTGAGCGAAGATATCGAGATCAGGCTCGACGCCACTTGCGCCATTGGCAAGAACCAAAAACATGTCGTTTGTGCTGGTGTCACCATCGATACTGATGCGATTGAACGTGCGATTACACACGTCGGATGTGATTCTTTGCAGAACTTGGCTTGAGATTTTTGCATCAGTTGTGATTACGCAAATGAGTGTTGCCATATTGGGATGAATCATCCCTGCGCCCTTAGCCATTCCGCCGAGGCGATATCCGCGAGGTGATTCATATCCGAGGTGTTTGGGTTGAGTGTCGGTGGTCATAATTGCTCTTGCTGCGGCCAAGCCACCCGTTGAGGAGTCTTGGGCTTGCGCATTGATCGCTTGAGCTGGCTGCTCGCAACCCAAAAGACCATGGGCCGAGCGAATACCGTTGGCAACATTGAGCATGGGCAGTGGAATGCCAATAACGCCTGTTGAGCCAATGAGAACATGTTGCGGCTGACAGCCAATGAGGCGGGCGGATTCGGTTGCCATGAACGCGTTGTCGCGGATCCCATGAGCTCCGGTCACAGAGTTTGCATTTCCGCTGTTAATAACAATGGCCTGGACGAGGCAGTTTTGCGATCGGATTATTTTCTCGTTCCACTCAACACAGGCAGCTCGGACAAAGTTGGTTGTGAACACACCGGCGGCTGAGCAGGGCAATGTGCTGACCAGCAGTGCGAGGTCGGGAGCGGAGGTTTTTTTGATGCCACAACTCACACCAGCAGCGAGAAAACCCTGAGGAAATGTGCAAGCTTCATCTTTAAACCAGGTCATAGTTTTCGCCCTCCAAAGAACTCGAACGGTGAGAATGGACGAGTGATATTCCAACAGCAACTTCGTCACAGTTTTCAAAATGTCGGCATCCCAAACAGTCTGCCTTTTCTTTGAATGGATATTTGCTCCGAGGCACAACCTGATATCCAAGTCCAACAAAAAAATCAGCGCAGCGGGTGAGAGCAAAGACTTCAGGTACTTGGTTATTGTGCGCTTGCTGCAAGACACAGCGAGCCAGCAGTTTGCCGATTCCGTATCCACGTGCGCTTTGAATGACGGCCAGGGAGCGAGTTTCCCAGCAACGATCCGACCACTTGCGGATAGCTACACATCCGACAATAGTTTCGTTCCAAACTGCAACTGAAAAGTTTTGATTCTGTATTTCCTCAACAATTGATTCAAGCGAGCGCGGCAATAGTTGTCCGCGACTCGCAAACGAACTGACGAGGTCGACCAAGTCGGTGATGTCTTTGTTTTCTGCGAGGCGCACTTCAATTGTGTCTGCGTATTTTCGGCAAAGGTCATCAAATGCCAGTGCCATGAGCGACCTGAACTCTTCAATATCTGCATCGCTGCAAATAAGAGGCGGCAGCAGACGCACGGTTGACTCTCCGGCGGTGAGAACAATCAACCCACGATCTCGAGCAAAGGCGACAAACTCAGCTGGGGGGACCTTGAGATCCACTCCCCACATAAGACCCCGCCCACGAATTTCGTTGATCCATTGTGGGAAATCACTTTGCAAACTCTCCAGCGCGGCTTTGAGGCGTTCCGAAAGCTTGTTGACGTGTGTTTCAAGAGCAAGAACTTCATCAACAACAATGTTTGCAAGTGCGCATGCCAGCGGATTTCCGCCAAATGTGCTGCCGTGGTCGCCCGGCGCCAGAGTCTCGCTGATCGTTTGCGAGACGAGCGTGGCTCCGAGCGGAAGACCACCACCCAGTGGTTTAGCGGTTGTCATGATATCGGGTTCAACCCCATACCACTGATGCGCCCAAAACGTTCCGGTTCGCATCAATCCGCACTGCACTTCATCAAAAATCAACACGACCCCATGGGCATCGCAAAGTTCACGCAGCACAATAAGGAAATCACGCGAGGCCAAGCGGATTCCGGATTCGCCCTGAATGGGTTCAACGATGACGGCGGCCACCGTGTTGTCGAGGGCCTGCCGAAGTTCTGTTGTGTTGTTGAATTCAATGAAGCGAGTATTTGAAAGGAAATTGCTGAATGGAGAACGGTATGCTGGTTTTTCAGTGACCGACAAAGCACCCAGCGTGCGTCCGTGAAAACCGCCCTTGAATGCAAGAAAAGTATTGCGCTGAGTTTCTTTTCTGCTGTGATGATATTTCATTGCAAATTTAAGAGCGGCCTCGTTTGCTTCGGTGCCTGAGTTTGAGAAAAAAGCGCGTGCCGCAAAAGATTTCTTGATGAGTTTTTCGGCCAACAGCTCTTGCGCTGGATTTTCGTAGAGATTGGAAACATGGAGTGGTTGACGGGTGTGATTCAAAAGCGCTCTGACAATTTTTGGATGCGCATGACCGAGTGCATTTACGGCAATTCCTGAAGAAAAATCCAAATAAGATTTTCGTGAGTCGTCACTGAGAATCATCCCGCGAGCATGCGCAAAATGAGTTCTGATTCTTGAATAGACGGGTGCGATGAATGAGGATTTGCCCTGAGACGCAATGCTCTGCACGGGAACATTATGATATAAATTTTCTTTGTCGGGCGTGCCATTGAGCTCCGCGTTGAGAATTGTGCCACCCCCCTCGTTGAGCGAAGTAAGATTACAAATCCGCACCAAAATTCCAGTCTCGATCGCGGCCAATGCCGCAGCACGAACCTTAACAATCATTCCACCGGTAATTTGATTTTGCTCAATCAACTGCTCGACTTCACTCGGGCTTAGGCTGGAACGTATTTCGCCTTCTACTAAAACCCCGGGAACGTTTGTAAGAAAGATGAGCTCATCAACCGCAAGCGCTTTGGCAAGCGCACAGGCAGCCTCATCGGCATTTGCGTTGAGCGCTTCGAACGAATCATCCAATGAGATTGGAGCAACAACCGGCGTATAGCCAAGCGAGCATAAATCTAAAATGGGTTTTGGGTCGGCACTGATTCGCTGTGCAACTCTGCCCAATTCAGGGGTCGCATATCCATGCAGGAGATGACTGTCTTGTCCGGAAAGACCAAGAGGCCGGAGAGTTGAATGGGCAAGTAAACTGCGAACGATTTTTTTGTTGACTGCGCCGCACAAAACCATCTCTGCCAGCGCCAACGTTTGCCCGTCGGTTTTTCTTCGCCCTTCAACGAAAGCTGGTTCTCGGTTGAAAACCTGCCGCTCGAGTTCGCTGATGGTTGCTCCGCCGCCATGGACAATGACAGTGCCTTCACCAAGACCTTCGATAGCTTTGGCAAAGCTTGCAAGGAATACAGGGTCGTCGGATTCGTGGCCACCAAGCTTAATGATACGCCGCGGATTTCGTGAGTCCATCTGATTCTTCAAACCCCATCATCAAGTTGAAATTCTGCACAGCTTGGCCGCTGGCTCCTTTGCCCAGATTGTCGATGGCACAGAGCACCAGAGCGGTGGTGTCGAGCGCATGAACTGATAAAATCGCACTGTTGGTGCCTCTGACGCTTGCGAGATCCGGTGTTGCACGACCGTCGCTAAGAACGCTCACGAACGGTTCGTCGGCATAATATGATTGCAAAAATTCGGCTAAGTCATCTTGAGAAAGAGACTTATTTAAAGGAACGTAAACACTGCTCAACATGCCGCGTACAATAGGCAGCAGACCTGGAGTAAAGATGATTTTGTTGCTGAAGTTAACACTGAATTCGGAAAGTGTTTGTTCCATCTCGGGAACATGCCGATGCGTACGACCGACGTTATAAGGTCGAAAATTGTCGTGAACAGCAACAAAATGATTCGTATCGGTAGGGCGACGGCCTGCACCGCTGACACCGCTTTTTGCATCGACAATGATGGAGGCCTTTTGTTGCAAAAGGCCGTGCTTAAGAAATGGAGCCGTTGCGAGTGCGACTGTGGTTGGGTAACAACCCGGGTTTGCGCAAGCACGGGCGGAGCGAATCTCGTTGCGAAAAAGCTCGGGCAAACCATAGGTGAAATGCTCGAGAGCCTCGGGAGCCGGATGCTTGCTGTTATAAACGGTTTCAAATTGTGCAATGGACTTGAGGCGGAAGTCGGCACTGAGGTCGATCACCCGAATGCCGCGCGCCAGGGCTTGTGCGGCAATTTTCGCTCCCTCGCCGTGACTCAGGCACATAAAAAGACAATCAATTTGAGAATCAAGACCTTGTTCGAGTGAAACAAGCTTTAAGCTGCGGCGAGGAGCGCGTAAATCCTTCACGAAGTGTGGGTTATTTGGAAGCGTGACTTCTACGCCTGCTTGGCTTTGCGATGCCAATGATACGATTTCAGCACCAGGATGACTTGATATCAACTGAATCAACTCGTGCCCTGTGTACCCGGTGGCACCGAAAATTCCCACGCGCACCATCGTCTGACTCCAAAAGAAAAGTTTGTCGCGTAAAATGCTGATGCAGAGAGCGTTCGTCAAAATGCACTGGTGGAGGATTTGTGAAATGCAAAAAAGCGGGCTGTGGCGTTTTTTGGAATTCGTTGTTGAATAAGGATTATTTTTTAATAGGGGTCACCACAACCTCAGGTTTTTTTCTAGGAATGAGCGAGCGGAAGTTTCGGAGAAGAGTCATTTGAACATCTCTTCTCTGGCTTTTTTTGATTGTAAATATTTTGTTTCAATTCTCGTTCACTTCGATGGAGATCATTGCGGCCGTTGATCTTCACGCGTCTGTCACAAGTTAGAATTTCGGCAAATCCTGCGACTTTCGGTGTAATAATATGGAAAAGACAACAAACGGGCCAAAGGTAAATAATGATCTTAAAAGCAATTCAGTGGGTCTTGAGAATCTCCGGCAAGCGCTGGTTGCTGCCGTACGTTCGCAGCATCGAATGGATTGGCAAGCCAACCGGAATGATGGGCTCATCTGCATTGCTTGATCAGGCGTTGTGGGTTTTGTTTTCTGGTGCCAACAATATGTTGGCTGTACACACGAATAGAAATTGGGTGTGGCCGTTGTGGATTGAAGAGCAATGGCAGCCTCGCTCGCGTGCATTTATTCCGACGGGAGCAGGCCTTTTGGGTGCGAATTTATCGCGCAGAAATTGGACATCTCTGGGGCATTCTGATTCTCCTCAAGAGTGTATGGTTGACCCGGTTGGGATGATTACAGTTGAACCGCACAGTTGGTCGCTGCTTCCCTATTTAAAAGCAAAGGGAACATTACAAGCACCCCCTTATCTGCAAGAAAAAGTCGTGCAGTCGCTGACAGATGATGTTCTGCCGGTTGTGAAGACCAGCTATCCTGAAGTGGAGGGTCTTGCCTGGGCATCGCAGGCGGCAGCCACTTTTATCGATGGCTCCATGCGCATCACTTGCCGGATTGAAATTGTAAACAGATCCACAGAAAAAGCAGTTGTGATGGCGGGCTTTGGCGTCCGGCCCTACAATGTTTTGTCGATTGGTCACGTCAATCATTTGGAAAATTTGGGCGAATGGTTGCGGGTGAATCGAACATGGGATGTCGAGTTCCTTGAGCCACCCACACGTGTGCTGCTGGGGGACCGGGGCACTGGCGATCCAATGAAAGATCTTTCTCCAAGGCCGCTCTCTGAAGAACTTAAAGCGATTCGTGCCCGTTCGGGAATCGCGGCTGCTTCAGTTGAATATCAAAGAACGCTGCAGCCGGGTGAGCAAATTTCCTTGGGCGTCGTGATTTGGTGTGATGCTTCAGGGAAGCGCAAGAAGAGTGCGGGAAAACGCGAGCATTTGCCGATCCGTGTCAACGTTGACTCTCTGATCCGTGCCCGCGAGGAAGAGCTGCGCCTGGAAGATTTAAAGGCGGTTCGGATCAAGATGCCGGAAGAGAAGCTCGAGCAGCAGCTTGATGCCATTAAGCTTCGCTTGCCGGCGTTTGATGATGTGACGCACTTTAGCCCTGGAACATTTTTGTATCACACCCATTGGTATCGCGATTCGTACTTTATCTCTGAAGCATTCACCAATCTCGGGTTCCTTGATGAAGTGCGCAAAAAAATCGAAAAATACCCCAGCCGGCAGCAGGCTTCGGGCGCGTTTGTCGACCACCCGGGTGAGTTAGATTCTCATGCAATTGCTTTGTGCAATATGCTCAACTTCGCACAAAAATCGGGTGACTTGAGACTCCTCAAGAATCTTTTCGATAGCATTTATCGCGGCCTGATCTGGCTCGATAAACAACGAGTTTACGACAAAAAGCGCTCACCCACTCATGAAGGCCTCTTACCAGCAAGTTTCTCAGCCGAGCATTTCGGTGGATGCGATCATTATTTTTGGGATAACTTTTGGTCGCTGCAGGCAATGAAGTTGGGACGCCGCGCAGCGCGTCGATTAGGAAAGGAACGTGAAGCTGGACACCTCGTTCGTATGTGTCAGAGCTACGAGGCGAGCTTACAGCGAGCTATTTCAGCAACCCTTGAGCGGGTGGGCGGGAATATACTCCCGGTGTCGCCTTATCGCTGGCCTGATGCTGCGTGTATTGGAAATTTGGTGGTTGCAGACCCTCTTGAGCTCGGCGATTTGGCTGAGCCTTGGTTGACTCCCACTTTCGAGTATCTGCTGCAATCGCATTTCCATCAGGGATTGTTTTTCCAGAGCGTCTTTCACACCGGTTTAAATCCGTATCTAACTGCACAAGTCGCCCGCGTTTTGATTAAACACGAAGATCCGCGAGCTATGAATTTGGTGCGTGCTTTGTCGGCTGCGGCGTCGCCAACCGTCACTTGGCCCGAGGCTATTAATCCGCGCACTCAAGGTGGATGCATGGGTGATGGGGATCACGGTTGGGCTGCAGCTGAATTTTGTAACGTGCTGCGTCAGTTGATTGTGACAGACGACCACTCAAGCGTTGTTTTATTTCCCGGCGTTCAACCTGACTGGATGAATCAGGGGCAGGTGACATCAATTCATGGCGCGCCCACATTTCATGGACGACTCACCGCGTCCTTGGAATGTGACGCACGCGGAGTGTGGGCGCGATGGAATCTCGAACCCTGGCCTGGAGAGGAAAATACTCAAGTGTATCTTTCGCTCCCTAAAGGGCTCTGCGAGGCCGATGCTGCTGCTGATGCGCAGCTGACTCAGCGTCGCACCAAGATCCGTTGTTCGCTGCGTGGCGAAAGATTTTTTCCGCATCAAAAAGGAGCTGCTGTATGAAGAGTGGAGCAGAATTTCAAAATTGGCTGAAGGACGAACTCAATTCGCGTCTGACGGCAGCGCAAAGCGGCTTAGGAGAAGATCTCCTCAAAATTGACCTCCACTGTCACGACCACAACAGCAACGTTCCCGATGAAGCGCTGGGACGTATCTTGGGTGTGCCCGAAACCTGGTTGCCAACTGAGCATTTGCTCGCAACTTTGCGAAAAGCGGGAATGAACGCCCTGACGGTCACTAATCACAACAACGCGCGAAGCTGCTGGGAGTTGCTCGACAAAGGAACCGATGTTCTGCCCGCTGCCGAGTTTTCTTGTCACATTCCCGATCTTGATGTTGGCGTCCATGTGCTTGCATACGGGTTCACTCCCGAGCAAGAAGAAAAGCTGGCAACGGCGCGGCGTGACATTTATAAATTCCTTGAGTTCACCAGCGATCACGACATTCCTGCGGTGCTTGCTCATCCACTCGATTTTTATGCTCCACATGGTCTTCCGCCGCTTGAAAAGTACGAAAAAATATTTCTGCTTTTTAACAATTTCGAAGTGATGAACGGTCAGCGTGATACTTATTCCTCGCTGCTGACGTGGGAATGGTTGAAGTCTTTTGATGAAGAGAAGATTGTTGCTCTTGAGAAACGCTGCAACTTCTCAGCTGCAACCTTCTGTCAGAATCCTTGGCGCAAAACAGGTGTCGGAGGCTCAGACGACCACTTTGGTGTTTTTGCAGGCCGCACCGGTTCAATGTTCAGTATCGCGCATTTAAGTGACGAACAAAGAAAAAAACTTAAGCCCAGTGAGATGGCTCTCTCTGCGTTGCGACTTGGTGCGATTGCACCGTTTGGCGAGTGGAATGATGGCCGCAAATTGAATTTGGCCTTGCTCGACTACTTTGCTGGTCTTGTTTTGAACCTGAAGGATCCCGGACTTGGGCGCATTCTTTTGCACAAAGGAACCCCCACACAGAAATTGCTTGCGCTGACAATCAACAATGCGATTCACGAAGCGCGTCGGCACCGCTACACCATGCGCTTTTTGAAAACTTTTCACGGCGCGGTGCGCGGACAGCAGCCGAGTGTTGTCACCAAATTTCTAATGCGCCGTTATCAGCCGAAACTTTTGGAAGTTGTGCAAAGCTTAGTGCGTGCTTCTGAGGACGGAATTGGTCATCTGGAAACTCCTGTCGCACAAGAGTTGTTTACACTTTTTGCAAAAATGCTTTGCGAGCGGATCGAGCGTAAAGTGACAACCATGAGTGCAAGCGCAAATGGTGCGGGGCTGAGCCAGTTGGGAAATTTGGAAGGATTGATTGAGCGCCTTGAGATGCCAAGCGTTGTTCGCACTTTGGTGCAGCCGTCGGAGCGATCTAAGTCGCGGGCGAGCCGAAAGATGTCTTTGCCCTCGCTGGGTGAAGTTTTCGATGGGCTTTCGTTTCCTTTCTTGGCATCAGGCTTGGTGGCTGGATCGATGTTTGCAACAGGGCGCACGCTGCACGGCAAACGCGCGTTCAGCACGGCCCTGGCCAAACAATTTTCGAATTTGCGTGCTCCGAAGCGGGTGCTGTGGTTAACCGATACCTTCACCGACAAAAATGGTGTTTCAAGCGTGCTGCAACTTACGCAGAAGTACGCGCTTGAACACAACCTGCCGATCGATTTCTTGGTTTGCCACGATACGCTGGAAGAAGGTCCCAATCTGCGGGTTGTAAGGCCTATGTCGAACTTCACGCTGCCCTTTTATCCGCAACAGCCATTCAGGATTCCGAACCTCGCTGAGCTGCAGACTTTGGTGGAAAGAGGAGGATACAGCGCGGTTGTGTGCTCAACAGAAGGTCCGATGGCATTGAGTGCCATGTACTTTAAGCACGCTTTGCGTTTGCCGGTGTACTTCTACGTTCATACCGATTGGTTGGCATTTGTTGAGCAAAATGCCGCCCTGCGAAAGGTGAACGTCGACCGCGTGCGGCGGATCATGCGTGGAATGTATTCTCAATTTGATGGTTTGTTTGTTCTTAACTCAGAGCAACGCGAGCTTTTCACCAGTGAGGCCTTCCAAATCGAAAATGTGTATCAAACTGCACACTGGGCTTCGGCGGTCTTTGAGCGTCATCTGCAGCTGCGTCGTTCGGCTGTGGCTGGATTGAAAAAAGATGATGTTGTTCTTCTCTATGCAGGCCGATTGAGCGAGGAAAAGGGAGTCTTCGAACTTCCTGAGGTCTTTGCAGCTGCTCGGCAGGTGAATCCCAAGGTGCGCATGGTATTTGCCGGAACTGGTCCTGCTGAGGGTCAGCTCCGCGAGATGTTACCTGAAGCAATTTTTCTTGGCTGGCAGCCGCAATCGAGCCTGTGTGAGCTCTACAATCGCGCGGATCTGCTTGTCTTGCCATCAACGTTCGACACCTTTGGTTGCGTTGTTCTTGAGGCCATGAGTTGTGGTTTGCCTGTGTGCGCCTATGCCACCAAAGGACCAGCGGATATTATTGATCATGGTGTGAGCGGTTTCCTTGCACGCAACAAAGATGACCTAAAGTCGACAGTGGCGCTGTTTTGTACAGAGCCCAATGACTTTGAGGGAATGCGTGTGCAGGCATTTAAGCGAGCGCAAGATTATCGTCCAGACCTTATTCTTGCGCAGATGCTCGATGATCTTGGCATGCACGATGCAGCAACAGAATTGCGCATCAAACAAGCTCAAGAAAAAGGCGCCCTGCAAACGCAGGACGCCGAAGTGAACGCTCGGGAGTTTGCGGTCGGGCAGCAAGATCAAATTCCTGCTTTTATCCCGACGCCTGACTCCTTGAGTGCTATTCACCCGCAGGTTTGAGCGGGTAAATTTTCTCACATTCATTTTTCGCAGGCTGCCATTTTCCGGCCGAGCCTTCATTTTTCAGATAATCAAATATAGCCCAGCCGACATTAATAGCGGCTGTATCTGCCCAAGCATCCTGCGCCGCCGTGTTGATGGGCAGGTCGGTGTTGGGGTCGAATTGCAATTGTTTGTCGGTAGGCTTGCCGTTGTTGAAGAAGCAGATGTCTTTGAAAGCCGCGAAGTCTTTCATGCGTTCGGTGGCTTTTTGTGGTGAGGTTGTAATGAAGTTCCTGCAGCGTTCACGCAATTGGTTGAGCATCTGTGCTTTGTGACGGCCAACATAGGGCTCCATTTCCGGTGGGAACTGCACTCGGGTTCCTTCCATGGCCATCCAAATGAGATAATTGCCCGCCAAATTGCGTTTCCGCCCGCGTCTGTCGCTGACATCAAATTGCGAAAAATTGCCTGCTCCAAACAATCCATCTTTGAGATTCGCAACTCGAATTGAACCGCCCGAGAGGGTCAGCAAATTGGTTGCAAGACCGGACCGTCCATCGGCGATTGAGCCATGGCACTTCGCGCAGGTTGTGTTGTAGAAATGCGCACCAGGGGTCACCATGTAAAGCTCGCCGGCAGGTTGTTTCATTTTTCCGCTGCTATCAAGCATCCATGCTAATGCTTTGCGCGGCGCATTGCGCGGCGGGAAATCGCATTTGGCAGTTGGTTTTCCCTGCGCATTACTGACCCGATCCCAAAAGTCGACAGGCACTTGCGTGCGGAGAAGTTTACTGAGATTCGGGTCCGCTTGCAGCTCAGCAAAACGCTTCGGCATGCCGTTGGTTTCGTCTTTCCAATCAGCGCGGCGTGGTGCGTAGGCTGAACTTTGTGGCCAGGTCATATCGAGATCAACCCAATTGAAATCGTCGTTCGCAACACAGGTCACTGGTTCTGTTTCGGCTCTGGCTGCGACATTGGGATTGCCAGACAGCGAGTAAATCCATTTGGATGTCAAATTCAGCAACTTGCAGTTGGCGTCTCCCGGAGTGTGCATGGGCATTGGTAGGAAACGTCCACCATCGCCAATTTTGCTCGCAGCCACGCGTTGATAAATTTGGCTGAGCTCGGGTTCACCGGGCTTTGCAAAATATTTCGGGCTTTGCCGCGTTGAATCGCGGGTGATGCGACGTAGGTCGAAATTGAACAGCTGACCTTCGCGCAAATCCAATTGCACCTTGTTGTCTTTCATCGCAAAGCCGTTTGGATTGTGGCAGTGCGCACAATTGCCAACCATGTACCCTTGCAAGCGCATTTCATGAACGTTGCGAGCCGGCTGATTGCCGCTTTCTTCAAGCTTAGGAAGTTGATCGGCAGAACTCACATTTCTTAGCACTCCAACATCCAAAAAGCGTTGGATCTGAGTGAGCTCATCTTCACCCACAGCTCGCTCCCGACCGGCAGCACCCACAGGGCGACGATTGAGCTGCAATGGAGTGAATCCGAGCACGAAATCTTCGCTTCCTTTGTGGCACTCAACGCAGCGCTGTTTGCCTGGGATCGCATATTTGCGCATTTTTCCTGTTGATTCATCAATCTTGATTTTGAAAATGTCATCTTTCCACGGTGTGCCATCGCGGTAGGGCAGCGTCACGAGTGTGGCCTCAGACTCATTTTCATTCCACTTATAACTGCCTAGCAGGGGTTCTTGTGGAGATTTTCTAACAACGATGAGACGAGTTTCGATTTTTCGGAAGACGGTTTCACCGCTCTTGCGAGCAACTGCTTTATAAAACGTTTTGTAAAACCGCGTATTGGGTGGAAGAGTGAGCTGTTTGGTTTCAGGATTAAATTCAGCTCCTGCGGGTTTCCACTTTTGTGCGGCCTCATTCCACACCGAGGGCAAATGAATATAGCGGCCTTTTTCTGCGTTGTCGGCCCACAGTGGGTATTCAACATTGTATGAAAGTGTGCCACGGCGAGCCAATTCCAGACTGTCGAGTGTCATGAGGTCTGTTTGTGAGAGCCGAGCAGGGAGTTCAGTTGCGGCTGCAAAGAATTCGTCGCGTTCAGGATCAGCACCAATTTGATCGCTGCGTGGGATACAGCTGCCAATGTCGGACTGCTGCTTGAGTTGTCCCTTGCTTTGGTCGTTGGTTGATCCTCGAACGGTAAAAGACCCCGAGGGTTTGCCTGCAGAAAGCCAATCCTCGAGATGAGCTTGGAGGGTTGTGTACTTTTGAGGAGCGGCTTTGCGCATGCTTTGTGGAGGCATCTGGTTGGAACTGAGAACACGAAGCATCCACTCGGCTTGCTCAGCGATTCCACCCACCACAACTTTTTGTCCGTTCGAGCGGACCTCCGCTGAATTGAGTGCGGATACGTACCAAAATCCGCCTGTCTTTGCTGCGGGTGCTAGATGGCAACCTGAGCAAGCGGCGTCGATCTCTGACTTCAATTCATCGAAGGAAAATTTTGGTTGGGTTGGGTTCTCATTTTCGACGATCGCAGGAAGGACAGACGCAGTGCGCGGTTCACTGCACTCGGTCACCTGATCGAATCCTGGTGCTTGACCGGGAGAGTTCAGATTTGGTTCGCTCTGTTGTGGTTCGCTGGGTTGTGGCGCTGAAATGACTACATCGGGTGTCGGCGGATTTCGTCCGTCGCACCCGATGAGCATGAGAGCCACCGCACATCCAAGGAGTCGATGCAGGTGTTTTTTCATGATTGATTAGTCCAGAGTGATGAACTCGTTTTGCTGAATGATTGGGTCGAGGAACGAACGGTCGAGGAGCTGTGGCAACAGCTTGCTTTCGACTGAGTTCAGCGTGTAGCTGCCGGTTGCTTCGTATACAAAAAGCGTACGAGCGAGTGGGTAAAGGCTATTGCGAACGTTGTACACGGTTGGCAGATACGCAATTGAGTTGTCATCTTTGCTCAATTGAACCGCGCGGTTTCCAGGGCGGCCTGCTGACAATCCAGCATAAGCAACTGCGTTTGCATTGTTTACAGTTTCGCTCGCAATGTCGGCAGTTTCGTTGAGAATCTTCACGCAAGCGCCGAACGTCTTAACACCAACAATGTGCTTGAAGGTGTCGGTTGTGCCAGATGCGTCATCGCGACGGAAAACTTCGATCGTGCCAGTCTTGCCAGAGCTTGGCAATTTTGCCCAATCGGTGATTTCGCATGAGAAAATAGCTTTAACTTGTGCCAAGCTGAGCTTGTTCACTTTGTTAGAAACATTGACGTACACGCCGATGCCATCAAGAGCGATAGCGTGAGCAACAGGTTCGATTCCTGCAGCTACAGCCTTTTCGAACGCTTCCTTCTTCATTTCGCGAGACATAGGAGCGATGCCTTGTTGGCCAGCAACCAAAGCTTCTTCGCCCTTGCCCGAGCCGCCGCCCACATATTGAGCTTCGTTTTGCAGTCCAGCTGCCTGGATTGCATCGGTCATGACGCCAGCGAGAGTATCGGAGCCTTTGAAAGTGAAAGGAGCTGCAAATGCAGAAACGCTCAACACGGAAAGCGCAAGTGTGGAAATACGAATCATGATAACCTCCAGAGTGTGAGTCTTCGATGAAGACGCGGCCTCAATTGCCATCGACTCTTTAAGCAGGCAAGCTTGACACATTGGTTTCACAGGTAAGTGTGAATGTGTCATTCGTAGCGAAATTGTGAACATGGGATAACCTTAAAAACATGCTAATTCATCTCATAAAAAAATCTGACTGGGCGTTTCTTCTCGATTTTGTGTCGCCAGCATTCTTTAAGGTCATTCCCCCCTTGGAATTGGTGAGCAATGCAACCGCGATGGCAAAACGAACGCAAAACCGAGAGCTCTTTCACAACGCGGTTGTCGACATGTCGAGCAAATTCCAGCACGGTCTTGCTCATGTGAAGGTTGTGAGCGGAGATTTGGCCGAGCGCCCTGCAGCTCATGCCTTTAAAAATGCCGATGAGCAGACACGCCGATGGCTTGCAGAACAGATTGTGAAGATCTACTTCGGACAAATTTTTGCCGGTGGAACACTCTTATTGGATCTGCGTCTGAGTCGCTTTTCTTTAAACGGCAACAATCTTGTCTGGAGTCCGGCTCCGCTCATGGGAGTTTTTTCAGACGCATTTATCAAGTCGATGAGCGAGTTGTATGCTGGATATTATGGTGGGAAATCCGAGCAAATGATGTCTGCGTTGCGGAACTTGGGACTTGATTGGGCCTATGACGTCTTTATTGAACATTTTGGCGAAGGCGATCAAACAGCGGTGCGCTTTACCATGTCGCACTTCATCAAAACCTTTCATGAAATATTTATGAAGTGCAAAACAGAGAAAAAGAATCTCAAGGGTGAATTTGTTCAGTTGGGTGTTATTTTGGGTCTTATGTACGAGAGCCTCGAAACGCTCGATGCACCTGTTGATGTTCGTTCTGCATTCCACCAAGTTACATCGTCTTTATAAAAATGGAATGAGGTTGGAATTGAGCACTGAGAATATCACAGGTGTGAACGTTATCGTATCAGCTTTTTTGTTTGTCTTAATTTCCTTCCAGCTCTAATAAAGCTTTCTTTTTTAATAATCCGCCCGAGTATCCACCCGTGTTCTGGCTTGCACCAATCACCCGATGACAGGGAATCAAAATTAAGATTGGATTTCGTGCGATGGCCTGAGCCACCGCGCGGTGTGAGTCGTGTGAGCCAAAATTCTTTCAATGACTTTTATCTCGTCTGCGAAACAAAGCGTAACAAGAGAATCTTGGTTACAGACGCCAATCATGTCTCCGAGCGCTGTTGAGATTTGGAAATGAAAGCAAGGCAACAAATCGTTCACTTTTGTTCCTGGGTCCTGGCTGAAAGTGTAGCTTTCAATTTATTAAAGGCGGTTTTTTGCTGCGCTGAGAGACGTGCATTGGGAACCTCTGATAAACTTTTTGCCCATGCAAGCCGTTCGTCTGTTGCGGGGTGGGTTGAAATAAATGAAAAGAGCGAACTGTTGCCCGCGTCGCCAACGGTTTTTTCTTGAAATTTTTTCATCCGTTCGAAAAACATCGCCGCACCTTTGGTGGGGAGCTGTGCTTTGGCAAGATATTGGACGCTCAAGGCATCCGCCTCACGTTCGTGATCGCGCGAGAACTTTAAATTCAGCAACGCGCTACCCGATGACAACAGGTCGGCGAGGGTGCCTAAATCGCCAACAAAAAAATTAAGAATCACGCTTACGCCGGCTTGCGAGACAATTTGTTGCATGGAATGCCTGCGCGCAACGTGCGCAAGCTCGTGCCCGGCAACAGAGAGAATCTCCTCTGGCGTTTCTGCAATTTCAATCAGTTTGCTTGTAAAGAAAATGCTGCCATCGGGAAACGCAAAAGCGTTTGGAAGCGACAATTGAGTGATTCTAAATTGCGGCTTGAGTTCCGGCAAAGCAGCTGCAAGTAAAAGTGGTTCAACGAGTGAGGCGAGGTGTTTGTCTGCTTCAGCAGGAATTGAGTCGGTGGAAAGAGGGGCCTGCATGCGCCCCACCTGCCCTAATTTTTGATCGACCTGTCGAGGAATAAAATCGACAACCTTTTCAGTTGCAGACGACTTCATCCGTGCCAGGGAGTCGCAACCAGCACAAAGAAAAACAAAAGCGCCGAGAACGATTTTGCTTTGCTTAGTCATGGTCTCCCATCAAGCTGCCAAGCAAGCCGCCGCTGGTTTGTTCGGCACTCTGACCGGTTGCAACAACGGATGCGATTCGATTGGCAAGACGAGCGAAGGGGAGTGTTTGCAAAAAGACACGGCCTGGTCCGCGCAGGGTGGCAAACCAAAGACCCTCTCCGCCAAACAAAGCATTCTTAAAACCGCCTACGAATTGAATGTCGAAGTCGACGCTCGACTCAAATCCAACCACACAACCCGTATCCACGCGCAGGGTTTGTCCGGGCTCAAGCTTGCGTTCGAGAATGGTTCCGCCTGCATGGATAAAAGCAAGGCCGTCGCCTGAGAGCTTTTCCAGAATAAAACCTTCGCCCCCAAAAAGGCCCGAACCGATTTTGCGGTTGAAGTGAATGGAGACATCGGTTCCCCGAGCGGCACAAAGGAAACTATCTTTTTGCGCGATGAATCCGCCCTGATATGTCGACAGATCGAGAGGAACAATTTTTCCGGGGTAAGGAGCAGCGAAGGCAACATCGGCACGCTGGCCGCCTGTGTTTTCGAAGTTGGTTATAAAGAAGCTTTCACCTGTCAGCATGCGCCCTGCGGCTTTCATAAGATTCCCTAAAAAACCTTTGTTCTTGTCCATGCTCATCGAGGTTTGCATGGCAATGCCGTCGGTCATGTAGAGCATCATGCCTGCTTCTGCTATGACAACTTCAGACGGATCCAAGGTGACAACAACTGCTTGCATTTCGTCGCCTTCAATGCGGTAATCAATGACATCGGAACGGTTTAAAGACATTTACGGGCCCTCCTTGGAGAAAGAGATAATACATTGTGAACAACAAAGACTGTCAAATTTTCAAAGGCAACATTCGATTCCTTCGAAGTGTCGTCCGCTGGAGTGGATTGCTGGCATGGGTGCTGTTTGCGATTTTTTCAGAAGGAAATGCCATGGCTTTGGAAACTCCAAAATATAAAGTTGTCATAAGCGAACGTGACTTTGAATTGCGCGAATATCAGCCGATGGTTGTCGCGCAAGTGCTTGTCACAGGTGAACGTGAACAAGCCGCGCGGGCAGGATTTCGCCTGGTTGCGGATTATATTTTTGGCAACAACACCACGAGTCAGAAAATTCAAATGACAGCACCGGTATCGCAGTCTGCGCAGACTCAATCTTCAGAAATTGCAGGTGCAGGGTCACAGAAAATTTCCATGACTGCTCCTGTAATGCAGCAAAAACAAAGCAATGAAGAAAAGAAGTCTGCTGAGGAGGCGCAGTGGACGCTCGCATTCTTCATGCCTTCTGAATATTCAATGGCGACTCTTCCAAAGCCAAACAATGCAAAAGTGACACTGATGGAAATGGCTGCCTCAAAGCGCGCGGTGATTCAATTCAGCGGATCTTGGTCAGTTGAAAATTTCGATCGTCGCGAACAAGAATTGTTGCAATGGATCAAAAGCAAAAATCTAACCCACGAAGGTGCTGCTATTTACGCGCGCTTTAATGCACCTTGGTCGTTGCCCTTCCTGCGGCGCAACGAAGTGCAGTTTATTGTCAAAGATTAAGCGCCCTGCCAAAGTATTTTCAGAACTTCTCCGCGCAGGTGTCGGCGAAAAGCTTGGGCTTCATTTTGCTCAGCGCAAGTCCATCAATTCGAAAATAATATTCTGCAGCGTTAATGACTTTGGCGAAAGTGCTCCAAACAAAGACTGCACAAGAATTTGCGAGTTTCAAAGCCTTTGCTCTCAGGGGCATCCGCCTGCAGGAAGAGAGGGCGTAGACTGCGACTCTAAAATTACCGCAGGTGGATTGAAACTTTTCACGCCAGGTTCTGAATCTATCAAAAGGGTGTCTTCGGTGTGTCCATCGGCGAACACCTGCCGAACAACAAATTGTCGCAATCCACAATCGCCATTCACTCGTGTTGAGACAACGTAGGCTGAGCGCAATTCAAGGAAAAATCGAGTTGAGCCGCCATTGCTAAAGGGTGTTCCTTCGATGCACCTCTGCTCGAGTTCGCTCCAAAGCCAGTTCACTCCGTGATACGGACCAATGCTGACCTTCGTATATCCATTGGTTGAAACTGTTCCACGAGCGCCCTTCTTGCAATCTGTTTCTGCAGAGTGCGTTGACGTTGTGATCTCTTGAGGCGTCTCGCCTTCGGATGCTGCAATGGCCTGCGAAGGCATGCCTGGAGTTGGGGCTGCTGCTAAAACAAGAGTGGGAGTTGTCACCGAGACTGCCGCCCAAGTCGCAACTACGGCATTGGCTTCGGTTGAGGATAAACCAAAAATGTCGGTCGCTGCTTTAAACGTTGCATCCGCAGCCTGGAGATAATTGGTGGTTGAGGTCATATAGACTGTGACGGCCCGATACCAAATCCTTGCCGCTTTGTTGCGACCTATGCCGCTGAGTGAGCTGAAATTGCACGTGGGTGAGTGAGGCAGTGGGCTTGCGGGTTGAGAACCTTCGGCGAGCAAGTAAAAGAAATGCCGAGCGACACCCGAAGCCTGAAGCGTGCTCAGTGAATTTAGGGCTGAACTGTAGCAGTTTGGTGAGCTGCCATCTAACGCAGGATTGTGCATTGCTCGGTACTCTTTGCTCAGACCCGTCGCACCGAATGCAAGAGCACTCATCGAACCTTTGTTTGAATCTTTGCGCGCACTGACGTCTTGCTCGAACAGCGATGCAAAGATCTCTTTGCTTGCTTCATTGAGTCCGCCAGACTCGCCGGTCGATCGGAAATGAGCTGTTGCGTATGCGATATCAGCTCTCTTTTCGGCAATCACCCGCTCGAATGGTATATTGCCTGAAAATTTCCTGTCGCCGGCATTCTTCGGGCTGTAGGGAAGTTCCCAATTTTCAAGAATTGCAAGATTCCCTGCGTCTACAAAGATCTGTCGTTGGATTGGAATTGAATCGTTCAGAAGACCTTTGAGTGTCACTTCATAAGCCAGTTTTGCGTCGCCTCCACGGGTGAAAATGATCAACTCTGCGTATGGCTCGGCGGTGGGCTTTCCGCTGAAACTTGTTTTTGCAGAGGTAACCGCCTGTGATGTGGTGATTGCAGGTTTGATGTCGAGATTGATTTTGTTTTTGTATGCGAGATCTGCCGAGTCGAATTCCTTATTTTTTGTTGAATGGACTACGAGGTCGCCGCCAACAATCCTCAGTCCTTTGTAATTTCTATTGAAGCGCACATGTTCTGCACCATCGGTATCAACAACAACATCCCGCACAGAAAATGAGTGACTTTGATCCTGAGGTACCGCGTCCCCATTCTTCTGAATTGCTGCGCGAGCCCTTTCAATTGCTTCGTTGGCGGCCTCGGATGAAATTCCAAACGCATTTCCATCGTTGTTGGAATTGATTTGTGAAAATTCATCTACCTTGAGAAACTTGCAGGCATCGAAACACAAGACACTCACAAACGCCGTGGCAATAAGTTTTATGAACGACGGGAAGCAGTTCATAGTCCACCTCAGCGATACTGCAAGGTGGATCGGTTGTTCAGAATCAAAAACAAAGCGATATTTTCGAATTTATTTAATTATTTCGAATGGATATAAAGCTATCTAAGAAGGATTCTTCTTTAGAATAAAAGCTATTAATACACCAATAAGACGAACAAAAACGATTTCGTCTCAAGTGGACGGCAAAGAATTACGAAATTAAGTGAGGTGTTTTCTTGCGACTTTCGCTCGTTATTGAGCGCATTCTCCAAGGCTCAAATTCGCAGGAGCAGCAAGAGGGAAACGGGACCCGTTGAGATAGGCATCAATATTTTTCTTGAAATAAGTCCAGCTCGAGACATTCGCTTTCCCGGCAACAACGCAATGAGGAGCATCTAAAAACAGATCGAGCCCTTGCCCGATTTGATCTTTGATGAGCGTTGGCAGTTCTGAAAAACTTCCAACCCGCTGGACGATTGCATTGAAAACCAAATATCCGGGTGCACCCTTCATTTTCATCCAAGGTAACCAAGGGCTCACGCGTGTCCAGCTGACTTGAACGTTTTCAACGGAATTGAGTTGCGCGATGTTCTCAAAATCCATTTTTGAAAAAATATAGCTGAAAGACTCATGTGCTTTGTAGAAAGGTTCGGGAGAGTAATCTGCGAACCGCGCGTCGGAGGCCAGAGGATTCGGATAATTGAGCGGTACATCAACACGTGCAATTGAAGTGTCGCCAAGCGATTCAACAGGTATACGAGCAACCGCTGGAATCTTTTGTTGCACAAGAGCGTTTGCGATGTGCACCACTGGAAGTGATTCCTGGCTCCACGGCTGGGTCCAAGAATTCAAAACATCGCCACTGACAGGATCAAGAAAAAAACTCAGCTCACGCGATGCAACAGTCCAATTCTGCGCGTCATCTGCATAGCAGCGTGCAACGTTAAAGCCTGAGATTTTGAAGAGCACCTGCGGGTTATCTCCGCCCGGACCAGATGTTGTGACTGTGCCGTGCCAATGGGTAAAGGTGGGTGAACCAGTTGGGTTGCATCTGACTTTGATGAAATCGGTGGCCGATAGACTGGTGGAATCCGCGTTGGCCATTTCTCCAACAGAAAGAGTTGCTGCCAATGCCACAGCAGATGATGTTATGATGTTTTTAATATTTCCTGCCATTGGTGCCGGATCTCCCTCAGCGTTCGGGCGTCATTTGTGTCCAAGGGCGAGGGCATAGCTGAAGCAATCCAGCAGCTCAATCGAAATGAGCTGCGAAATGGGCGGTTTGATGGTGTAAATAATATCCTGTTTTTATTGATTTAAATTGATCGACAGGGTCGCCTTGTTGGGCTTGCAGCTGGCCTTTGCCACAGAATCGGCCTGACTCACCGAGCAGCAGCGTTCGACTTCAAGTTGAACGCTCGATTCTTGAAGGCTTGTTGGCAATTTCAAGACCGCAGATTCGTTTGCCCGCGCAAGTTCCTGGCCGGCGCTGTTCCTTGCCACTGCCGAGGTCCATTGACACGATTGCCCGGGCTGAAATTCTTCGATGAATTCATTGAGCAAAATGTTCTCTGTGAATGGAAAATCGAAGCCCTTTCCGGGGAGATTCAAGCGTTGAGCAAGAGCTGATATTTGCGGCTGAGCCGCATATCGTGTTCCTTTGCCCATCTTTGCACAGCCGAAAAGGAATCCGACCAGGCACTCATCAACCTCGCGTGCTGCAGAGAAATAAAACTTAAAATTATTTCTCTGAATTGCTGGGATCTGGGCAAATAATGATTCCAATTGGCCGGTTGAAAAGTCGTCGTGATTGCCATTAAGAGCGTAGGCAATTGCGTCGCCAATAAACATAATCACCTTATTTGCGGAAGCTCGCGGAGGATTTGCAGCTGTATCTTGATTAATAATTTGCAGCGCTGTCGCAATGGCTAATTGACCCGCCTCTTGAGGATCGTCTCCGCCATCAGCCATCCACATACGGATTCGGCTTGCCAGAGTTTTCTCGTCGGTGAATGGAACCTGCGCTGCTATGCCGTCGCGAAAGGCAACAGCCGCATAGCGCGCATCCCATCCTTTATCCTGCCGCAATTTTCCAGCGAATTGCTCTACCCCATTCTTCACTGTGTTGAGGCTATCCTGCATGCTGCCTGTGACATCAATAACGAAAATAATGTCGGCTGGTGTGCGTGCTGTTGAGGAGTCTGAGACACAGGCCTTTGAGAAGGATAATGATCTTGTGTCAGTTGATTTCAGTGTCACTGCTTTGCTTTTTTCCTCAGCGCATGACACCGCCCGAGCCGAAGAACTCACAATAGATTTCTTCTCAGTTCCAGCATACTCGTTGGGCTTGCATCCCAGAGACGCACATGTCAGCAGCAATCCAGCAAGGAGCATGGGGGCTTTTATTTTCCACTTCTGAGTCATGTCGGTATCCTCGAGAGGGCTGTTTTCTGTGATTTTCATGCACTCCTCTTGAAAGCAGAAGGCGAAGACTGCTCACTTTTTGACACGCAGCTATAAACCTCTGCAGGTGGAAGTTTGAGCAGTTCAATAGAACGAACGTTGATGACAAAAAAATGTTCAAGCGAGCGGCGCGAGTCTTTCGTGGGTTATTGCGCCAGTGCCTGCGCTAAGCTCAAAGCTAAGGGGCGAATCCTGTCCTGTGAACTATTTATTCAATCCATAAACAGCTTCCATAATTTTCTGGAAATTGATGGCGAAGATGACGCGTGAAATTGTTCCGTCGGTGGTTAACGCTGAAACCTGACCCGCCACCGTTGGATTTGCATTAAGAGTTTTCTTTAGCTCCTCGGGTGGAAGTCCAAGTTCGCCGGCAGCAACCTTCAAATTGACGCTGTCGTTGAATGTTTTTAGAATCCGTGACACTGGATCGGCTTGCGAAATGTCAATTCCTGCTTCTTTAAGTGCTGTCTGATAATCCTGGGTGTCTTGGTGAATTTGGTTTAAAAATGGCTCGCTATCGGTGTAGAGAGTTTTGACAAGATCTGAGACAGTTTTCGAGAGGTTCGTCTTCTTCAAGAATGCGGCTTTGATTTCGTCTTTTTTTTCCAACAAGCCTTGCGAATGACATGTCATGCACGCAACTCCAACGGTTGCTAATCCAGTCACGGCCGAGCTGTTTCGTGCACGGGTTGGTGCCAAATCGAGGCGATTACCAGCTCCATCGACCACGAAAAATGCTATGAAACTGTTTGGCAAAGAATAAATAATCTCTTTGCCGTCATGGTTGAAAGCGAGGTTTTGTGTTTCTTTAATCTTTGAAAAAGTGGCTCCTGGTCCAAACGGCTTTTCAAAAGGATTTCTGTCATTAAATGCTGAGCCGAATTCAAAACTGTGCCACATAAAAACATTGCTTCTATTTTCGACACGCTCAATCACGCGCGAGAAGTCGGCAACCTCAGAGTTGTTAAAGCCAGCGCGCATGATGTTTTTATCTTGTTCCGCCTTGGTTAGGTCAATACCAATTTTTTTTGTAAATTCATCGAGCGTCAGTGGGGCCTCCAAAAGGTCGTAGTAGAGCGGTGGTTGACTGCACATTGCGACAAACCAATCGGCGCGGATCACGGGAAGTGTGGTTTGCATTTGTGTCTGCAGCAGTGACAGCGCTCGTTTGTCTTTCGGGATGATTTGATAGGGATAGCTTTTAACAATTTTGTCCCAAGTTTGCGTTGTCCAGCCAAGATCATTGAGATTGATGCGAATGAGGTTTTGATTCTTACTGCTGACTTCTGGTTTCAAGACTTTGGCGTTGAAGGAGAGTGAATTGAGAAGCTTTGCAGATGCTTGCTTTATGGTATTTAATGTGTCGGCACTTGCGCCAGCATTTTGCGCGGCAACCAATGACAAATATCTGTAGTTTTTGCGTTCCAGCTCATTGCTGACGTTCTTCACGAGGTCCTCGGCCACATCGAGCAATACTTTTTCTTCGGTGAGAAGGGGCGGTGTAGAGCTCGTTGAGAAGTTTGTTTTTGCCCCCGCAACTATCCACTGTTTGAATTTTTCCAACTCTTCCTTTGATGGTTTTGCTTGCCCCGCAGGGGGCATAGGCGAAGTGGTGGATGTCATGCGGCTGAAAAATTTGGAACCTCCAGGGTTGCCGGCGGAAATATAACCTTGTGCCACTTTTTGTGCGAGATCTGTAATATTGGTGAGGCTTCCAGAGCTGGTTTGATTTTGTCCATGGCATTGGAAGCAGTAGGTTTGCAGAAGGCTTTTTGAAGCCTCAAAGAGTTGTAAATCGACCGAGGCGTTATTCGTTTGGTTGTCGGTATTGAGTGGATTTTTCGGGCTCGCTTTTTTGATCGCAGCCGGGGGCGAATCGCAACTGACTTGCATCACCAGCAAGAGTAATGTTGCAATGTAACGCGCTGCACCCATGCAAGGCCCCCAGCCTAACAACACTTCAAGTGCGAGTTAGAGCTTCTGGCAGACAAACAAAAATTGTCCTTTTGCAGTTGATCTTTGCCCAAAGCTGCTGGTGGTTATTCCGCTCGATTTGTCGGCTTGCGCCTTGCAGTCGCCTTCGTTGTTTTTCTTGTTTGCACCACCCACAGAAGACCACTTCAAGCATTCAACCAGCTCACCTGATGCAGTTCGGATTTGGCAGAATGCAAAGGGCTCTGTTTTGATTTCAGCAGCAACACAGGGCTTCACGTTGACCACTTCATTGGTGATTGTTTGGCTTGTTCCTCCACCCCAACCTCCACCGCCACTGCTGACAGTGCTGGTGCTGACCGATTTGGAGACTGGGCATCCAGGCACAATTCCCATATTACCGAGCGATCGAGTGACATTTTCTCCACTTGCAGCCAAAAGCCGTTCGAGCTCACCCGAGGTTTCGTCTTTTGCAATTCCCTCAGACGCTGCGTTGGAAGAATTTGGTGCTGGACTCGCATTTTCACTCTGGGCCGATTTTTTATCGGTACCCGTTCTGCTAAGCGTGCTTTTGAAATCAAGGTTACTACATGCAACGCTGGAAATCGTCACCAGTCCCGCAGCACTTAACAACAACAATTTCATAATACCTCCCGAAGAACCGACCCAGGCGAGGGTCTTTTTCTCACCGACGTATCGGAAATCTATGCGAATATGCTTAGATTAAACTTGAATAGAGGCGTAAATATATAAAAACATTGATCTTAAGTATTTAAAAAAAAAGTCCATTTCAACGATGTCGACCGCACAGGGATGCGACATGATTTCCGGGTCACTGGTCAAACTTGAGCATGGTTCGCACTTGGGTCACAAGCCAGTCAGCCAAAAAAGCATCGAAATTTCGCCTTGAATTGGTGTTTTTTAGTTGCTACCTGCCTGCCTGTTAGTTTGCGGTTCGGGCTGCACTTCAGCCTGGTTCTGCCAAACGAGGAGGGATATTAGAATGAAGACGACTTTTGTTTTGGCTGCGCTGGGAATGACGATGGCGATGGGAGTTGTTGCTTGTGGATCAAATTCCACGACCTCTGAGAGCAGGGTCATGGGTGAGCCAGATTTTAAATCCGCAGACGGGATAAAACTCATCGATTGGATCAAAAAGGCTGAGAACGCGAAAAATGTTTGCGCCACCCTGTCTCAGTTGAAAGCACAGGGATTCGATGCCTTTTCGGCAGAAGCCACCAACGCGGTGAGTCAGCAGTTCCGTTTGCATCCCACCGAGGCGGAAGTTGTGAACACCTATGTGGTCGAATTTACTTGCCCGGAAAATGGCCGCTGAGGATTGCGTTAAATACTGTTTGAACGAACTGGGGAGCAAGCGCATTTACGAGTGCGGTTGCTCCCCTTCTTCGTGCCCGGATGCGCCGAATTCTCTGTCTCGCCCCTCGGCCGGAGCGCTGCGCCTGCGCCACTGACCCGATCGCGCAAATTGTTCCTGTTGTGGGCTGCTAGGTGAAGAACGCCCAGGCAACACTCCAAGCTTCGCGAGGTGTTCGTGCACGGCAACGGGACCAAGATTGCAAAGATTCACCGCGACTTCTTCGACTTCATCGAGATTCAGTTTTTTCGATAGATTGTCACGCAATTGTTCGCGCAGGCACCCAAGAATTTTTCTGTCTGCTGCAATGACAAGTCTTTTGATTTTATTTTCGCTGAGGAAATGATTTAATTTCGTCTGTATTTCACGGGAAAATCTGCGATTAATTTCCTGCTGATGGGCACTCAGGTGATCATCAAAGCCATGCATTGTATGTGCATAACCTGAAAGCCCTACGTGGTATGAGATCTTGTTTCCGCCGGTGAGCGATTCTTTTTCCTGGTCCAACCAATGCGCGTTGATAAGCTCTTCGAGGGGCTGCAGGATCGGGCTCCACTGTTCCTTGGGGCGTTCTGCAGGCTGCAGAATAAAGAAACGTGCTTTGGTGTGATCGGCAGACAACACGGCAACTGGTTTCATTGTTGACCTCGCAACATGATTCGGTGCTGGTTGTATTGCAACGGCTCTCTGTCCATTGGTTCCATTGCACTGGAAACGGAATCGTCTCTTTGAAAGTTACCTCTGGCCTTGCCCTTTGCACTACGCATCAAAGTGTTGAAAATGAAAAGAATCATCGGCTGCATTTAGGATGTTCATTTCGCTGACATGGTCTTGTCTGTCGGCTTTGTTACAATTTCCGGATTCTTGCATTGCGTTTTAGACCGGAGGCTTCATGTCAAAAATCCGTTTGTGCGCGCAGCTCACCTTCAGTGTGTTTAGTCTCTGTGCGCTTTCCCTGGCCTGTAAGCCGAGAAGCTTTAACAATGATGCGGGTGTTCTTGCACTCAGCCAACAACAATTCGACAGTCAATTCGAGGTGACACGGCTCACGAGCTGTAAAATGCCGAACGGTCAGGTGGATGGTGATCTGCGGGTTGTTTGGCGTTTGCGCACGAGCTCGGGTGCAGCCGTAACGCCCTACATTTTGGGCTTTGCGGGCGATGCCACAACCACTCAAGGTCAAAAAGTGCGTTTTCAGATCATGACAAGTATTGAAGCCCCACGGCCGTTGATTCCTTCAGATGGTCCTAAGCCCTTTCCCTTTGAAGCATATTCTGGCTTTGAATTGCAGATTCCAAATGATGAAGCAGAGGCTCATTGGGGATACGTCGAAATTGATGGAAAAAAAGTTGATTACCAAACAATTGATGTCGGGAGTTTATTGTTGCCCACGCGCGCTGGAGGCGGATCTTCGGCACGCATGTCGTATCTCGTTCAGGCCGATCGATCGAGCCTTGCGTTCAATTGTGATCCACTTGATGCCATGGCGCTTGCACGCTTGAAGACATTTGCAATTCGCGATGGCAGCCATGGTTTTAAAGGTGATCGTGGGATTGTGATTAAGAGCGCATCGAGTGACGGCTTGCCGGTTGCGAAGACAACCGATGGCAAATTGCTGGCTCAGTGGAGCTGTGGTGGAAACCGGCGCAAGGCAACCAATCATCTGCTTCAACCGTTGCCCGGAGGCTGGTTGAATCAAGAGGAGTATTGTGAGTGGGATCGCAACGGGACACCACCGGCTTCTGTCAATGCCACGTCTCGCAAGCCTGATCAGCTCTACTGCATGGTGCGCACTTCTTTCGACCAAGACAGGGCATATTTTCTGCAACAGCGTTTGTATCGAGCAACACCGGAAATGCAGCGCAGTGAAGGATTCGCAACTCTTGCCGACCTCAAGAGTTCTTATTACGACACCAAGTTCAACGGCTACGCATTTCTTGTTGGCGGGCGCGAGGGTTATCACGTGTGGGATACACGCGTGTGGAAAAAAATGGGCGAAAAAGGCGACCCGCGAGGCGCTTATATTTCCGATACTCGCAAAGGAATTATTGGGCACTGCAAGCAATTCAGTTGCGCACAACCCGATGAAACAGGATACACCGGCAATTGCGTTGCAGGACGTCAAAGCGACCCACTCATTTGCACAGCTATCAATAGCATTTATTGCTCAGGACAAGCGGCTCAAGCAGGCTGCAAACAAAGTCAGGAGCTCAATCTGAGCAAGCGGCCGGTTCTGAATGCGGATTCCATGCATGCGCAGAGTTTTGCAGGCGTTGATCCGGTTTTGAATCCAAGTCTGCAGTTGCTGCCCGGTCCGCTGGCTGCGTTGAATCCGGCGCCAGCTGTTCGTGAGGATGTGCTTTTTCGCTCCGATTACACACCCCCAACACGCTTGGGTGATACTCCTATCAAGCTTGATTTGGTCATTCCAGAGGGCTTGCCTGAATGCAAATATGCGGTTGACCCAGTGCTTCTGAAAACCGGCCGTGTCACGGATCCTGAAGGGCATCTCGCCAACGACAAAACCCTTGTTCAATGCGCGCTTCCCAGAAACAGCAAATACAACAATTGCGATGAAATTGCTGCGCAATTGCAGGTGCGGATTGTTTTTGAAACGCAGGCGAAGAAATAAGATGCGACTTGACCGATGAGCACAGTTTGGACTGCCGCAGCGACATTCGTTTTATTTTCGCCGCCTGATCCGCTGGCAGGCAAAGAAACTGCAAAATCATTTTCCGCAGCGCACGGAAGCATTCTTTCTGATTCTGAATTCGACTCACTGTGGAAGGCATTTTTTAACACGTCTTATCGTGATCGCGATTGTGGGATGCCAAAGAATTTGGCCAACGATGATGCGCAGCTGATGGCTCAAGATGCTTTTCTCGTCAATGTGCGTGGATTCAATCGTGAGATCTGCCAAGCTCAGCGGTGGTGGATCTCGTCGTTGAGAATTGATCCGTGCCGGGTGAGGCATGGAAAAGCAAATCAAAGCAGCCAGGATGTTGAAAAGTGTTCACAAGATGGCCGCTACAAGGAAATTCGTTTTGTTCTGCAACCCGTTGTGCAAACTGATCGCGGTGCGATTTTTCCCGATGCAGCTTTGCATCTTGCTCTGTCGCTCAAGAATTTTTCTGCCTCTGCTCCGCTTTGGCGCGAAGCCATTCTGCAATTTAAGGCTGGAAAAATAGAGAGGCTCAGTCAGTTGCTGCAAGAAGTGCGCCAGCATGCGGTGTGGAACGATGCATCGTTGATGGTTGCGGGCGCGGGCCTCGAGCGCTGGAGTTTCGCACGAGTTCTTTGGAGAGATGGCGTTTGGCAGCGAGACAAGCTTTCCCATGGCGGATTCTATGAATCGATCAGTGATGCTGATGCAAAACATCCAAATGTAAGAACGGCTCGCCCCGCGAACGAGGCGAGCAAGAGTTCAGCTGATTTTCTGAATCCACTTAAAACAACTCCCTTGCAGGGAAGTTGTGTTGGATGCCATTTGGCCAACCCGCAGACCCCTTCGCGCCAATTTCGCCAGCTTGGCTGGGGACTCTCGGGCGAACCGGTTTTGTCAAAACGAGCGGCGTCGGAACTGGAGTTAGCCGCTCAAGAGCTGAATCTTTGAGAGGCTTCAATAAAGATTTTTCACAGTGAATTGTTGGCTTGAAATTAGCTCTGGCAAACTTAAACCACTGAAAATTTAAGACAAATATCTATAAAAGGTGAAAGCGCGAGCGAGGCCAAGATTGGCTTTGATTTCCTGAAATTTCTGCCGAAATCCTCAAAATGAGGGAGATATGAGAGTCCGCAGAACGCAAGTTGTATTGACTCTTGCCGCGGTTGTCCTCGCGACCAGCTGCGGGGGTGGAAAACAGTTGGCTTCAATCTGTTCAAGTCAATTGCAATTACAGCCTTCAGCGGCAAACCTTTCAGGCAATCCGAGCGATGTTTTTATGCCCAATTGGAATGGGCTCTCGGGTGTACTCGCTGGACTTGACCTGGGACGCGCCCAGTATTGCCGAGCTTATATTGAAGTTGTTCCTTCCGAAGAAGCTCAAAATCCTCCGAAATTATTTTTGTGGAAGAAGACAGAGTGCAATCCACAAGGGCAGCAGGTACTGTATCTGGCTTTTCCAAAAGGCTATGTCAAAACTCAATTCGTTCGTAAATTGGCTGTGACTGATCCCAACAAATTCGTTGGTGAAAAAACACTGGATGATATCTACAAAACCCGTTGGCCGCTCTCGAAGGACATGGCTGATCAATTCGGCCCTTGGAGTAACAGCGCACGTCCTGCAGATAGTTATGATCCTTATGGACATCTTGTTGAGGAGATTGAACTCGTTCCATCCACCGATTCGCTGCTGAACGAATTTCTTTCACTAGCCATTGATGTGCAAATCGACCGGCGCAGGACTTTGATTCCTGCAGATGCCGAGGCTGACATTGCCAAATATCGAGGTTTCTTTTTGAATCCGACCGTTGTGAAAAGGCTGCTCATTGAATATTCGCAATCGAATGTGTTTCTCAGCGGTGCGTCTGCTTATGTTGGATATCGCTATTGCTCAACAGGCGTTTGGAAAGATACGGCAAGCTGCCAACTAACGGCACAAACCATAGCAACAAAGCTGTCTGAAAGTGTTGTGCCCCAGCTGTGGAGCGAAATCAGTTCTTATTTTGCACCTACGAGCGCAACTGTTGATGTTGCGGCCCGCGCAGCTCAAGAGCGTTCCGAGCTCAATGATGTCATACGGCGGCTGTTTCGTCGTGAGCTTTTTCAAATTCGACTTCCGCTTGTTCTTCCCGCGGAACTAACCTCCACTTCGAGCGCGGGAAAAAAACCGGCCTTTACTGATTCTTATTTTACCTTGCGTTCGGAATCACAATACGCAGATGAAGTTGGTTCATCACTTCAGTTGTCAGCATCGCCACATGTAACAGGATTTTTACAATTGAGTGGTCTTCAACCGACGAACTACTGCTCGGATACTAACCAGATCCTATTCAGAAAGCCACTCAATTATTCGGATACAGACTCTCATAATTTTTATGTTGGGGCCGGTTCTGCTGAGGTGTCGTGGGCCGGATTGATACCTTTTGCTCGCAAGCGACCGCAGTGTGGCTCATGCACATCGTCCATTTCTGCCTACAGCTATTACTGTGCGCCGATTCCCGGGCCATCAAGTGGCGGGGCTTCTATTTTGGCTTTACCAGAGCTGGGCAATGATGAAATGATGTCGGCCGATTCTCTGCAGAGCAGTGTGACGGCTGCACGCGCGCAGCGATCGAATCCGGAATCCACAGGCGACCCAGCAAGGCCTGTCGTTGCGCAGCCGGCGAGTAAAAAGTCGGGCGGAAGCTGTCTGTGAAAGTTAACGATTCACAGGTCTCAATGAGCTTTTCCATCGTGCATCGATGAATTTAAATACTCAGCAAAGCCGCCTTCATAAATCTGCATTTCTCCATGATCAATTCGAAACACTCTGTTGGTGATTTGCGAGAGGAAGTGACGGTCGTGACTCACCACAATCACAGTGCCTTCGAAATCCTGCAACGATTCCATAAGTATTTCGCGCGAGCGGATGTCGAGGTGGTTGGTAGGTTCGTCGAGAATGATAAAGTTCACTGGGCGAATGAGAATGCAAGCGAGCACAACGCGGCTTTTTTCTCCACCCGAGAGCACCGAAATTTTCTTGTTGACTTCATCATCTGAAAACAAAAATGAACCCAGCAGTGTTTTAAGCGTTCCAATAGATGCATTGGGAGCGATTGATTGTAGCTGTTCGAGAATGCTCCAATTTGGATTCAAAACTTCCAATGCGTGCTGGCTAAAATAGCCAACCTCAAGGCTTGCACCTATGGCACATGACCCGTCGGAGGGTTCGGTTTGCCCTGCAATAATCTTCAGAAGCGTGCTTTTTCCGGCGCCATTGACGCCCACAAGAGCAATTTTGTCGAGCCGTTTGACCATTCCCGTGACACCTGAAAACACACGCTTGCTGCGTCCGTCGGCCGAATTCCAGGTTTTTCCCAAAGAAGACATTTTCACAACATCATCGCCACTGCGGGGTGGTTTGTTGAATTGGAATTTAACCATCTTTTCTTCAACGGGGATCTCGATGCGATCAATTTTGTCGAGCTTCTTCACCCTGCTTTGCACTTGTGCTGCATGACTTGCGCGTGCAGCAAACTTGGCAATAAATTCTTCTTCCTTGGCCAGCATCTCTTGCTGTCTGCGGTAGGAAGCGAGCAGCTGTTCTTTGCGGATTTCCCGTTCGCGTTCATAGAAGTCGTAGTTGCCTGAGTAGCTGGTGATGTTGCCATTGGCAATTTCAACAATTTTGTTCACGACTCGGTTCATGAACGTTCGGTCGTGGCTTGTCATGATAAGAATGCCTTTGAATTCCATCAGCCACTCTTCAAGCCACATGATCGATTCAAGATCGAGATGGTTGGTGGGCTCGTCCATCAGCAAGGCATCGGGTTTGAGCAGAAGGATGCGCGCAAGAGCAATGCGCATTTTCCAACCACCGCTGAAGTGTTCAACCGAGCGATGAAAATCATCGAGAGAGAACCCAAGGCCGCTGAGAATTTCCTGCGCGCGTACGTCGAGATCGTATCCTCCGCGGGCTTCGAAGGTGGCCTGTGCTTCGCCGTATTCTTCGAGCAATTTGCTCATTGCGTCATCGTCCATCGGCTCTGCGAGCTGAGTTTCCATTTCCGCAATTCGTGTTTTGAGTTGGGCAAGATCGGCAACACCTGCCATTGTTTCTTCTAGAACGGAGCGGCCATGCATTTCGCCAACATCTTGTGAGAAGTAGCCAAGCTTCAGAGAATTTGGACGAATGATTTGCCCCGCGTCGACACTTTCGTCTCCGGTGAGGATTCGAAAGATTGTTGTTTTACCCGCGCCGTTGGGTCCGACAAGGCCAACCCGGTCGCCGGCTTGTGCTTGAAAGCTTGAGTTTGAATAGAGCGTGCGACCACCTTGATTTTTGGTGACGTTAGAGAGTCCAATCACGGCCAATATCTCCCAGAAAAAAGCGGACGGATACCGATTCTGGGTTATTGAGTTTTTTTCCGGTGAGGTCAACAATTCTCATTTATTGCCAGATTTTTTTCAGGAACTCCGGAACCTTTTCACTTGCCACACCCTGGATACGCTCGTGAAAGGCACTTGAATTTTCGGTAGGTTCCAAGTTGATGCTGGCTGTGTGGGCACCCGCCTTACGGGCAACCGTAGCAAACCCGGCGGCCGGATACACGTTTCCACTGGTGCCAATGGAAACAAAAAGATCACAGGTGGTGAGCTGCTCGATGGCATGTTCAACTCCGTGAGGTTTTTCACCAAACCAGACAATATCTGGGCGGAGCAGATCTGAGCAACACGGAGAAAGAGGAATTCCTTGAGCATTGCGCCTAGGCATTGAGAGCAAACATTGCAAGCCGGGATGCGACCAAAGATTATCGGCGTGATTTTGCACGGGCTGGGATTTCCCATCAAAGTAACACCAACGATCCGAGAACACTTTTTGGCATTTGGTACATTTTGAGCGTGACAGTGTTCCGTGGATGTCAATAAAGTTCTTGCTGGGAAGTGCACCAAATGCACGTTCGTGAAGGGTGTCTACATTCTGCGTGATTAGCAGCGTGCGACAGCCGCTTTGCTCGAGATTGTGTAATGCATCTGCCAGAGCGATATGTGCTTTGTTGGGGTGAACTTCGTTGGCTTGAATGCGGCGCATCGAATAAAATTTCCAAACCAAAACTGGATCACGTTTAAAACCCTGCGGGCTGGCAACTTCCTCAACCTTGTGTTCTTCCCAAAGTCCTTGTGAATCTCGAAATGTCCGCACGCCGCTCTCAGAAGAGATTCCAGCTCCTGTTAGAAAGACGATGCGTTTGTAGCGAGATTCCATTTTTGGACTTCCTCCTGCGCGAGTCATCCGATACTTTCACAGTCGCAGTTTTTTTCAAATCATTGTGTGAATACCTGTGAGGTGAATGAATCTTTTGTGACACGTATTAAATCTCGCCGAGGCTGACATGAATCCAACATTGACTTCAACTGTGATGCTTGCCCTCAGCAGTGGGGTCATGACGGTTGCCTGGTCTGCGCTGGCTCTTCGCCAAAAGAAAGGGCAAAGTCGCGCAATATAGTGTGTTTGAGCACTGTCTAAAGCTTGGTTGCCGGGGAAGTCTCAATTTCGGGAATAGAAAATTCAGAATAATGGCGGTCATTATTGGACGTTGATGAAGCTGCTACGGTTGGCAAGGCGGCAAAGGCTCGTTACAATTTCATCGCTCTCGCGAATAAAAAAGGAGTTTTCTGTGACCGCGCTGAATCCAAATTTATCGTTACCTTGGGTTCCCGCCGAATTTGCGCGTGTTGTGGTTGTTTCTCCACACATGGACGATGCTATTCTGAGTTGCGGCGGATTGTTGAATCTTCTTTTGCAGTCGATGCCCTGTGTTACGGTCACCATATGCACCGCTGATCCTGAAGGGGCAGATGAAAAGAATCCTCCGCACGGAATTGCCTTACCTTCAACACGACGCAGCGAAGAAGTGCGAGCGATGCAAGCGCTGGGATGTGCGCTGGTGCAAATGAATTTGCTCGACGCAATTTACCGAAAAGTTCCTGGCCGCGATGAGCTTCTCTATCCGTCTTTGAACTCTCTTTGGAACATGCCGCGCCAAGAGGATGATTCGCAAAGAGAAAAGATTTGCACAGGCTTGCAAAAATACCTGCCAGCGGCTGACGAACGCCCAACGCTTTATCTTGCCCCTGCAGGAATAGGGCATCACGTCGACCACATTATCTCCACCCAGGCTGTCTTGAATTGTGTGAGTCGCTGCGACCACATTTTGCTTTACGAAGATTTTCCCTATGTGGTGGACCAAGGTGCACATGTGGGTGTTGCTGACTCAATTGATAAGGCGTTGGCCCGGTTGGGAGTTGTCGGAGTGCAATGTTTCGAGCAGGCGTGCGATGTTGATGAAAAAATAAAACTCATTGCCCATTACGAGACTCAAATTGATTCCATTTTCGGAAGTCATCAAAACGTTAAACCATTGCTGTTGAAAAATGCACGTAATGAAAAGACGCTTGAAAAGTTTTGGCGGGTTCGGAAAGTTTAAAATAGTTTTTTAATTCAAAAAGGCGAGTGCAGACATGAGTCAGACTCACATGCAGGCAGAAATTGCAGAGCAACCGACGCTGATGCGCAGACAATCGCAGGCATGGAAAAACCGCGCTGCTGAGCTTCGGGAAAAGCTTCTTGCGCGAAGACAGTTGGTGCTTGTTGGGCGAGGGAGCTCGGGCAATGCGGCACTGTATTTTACCTATTTGTGGGGCACAAACTCCGGCCGTCAACCTATGGACTTTCGCTTGTGGCTAGCGCAAGAAAACAACAAAACGGGTGATTATTCGGATTGCGCAGTTTTGGCATTCTCCGCGTCTGGGCAAAGCACCGATGTTGTTAAAGCATGTTCATGGTTGAAAGAGCGTGGCGCGTTCGTTGTTGGCGTCACAGCGGCGCCGGATGCGAATTGCCGCTTAGGAGCGGTTGCGCATGAGCTTTTTCTTCTTAATTGCGGTTTAGAGAAAGCAGTTCCAGCAACAAAAAGTTTTCTTTCACAGATGGTGGTCTCGGCAGCGCTGGCAGGGTTTCCAATTCAAGAACGTTCCAGTGCAATCGCCTCAAGCATTGAAAAGACCATCGTGAGTCCGGCAAGTACCGTTCTTGCCGAATTTTTGTCGGGCGCTCGGACGGTTGTTTTGTTGGGGCGTGGTCATTTGTTAGGTGCAGTTCATGATGCCGCACTTAAGCTTCAGGAAACCACAGGCCTTGCGGCTTTTGCATATTCAACAGCCGAGTTTTTTCATGGTCCATTGGGCTGCGTTTCGCATGATGATCGGGTCGTGCTCTTTTCCTCTGGCGATAACGAACTCGAGCAACGATTGCTCATGAGTTTGGCCGAGCGCGATGTTCCTGTGCGATATGTGATGCGCGGCAATGCATCTGCAGACAATCCATCTATCGTGCTTTCATCCGTGCTTGAAGAGCGCGGTATGGGTGCTTTGTTTGAAACGTTACAACTGCCAAATACAGGGCAAGATTGGTCTGATGCATTTGCGGTTATAACACTCATGCAAATGACGTGCCTGGTTTTGTGTGGTCGGATGGGCCGAAGTCCAGATGCGCCCCCGTCACTTAAAAAGGTGACTGAAACATAAGCTTGCTGTAAAGAATTCTTTGTCTCGTGCTTATAGCGGATCGTTGTCAGAGTTGAAGCTGAACCAGACGGAGAAGAACATGGCTAACAAATCATCATTCACATTTCCTGCTGAGATATTGCACAACGAGGCAAAGAATTGGATTCAGAGTGTCGTTGAACTTTGTGAGCCTGACAACGTTCATTTTTGTGATGGGAGCCAAGAAGAATACGATGCTCTTTGTGCAAAATTGGTTGCCCTTGGCACTCTCAAGCCTCTGAATCAGAAACTGCGTCCCAAGAGTTTTCTTGCATGGTCTGATCCGAGCGATGTGGCGCGTGTCGAGGATCGCACATTTATCTGCAGCCGCCGGAAAACCGATGCAGGCCCAACAAACAATTGGGTTGAGCCTGAAAAGATGAAGAAAACCCTTGCTGGAATCTTCAAGGGATGCATGAAAGGTCGCACACTTTATGTGATTCCCTTCAGCATGGGGCCGGTGGGTTCGCCACTGAGCAAGATTGGAATTGAACTTTCAGATTCGCCTTATGTTGCAGTGAGTATGCGCACCATGACGCGCATGGGTCGAGCGGTTTGGAAGGTGCTTGCTCAGGCGGGTGAATTTGTAAAATGCGTGCACAGTGTGGGTGCGCCTCTTGCGTCAGGGCAAAAAGACGTTGCATGGCCCTGCAACAAAGATGAAAAATATATCGTCCACTATCCTGAAGAGCGCGCAATATGGTCTTTCGGAAGTGGCTATGGTGGCAATGCGCTGTTGGGTAAGAAGTGTTTTGCATTGCGTATTGCTTCTGTTCTTGGCCGTGATCAGGGCTGGCTTGCCGAGCACATGCTTATTCTCCGGGTTGAATCACCCACCGGTGAAAAAACATACATCTCTGCCGCCTTTCCGAGTGCGTGCGGAAAAACAAATCTGGCGATGTTGATTCCGCCGAAAGAATTCGCAGGTTGGAAAGTCACCACACTTGGTGACGACATTGCTTGGTTGCACCCAGGAGAAGATGGCCGACTTTATGCAATCAATCCTGAGGCTGGTTTTTTCGGAGTTGCCTCCGGAACGTCGATGAAAACAAACCCGAACGCCATGCAGACCATTCACGCCAATACAATTTTTACCAACGTTGCCCTGACGCCAGAAGGAGATGTTTGGTGGGAAGGCATGACCGACACTCCACCCGCGCAACTCACCGACTGGCAAGGACAACCCTGGACTCCGGATTATGGTCGTAAGGCGGCTCATCCGAATTCGCGCTTCACGGCCCCAGCAAGTCAGTGCCCAGTGATTGATGAAGATTGGGAGAATCCGGCGGGTGTGCCCATCAGTGCAATCGTTTTTGGTGGGCGTCGGGCTGCAACTCTTCCACTGGTCCTGCAGTCTTTCAACTGGAACTTTGGTGTTTACTTAGCAGCAACTATTGGCTCTGAAACAACCGCTGCAGCAACGGGTAAAGTGGGAGAAGTGCGTCGCGACCCATTCGCAATGCTTCCGTTTTGCGGGTATCACATGGGCGAGTATTTCAATCACTGGTTGCAAATAGGACGCAGTCTTTCCAATCCGCCGCGCATCTTCTGCGTCAACTGGTTCCGCAAAGACGAGCACGGGAAGTTCTCGTGGCCAGGATTCAGTGAAAATATGCGGGTCATTAAATGGGTCATTGAGCGCGTGAACGGACGTGCTTCGTCGGTTGAGAGTCCTTTGGGGTGGATGCCGCAGTATTCTGATCTTGATTGGCGTGGGCTCGATTTCACCGCCAAGCAGTTCAACTCAATAATGACCATCGACACTGAAGAGTGGAAACAGGAAATACTTGGCCACGAAGAATTCTTCCACAAGCTTTATGATCGTTTGCCGCGCGAATTCGGAAATATGCGCGAACTTCTGCTTTCGGGACTGTGGCGTTCGCCGGAAAAGTGGGAAATGCTGACAGAACGCTATGTCGAAGAAACCTGATTCAGCTGATTTTCAAAAAAAAACCGCAGTCCGGCGATTTATGCCGCACTGCGGTTTTCTAGTTCGCCCAACAATGCAAGGAAAAATTGCTGCGAAATTGGTTTAAAAGAGCATCCTGCAGCGCGTAATGTTGCATTAAAAGCAGCTGCAGTTTCGCAGTCCATCAGCTCGCAATGAAGTTGATAAGAACACATAAATACATTTCGCGGCGTGCGGATCTGCAGCTCTCCGCTGCGAATATATTCATCGAGTGCGAGATGCTCGGGCGTGCCTAAAAAACCATACCAACTCGAGAATGCGTCGAAGGTCGAGCGCTCGCGAGCGGCTTCGAAAGCCCAGGTGTCGGCATGAAGCGCGATTTGTGGAATCTTGCAAAGCCCTTTGGCAGAGATGTCCAAAACCGCTGACCAATTGATATTGTCCTGAATGAGATCTTCGCCAATGAGCCGAGGGTGTTGCTGCCTCAGAATGTTGAGCCCGGCGGCATGGAGCAAGGCCCAGCGGGTGCCCAAGGCATCATCCAAGCGTGCCCTTTCGAGAATCTGCAGGGCGCGGACCGCCGCTCTATAATCGTTCATGGTTCTGAACTCCCTGCTCAAAATTCCAAGCGGTTTCGAAAATTTGGCTGATCAATACCACCCAAACCGGACGCTGATTATCTTCGTTGGTTGCAAATTTGGAAGGGTTTGGTGTCTTCAAACCGTGCTTGACAAGCCATGTCACAGATTAATGGCAAAAATTCTATGGATAAGACGGTCTGCAGTTGCTGAGCGTTTGGGAAGAGCGCCACGAAGTCCGGGAGTCACTCAATTGAATCTATTCAATCTGTTGAATCTCAAGACCGTCAAAGCATTGCGATGCACGCCGCTACGTGGTCAGGGAAGCCATCCTACAACATGCTGGTGAGACTTCCATCTAACAGTCGACGAATGGGCGCATGCACGTTGTGAAGAAATTGGTAAACTAAATTCACATTAAGTGAGTTTGGGGTGCTGACATGCAGGTTGCAGTGATTGGTGGTGGCTTTACTGGTCTAGCCTGCGCAACTCTTCTTGCAAAGGGCGGAGCGGATGTCGTTCTCTATGAAAAAAACGACAAGCTTGGTGGGCTGGCTGCAGGCTTTCAAGAACTCACCTGGCAATCTACCCTCGAGACTTACTACCACCACTGGTTCAAATCCGACTCACATGTGTTTAAGTTTGCGAAAATTTGGAATGCACAGGAAGGAATGTTGTTTTCGCGTCCTTCAACTGTGATTCAAACGGAATCAAATGAATTTGTTCCACTCGATTCTGCGGCAGCTCTGCTCAAATTTCCTGAACTCAATTTCTTCAACAAACTCCGCATGGGCGCTGCTCTCGCTTTTCTCAAGGTTTATTGGAATTGGCGCAAGCTGGAGCAAGTGAGCGCTGAGGACTGGTGTCAGCAATTTATGGGTGCTGAGGGTTTTGAAAAAATTTGGAAGCCATTGTTGGTGGGTAAGTTTGGAGAGCGCAATGCAAGCGACGTCAATATGGCTTGGTTGTGGGCTCGTTTGCGCTGCCGAACAGCAGAATTGGGGACCTACCAAGGTGGATTCGATGCGTTCGTAAAATGTGCAGAAGCGCATCTCGAAAGCGCAGGGGTGCGAATTTTTAAGGATGCAAAAAAAATCACTGTTGATCGGACGCGTGATTGCTGGACAGTTGCAGCGTTGAACCATGGAATCCAAGAACACGACGCCGTTGTTGTTGCAGCGTCTCCGTTGGCATTTGCGCAGTTGGTTGGCAGACACGCTCCCGAGCACGTGCGCAGCGCTCTCGGGCAACCGTCTCTGGGTGTTCAGGTTGTGATTCTTGCACTCAGTCAGCGACTTGGTGAGCACTACTGGTACAGCTTGCGGCGTGAACCTCCCGGTCAACCTTTTCTTGCTGCTATTGAGCACACCAACTTTGTTGATGCGCGCCAATACGACAATGAACATCTCGTTTATTTTGCCAAGTATGTTCCCACGCACAGCGAGGAGTGGAAACAAACTGATCAGCAGCTTGTTGACTTAGCCTTGCTAAGTGGTCGCTTGATTAACCCAAAATTCAGCGAAGAAAGCCTGATTCGCAGCAAGATTTTTCGCGAAGAATATGCGCAGCCTATCATGGGTTTGAATGCGTCGCGGTTTGTTCCCTCAATTCATGTTCATGGAGTGCCCAGGCTTTTTCATGCGAGCATGGCCCACGTTTATCCCTGGGATCGTGGCACCAATTATGCGCTTGAACTGGGAGAAAAAGTGGCTCGTGAGGTGCTCAAAAGTAAGTTGAATCAACGGAAGTGAAATTCAACTTTGCTTTTCAGAGAGTCCTGCAACAAAATAGCTGCTCACAAATAAAACTAAGCCCATCGCGATTAGGCCAATCAGGAAAGCAGATTCGCGCAGAGAATCAGTAAGAATCCATTGCACAAGAAAGCTCAGAGCTGTTGCCGCAAGCAGAGCGTTTAATAAACCAGTCGCCTTTTTCTTGTACTGGGCCAAAACCAAAGTGGGTGCAGCCAGATTCAACAACCAATGAGCAACAAGATACAGAAGACTCAGTGGCACAACGTGTGCGGAGCTCTTGGGGAAAAACCAAACAACCCATCCTAATTTGTTGGCCGTCCACAAACCCGCCGACATCAGCACTAGAACGGCTGTGGCGCGCGCACAAAAGACTATAAAACTGTTGCGCACTGTGGCAAGAGAAAGATTTGGCCAACCTGCAACGCTGGGCATCAGCAATTGAGTGAGCGTTTGCAAGGCGAGAACTGCAGGTGTTGCAAGGGCAAGGGCGGTGTTTAAATCACTCAAGTTCTCTTCGCCAATTCTTCGAACGAGATAAGATTGACCCAGAAAACCCTGCGCAAATTGAAAAAGGATGATCATTGCTGCCAGGGCACTGCCCCGGGCAAACGCGCGCATTTCATGGCTTTGTTGAGCCCAGGCCGCAATGCGCAGGAATTGGCTTGCAAAGTTTTTGTCGAGGCGCGGCTTTAAGGAAACAATCCAGGTGATAATTCCGACAAGTGCGAAGGTTAGGGTTGATGACAAGGCAATCATCCACATCGGTTGACACGACAAAAGCACAGCCGTAGCAAGGAAGGCCCCAAGCGCAAAAAGCCTTGAGATACGAGACAAAATAGCTTTGGCAAATTGTTCTTCGGCAAGAAGAATGGAATCTGCCGTGCTAACAACTGCGAACGGAATGAACGCACCTTGATAAATAATGAAAGCGATTGCCATGGGCACGGTGAAACCGGCAAATGCAGCATAAATTGCTGCAATAAGCGTTGCTCCTAGGCCTAAAGTGAGGCGGCTCTTGAGAAGAACTTCGATGGACTGCGAGCGCTTTTCACTCGAGTTTTTTTTGTAGATGCGCAAAAATTCAATTTGTGTTCCGAGGTCGGCAAGCAATTGAAAGGTTGTGAACGACAGTAGAAGCAGCGATAGCCGGGAGTAGATCTCGGCGCTAGGAGAAATGTGTTGAAGAATTTTGAGGCCGGCAAAATTGGCAAGACCACTGCCCACTGAGAGGCCATATTGAATAAGTCCTCCTCTGAGCCGAGGGTTTTGCATGGTCTGCCGCACCTCAATTCCTCTTCGCCGCAAAGTTTAGTTTTTCACGTTGAGTGCCAACGAGAAGTTCAATGTGTGAATTTGGTTGTTGGTGTAACCGTCGGAGCCCGGGTTGGGGGATTTGGTTGTGCCCTTTCCGCCGCCGCCAATATATCTCGTCACAAAAGCGGCATCGAGCCAGCTCACAACAGGAAAACCGAGCTTCAGTGAAACATCGTGAAACGAGCCTTCCACATCGGAATTGCTTCCATTGAGATATTTCACAGGAACATAAATGGTGTCGATATCAGTGCCCCACCAGAGGCCGTCTTCCAGTTGTGTGACGGATTGGAACTTGAAGATTGGTACCGGCCCAACATTGCGATTGCTGCGGTTCTTTTTGCCATCAACACTTGTAAATTCGATACGGGCGTTGCGCAGTTGCAAACTTGCGCCCAATGCAATCTTTGTTGATTCGCTTGACCATGTATCACGCAGCCAACTGAAGCGATAAAAAGGAAATGAATATCGGAAATCGACGGGTGTTCCTGCATTGAAAAGCACATCATCGACTTGCAGATCGTTGCGCAACGTGACTCGGGTGTTGAGCTCAAGGGGTTGGTAAAGAAAAACGAAACGATCGCGATCTGATGTTCGCACCGTCACCTGCGCCCGCGCGAACGGGAATAAAGTGTCTTGGCCGCCGTCTTTTACATAGCTAAAATTGGTTCCATTTCGGCTGCCTTGATACACATGAGAGAGCACTGCAGAGTAACCAAGTTCAACGCTCCCAACAGTTTCTGGAGCCTTGGCAGCTGCCAGCGCCGCGCTGGAGAGGGCGCTCAGCCCAACGCAGGCGGAGATTCTAAGGATCTTGTTGAATGCCGAGGCGGTTGCATTTTGAGTCAGCAAAGTCTGCATTTTTTTTCTCCCCCAAAAATATCGTCATTTCCGGAGTCTATATCGCCGCCTGGACGGCCGCCAGCCAGCACCCGCGAAAGCCCTATTGAAAATGATTCTCAATACCGATAAGAACGGCCGAGTGAGGTGCGCCTGGGGGGCTTGGATGCAGAAAACACTTAAAACATCCCGTAAAGACGAAAGATTTCGAGTTGTGGATGTGGTTCCTGGACACCCGCTTTCGGATCGCCTTCTCGAACTTGGACTTCAGGCTGGAGAGTGTCTGCAGGTGATTCATGAGGCACCCTTGTCGGGCGACCCGATTGTCCTTGAGATCAACGGCACGCGTCTTGCGCTTCGCCGCAGTGAGGCGGATCTCGTTTTGGTTGAAGACCTTGATGCGCAAGCGGGAGCAAAGCCATGAGTGCAGTGCCTAGAAATTTGATTGGCCTCGTTGGACATCCCAACTGCGGTAAAACAGCATTGTTCAATGCATTGACCGGCCTGCGGCAAAAGGTGGCCAACTATCCGGGTGTCACCGTTGATAGAATTGAGTCTGATCTGCGTTTTGATCTTGGGCACAATTTGCGCGTTGTGGATCTCCCTGGTGCTTACAGCTTGACCCCGCAAAGTGAAGATGAACGTGTGACGCACGATGTGTTGCTCGGCGACATGGGAGCTGATGTGCGTCCGCAGGCTCTGATTGTTGTTCTTGATGCAACCAATCTGCGTTTGCACTTGCCTTTTGCATTGGAAGTGAAAGAGCTGGGCTATCCGATGTGTGTTGCGCTCAACATGATGGATTTGGCCGGTGCTTCAGGCATGCAATTCAATTTTCACGCTCTTGAAGATGCGCTTGGATGCCCGGTCATTCCCACGTCGGCAACCCAGCAAGATGGTTTACAAGGATTGGCTCAAGCGGCAGATGAAGTCGCAAAGCGGCCCTTCGATTCCAGTCAAATAAATTGGCAGCCCTCCGCGCGGAATCAAATCATTGAGCGCAAAAAAAAAGTTGAAGACATTCTTCGCCGGGTGATTTTGCAGCCCGGAAATCCATCTGCATTCACTGCAAATCTAGATAAAATCCTTTTGCATCCGGTTTATGGACCTCTGGTTCTTGTTGCGGTGATTGTTGGAATCTTTCAGGCTGTTTTTAGCCTCGGGGCTATTCCTGCAGACGGAATTGATAGTTTGTTTGCAATGTTTTCACATTTTCTGCGCGCACACATGCCGACAAGCTTGCTCACCGACCTTCTTGTCGATGGGATTATTGCAGGCGTTGGGGCCGTGTTGGTTTTTCTGCCGCAAATTTTAATTTTGTTCACAGCACTGCTGCTTTTGGAAGATTCTGGTTACATGGCACGAGCAGCATTCTTAATGGACCGTTTGATGGGCCGGGTGGGTTTGTCGGGGCGTTCCGTGCTTCCGCTGGTCTCGGGTTTTGCTTGTGCTGTGCCCGCAATTTTGGGTTCACGCAGCATTCAAAGCAAATCGCAGCGACTTGCAACAATTCTCATCACTCCGTTGATGACCTGCTCAGCCCGATTGCCAGTTTATACGTTATTGATTGCAGCTTTCATTCCAAACAAACCGGTTGTTGGTTTTATTCACCTGCAGGGGTTGGTGCTTGCTGGGTTGTATTTTGCAGGAGCCCTCAGTGCGTTGCTGTTTGCGGCTCTTCTAAAATTTTTCAACGTGATGGCAAGTGGCGGTTATTTTCTGCTTGAATTACCCATCTACCGTGTTCCATCGCTGAGAACAATTGTGCGAGGTTTGCTGGATCGGGCGCGTGCTTTTTTATTGCGTGCGGGCACGCTGATTCTTTCTATCATGGTTTTGCTTTGGGCCATCTCAACATTTCCTCGTCCACCAGAAGGCGCAACTCAGCCGGCAATCGATTATTCGCTTGCGGGGCGCTTGGGCCATATGATTGCGCCCGTGCTTGAGCCAATAGGGTTTAACTGGAAGATCTCGGTGGCCATGATCCCTGGTTTTGCTGCGCGTGAAGTGTTGGTCAGCGCTCTTGGCACTGTATATGCGGTTGAATCTACCGATGCGGAAAACTCTCCTGCGCTGGCAGAGCAATTAAAATCAGATTGGTCTTTGCCAACCGCATTGGCATTGCTCGCTTGGTATGTTTTTGCGCCGCAGTGTCTTGCAACATTCGTTGTCATGCAGCGAGAGATTCGTTCGTGGAAATGGACCGCAATAGGATTCTCAGTTCTTCTTGTTGTTGCCTGGTTGGCAGCCTTTGTCACCTTCCGCGTGTCAGGAGCTTTGCTTTGAACGGCTTGGACTGGTTGATAGTGCCAATTATTGCCATTGCAGCTCTTGTGGTTCTGCGTAAGCTATTTGCAGATAACCCACACAAGGGATGCAACGGATGCTCTGGTTCCAAGGAAAAAGCAAAAGTTCTCCGATAAGCGAATCTATTCACACCTCGGATATGAGCTTTCACCAACGCGGAAAGCTTGCGACCGAAGTGAATAATTGGCTTAATGCTATTTGTCGCGATAGGATTTCTGACCTTGGTTTGCACGCTGAAACCTACAAAGAAGATCTGGATCTCGACCGACTTCCCTCTGGCTGGGGTCCTTATCCGTCGCTCGATGCCAACGATGTTCGCGCGAAGATGATTGCTGATGTTGGAATTGTCTTTGCCTGGCGCTTTGGCGCAATTGTTTTTGTTGAGGTTCCAAAAGAAATGCGCCACCGCGAGGTGGAAATTCTGCGCGAGTCTCTGGGCTTGTCTTTGAAAGAGCCGCGCGTGACAGCCGAGAAATTTCTGATTTTTATTGATCCCAACCGCGCTGCACAGGTGGAGTACAATCGTCTTGTGCTTCCCTCCATAAATCAGGAACGTTTGGGAGCCCTCGCGCAGACGCTCGCGCAAAGTGTTGCGATGGAATACTACGAGGCGATTGTGACGCAAGCCAAAGGGCAAGTGCTGTCGATGTTGGATAGGGTGCGCAGGCAAGGGCGAATTGCAATTCCTGCAATGCGTCTCAATAGTCAAATCGCTGATGCATCGATGGCACAGGCAGAGGTGGTGGGTGTGCTTCACCTTCTCGATAAGCCGGATATTCTTTGGAACGATGCCGAAATGGAATCCATTTATATGGATCTGCGCAATGCGTTTGACCTGGAAGAACGCTTTAAAGCCATTGAATACAAAATCGACACGATTAAAGAGACGTTGCGGATTGTACTCGAAGCACGCAACAGCGCTCTCACTCAGCGTTTAGAGATTGTTGTCATATTGCTCGTCGGCTTGGAAGTGATGTTTTCTCTGTTCGCGCGTTTTCATCTTTTCGGCTGGTGAGCGCAGCTGCAATGCGTTGCGAAGCTCCGCACAATGGTGAAAGTGCGTTAATTGCGACCGTTGCTCCGCTGCCTCTTTGGTTTTCTCTTAAAAAATAAAGTAATTGATTAAGAAGGTCGACTTGTGAGTTTTTTGCTAGGGTCATCCAACCCGACGCAACCAAATCCAACCTCTCTGTTGAGCGCGCAATAAGAATCCCTGGAGTTCCATTCGAAACACATTCATCAAGGGTTTCTATTGAGTCACTCAGCGCGCAACCTGCCATTGCGACCAAGTAGCAGCGTTGAAAATGACCGACGTTTGACAAATAGACAATGGCGCAGTGTTCCTCGATGGGGAGTCGTGTCTGAGTCAATGCTTCAGGAGCGCCGAGGACCACCAAGAGATGGTCTGGAACTTGAGCTGTAAAGCGTTTGCTGAATTCGCCCCACGGAGCAAGCGAGTCGGGGAAGTTCTTCAAATCGAGTAGAACAAATTTGCGTTGATTGAGTTTCTTGAAGATGGCCTCTGGCAAGTCGAGAAAAAAATCGCGCGCGAGGTCGGGAGATCGAAGATTATCGCGGATCAAATGCGCTGAGTCGGCAATTGGGCTTCCTACGGAATAAATTTTTCTGTCATTGACGCCTTCGCGGATGAGCCGCTCACGGACACCTGAACTTGCGGCGAAATGAAGGTCAACCATCGCATTTAAACTTTTCTGAAGTTGTTGGTTGTGCGGATGAGGCTCGTCAATTTCAACATCATGGACATGCGCAAGTGGAACATGATTATGAAAGGCAGAAAAAGCGCAGGCAAAAGAGAAATCACTTTGTCCGAAAGTTAACATCCACTGCGGTTTCCGCCAATTCCATAGCTCACCCATGAGGAGCATGATTTCACCACAGAATGTTCCGGACGAGTGATCAGTGCCGCGAATCCGCCATTGGACATCGGGGGTGAGGGATAGACTTGAAAGTGCCGGTGCGAGATCTGTATCGCCCGTATGCATTGAAATGGTTCTGACATGAGCAAGGTTGTTTTCACGCATTGCGTGCACCACCGGTGCAAGGTGCATGGCTTCGCGGCGAGAACCAAAAACCACATCCACCAGAATTTCAGAATCGCTCGCCATCTCGGCCTCCTCAACAGCAATTAGCTGGTTGACGAGTTAGAGCTCTGAGCGTGCAAATTCAAATCTGCAATCTTCTCAGAGCGGAAACAGCGATGCCTTTTCCTTGCTCAAATTGTATTGAGCAGATGACACATATACATAAAATTTTTCAACAAGCGATCACCATCACACGTTGGATGTGGTGTTTCGGGGTGACTTTGCACAGAATAAATGGGCTTGCTTGGGTGGACCAAGGCATCCACCTCGCATTCGGGACTGGTCATCGCAACATGGAGATCCCAGTGTGGCGAGCGAGGCTTCTTGACCTCTTGTTCATGCCAAGTGTGACTCCAAAATTCCTTGGGCCAAAGCGAATGTATGGCTTTTTTGATTCGATCATGCGCGGGCAAAAGCACACGCTTGGTGTCGTCTGAAAAAACTCTCTGCCAGTCGAGTTCGCTCCATGCGTTGGTTTTGCGAACGGCTTCTGTAAACGCCAAATCTTTCCGATTTCCGGAGAAATAGTCGTGTTCACCCATGGTGGCTGCGAGCAGAGCCATTTTTGGCGAAGTCACCTGCTTACCGCGTGGAACCTGATAGCGACGGGTGGGTAGGAGATGGCGATTATCGATAAAATCCACCTTCGCATTGTGCATGTCGCCGAGCATTTGATGGGAAAAGCAGATACCCAGGAACGGAACGTGTTTATCAAGAATATGCTGACTCAGCAGACGGCGCATATTGGGGAGCCAAGCGGGATTGTCGGTAACGTTGGCCGTACTTCCAAGCCCAAATACACCAGCAAATTTATGCTCGTCAAAGGCCGTTTCAAGCGGGTCGTCTTTAGAGAGCGCAGGGCATTTGATGACTACGGAACGAAGAGAAAATTCAGGGTGCTCGGCAAGTTCACCAAACAGCATCAAAATACGATTGTAGGCCAGGGTTTCTGGTTCGTTCGCAGCGGGGTCAACAATCAAGATATCGTGTCGGCGTTTTTTCAAGACAGTCTCCGGACAATGGCTGGCATGAGCACGTGCAATTGAGAGCACGGTACATATTTGGCACAAAAATTTCCATTGAGAAAGATTGATCTGGACTGCTTCGATACTTTCGAAAAGCCAAAGAAATGATTGCTGCTCTTTCGCCAGAGCGTGATTAAGTTGCTGCCTGGAAGCGTGCCACGGTGAGCCGCGGCACATGGCAACAATGCTGCCTCGAACCGACATTTTTGGGGCAGGGATGAGACAGGGAGAGAGAGAATGCCAGCAATCGCGAAAAAGAAACCGACCATCGCTTTGCAACGGACACGCCACCCCTTGCCCGAGACCCAACGTGTTGAGGTTGTTCGTGCGCTTGCGCCGCTGCAAACAGGCTCAATAGAGCTTTATCTGCAACTTAAGAATGCTCATTGGAACGTGCGTGGAAACGCATTTGGCAGTTTGCACCGAATTTTCGACGAAACGTCTCAAGAGTTGTCTGAAATTGTGGACAACCTTGCTGAGCGGATGGCGATTGTCGGTGGTGAGCCACTTGCAACTATTCAAAAGCTCACAGCTGTTCCGCAGCTTGCAGACGCACCCACGGGAATGCGCGCACAAGAGGAGTTTATCAAGCTCGTTGTTGATCGTCTCTCTTACTATATTCAGCTCGTTCGCGACTCGATTGATGTCTTTGAGCGTTATAACGACCGCGTTACAGCGGATGCATGCGTTCGCGCGTGTAGTGCTCTTGAAAAGAAACTTTGGATGATTGAGTCGCACTCAGTGAGCAAAGCATAACTCGCACTACCAGTAGTGACATTCAAGGTAGCTTGCAACGGATAGATGGCACTCTTTTTGTTTGTTCATGAAACCCCGTAGTGCACCATCGTGAAATTCCGCGATGGTGCTTCATGCCTACAACAGATAGCCAAACGAAACCTTCAGAGTTCCTCCAATCACGCGACCAATAAGTAGATCGGCTCCCAATCCAAGATCGACTTTGCTTTCAAACCTGTGCATCCATCCAACTTCAACGCCAAGTTCAGCAGTAAAATTGGTATTAAAATCAAAGATCACCTTTGGACCACCATAGAATCCAGACACCGAGCCAGGCTTCTCCCAGATAAGCCCACGCAGAGAAAAGATGGTAAGTCCAAAAAGCTCTCCACCCAGCGTGACGTTGTCGCTGACAACGGGTCCGCTATCGATTGACAGTGCGGCGCTCGAGTTTTGCAAAGTGCCAATAGAAAGGCCGAGCCGGGTGGGTTGCGAAAATACGCGTGCATGCGCTTCGTTTGCATGGAAGAGTGCAACGACTGATGCAACAAGGAAAAGGCCCCTGACCATTTTCATGCCAGCTCCTTTGCCAGAAGCACATAACGATTTTCTCTCATTTGTGAGGCAATTCTGCTGTGCTTACGGCCAATGTTCTCGCTTGTATTGCCAGCGCGGATGAGCGCGCCAACGCTCTTGTTCATTCCCGCCAGGCGCGAATCTTGCGACAGCTGGTAGCTCATGGCATTGGCCAATCCGAGGGCTCGATATTCGGGTAAAACAGCAACTGTTTTGCAAATCACCTCACTTTGCTCGAAAAACGCAAACATGAACCCTGCAGGCGATGAATCGGGTGCGAAGCACAAGCGCGAGCCGCTGATATTTGATTTTTGTGCAGAGGCGAGGGTCATCGCTGCGAAGATTTCAAATGGAATCTGTTCGAACATCGGATTGTCTTTGAAAGCTTGATTCGAAATTTCAAAGATCAATTTCAAATCTTCGAGTCTCTCGTGCCCATGTTTGAAAGGCCGCAAAGTAAATCCTGCGTCAACAACCTTTTGGTGGTCGGGGGCGAGAAGGTTGAGGTATTGATCCCAAACTGCGGGTGTTGGGACTTCGAAAAACATGCTCGAGAAATGTATTGAATCGATGAAACCTGTCGTGCGAAACAACTCAAGATGAAAATCGGGTGCATTGGGTTCCCAGGCTCTGTCTTCGCTCTGTGACGAGCCTGCTTCGCGGAGCTTAAAGCGATAATTGAACCAGCTGTTGAAATCCATCGGGCCAACTGCCGTTTTTACTCCGCGCTCAACAAGCCACTGTTGCGCGACGCCTAAAAGCTCGACTCCGGCCTGACGGCCTTCGGTGCTGTCGACGCACTCAAAAAAACCAATTGACCCTGCCAAATGCCGAGACACGGGGACATCAGCGCCGATACGGGCGACGGCTTCGTGGGTCAAGCGCGATCGGGCGATCCAAAATTCGCTTTGCCGCAGTTCGCCATAATGGATCAACTGAATCCAAAGATTCGCAGGAGGTACCAGGTGAGCGGCACCCACTGCATTGCGAGCGCTCTCAGGAAGCTGAGCAAAAATTTTGTTAAATGAGTCTTTGTCATTGCTTTCTGAGTGCGTTTCGATTGTGACACTTTTACTCATGCTTTGCGTCCTCTCGAGCAATCAGTCGCTATGCAGACTTTCTTTCCTCCTCGGGAACATATGTCTTGATGACTCCACGCATTGCTTCACCGATGTCGGAGTAGAAGTCAAAATAAGAAAAAGTCTTTGGAAAATTCTTTCGTGAAAATTGAGCTTGCTGGTAAGGGCTCTGACCGCGCTGTGCGCGAACTTCGTTTGCCAATCGATTCACTTGTGAACGGATTCTTGGATGGATAGCACAGAGCTCTTCGACGATCAGAATATTTGCTCTTTTTGGTTCAGTATAATTTGCCATCGCTTTGCGCAATAAAAATGTGTTTATGCTGCGAATAAAAGAAGGCGACTGTTCAAAAATATACTTGAGCAAATGTTCGTCGATTTGTACATGTCTAGCTTCGTCAAGCATATGAAATTGATGAACCTGGTAATGCAGGGTATCAAGACTTGCTTTCGAATTGTCTCGTTGCTGCATTCGATAATGTGAAAAATAGTCGATCGTTTTTTCTTCAAAAAGCAGAGCAACCCAAATCCAGAAATTGAGTTGACGAGGGACTTGTGCCATTGCCTTGATGAGATTGTCTTCGTGTTTTTTGAGGCGGAGAAAGTAAAAATCTTGCGTGGCATATCGCTCCGGGTTTGAGAGCTTCAAAAGGCGACGAAACATCTCTGTATGTTTGATTTCCTCTTCCAGGAAAATTTCGAGACAGCTCCTCAGTTCGAATGACACTCCTGCGGCCCAAGGAAGCAAGCCTTCGACAACTTTGCAGAGGAATCGATCTTCAAGAAAGATAAATTGCTCGCTCACGTATTGAGCGAAGAGTTGATTGTATGTGCGTCGTTCGTCTGCATTTAAGACCCCGCTGTACGAGGGGCAATGAAAGAGTGGTGTGAGCACCTCTGGAAAATAAAAAAGAGAGGTGTCGACTCCCTTGTGCCATTGGATTCGCTCGATGCTGTAGGCATCCTTGCGCGCATGTTCAGCGATGGTTTTGAGGTCCGGCAGAGTCATATGATTTCCTTGCAGTTTCTCTTGTGCTTTCGGCTTTTCGGCAGATTATCGGCTGAACAATAGTTTTTAATCAAAAAGAAGATTTTAATCTAAAGCTTTCCAAATATTGCCCGAAAAACAATGAATTTACTGATGAGTATTCGGAGGAGCTGTGCCTGCACCCGGAGGAAATTGCACGATTCGCGTCTTGAAGCATATCGAGACGCATCCGGAGCGCATGGCACTGTGGTCGATGCGTCAGGGGCAAGTCACGTTCAAAGATGTTGCACAGCGCGCGGGCTTTCAACAAAAGCAATTGTCGCTTTGTGGCATTGTTCCGGGCGATACGGTCGTCGTGATGGCACTGCCGAGTCCCGATCTATACGCAACATTGCTTGCGCTGATGGGAATGGGATGTCCGGTTGTTTTCGTCGAACCTTGGATGACAGTGCAAAACATCGATAGGGCGCTTGCTGTTCTTTCGGTGAAAGCACTTTTGGCGGATGGATTTGGTCGGCTCTGGCGCCTTAAGAGCCCTGCTTTGCGCCGGCTTCCGTGTCTCCCCGTTGCCACTACGCAACCGCACGGACGTGAGGAATTTAGGGTCATTCCAGTTGATCCCGAGCAGGCAGCAATCATTTCATTTACCAGTGGAACCACAGGTGCGGCAAAAGGAGTTGTGCGAAGCCACAAATATCTTTGGGACCTGCATGAGATTCTCGTCAAATACGGCGGCGACAATCAACTCTCTGGGCCAGATTTGGCCGTCTTTCCGAATGTTGCACTTTTTCATCTCGGCACCGGCCGTGGCTCGCTTCTTGTGCCACCCACTTGGTCTGTCACAGCGTTGCAGCGCATGCACGAACTCGACAGATCGTTGTGGCCGCAGTCGCTCTCGTGTGGCCCGGCCTTTTTAAAACATTTGCTCGACTTCAATCTGCAGTTTCCATCATTTCGCACTGTGCATGTGGGTGGTGCGATGATTGAATGTGATCTGCTCGAACGTGCTCTTTCAGCTCTGCCGCGTGCACATGTTAAGCAAGTTTACGGCGGAACAGAGGTTGAACCAATTGCTTTTGTGGATGCACGAACAAGTTTAAATCACTCGCGTAGCAAGGGCTATGTTCATGCGCTCAATGTGGGTCTGCCGATTTCTGAAATTAAAACTCAATGGGATGAGCAAGGAATTCTTTGGGTTTCGGGTCCGAATGTCTGCCCTGAGTATTTGGGTAATCCTCAAGAGACTGCGCTAAACAAAAGACGTGAGGAGGATGGAACTCTTTGGCATTGCACGGGTGACAGAATTCTTCAGGACGAAAATGGATTGTGGTTTGCGGGGCGACGTCAGCAATCTTTCGAGGACTTTTTAGCTGAGCAAAAGATCTATGCAAAGCTTGGGCATTCACGCGCTTTTATTCGTCGCGACTCACATAAAAATCCACTCATCATAGCCGACGATGGAGTGCGACATGTGGCATCGGTTGCGGGTGAGGTGCTTGGTCGAACGGTTCCAGTCTGGAACGCATTTATTGTTCGCGATAAGCGACATCGTTCAAGAATAGATCGCACAAATACATGGGAGAGAGGCCTCAGGATGTTGCGTTTTTGGACTTATATGAAGGAACGCAGTCCGCTGGCCGTGCTGATTGTGCTTGCGTCTGGTCCCATTGTCAGTGGTTATTTGATGAAGAGTGTTTTTCTAAACTGCTCTGCCCTGCCGGTAGGTAAGTGCTTTGATGTGCGTGGCAACCTAATTTTTGGATTGTCTGCTTTGCTAGCCTCGGTCGCCTTTCTTGTTGAAGCGCGGTTGATGGACGAGCTCAAAGATCTCGAGAAAGATAAACAAGCAAACCCGGGCCGTCCTTTGCCGCGCGGTTTGCTTTCTGTTCGCGAGGTTGAGAAGGCCATTTTAGTACTTTTGCTGCTCCTGTTTTTCACGGCTCTTATCTTCCATCTCTTTGCAGGTGCTACCTTGGCGGCTGGCCTGCTTGCTTTTTCAACCGGATATTTATGGCTGATGTATAAAGAATTTTATGTGGGGCAATGGCTGGCAAAATTCCCCTTATTGTATGCGTTATCGCATCAGCTGGTTGGCATTCCACTCTACATGTTTGGTTTGATTCTCTTCGCCCCTGCTCTTGTGTCTCATCCAATGGCTTGGGCTTTTGTTGGGATTAATGTCTTTGCGTCCTTGACCTACGAGTTTTCAAGAAAACTCAAACCTGATTCGCATCCTGCAGCGCTGACGTACCGGCAAATTTATGGGCTCGGCAAGTCATCTCTCATTGCTTTGGCATTTCAACTCTGTGCGATGGGCGTGAGTTTGTATGCCGCAAGAAGCATGAAGGCCGTTGCTGCATTAATTTTTTTGCAAGCAGCAACAGCAACTCTAATCGCGGTTCACGGTGTGCGTGATAATCTGCACAAAGCGGTGGAAGGATTCGCCGCGCTGTTGATGTTGGTGTCTGCGTGGCTTGGCTTATTTTTACTCTTGCGTTGGTAACCTGGAGATTCGCACCATGATTGATTCCAAGGTGATGCATATTCTCTCTGTAGAGTCAGACCCTCTTGATGTGAAGCGTCTCGGTGGTGGAAAGGCTTACAATCTGGCGCGACTCTCGCAGGGTCGATTCCCGGTCCCTGACTGGATTTGTTTGGGTGTCAGTGCCTTTGAATTGTTTCTTGAGCAGCATCGCCTCAATGAATCTTTAATTGTGAATCGCCGCAAGCTGGAAGATGTTGAAAAAGCAGTTGAGGAATTATTCCTTGCTCATCCCATTCCAATCGTGGTGCGCGAAGAGCTGATGATTCAATTGGAAAGTCGTGGACTGCTCGACGGCTTCGTTGCGGTGAGGTCGAGTGGACTGGATGAAGATTCTGTTGAGAACTCTTTTGCAGGACAATTTTCTAGCTTCCTCTTCCAAAAAGGTCCGGATGCCATTCTGCGCAGTATCATTCGCTGCTGGGCGTCTGGATGGTCTGCACGTGCCTTGGCATATCGGCTTGAGCGAGGTTTGTCGCTTGCTGACATTAAAGTCGGAGTCGTCATTCAGCGCATGATCAACGCGGATTCTGCAGGCGTCGCTTTTTCACGAAATCCGATTGCTGTTGCGGACAGAGATCATTTGCTTGTCAGCAGTGTCTGGGGGCTGGGCGAAGGGTTGGTCAGTGGATTGTTGTCGGCAGATGAATTTAAAGTTCATCGCAAAACTCTCGAATTCAAAGAGACCCTGGTTGCCAAAACGAAAGCCATCCGCAGCGGTGTCGAAGGTGGAGTGATAGAGGTTTCTGTTCCATCTGAGCAGGTTGATGTTTCCAGTCTTGCAATAAATGAATTGAAAACCATCGCCAAATTGGTTCTCGAGGTTGAGGGTCGATTTCAGGCACCACAAGATATCGAGTGGGCTGTTGCAAAGGGGCAGGTTTATCTCTTGCAAGCACGTCCAATAACAACCCTGCCACCGGACGGATTGTTTGATGAAAAGTGTGCGGGTGGTCATTATATCCTGTGGGATAACTCAAACATCATCGAAAGCTTTTGTGGTGTCACAACTCCACTCACGTTCAGCCATGTGAGTCGCTGCTATCAGGAAGTCTATTATCAATTTTGCCGGGTCATGACGGTTCCCGAACATATTATTCGTGAAAACGAAGCAACCTTTCGCAATATGCTTGGACTCATTCGCGGGCGAGTTTATTACAATCTGGCAAACTGGTACCGGCTTCTTTATCTTTTTCCAGGCACCTCACAGAGCAAGTCGTTCATGGAAACCATGATGGGCGTGAAGCAAGGGCTCAAGCCTGAAATTGCAGCGCTCTTCGACTTCACTCGCAACCCAGTTCATTACAGCATCTTTGCAAGACTTCGGTTGTTGCTGACCCTTGCACAGCGATTGTTCTTTGTGCGCCCGCTTATCTCTGCTTTCGAGCAACGGGTTGATGCGATTGTTGCTGAGGGCAAGCACAAAAACTTTGCGCGCATGTCATTGCAAGAACAGGTTGAATACTATCATTCGCTCACCGACAGAGTCTTGAAGCATTGGCAAGCACCTATTGTGAACGACACTCGCTGCATGGTGTTTTTCGGAATTTTGCAAGGTTTGGTGAGCCGCTGGCTCGGTGCCGGCGACAACGCTGCGACCCTGCAGAATGATCTTTTGTGCGGGCAAGGTGAGTTGGAAAGCACTGAGCCCACGCGAATGTTGATGAGAATCGCCAGCGAAGTGGATAATGGTCCGGAGAATCGACGGATTTGGTTTCTCACCACGCCTGTCAAGGACGCATGGAATGCGATGGTTGAGCATGCGGTCTTTCCAGAGCTCTACCTTAGATTTAAAGAGTTTCTTGATCTTTATGGTTTTCGCTGTGTCAATGAGCTCAAATTGGAAGAGCCCGATCTGCACGACGATCCCTCATTCGCTTTGGAAGCAGTTGCAAGTTACGTGCGCATGAAGGCTTATTCGATTGAAGCCATGGAGGCACGCGAAACTGAAATTCGCAATAAGGCCGAGGCTCAGGTGAATAGTCAATTGCGCGGATTGTTTGGTTTCATGAAACGACCGCTCTTTAATTTCGTATTGAAACATGCGCGCAGTGCCGTTCGAGATCGGGAAAATCTTCGTTTTGATCGAACAAAAACCTTTGGTATTGTCCGGCATTTGTTTCGCGGTTTTGGCCGCAATTTGCATGCACTCTCTGCACTTAATCATCCCAATGATGTTTTCTATCTGACAATAGAGGAGGTGATTGCGTTTACGGAAGGGCGAGCCACAAGTTTGCAGTTGAAACAAACAGCCGAGTTGAGAAAAGAGGAATTCGAGGACTATCGCAAAACGCCGCCTCCACCTGATCGATTCACCACACGAGGTGCTGTGGGGGCGTCGCTGGCATGGCCGCAATTACTCAGCGAAAACGATCTACTTGCAAAAGAGATGCCCGTCTCCTCAGATCCAAATCTTCTCTACGGAATTGCCTGCTGTCCTGGAGTTGTGGAAGGCGTCGTGCGGGTGGTGAGCAGCATGGCCGATGCACAGGGTCTCAATGGGGAAATTTTGGTGACCGAGCGCACGGATCCGGGCTGGGTTCCTCTGTATCCGGCCTGCAGCGGCTTGTTGATTGAGCGCGGAAGTTTGTTGTCGCACTCTGCAGTTGTGGCTCGTGAGCTGGGTTTGCCAACGATTGTAGGAGTGCGCGGCGGGCTTGTTGCGAAACTTAAAAGTGGAATGCGGATTCGGATGGATGCTGCCCGCGGTGAAATAAAGATTTTGGTTGATGACACTGAACTGATCTCTGCTTCTCACTGAAGACGGATGGGAGAGTTATGGATGCGCTCTTTTGTGGAAAAAACCTTTCGCTCAAGTACCAACTCGGCGATGTGCAAGTGGATGCTCTCAAAGATCTTCACTTTTCAATCGAGGCCGGAAAATTCACCTGCTTGGCGGGTGCATCAGGATCTGGGAAATCGACGTTGTTGAATCTTCTCGGATTGGTTGAGCCCATGCAAAGTGGTCAGTTGATTTATCGCGGTCGGTCGATCGCGGACCTGTCAGAGAGTGAAATGAATCACATTCGAAGATTTGAAATTGGTTTTGTATTTCAGAGCTTTTATTTGATAGATGTGCTGACAGCTGAGGAAAACGTTGAATATTTTTTGGCGCGACAAGGACGCTCTGTAGACCTTCGTCGCCAACAGGCTCGTGCGGCGCTGGATTGGGTGGGTCTTGCCGAGCACCGCAGCAAGCGTCCAAACCAAATGAGCGGCGGACAGCGGCAGCGTGTTGCGATTGCGCGTGCACTTGCGAAAGAGCCTAAAGTTGTTTTGGCAGATGAACCCACAGCGAATCTCGACTCAAAAACCGGCGCTGATGTTTTGGCCTTGCTGCTGCGCCTTTGTCGCGAACGAGGCTGCAGTGTTGTGATGGCGAGTCATGATTCGCAGGCCATAGGGCTGGCTGATTGTGTGATTCGCTTACGTGATGGTCAGACTGTGAAGGAGAGTTGATTATGCTTTTCACGGTCGCGCTCAGGAGTTTGTTGCGCAATAAGCGGCGCACTGCTGTGACCCTGGCTACGATAGCCGTTGGTGCCTCTGCACTGTTTATCTTTCGTGGCTTTAATACGGGGCTTCTCAACGAATATCGAAAGAATGCCGTTCATGCGCATTATGGTGATGGCCAGATAAACACACTTGGGTACCGCGACAAGGTATTAGCCAAGCCTTGGGACGCATGGATGAGTGAGCCTGATATTATTCTCCAACAATTGTTGAAAATTCCTGGCGTTGAAAAGGTTTTTCCACGATTAGAATTTGCAGCTTTGGTTTCGAACGGAACACGTTCGCTTGGATCGCGTGGAGTTGGAATCAACGGTGTTGCAGAGAGTGATTTTTTCTACACCATCAATGTAGTTGCAGGACAGGCTTTACGCGCGGAAGAGGATGGAATTGTTCTTGGCAAGGGTCTTGCCCATTCGCTTGATCTCGCTGTGGGAAGTCGGGTGACGCTCCTCACAAACACAATTCACGGCACACTCAATGGGGCCGATTTTCGTGTGGTTGGTATATTTCACACGGGTTCGCGCGAACTCGACGACGCCTTTTTTCAGATACAGCTGCCACAAGCGCAAAAACTGATGGATACAGAGAAGGTTGAGAAGATTTCACTCGGCTTAGCCAATCATGACCTGTGGCCACAAGTGGCAGCGGCGGTGCAACAACAGTTTCCTCAGATAGAGGCCACGCCGTTTGAGGTGCTTGATAAAATTTATTATCAGAATTCAGTCGATTTTCTTAACGCGCAGTATTTAATTGTGAGGTTTATTATTCTCTTTGTCGTTGTGCTTGGAATCTTCAATACCGCGACATCGGCTATCCTCGAAAGAACGCAGGAGATTGGAATGCTGCGTGCCAACGGTGAGTCAAAGTCTGAGATTCTTAAACTCATTGCGCTTGAGGGAATGATTGGTGCCTTTTTGGGAGCGCTCTTGGGAATTATTGTTGTTTTCGCTCTGAATCAGACCCTACTTAAAGATGGCTTTTATATGCCGCCCGGGCCTGGGATTACCCGTTCATTCAAAACATATATAGAGCTGCAATGGGCGATGGCCGGAGAAGCTGTTGGGTTGGTTTTGCTTGCCGGAATGTTGGGCAGCATTCTTGCGGCGTTTAAGGTGATACGCATGTCGATTAGCCAAGCCCTGCGGCAAGTCGGTTGAGTCTTTTCATGAAGACAGCTTGGTTGGAATGGAACGGACATCTTTTTTGGGCTCAGCACAAGCGTTCTGTGTTTGAGCCTCGCAGCGCGGTCTCAAGTTTGATCGAAGGGATTTGGAGGCAAAAGCCTGGCTCAGCGCATTTTATTTTGCGCAGTCGCATCTATACCGATGCCCCAGTCACGGAGCTCTGCCGCGGAATGGTGATCGTCTGTGCAAAAAGAATCACCGGGCTGAGTGAAATTCCTATGGATGTGAAAGAGAGGATGTTGAATTCAATCTCTGCCACTCGAGTTGATGTGCGCAGTGTCGATGCGTTCGGCGCTGTGTTGAGCCATTCACGGGCGAGAAATGTACGGCTGGAGAGTGAATTGGTGAGGGCAGAGGAGAACCGTTCGATTGAGTGTTGGCTTGTTGCGAAAGAAGGTCGCCTTTTGGCAACCGCAATTAATTCGGCTGGCCGAAATCGCACCAATCACGCTGAAATGAATCTGCTGCGCTGGTGGTGGCACAAGGAAGCGCGTGCTTTGCCGGCAGGAAGTCGCTTGATCACCACCCTTGAGCCGTGTCCGATGTGTGCGGGTGCAATTTGGGAATGTGTTGAAAGCCGTGAAGACTTTTTGGTTGAGTATCTGCACGCGGATCCAGGACGCGCCGTGCAGAGATCCGTTCTCCGTGGCTCCAAACTCCTTCGTCAGTGTGTAAACTTTGGACACCCCCTTTAGAGCTTAGCCCCAAAATTGATTGGATATTTTTTGGCCTTTGAATTGCTAACCTTGCCTCGTGCAGCTGACCAGGGGTGGCGTTCAAATAAGGGGCCAAGGTTATGAACAGAATGAATTCAGCCTTTAAACCGTCATGGATGCATGCTCTCGTTGGAGTTTCGCTGTGTTTATTTGCAACGGTTGCCGGTTGCCAGGCTAAACCTGATGCAGAGGCAGGGACACAGTGGGTGGAATCGGCTGCGACAGATGACGCGAGCGTCGCCAACGCACTCCAGGCAAAACTCGCTTTGCGGATCAATCTCAATTCGAATCGCGCCACTCTCTATAAAGATGGAAAAGTCGCAGATCAGTGGAACATTGCCTCTGCCGATGTGAAGGGCGAATTTCACGACAAAATCCCACAATCAACACCGACGGGTATTTTTGCAGCCGAGGACATGCAGGTTTGTCCAACCTGGCTGCCGAGAAGTCCGAAGGATCCAGCAACTGGAAAACTAGCGGCCAACGAGCAGGAACGGCAAGCCATTTTTAAGAACAACCCAGATCTCTTTGGCCCCTGTGGTGCAAAGAATCCGCTGGGCAGCTACGTCATTTGGTTCAACGGCGAATATGGTGTGCATGGCAACGCAGCCGAGTGGATATTGGATCTTGAAAAGGCCGATGAACGCCGTGTGTCGGGTGGCTGCATTCGCAACCCAAATGCGAAAATAAAAGAGCTTTTCCATCTTGTCCTTGATACGTTTGCAAGCATTTCTGGATTTAAGACCGCGACGCTTGCGATGGAAGCAGCGGCAAAGAAATCAACGTTGACACAGTCGCTCTCTGGAGTTGACCTGAAGGTTGTGGTTGGACGCTGGGATGCAGATCCAAATCTCGGCGAAAATAAACAACCATCACCACCGCCTCCAGTGACAAAGCCAGCGGAACCCAAAAAGCTCATTTGCGCAGTCACGTCAATTGACGAGACTCTTGGAATTGCGCCTGTGCACAGCGAGCTTCCAGCAACGCAATGGAATGTGGTTTCATTCTACGATAAAGACGACTCAGCTTATGTGCTTGAAGAAATTTCAGGAAGTAGTTTCGTTCGCACTCATCGTGGATTTATCGATAAAAAATACTTTGGCTCTTGCCAAAGTCAGAACTGACTCTGGTTGCAGAGCAGAACTGGCCTCATGCACGTTGCCCCGGACAGTTTCCTGTCCGGGGCTTTTTTACGTGTCGCATTTTTTCGATTGAGCTTATTTATAGAAGAGGACGTTATTTGGGATCAAGTCTTTGTTGATGCCAGGGCCTTTATAACGAACTTCAAGTCCGGCGAAACGATTTTTCTGGAAGTAGCTGACGCGTATTGCATGGTAACCTGCAGTCAGGTTGATGGTGCCCGAGCGTTCGGTGAGATCGTGAACACCACCGTTTTCAACAACAAGTGTTCCATCAATCCACAAGCGGCTGCCGTCGTCTGAGTAAGTATAGAATGTATAGGTTCCGGCCTTTGGAGTGAAAATATAGCCATCAAACATGAACCCGTAATTCCAGATATCTGTTTTTGGAACCAACGAGAAGTTTTGCAGCAGACCGGACTTCGTTGCAGTTAATTTGCTGAAGTCAGGAATGTCACTCCAAGCAACCGGGGTTGTGTAATACGAGTAGCGGATTCCCGACTTGTACGTTGGGTTCGCTGTTGCGGTTGGTGCTGGAGTTGGCGTCGCAGTAACGGTCGGCGCTGGAGTCGGTGTCTTAGTTGCGGTCGGCGCTGGAGTTGGCGTTGCAGTAACAGTCGGCGCTGGAGTTGGCGTTGCAGTAACAGTCGGCGCTGGAGTTGGTGTCTTAGTTGCGGTCGGCGCGGGTGTGGGTGAGGCTGTTACCGTTGGCGCTGGTGTTGGAGTTTTTGTTGCTGTGGGCGAAGCAGTTGGAGCCACAGGAGCAGTTGGCGAAGCAGTTGGAGCCACAGTTGCTGTTGCTGTAGGTGTCGGAGTTGGTGCTTGCATGACTTTGGCAAGTGCTTTTTGCGCATTGATGCGGGTGCCTGTATCCACTTTGCCCACCAAATCTGGAACAGCATCTCCGGTGGTGAGTATTGTGTCTTTGATCTGCGTGTAGGTCATCGATGGTTGCTTGCTCCAAAGCAAAGTCGCTAAGCCTGCCACATGTGGCGTGGCCATCGATGTTCCACTGTAAGATTGATATCCATTGTTTGGCACTGTGCTGAGAATATCGCGTCCGGGAGCCGCAATATTTACACCGTCGCCATAATTTGAAAATGACGAAAGGGCATCCGTGGTTTCGGTTGATGCAACAGAAATAACGTTATCGTAAGTCTTGCTATAATAAGCTGGATACCCAGCAGCCGCAGCAGATTCGTTTCCTGCAGCAGCAATGAAGAGCACGCCCTTCTTGCGCGCAGCTTCAAGTGCAGATGCAATCAGCGCACTCGCACCACCACCGCCGTAGCTGTTGCTTGTGACTCGCGCACCGTTATTTACCGCGTACATAATTCCATCATAAATATCGAAGTTGTATCCCGAGCCGTCGTCTCCCAAAACTTTCACGGGCATCAATTTTGCGTTCCAATTCACGCCAGCAACACCCAAGCTGTTGTTGCCTTTGCCTGCGATGGTGCCTGAACAATGTGTTCCGTGGCCATTTCCATCCATTGGATTGTTGTTGGCCCAGTAAAAGTTCCAGCCCTGGACGTCGTCAATATAGCCGTTGCCATCGTCGTCAATGCCATTGCCAGGAATTTCTTTGCTGTTCTTCCAGATGTTGTCTTTGAGATCTTCGTGGTTGTAGTCAATGCCCGTGTCGATGACGGCCACGACAAAATTTGGATCGCCTTGCCAGGTGTCCCAAGCCGCCGGAGCAGAGATTTTTGTCATGCCCCAGAGTGATGGGAATTTTGCATCATTTGGGGTGCCAATCGCGCGAACTTCAAAGTTTGGCTCAGCAAAAACCACTGAGCTTAAGGTATGCAGAGAGTTGATCGCGTTGGTCAGCCCCTTGCTGCTGATGTCGCGCAGGTCAAGGCGCATGACTTCGTAAGTTGACTCATTTGCCGACTTGTCACTCGCAACTTTGATTGCACCTTTTGCAACACTCAAGCCATTGACCTCAACGCCGCCAACCGCTGTCACAGTGCTCGTGTCGGTGCTATTGCGAAAGGTTTTGACATCGCCAGAGCGGTGTTTCAGCGGAAGCGAATCGCGCCACTCGCTTTTGGCAAGCACAATAAGCTGGCCCGGTTTAGCTCTCTTCTCGAGGTTTTCTTTCGAGTAGGTTTTCATGAGAAAATCAGCGCTGAGTCCCAAGTCGGAAGCCGTTTGTGGCAGGGAAATGCCAGCGTCGCTGACTTGTCCTGGTTTTTTTGACTTTAGGCATCCGACAACAGAAAGGCTAATACAGCTCAAAAGCGATAGCGCTCTTGTATTTCTCAGCAAGTTACGACGCATGGATTCTCTCCCGCACTGATTCTGGTGCTCGCACATGAAACCATGTTAGATTGAACAATCAATTGTGTAGATCGATTGGCGAGGGAATTGACGCTGCAAGTTTGACAGCGAGGAATCTGTGGTGAATTTCGTCAGAGTTGACGACATTTTTACTGTTTATCCAGAAGTTTTTGTTCATCCCGTGAATTGCGTTGGAGTGAGCAAAGACATTCTCTCGCGGCAGGTTAAAAAGGCTTGGCCCGATTATTTTCGTGAATACACAAGGGCAACCATTCGGAAAAAATTGCAGCCCGGAGCTCCGCTGTGGCATGAGGTTGGCGAATTGTTTGGAACACGTTTCGTTGTTGCTCTGCCTTTAAAATTTCACTGGCAAGAGAAAATGCGACCCGATGTTGCCCGCGAGGGCTTTGCTGCGCTCATCGAGGAACTCTGTTCAAAACATGTCATGAGTGCTGCGATACCGCTCTTTGAGGGGCCACCCGAGGGATGGATTGAGAGAGAAATTTTAAAACAAATCGAAGGACGATTGAGTTGTTCTTTGGAAACTGTCTATCTTTTCAACACAGTGTCTGTTTAATTCACTTTTTCGCCTGCCCCAATTGTCCTCAGGAATCATCGATTGTGTCAATTTATCAATTAATTACAGGTACTTAAATACTCATTTTTCTGTTGGCCCATTCTTTGCAGGACAGGCGTCGTGCAGGAGGACTAACGTATGAGCAAATTCTATCGTTCGATGATTTTCGTGTTGGCTTTGGGCTTTGTTGCAACAGGCTGTGGTGCTCCCGGGCAAGATATAGAGTCGAACGCACAGACAATCGACAGTGGCACTGAGGGTGGTTTTAAGCCCTATGTGAACCCTCGATTAAATAGCGCACTCGACAGCATTTTCGAGCGCGGTTCAGATTCAAACACCCGTTGGAGTGTGGAGGTGCTTGCATTTGGTCCGAGTGGTGAAAAGCTTTCGTTCTATGGACGCGACGTTGGTATGGCAGTGAAACCTGCATCAACGATGAAGATCATGACCAGTTGGACTGCCTTTCAAAAATTTTCTTCTGCCTCTGAAATTGGCTCAGAGAAATTTAAATACATGCGAGAGATGATGAAATACTCTGACAACGACATGGCTGAAAATGTTCTCAGTTGGTGTGGTGGAACGCAAGCAACGTATGAAATGCTCAACAATTTTGGCATTCAAAAGTCTTCTGGTTTGCGAATTGTTGATGGGTCGGGATTAAGTTACGACAATCGCCTAGCAGCGCATGATTTTGTTCAGGTTTTAACAAGTATTCGTGCGTCAAACAAAATGCGAGCCTTCCGCGCGCTTCTGCCGGTGGGCGGAGTGGATGGAACCCTTGCGGGCCGGCTCGGCAATGTGAATGGAACTGTTGCAGCCAAAACTGGAACACTCACCACAGATCCAACAACCAGCCTCTCAGGGTTTGCAGATAGTAGATCCGGTTGGCAGATAGTTTTCTCGATGCTGGGTGATAGCGTTCCTTCGGTTGATGGAGGTCGCAACACAATCGACGCGGCGGTGGTAGAGATCATCAACACGCTGAATTATCTGCCGGAAAAAGCGCAATCAGTGGCAGATCAATAAAGAGTGAATTGCGGGCGTGGTCACTTTTTCACAAGGTGACGCGCGATAAAGTGAAAATATGAACGCTCATCGAAATCGGGTTCAAGTTCACCGCCGTCTGATGATTTAACCATCAGACGAAACTCTCTGAAATTATCCAGCAGTGGCACGTCTTTTTCAATTTGCAAGAGGTGTGTTTCACTGCTGTCCGTTTCAGGGCAATAAAAATGCGCGTAGATTGATTCAACTGAAATCTCGCCATCAAAAAATTCATCGATCATGTTGAATTGCTCAACCAGCCAGACAGGAGCCTTAACGTAGCGGAGCGGGCATTTGAGGCGCTTTGTCATGCGCAGCCATTGCAGAAGTCCGGATGAGTTTGCTCGTTGTACTTTGGACAAGTCGAGAAGAACTTGCCCGCCTTCTGCTGGCGCCGACGCTGAAGCCTCGAGAATCGTGGCTTCTACTGACTGAAGATCGACATGTTCATTAAGAACACCATCAAGACTTACAACACGACCTTCGCGGGCGACCAGCATTTGAATGTTTCCTTATTTTTGAAACGGATCATAGCGCTTGTTCGAGAGTACACCAGAATCTTGCCGCAGAGGAGTCTATCTTCTGGCAGCTTTAGCCTTTCACCTTGAAGCCGAGTTTTTCGAGGGTCTTGCGAACGCGGGTTAAATCGTCGACCTGAAGCACAATCTCTTGTTCCGTTGTGTCAAACGTGCCTCCGCAGGCAAGCGTTTCTTTGAGTTTCGACTGCAGATTTTTGAGATTGACATCTGAGGCTGCGGCTGGGTCGTCGAAGCCATAGAGGATAGAGACCGGTTTGCCGGCTCTTCCTTTCACTTCACGGCGCAACTTGACGCTCCCAGTGATAGGTTGTGTCAAAATTCCAGTTCCGCTGAAGCCTTTGTTTTCAGAATTCACCCCTTCAGAGCCGCGCACCTGCACGGCAACAGAATCGGGTGATTCGGAGGAAATGAGTTGGGTATTAAATTCGAGCTTGATTGGCTTTTTTCGAGCGTCTGCCATGCCTTGGTCCAGTCAAAGGGGTTGCCAGTTGTTGGATTTAACCAATAGAGGTCAATGCTGGCAAGCTGACGGTAAAAATTGAGCCCCGTCCTGGTCCGTCAGATTCCGCCCAAACAGCTCCGCCATGCAGTTCGACGAGGTGTTTGACGATCGCCAAGCCAAGTCCTAGGCCACCATAGCCCCGGTTCATTCCGCTGTCTTGCTGGCGGAAGCGTTCAAAGACGTGTGGCAAAAACTTCCCATCGATGCCTACGCCCGTGTCTGCAACTCTCACCATCACTCGGGCACCTTCGCTGCGCACAGCAACCTTGACCCGGCCATTGCGAGGCGTGAACTTAATGGCATTCGAAAGCAAGTTCCAAAAGATCTGCTGCAACCGCGTGGTGTCGCCGTAGATAGGGCTGATGCCGGGTTCGAATTCCGTAACGATGCGAATGTTCTTTGCTTGAGCCGCAAGAACTTCTGCGGAAATAACTGATTCAACGATGACAGTGAGGTCAACAGGTTTGGCAGTTAACTTAAATTTTCCTGTAATCACTCGACTCATATCGAGCAAGTCATCAATGAGCGTGATGAGTGCTCGTGCGTTTCTTTCCAGCGCATCGAGAGCTTCGTCGCGCTCGCTTGAATGAAGGTCTTCATATTTAAGCAACTCAGTAAAGCCGATAATGACTCCCGCAGGTGTGCGCAATTCATGGGATAAAGTTGCTAGAAATTCGTCTTTGACCGTATTTGCATTGAGTGCTTCTTGATACAGGTGTTCAACTTCCCGGCGTGCGGCCATCTCAAGCTCAAGTGCCCTGCGCCGTTCGGCCTCAAGTTTTTTCTGTGCAGTGATATCCATCTGTACGCCAACATAGCGAATGAGCTTTCCATCGGAATCGCGCACAGGTTCAAGCTTTAGGTGGTTCACCCATGGTCTGCCAGCTTTGCTGTAATTGACGACCTCGCCGATAAAGCCCTCTTCACGTTCAATGGCTAACCGCATCTTTTCAACAACAGCAGGGTCCGTCTCGGGGCCCTGCATGAATCGACAATTACGCCCCAAGACCTCTTCTTCGCTGTATCCCGTGAGTTTCAGAAATCCGGCACTGACGTAAACAATTGGATTGTCGGGGAGCGATGGGTCAGTCAAAACAATACCGTCGTTTGCGCGTTCTATGGCAACTGACTTAAGAAGAATTTCCTCCTCAGCCTTTTTCAGATCTGTGATATCTTCATGCGCCACGACCAACCTGCGGCCAAGATTCGAGTCAAATCCTGTCACTCGGCAAAGAAACCACCTCCGTTTTGTTGGAGCATGACAGGGATATTGAGTCACAAATTCGGAAATTTCACCGTTGAGAACCTTCTTGATACCGCGCACAGTTTCGAGCGAGTTAGACGACTGTTTTGAGGTATCGTTTTCGCAGATTTGCAAATAATTGAGACCCAGGAATGAATTGGGATCCGCCGCTCCAGAGTTTTGCGCAAATTCGCGCCAAGTTCTGTTGACCGCGGTAATTCTTCCGTTCGAATCAAGAATGCAAATATGTGCAGACATGCTGTCTAATGTTGCGGCAGAAGATAACAGTGTATCCGAAAGTTCACGCTCAAATTGGTCACTTTTTTGAGTTTGCGCGACAAGGTTCGCTTCAGTGCGTGCAATGCGCGCTCTGAGACGACTGTTGTCACTTAAAAATGAAAATCCGTTTTCAAAAAGTGCTCGCGGACTCAATAAAATCGAATCCAATGCAAGTGTACAAATTGTAGCGAGCAACAAGATCGAATGAATGATTTCAAATGAGGTGTTTGGGATAATTAGGTTGAGTAATGACGTTTGAAGAAAAAAGTAAAAAAGAATGCCAAAAATGCGGCTATTATGGCTAGGGAATCCCATCCGGAAAAGCCAAATGAGCCCAAACAATGCAGCAACAAGAGCATTCAGGTTCATCAGGATATCGAATCCGGATACGAGTGAGTCTGCGGGGCGAGCCAGAGCAAGAAAAATGCTGATTGCAATCATAATGGCCATATTCGTGAGCGGAACAATCCACCACGATTTTTTGCTTCGACCAATTTTAAGAGAATCGTCTGCGAGAACGTAGGAAAGCAGTATAATAGGTAAGGCAGCCCATGCGATTGCGGATTCAGCAGTTAACTGCGACCACTGATGATTCGACCACAAGGCTCCGATGCGCAGAATCTGCAGCAAAAGAAAACAGGCGAGCATCAGCAGCGAAGCGTGTTTTCCCGGCGTCTGCCCTGTATTCTTGAGAAACTGCAGTTGATTGAGCAAAAGCAGGAGAATGATAGGTATGCTGATCAGGGAAAACGAAAAAAGTAGACTTTGGTTTTTTGTCGAACCCCAGAAGCTCCTGCCGGATACATGAGTCAGAACCGAAATAAACAGAAGTGGCAGGTGGCAGAGAAGTAATGCATTAAATTTTTTCAGTGAATTATCAAAGACTTTTATTTTTATTATGTTCATATCTGTTCTATCGCCACTCTGATTCCCTGGACTGTTCTTCTGTGGAATCAGCATATCGGCGACACTGATGCTACAATAGCGAAGAAATTTACCAATTGGTAAGGAATATTTCGCAGTGAACTTTAAAATTTTTCCCCGTCATTCTTGGCTACTTGTTGGTTTTTTGCTCACCTATTTGGGATGGCAGGGGAGGGATTACTTTCAAAAGCGTAAGAGTCCTTTGTTTGATTTTGCTCTTTTCGTTGAGGAGCAAGAACATGCTCTGGCCACTGCCGTGTTGAATTGCAGTTCAGGTTCTGATGCCCCAGCGGGCTGCGGTGAAACGGCCGCAATGCAAATGCTTTGGCGGTCGACTGCAGATTCGGAAGTGACTTCGCTGTTTGAGAAGGCGTGTCTGGGAGGCGATTTCAAAGCCTGTGGGCGAATCGAGCGGCTGCGTGTGGCACGTGCTGCACGCTTAGCAAACATATGGCGAAATGCACCGAGCGAAGAGCTGGATATGCCTGCTCCTCAGGCTTCAGAGGGGTTTGCTTCAGGGCGCTGGCCGCGGATCAAATTTCTTAAGGGCGATATTTCATTCACACAATGGCTCGATGTGGCATTGCAATCGGTTGCACTGGATACGAGCGAGAAGATTGCTGATCTGCTGTGTGGATATTCGAGCGAGCTGCCGCGCACGTTGATTTGCGTGAGCGATGGAAACTTGAGGATCAATATTGCGCTCGGGCGAGTGGTGTCGCTTGTTGAACAAGGGGCTAGAGTCTTGAAGACAAGCGAACAAGGGGTTCATCCGCTCAATCGTTTTTGGCAGGGTGTGGACCTTCGCCGCGCAGATTTCGAATCTGCAACACGACGTATCGAGAACGAGAGCGAAGATTCATTGCTCGCAGAAGAACAAGCGCTGTGGCCTTGGTTGGCAAGCAAAGATTGGGATGCATTGCTTACGTTCAATGCTTATGCCGTGTTTTCCGGTCTTCCATCGCATGAATTTTTGCATGGGCTGTACTTTCATCATCAAGAGTTTCGCGCTTCGGTTGAAAGGGTTGCCGCGGACAAGATTCCCTATTTGGATTACGTTAGAAAGTTTATTCAAAGGATTTATAGAACAGAAAATGCATTTGTTTTGAGGAATGAAATGCAAGCGTATATTCTTCAGGCAGAGAGTCCATTTGCGCAAAACAAATTGCTATCGACGCGAACACGCTTTGAGAGTCTGTTGAGCGAGCAGAACCCCAATCGGCCGTGGAAGATCTTTCAGCACGGGTATTAGCGACGAGAAAATTGCAGCACAGTGAAGAAAGACGGCTTTTGAAATTTAGCAGCCTGCCGTGTTGGAATTGCATTTGAAAATCGTCATTTGCTCGGCGTCAATAAACTCAAGAACCTTGCCGCCGGTCATCCAAATATAATTGCTTTTCATGCGGTCGGCCGTAGGCAAGACATCGAATAAACCGCGGGCAATAAAAACTGAAACATTCACTGTGTCGGCGCGGAAGTCGTAGTCGCCGATATTTGCCCCAGCGTTGATTGCGTTAAGCTGCCCGGTGAGGCCCTGAATGCCTTTGAGATCGCGATAGCGGGTTGCGCACATCAGCGCACCCCAGATCTGCTGGTCATTGCCGTCGGTGTTCTTTGCGGGCACTCGCTGGCTCTCGACTTCACCTTTGTTAGTGATGAGTCGAATCACAGGTCGAAAGTTTGCGGGACATTCATCAGGACATGTCTTTTGTGCTCCGCCCCAAGCAAGACCGCCAATATGTGGCGGTTTGGACATTTTTGTACCACGAAAGCCTGTTGGTAAACCTCCAGAAATCGGAATACATGAATTGACCCAAGCGATTTTGGCATTTGCTTGGCCACTGCTGATGCTATCAAAGCCGAAGCCAAGTGCAGCCGTTTTTTGTGCGCTGTAGTTGTTAGTGCTGCAAACGAAGTCACTGAGCTTTGGGGTTGTGTCTTTGATGTTGCCGGCAACTCTTTGCATGGGGCATGCGCGCAGTGGGGTCGTGACGGTTTGAAAACTGCGCTCGAGATTTTTCAAAAACGTCATCATGTCCATGTTCGCCTGCGCATTGACACGGACTGTCTTTGCAGATGCCATGTAATCACGCATCAAAAGGGCCCCGGCTCCTGAAGCCGTCACCCCAAGAGCCGTTGCAACGGTGAGCTCAACTAACGTCAGACCCGCCTGGCTGTTCACTGCAGTTCAGGCCTCATTTCGCAGGTTGAGCCGCATTCTTTGCACTCTTCATCAACATGTTTTGAATGACCAAATCGCCCGTGACCACTCCATCTGCAAGCACGTAGTGGAGGTCGGACTGATCTGCCGGACCTTCCAACGCAAGATTTGCAACCATGCGTCCGCTTTCGCCGATTTCGATCAGGCCGACTCGTTTATAGGAGCCATCGGCAGAAAGAACCTGGTCATTCAATTTCAGGTCTTTTGCTACGACCCAGCCACGTTTGCTCATGAAGGGATGTGAGTCGGTGACTTTGACCTTCGCATTGCCAATGGTGACGTGGATGAGTGGCTTGTTCTCTGGGCCAATCGTGAGTTTGGCAATGCGTGCAGGTGTCTTGGTGATGGGGTTGTGCACGAGCTCGCCAAGTTTCAGCGCATCCACCCGACGCAGCGAACCGTCGGCCATTTTCACTGAAGTTGTGATATCGAAGCAGCCATCATGATTTCTGCAAACATAACCTGCTTCGACAGAGGTTGTGTAAGCAATTTGGCAGGTGCTTGGATCATCTGGGCGATAGTATTTGAAGTACGCGCAACTGCTTGCTTGGTAGCCGGACAGCTGTTCGGGGCGGTCGAGCGACTGCACGGAGTAAGCTGTGAAGCTCCTCTCTTCGCCTTTAACAAGCCTTCGGCATGTGCTGGGTTTTCCTTTGTCATCAGTGCATGGGTCGTCGACATAGGAGTCTTGATCCCCTTCAAAGCGCGTTGTAATACCCGCCTTGAAGCTGTTAAACGCAGCGCGCAGCGGATGAGAACTCCACTTGCCTGCACCGGCAATAAAATCATCACTCACTTCAATTGCCGACATGGCCATCGATGCCGATGTTTCATTTTCAAGTTGATCGGTGGCTGGCATGTCCATGAGCAGTGCTGATTCTTTATCGAGTTGGTCTTGAACGACTTTGGCCCATGCTGGATTACACGCAACCTGGACGGCGATGTCAGAAAAGAGAATGGTTTTTTTGCCACCGTCGCTTGCGGGAGCAGCTGAGGGAACTTTTCGAGTTTCCAGCGCACATTTCGTGCGCAAAGATGCTGTGTAACTGGCCACAGGAATAGCCACACGGGCACAGAAATCTGCTCCTGGGGTTCCCGCTGAGCTCCCGCATCCGGCTTTGTAATTCGCCATTTTTGAACCATCGAATTTCTGGCTGTAGGGAGTTCTACCAAAGTCGTGGCCGTTGGTGTCAGAGAGAAAGTATTCGAATCGCGGACCAACGTAGCTGGAATCTTTTGGAGTGCCATCTTTATTGAACCCCGGGGTTACCCCAACAAACGCATTTCCAAGGTGCTGTGCATAATTGACTTCTCCAAGAATCGTCGAACGTGGGTAGGGATACGAGCTGCGCATGCCTTCCGAATCGAAAAAGGCACCTTGCGGAGGACGTGCGCGCTGATTCTTACCGACAATATTCTCGCTGATGATCTTGTTACGATACTCGCTGACAACCGCGTAATTGCCAGCAATCTCTTGGGGTGGTGGGAGCGGAATGTTTTGTCCAAATTCGTCTTCGTTGGGACCATCCGGACGCGGCTCAAGTTCGAGCAGAGAATATTTACCGGCATTTTGCTTGCCAGTGGCATCGAGGGCGCGGGCAGCAAAGCCTAGGTTTGTGCCGCCGCGTGCAACGAATGTCTTGGGCCGCATGTAAAAGCAGACGTCTGCTGCACCATTTTTTCCAAGGAGACCTTCGTTTCCGCTTGCAAGGCCCATCGACAACTGAGCATCGAGCTGAGCAAATTTTTTGCCATCTTCAGTTTTACGCTGCGCGCGCACATGTGCATAGTTTCGACTGTCTGTCTGAGCTTGGTACGACATAAAAGAAACGGCAATTTCTTTGTTTTCGGTCACCGTTTTGCCGTCTTTCTTCACAGACACAGGCACACAAACACTCACTGCCGCACATTTTTTATCGGCTGCCGCACATTTATCGACGGTGGCTAAATTAAACACCCAGAGCGAATTTGCTCCAGCTGATGCACAATTGATTGCTCCCACCTTGGTGACTATGTCGCCGCAACCTGCTTTAAATTCATACCTGAGCGAATCTTTTTCATTGGGCTCAAGCCGACCACATGCTTTGTTGAATTGCAATTGGCCGGTTGAAACCAATTGCGAGACAGCCTGAATGGCCGATTCGTTTGCGCGTCTGTCCATTGCCGATTGGTCGTTCGCTATGCGGGCAGAACGGAGATTTTTGTTCATGACAACCATGGCGGTTGAAGCCAGTGCCACTCCTGAGATCAACACAAGGCTGGTCGTGATCGTCGAGCCACTTTCTGAGTTCGGCTTTGAGAATAGTGATTTCAACATGAATAGACTCCTTTGCTCACGACTCAATTAAACCTTAATTCACATGAAGAACTACATGAATAAATCCACGTGGGGTCTTGCAGGCATCCTTCAGTGCCACCTTGAACCAACCTGCCACCCCGCGAAGGATCATTGCAGTTTGCAACTTTGACCCCAAATTTTTCGCTTGAAAATTCACGCACTGATTTGAAATATTGCTGCGCACTTGCTGCTTTATCCACGTTCGTGGCAGTGTAAATCTCTGCACTCACGCGGGTGACTCGATTCATCACGTAACGACCATTCTTTTCATTTGTGGTTGGATTGCATTTAATTTTTTCTGAGGTTTCTGCATCCATAAAGCTTGCTTTTGCAATAACGAGGCCAGCAACAACAGGTTGGTCGATGTTTTTGACCCCTGTTAAGCTCGTGGATGAAGTATCTGTTGAGCTAAATAAATTTCCCTTGAACACAAAGCACATGGTGAAAGAATCGACATTCCTCAGGTCGGTCTGGGGGTTTGAGTAACCATTGACTCTCGGCTGAACGGAAGGAGTCCACGAGGAACCGGCACGCTGCACACATTTGTCAAATGCGTCGCACATGGTTTTTCCCAGGGTGTTGCCTTTTGGAGAGGTTGCGCTTTGATTGCACCAATCGAATGACACTTGAGCGGGTTCTTGGGTTGAGGGAACATCCGCAACGTTGCTCACTGGAATCAATGCACCCCAAGGCACGCTTGAATCAACCGCACTTGAATCGCCAATCTTTTTTTTTGAAATGTAATTTCTGATTCTTTCAATTTGCTCGGCTTTTGATGAACCTGAGGGGAAAGTCTGCAGCGCGAGTTTGAAGTCGGTGCCGAGGGTCCAATTTGCTAAATCACTTCCCAACGAGGGTTTCAAAGCCGCAAAAGCAAAACTGCTCACATCGCTGCAGTAGCTCGAAAGGTTGGTGGATTTATCGGAGTTCACGTGCATCGACCACTGCATTAGTTTTGAGAAGTACTGTTTGAGGCGAGTCACAGCAAAGCTCTCGAAGTACATCTGTGGTCCTGAGGTCGATTCGGATTTACTCGATTTGCGGAGCTGTGCGAGAAGTTTGAACGAAGCAGCAAACACAGTCACAATCACCGCCAGGCCAACCACGACCTCCGCGAGTGAAAAACCGCTTTGAGACTTGGGGTGTTTAACTAAACTCCACAGCACCGAAGCAACTCCTCCTTGGGGCAAAACCAAACTGCTCCAAATGTGGGTATCGGCCTTTTTCAAAGAAGTTTGATGTCTTTTGGCTAAATTACTGAAAAATTTAGATTAAATCTGACGTTCTGAAGGGCGGATTGATTAAGGTTGGGTCCAAAAAGGCCTTGTAGGCATAGAACGTTGAGAATTTGAGCCACAATGCACGTTGCCAAGTCTGTTTTGATAAGCGCTGTCTTCCACGGGCGTTGGCAGCAAACCAAGCGAAAAAACGGTTTTCGAAATTTCGCTGATCACGGGCTTCGGGAGATCAGTTCTGCCAAACAAAAGTACTCGGTTGACAGCAACAGAATTGACCGGATTCGACCAGCGGCTGATGGCTCCGTAGTCGCCCTCTGAATACAGCAATGGCACCGTCATGATTTGTTCAGGTGAGAAACCAAAAGTTTCTGCCAGCCCAGAACTGCCACTTAACACCGCGTCGATGCGTTCTTGGATAGTTGCGTTGAAGGAGTCGAGATCGTCGTTCAGCAGTTGAGCTGCCTTGCGTGGGCTTGGCAACACGGCGACAAAGCTCGAACGGCCTTTTGGCCAGAAGGTGAGCATTTCATCGACGTGCTTGATGTACAGCCAGCCCGTATCAAGCGACACAGGTTTTTGCAGCTCTTGCGCTTCAAGAAACGCAACGATGTCTGGATGCAGGGTGTTTTCAGTGTCTGGATTTTTGCCGTAGTAGATGCGTCCCCACGGGAATTTTTCGGTGGCGGGGCTGACCTCTAAATTACCAAACCAATCAAGCCATCCATCGCTTGGGTTGGCTTGTGCGCGTGGTTGAGCAACTTCAAGGTAACCAACATCAGGAGCCAGGCGCGTAAGTCCGAAGCGGTCTTGTCCGCGTGGAGCATTCAGAACAACATGCATCCGAGTTCCAGGAGCCTCTGCGTAGCCTATCTCCATCGTGTCCTGCATCCACATTTCTTGCCATGCGTCTGTTTCGTACACTTTCAGTGCAACCTGACTGAGAAGAACTGGCAGCGGCAATTCAATTAGCATACGCCGGTTTCCGTATGTTCCACTGCTGTCGCGCGAGACATATAAAGTTTCCATGTGTTGGGTATTGGGTAACATCAAAAACGGCGAGACTCGCAAGCGCGCTGAATCCAAAATCGCACCAGACTCTGATTCAACTCTGACACTCATAAAGCCATCCCATTCGCGTGTGGCGAATTGGCATGACTCGATTCCAAGAGAAATAGATTTCTTGTTAGATAAATCAACGTCGCGCAAACTTAAGTCGTTTGGTATTTTTTTCCATCCAGTATTTGTTTTTAAAAACCAGTGAATATCCGCAGAGGCATTGGTCGCGGCCAAATGAACTGAAAGTGTTTCTGGATTTTGCGCAGTTGTTGCTGGAAGGGCGATCTCCACGCGAGCGAGATCTCGTTCATCATTTGCCCCATTCACTTCGTCGTCTTTGCAGTCAATGATGCCGTCGCGGTTGTCATCGTCGAGATTGGGTAAAACCAAGGCACCGCTTCCCTGCCACGACCAGTCGTCCGCAACAGTGTCCAATTCATTCAGGCGTGTGTCGCGGTTTGAATCGACTAAAATTAGCCTATTTTCGCCGTTTTCGCCGCGATTTGCGCGGCTGAAAGGAGATGATTGACGTTTCTCAGAGCAGGAAATCAAGAGCAATCCGAGTGAAAAAACAATCTTGGAAAGTCTCTTCATTTAGATGGTCCTATGCTAGACATCGATTCGGTTTCGATCACTACAACCAGAACCGAGTGAATTGCATGAATGAAAAACAAGACTCAATCCAGGAATTTTCCATTCAGGGCATGAGTTGCTCGGCTTGTGCTTACCGCATTGAGAAGGGCTTGTCGAACACGCCCGGTGTTGCCAGGGCTGTGGTCAATTTTGCGAATCATACAGCCGTTGTTGAAAGTTCCTTAAATTCCCTGGAAATTCAGGGAAAAGTCGAATCTATTGGCTACAAGGCACAGCCTCTGAGGGGTGCGTTTTCCCTGGAAGTGCAGGAGAAAAAAGAACAGGCCCGTGCCCGGACTCGGCTTATTTGGGCTCTTGCGCTTGCATTGCCGGTGGTGGTTCTTGGCATGAGCCACATGTGGTCCGATCTCTCGTGGGGAGGCTGGGTTGAGGCTCTTCTCACGGCCGTTCTATTGCTCGGGCCTGGACGCAAATTCTTTAGTAGTGCCATTGCCCTGCTCAAACACAAATCCGCCAACATGGATACCTTGGTTGCGCTCGGAGCAGGGATCTCTTTTCTTTGGTCTGTTGTTCAGATTCTGCAAGGTTCGATGCACTTTTATTTCGAATCATCGGCGGCAATTATCGCGTTTGTTTTGCTTGGAAAATATATTGAACAACGTATGACTTGGCGGGCCACCGAATCGCTTGGCGCGCTCTTGCGCTTGCAACCCCAATACGCCGCGCGCGTGTTGAACGCGAATGCAACAGAAACTGAGCTTGTTGATATTCGCTTTGTTCGCCCGGGGGACTTTCTCATGGCGCGCATGGGTGAACGATTCGCCGCCGATGGAACTTTGCTTGAAGGAAGCACCGAAGCTGACGAAGCCCTTGTCACAGGTGAAAGCCTGCCGGTTGTTAAGCACAAGGGCGATCCGCTTGTCGCTGGTTCTTTGAATCTTTCACAGGCTGTTGTGTATCGTGCCGATCGCATTGGGCCGCAAACGCGGCTTGGCGAAATTGTTGCTTTTGTTGAGCGCACGCGGCTCAGCAAGGCTCCCATCCAACGACTGGCAGATAAAGCCTCGGCGGTTTTTGTACCCATTGTCCTTCTACTGAGCCTGCTCACATTTGTGGGATGGTTTTTCCTGGCAAAAGCTGATTTGTTGGGCTCATTAAATGCCGCCATTTCAGTGCTCGTTGTAGCTTGTCCATGTGCGTTGGGGTTGGCAACCCCCATTGCCGTGGCGGTTGCCACCGGACGTGCGGCGCGTTTGGGGCTTTTATTCCGCGATTTATCTGCACTCGAAGCCCTTCAGGCAGTGCAAACTCTAGTTCTTGATAAAACTGGAACGCTCACTGATGGTCGCTTTGCGGTTTCACATGAACACAGATTCACTCCTCAGCAAAACAATCGAGCCGATTGGCCGGACGCTGATCTTCTCTCTGCTGTTGTTGAGCTTGAACGAGTTTCACAGCATCCGCTTGCTCAGGCGTTGATGCAGTGGATTCAAAGCAAAGACTCAGCTGAATTAGCGTCTACACCCACACAGCTTGTGAAGCGCAAAGAAATTGTTGGTGAAGGTGTGCAAGCGGACTGGGATTATGCGGGCAAATTGCGCTCGCTTTTTGTTGGACGAGCAAGTGCGGCGGAATTGAAACTTTGTCCGCAGCAGTCTTCCGCAACCTGGGTTGTGTGTCGGGTTGATGGTGAACCTCTAGTTGCATGGGCACTCACCGATGCGCTGCGCTCCGATGCAGCGCAGCTCCTGCGCGAACTGAGGCGTCTTGGAGTTGAGCCTGTTTTGGCTTCGGGCGACCACGCTGCAGTGGTTGAGACATTGGGCCGTGCGCTCGCACTTGAGGCCCTTGGCGAGCAATCACCACAAATGAAGGCTGAATTTGTGAAGTCGCTGCAAGAACGCGGAAGCAAGGTTGCAATGCTCGGAGATGGTGTCAACGATGCACCTGCACTTGCGGCGGCGGATGTGGGAATTGCAATGGGCAGTGGAACCGATGCTGCTAAACAAACCGCTGCGCTGACGCTGAAAGACCCAAGCCTGATGAGCGTGATGACCGCCATTCGTCTTTCGCGAGCGACATTCCGCAACATCAGACAAAATCTCTTGTGGGCGTTTGGCTATAACGTGGCTCTCATCCCGCTGGCAATGTCGGGTCGACTGACTCCGATGTGGGCTGCGGGCGCAATGGCATTTTCGAGTCTGTTTGTTGTTTTGAACGCGCTGAGGCTTTTGCGATTTGAAAACCAAAAAACAGAGTAGCGAAGCTAAAGACAGCCGCTAGCCAGCCGGCCGTACCGTAACCAAGTAATTCGCCGTTGGGACCATTGGTCACCAATTCTGCTGCGAGCAAAGCAGCTCCACCCTGTGCAATGGATTGCACCGAAGCATTCAAGCTCAGGTAGGCACCGCGTTTGCGCGGCTCAACGACGTTCGACAGAAGAGACATAAATGGCACCATTCGCCCGCCCATGCAAACCATAAATAAAGTTGTCACAGATAAGATAACAACTGAGTTGTGGGTGGTGAGGTGGGTGAGGCCAAAGAGTGGGATAACTGAGGCAAGAACTCCAACTGGAAATGTTCGCGACGGAGTGAGTTTGTCGGTGAACTTTCCAATCAGAGGTAGGGTAAAGATGCTGGTCAGTCCACCAAAGAAATAGACAAGTGGCAGTTGCGTTTCTGAAAAACCGAGGTTTTTGACAAGGTGCGGACTGATAAAGGGGATAACCATAAACTGTCCGAAGATGATACAGAGCGTTGCGAGCAAGCCAATTTGAGCATTGCGTTCGCCAAGAAGTCCGCTGATTTGTTTGATCCGCTGTGCAGCCGTCGAGTTCGGATCAATGTGTCCAGTGAGGGTTGGAAAGCGCATTTGAACTGCAACAAAGATAGCCGACAGCAGTCCTGCAACAATAAGAAATGGCATGTGCCATCCCGAGTGATTGGCGAGAGTTAAGCCAATCGGAACTCCAAACACCGATGCGATAGAAAATGCCGCCATTGTTCGGCTGATAGCAAATCCGCGCCGCTCTGGAGGAAACACATCTGAAATAATTGCCTGCACAAGCCCACCAAGAATTCCGCCAAAGAATCCCGCAACGGCACGGGCAATCATCAACACTTCAGCACTTGGCGCAAGACCACACAAGAGCGTGCCGGCAAACAAGCCAATCAAACAAATTTTAAGAAAAAATTTGCGATCATATCGATCAATAAACGGGGCAACCAAAAGTCCGGCAATTCCAGAGCTGATTCCATACGCCGAAACAATGTGTCCGAACTGCGTTGGTGTCATGTTGAAAATGCGCATCAGCTGCGGTCCGAGTGGCATCATGACCATAAAGTCCATAACATGCGCAAACTGAATCGAGGCCAAGAGAAGCAAAACGATTTTTTCTTTGTTCTGAGCAGTCTCGGAACTCATGGGGGCCTCCTGGGTAAGCTCGAATCCTAGCATGAATTCTTATGAGCTTATAAAGTGACATTGCCGCTTGGCAGACAATTGGCACCTGTGCTCTTGCACAATAAAGAGAGAATGACCAAGGTGCGCCTAAAGACACAACACTTGCGGGGCAGGTCCTGATGTTTGCAACGATTGTCGAAAGTAGAGTTCAACCCCTTGAGTCCACTCTTCACGTTCCTTTCAGTATTTCTCAGGGGGCTGTTGAGCAGGTCGCGAATGCGTTGGTTGTTCTGCAAGACTCCACTGGACGAACGGGCTTGGGTGAAGCGGCTCCATTTCCCGTTCTCACTGGCGATACCCAAGAAATTGCGCTGAAAGCGGCCAAAGAAATTCTTTCTGAACTTTCGAATCTAACCCCCGCAGCTGCACTTGAGAAACTTCACAACGTGCTGTGGAAAGCATTTCAATATGCGCCGTCGGCGCGCACTGGAGTTGAAATTGCGTTGTGGGATCTGCACGCGCAGCAAATGAATGTTCCACTTTGGATGCTGTGGGGCCGCACCGGACTGCACACCGCAGAAACGGATATCACCTTGCCTTGTCTGCCTGCAAAAGACGTTGCAATGTTCTGGA
>Ga0214923_10000187_pt1 | contig 94790 bp, 45 predicted proteins | sample LL1510_MetaG_FD_177993 | JGI IMG/M metagenome (GOLD analysis project Ga0214923, IMG submission 177993) | Freshwater microbial communities from Lake Lanier, Atlanta, Georgia, United States - LL-1510 | ecosystem: Environmental > Aquatic > Freshwater > Lake | place: USA: Georgia | collected... | reverse complement strand
TCAAATTTACACCCGCACCCTGAGCTCTTCTAGGACCGCCATGAATTCCTTGGAACTCTCTTCAGGCCACGCCTCAATATCATACATCTCCCACGAACCCGTTAACGGGTTGATGAGAGCAGCCTTTTTGCACTCGCGTGGCATTGTTCCATGGCGACCTATGCATACATAGGTCAAAAGTTGTAGGAGATTCTTACATGAACCTGCCTCACGAAGATCTGCTGGTTTTACATGTGTTCCACACTTTAGTTCAATAAATAAGTCATCTACTACCATATCAATTTCGCCAATAATAAGACTATTCGATTCTAGAGAAACATCGCCCTTTATCTCAGATTTAGAGGAAACGCCTGCAACTTTCACACAACTACGAATTGTAAGCGCAGCAGGTTCTAGGATAGTTCCAATAAATTCCTCCAGATCTTCAGGGAGCCCTTGCCTCAAGTGAGCAGGTGCATCAACCGCTTGAATTTCACCAACAACATTTCGGAGATAGAAATTACTTGTCTGAGACAATATATACTCATCCTTAATATTTTTAACTTCCTTTTCGAAGCATTTATCAATTCTTCTGCGAACACCTTCCCAAATTTCCTTAACTCCAGGAACCATATTACGCATACGACCACTAAACATTGCAATATACCTTGAGGCAGTTATATAGCGTTCAAGGTCGCCATCAGGTTCCTTTTCCGAATTTAAGAACCAAAGGTCAAGTTTCATGAGTCGTGTTTCAATATCTTCATACATTGTATCCCTTGATAGATATAGGCCAGTGAGGCTAAATAGTTCCAGAATAATATCCTGAAGGGTCTTAGATCTTCCATTACAAAGTAGTTGCTTTAGTTTCCAATCTACAAAAGTTCCAAATGCCAATTCACGATTTCTCTTTTTCATTTCAGTGTAGACATCTTCCATTGGCATTGATTGGCCACGGCTTTCACTGATAATAGTAATCTTTTCACTACACTTTATTGCCCTCTCATATAGGTCTGGATGTTGAGGAAGTTTTCTCACAAGCTCCGTTACTCCAATTGGCCTAAGTCTTCCTACTTCATAATCAGATTCATCTTCTCCCCAATATGTGGTACTCATTACAGTATCTATCTTGGTTCCTAGTCTAGCAAACAGGCGGCATCGCCCGCCCATATTGGCATTTGCAAAGATATACAGCTCCTCAGCTGCACGCGTTACACCAACATATGCCAAATTCGTTTTCTCTGCATAGAATGCCTCGCAATCTTCCTCTTCTCCACGGATTTCATATAGACTATCGCTCATATTGATAATTGCAACAACATCCCATTCAAGACCCTTAGATGCATGAAATGATGAGCATTGAATCGGTGCATCTGTATCTTTTGGATCATAATCAAAAGTGATAGTAAGACATGTCTCATCCTCCTTTGCAATTTGATGAATGTCAAAGGAATATCCATCGCGGCGGCTATATCCACGAAGTAAGCCAGTAATCATCTGAAATGATGCACACTTGAGAATTGGAAAGATAAGGACAACCGATTTTCTATTTTTCTTTGCCTCTTTAAGAATTGGTAGAAGTGTGAGTGCGACTAGCTCTTCATATTCTCCAATTCCCTTTCCAGGGCTTTTGGCATACTCAAAGTATCTTGGCTTGTATCCTATAGCAGCATTCTTAGGGGCAGTCATAGGAAGAATGTGTCCATCCTTAATCTCCTGCTTGAATAGACGATTTACAAACTGAAGGATATGTTTAGAGCTTCTGAAATTTGTAGTAAGTTGAAAGCATTTAAGGTCCGAGATAATTTCCTCGAGGCGTGTTCTCAGAAATTCATTAGAAGTTCCACGGAATCTGTAGATATTTTGGGCTAGGTCACCGATGGCGATGACACGAAGAGATGGCTGAATTTCCTTGAACTGCTTGACGAAATCAAACTGAGCCTCATCTAAATCCTGAAATTCATCCACAATTAAGAGTTTGTATTCAAGAAGAACACTGACTAGTCGCGGGTCCTTATTCGTCATAAGATCAAGAAAGAATTTAACACCTTGCTCCATTCTGGCATCATAGAGACCAACTGGTTCAGGAGGTTCTATTTTTGCCTGATTGAGGATTTTGAACATAGTTGCATTGAATGTTCCACAAAGAACTCTTGTCCATCGCTCCATGATTTTTCTCAACTTTGTCTTAATCTGGTCAGATGCAAATCGGGTGAATGTAATAAATGCAATCTTATGTTCAGGTGTTCTCTTTGAAACAATCTCATCTTTTACCAAATGTGACATTGTAGAGGTCTTACCTGATCCTGCCGCTGCAAGGACCTTAAAGCTTCCAGTTGTTTGAGCAAGGATTGTTTCTTGCTCATCAGTGAATTGCATCTTACGTTATTATATGATAGGGGCTTTATATGCTTCAATTTTACTTACGACCCTTACGTGTCCTATTCTTGTAACCCCGGTTTTTATTTTTACGAATTGTTCCCTTATTACGAATTGTGCCCTTATTATTTCCACGATATATTCTTTTAAAACTCGGATCTTTCTTAAATTCTCTAAGAGTTGCATTTACCTCATTAATATATGGATCATCTTCAAATAAAGTTGCAGGATGTTCTCCATGTGCGGCAGCTAGATTCGCCATAAGGGCAGGGGGTGGTCTACCAATTGGCGACATAGATCCAGTATCTATTAAAGAAAAGCTGGAATCAATGGATTTAATTTGAGCCATACTTAGAGTAGTATTGTTTGTAGAATATTCTAATTCATTTTGCCTCACTAAATTTGTAGCATAGTGACTAGATGCTATAGAATTTAAATTACTCACATATGGACTACTACATGCACCTAAAATATAAATACCAGGCCCTCTTCTTGCATTAACTAGTTGTATAACATCTTCAATAAAAAGAGGCTTTCTAGGATCATACTCACTAGAACTATATACTACTGTCGCATCATCATGCACATTACGTTCAGAAAGATTAAACACTCCTAATCTATACATTGGCTTTTTATCATAAAATACACATTTATAATTGGGATATGTTGTTCCAGGACCGGATCTATGTATTCCTGATAAAAGAGGAGATTCCCAGCTTTGATTGTATGCCTTCATTGATTCATTCGGTGAATCAATTAACATAGCATTTTTGTAATGTTTCTCGTTAGATAGAAAAATTCGTTCAGTATATTGATTCACAGTGCATATTTCTCCATTTACAATATTAATCATAAACGTATTTGGAGGTAAGACAAATGAAGGATATGTCACAGGATTACTATTTCTTTCTGGTGCATTACATTGTGCATAACTAGAACATGTTGCCGCATGACATGCTATATAGTAAATATTTAGACTACGTATATAATCTCTAAATCCAAACCACTGAGCTTTTATTTCCTCAGATAAATCCGGTGGCTGGGCTTTCACGGGAGGATTATTTCTAATGGCGTCTGCAAATTTAGAAAGTTTAAGTGTTTCTTTTAATATTTTACTTTCTTCAGACTTAGATAACCCCTTTTTTCTTGCATAATTTTTTACGTTTTGTTTATATTTTTTCAGGCTCGCATCCATCTTATCCAACTAATAAATATAATGAAATAATACTGTATGGCTGACCGGTCCACGGTAATGCCGTAATTACTCTATCATGCAATTTCTATCATGCAATTTTTTCAAAAATAAACCAAATATATATCAACTCCTGGTTTATCTTTCTATCCTTTGCTGTAAAACCTTAAGCAAGAACCTGGTAAGCATACACTGCAGCGGCTGCACCTGCGCACTGGACCATCGTGTAACTGATAAAGTCCATTGTCCCAATAGACCCCTTGAGTAGCATGGCTACCGATATAGCAGGATTCACGTGAGAGCCAGAGACCCCGCCTAGTAATAAGACTAATAGACCAAGCGTGCCACCAATTATTAGGGCGTTACCGGTTGCTAGAACGGCCATTGTTAGTAAAAAAGTTCCAAGAAACTCAGCAAGTAAAGGTAATACAAACATTTTGTTCTACTTATCTATAGAACTTTTTTATAACACACTACTCCACAATCTTTTTCAGCGGCTGCTCCACATCCTCAATTGCTCCCTGAGTGAAGATTCGTGAGCAGATATTCATGGTCTCCAGCTCCTGAACTAGGAGCTTGTAGGCGTAGGGAATCTGGATTGACGCGAACTCCGTAGTATTCTGGCATCCCTTGCACATCCAGATATTCGCTTCGGGATTAGCAATTGCCAGAAGGCCGCACTTTCTACAGGTATAACACTTGAATCCATCGCTGCACTCCATAAAACGCTCCTTCGTAAATTCCATAATGCCGTGTGCTGCAACGCAATCACGCTCCATCTCTCCAAAGCGCAAGCCACCCTCACGCGCCCTGCCCTCGGCAGGCTGCCTCGTCAGCATAACTAGAGGTCCACAGGCTCTGCTATGCAGCTTATCTGCCGCACAGTGCCTCAATCGCTGATAGAAGCAGGGACCCATGAAGATATTGGTCTCCATCTGCCGCCCCGTATGACCATTATACATGATTTCGTTGCCGTAGGGCTCCAGTCCGAGATCATCGCGGAGAACCTTGGCCAAGCCATCAAGCGTCATCTTCTTGTTAAAGGGAGTGCCATCACCCAAGCAGCCCGTATGACAGCCAATCTTCCCTAGAAGCGTCTCCATCAGCTGGGCAATAGTCATTCTCGAGGGGATACAGTGAGGGTTAATAATGATGTCAGGAATGATACCTGATGCAGTCTGAGGCATATCCTCAGGCTCCAGTAGCATCCCGCAGGTGCCCTTCTGTCCATGGCGGCTTGAGAACTTATCACCAATCTCAGGAGTCCTCAGCTCTCTCATACGGATCTTGACGAAGGAGTAACCCTCACCGTTGCGGTTCTTAAAGATTTTGTCCACGAATCCGCTCTCATTATTCCTGGGGGTTCTAGAAACGTCGCGGAACTTCTTGGCTCCTGCGGGCAACACCATGCCGGTTGGCACACGCAGAGGAACCACCTTCCCCACGAGGATATCATCTGAATTCACAAAGGTATTTTCAGGGATGAAGCCATCTGCACCCAGCTTTCCGTAATTGCCATTACGAAGCTGCTTCGTCATCTCAGGGTCGGGGCGACCAAAGCGCTCCTCCTCACCAGAGCTTTGGTTCTTCTTCTCCTCATCCTTATACGTGCGGTAGAAGATGGACTGGAAGAGCCCACGATCCAGCGCACCCTTGTTAATCATGATGGAATCCTCCTGATTGTAGCCACCATAGGCCATGATAGCCACAATGATATTGCGACCAGAAGGCATTGAGTAGGCACCATAATGCTTACCCATTGTTGGAGATACTAGAGGCAGATTGGGATACATCAGCATGTGGGCCAGAGCATCAAAGCGCTCCTGGTAATTCTGGGCGAAGACACCCATGGCCTGCTTGCCCATCGCACACTGGTAAGCATTTCTGGGAGATTGATTATGGTCAGGGAAGGGAATCGTAGAGGCAATAGACCCAAGAATCACGCAGGGGTGAATCTCTGAATGCGAATAGGAATCCGCCTCAGCTGCAGGCATCTTAATGAGATCACTAGGCTCCATGGCAATCATGGCCTGCTCGGTCTCACCGGCATCAATATATTCCATGAGATGATGGCCAGCTGGGCTCTGCCATCTCAGAATATCCTCCCAGCACTTGCAGGACTCAATGGATGCAATGAGCTCCTTTCGCTGGGGCTCAGGTGATCTTGCGATATCCAGGATGGCTGGGGCAAAGTAGAGAGGGCGAACAAGGCGACCTGCCTCTGTGCTCAGCCACAGCTCCTTCACCGTCGGCTTCCACACAATGGCAATCTGCCTTTGAATAAACCCAGAGCGCTTAGCCACGCGCAGCCTGGTCACGCAGGCTAGCGCAGACTCAGGAGGAAACATGCCAATCCACTTGCCATTTACAAAGACACGGGACCCCTTGAACAAATCCTCAATGGGGAGCTCACGGATAGGCTGGAACTCGGCCATCTTCTGGATGAAATCCAGAACAACACCGGTATTGGAGAATTGCGTAATGCAGGCCGTGCTGGCCAGGTTCTTCACTACACCAACTGAATGACCCTCTGGCGTCTCATTAGGGCAGATGTAGCCCCACTGGGTATTGTGGAGCTTACGAGGTGCAATGAGCTTACCTGCAGTCTTCTCAATTGGTGTTGAAATACGTCTAAGATGCGACAGGGAAGAAACATAGTTGAGACGACCCAGAACCTGTGAGACACCAATCTTAGGAGGCCCACCGACCTTGGCAGAACCAAAGTTGCCAGTGGAGAGAGCAGACTTGAGGCCGACCTCCACGATTGTGGACTTGATGACCTTATAGAGATTACTCATATTAATGATTTCCTGGAAAGAACCAGTCGCTCTCCAGGAGCCACCGTGAATCTCCTTGGCAATGGATGCCTTCATGTCCTTCAGCATCTTGACCTGGAAGAAGGTGCGGAACAAGTTGGCCAGAAGGAAGCCAGGAGAATCTACACGCTTATTGGGATATGCATCACGGTCGTCATTGTTAATCCGCTTGTAGGCCACCCAGAGAAGCTTGCGAGTCATGTGGGCCAGAAAGCACGCCTTCTCATAGGACTCCTCCAGGCCACCGATGTGCGGGTATAGCTCATCTCGGAGGAGATCCTCCACCGTGATAGTGCGTGCAGGCTTGCTCGTCCAGACATTCAGATGCCTCTTCATCCACATCAAGGCATCCTCCTGAGTCAGCACGGCAGCCGCCTCAGTGATAGACTCCACAATGAGTCCCTCAAATACCTGGTCCTGGTCATTACCCAGAATCATCTTGACAATCTTCTCATCCTCCAGAACACCCAGGGCACGGAACAGGATAAAGAGGGGAATCTCAGTCTTCATGCGGGGAATGGTTGCACGCAGATACATGATTTGCTGATTCTTGGGGTGATACTGAATGCGAACTGAGTTTGACTTGGGCACCTGCTCGTTCATAGGACCAATGGACTTGACCTCAATGACCTCCCACTCCTTTGCAGGGTTACGGTTATTACGGAAGACGACAGGGCGGTTCTCTGACATGCGCTCCTGAGAAATGATGGTGCGCTCACCACCGCCGACGATGAAATAGCCCCCCACATCCTCAGGGCACTCGCCGAGATCCATTGGGTGCACATGCTTCTGCTCCTTCAGAAGGCATAAGCTGCTGCCAACCATCACGGGAATCTTACCCAGATGCGCATTGGGGAAGACACGCTGATGAGTAGCAGTGCGACCATCCACATTGTCAGTGCGGATCGTCGTGACCTTGATGTCCACAGTGAGAGGGGATGCGTAGGTCAGATTACGCAGCCTGGCGTCATTGGGAAGCATGGGCAGAACGGCGCCATTATTCTCAAAGATGGTGGGCTTGCGTAGCTGGGGCTTCTCAAACTCGATCTGGACCTCATATTCGTAGCGGACAGCTGCGCGTTGAACCGTGGCTGCTTGTGCAGCGGCTGCAGCTGCAGCTACCGTAGCAGCATCCTCGGTCTTCTGACCCATCAGAGCATTTGCGGCGGATGTGGATAGACCGGTTGCAGCGGCTAGCACTGACCTGGGGCCAGAGAGAGGAATCTCAGGTGAACCCTTGATTACTACGGGATTCGTGGCTTGCAGAATCTCAGGGACATCATGGAGGATAAAGTGGTTGAAGGACTCAATCTGATGGGAAATAATCTGTTTCTTGTCCATCTGCTGGAAGAAGGAGTCAAGAATTTTAGAATGATTTGGAACGGACATCTTGTGCTTTATGTTTTTATTTAGTAAATACTCAATTTTTACAGTTGACCCTTTGGCCATAGGCCATAGGCAATAGCCTTAGGCCTTAGGCCTTAGGCCATAACATGCGGCTCGTTTTATTAAGTGCCCTTTATGTCTAAATTGAAGTTAAGATGGATTCTAATGTAAAAAGTCTCACTATTACGGGAACTGCGGCAGAAGATGCTACGCGGTTCCGGCAAAAAGGCTCTAGAAGAAAGAGGGTAAAGGAGCAAGAGGAAGATGCGCCAAGTGATACTCAATTTATTGAACAAGTAAAAAAAATATCGTTGGTAAAGGCTGCCCCTGTTGCTCATGTGGTTACACAGAGTCAACAAGCACAAGTGCAGCATTCACAGGTGCCAATAAAATCTCAAGCGCAACAGACTCAAGCGCAACAGACTCAAGCACAGCAGACTCAAGCACAGCAGACTCAAGTAGCCTCCAATGTAATTCTGAAGCCCTTGAAGCAGCCCAGGGTTAAATTACAACCAAAATCTATTCATGCAGCTGCACCTATTCATATAAACGATACAACAAGAAAGGCTAGAAAGATACACTTATCTGTTCGTAATCTGAATCACCGTTTTACTCGTGCAAAGAGAGTTAAGGATGACACAGAAAAGAAGCCAATGTCATCAATCAGAGACTATCTGGTAGGAAAGGGTGTAATTCAACAGAAATCTAAGGCACCTGAAAAAATGTTGAGATCAATGTATTCTGATTTTATGTTATTGAAGGATCAGGCTCTGTAGCATCTGCAGGCTCACAATGATGTGATTCTGCACATTCATCGCAGACTAGAACATCGCATTTCTCACACTGCATTGAAAGGTCTGCACATGCCTCGCATATTCCATTTCCACAGTCTTCGCAGAAACCTAGTTCTCCCTCATGGACTGCCTCATCATCTAGACACATATCACAGGTTGTATATTTTCGCCCACAACCCCACTGAGTATAAAAGCCACAGAGATATCCGTCAACGGTTGGTTGTCCGCAGATTATATCGTCACAAATATGGGCTTTACACTTTGCACATTCTAGAGTTGCATCTCTACCGCATTCATAGTGACATTTAGGAGTCTCAGTAGCCATGAGGATAATTATGGTATGAGTAAAATCAAATTTTATATGGCTTTGCCTATATGGCTTTGCCTATCTAGGATGAACAATACACAGTTTCTTATTCTTGTCAAAGAAGAACAGGTCTGCCTTCCAGATTCCACAATCTTCCATATCCATCATACCAATATTAGAACTTCCAATTCTCTTACAGAGACCCCATACCCAGGTCTGGTCCTCATCACTCATCTCTCCTAGACACTTAATATTCCACGCCCTGAATGCCGCATAATCCTCAACCTCAGTATCAATTCCATCAGACTTGAAATCAAACATTCTTCCATAACCATCGGCATCAACGCAGTAGGCCATAATATTCTCAATAACAGAAGACATAGTATACTTTACATATTATGGCCATTTTGTTCAATTTTTAAATGAAGGGCTAAAGCCAGCCTAATACATATAAGTATAATGCCCAACATGTATCAGGAGTATTTAGAAAATTACAACGAACAAACAAAGAAATTCGGCCCAAAGTTAGCCATATTTCTCATGGTAGGAATCTTCTATGAGATGTATGATGTTATGGATCCCGAAACAGGAAAGGGTAAGACATCCTTTTCTGAACTCATTGATCTTCTAGGCCTCAAAGTGTCCATAAAGAAAGGTGATGGTCCAAATGGTCTTGATGGTCTCGTCGCAGGAATTCCAGATTACTCTGTGCATAAGTGGGCAGCTAAACTCACTCAGCTCGGCTGGACAGTGGTCCTAGTTGAGCAAGTGAAGAATGTGCAAGGCAAGGTTATAAAGAGAAATGTAGAGCGCATCTTGACTCCAGGGACACACATTGAAGCCGCAACAGCCGAGGATCTTTTCATTACATTCTGCTGTATAGATGAGCACGAAGGAAAGGAAGCTCCGCATATTTCAATGGCTTCTATTGATTTGACAACCGGTCATCTACATGTCTTCACTGAGCAAGCTCAGGGGTCAGATGATGCTTGGACTTCAAATGAGGCAGTGCAGTTCATGGATCTGTATTCGCCGAGAGAAGTTCTATGGTCAGTTAATGGCTCTAGGCGTTTCATGGATTCAATGGAGGAGAAGAAGTTGAAAAATATTCTGGGGTGTTCTTCTGGGCTGACATTTCATAGACGCGAGGCTCTGACTTCTGGGGCGTGGACTAAGCCAGAGTTTCGCGAGACCTTTTTGAGAGAGGCATGTAGTTTGAAAAGCCTTCTGCCGACCCATGTTGCTCTACACTTAGCTCCTGGTTCTCGCACAGAGACTGCGCTACTTTCTTTATTAAACTCCTTGAAGGATCTCTGGCCTTCTATGAAACTGGGGCAACTTATTGTATATCCATGGATTCCTGGGTCCATGTTACGTCTAGGAGAGAATGCCTTGTTTCAGTTGCATATGCTGGTGCAGGGCACAGGTGCAGGCACGGGCGCAGCCACAGCCACAGCAAGGCAGGATGTTCTCAGCCTCGTAGATAAGACGCAGTCGCCAATGGGTTCTAGGGGACTCAGAGAACGTCTCTTAAAACCTTCAGCGGATGCTGCTACAATTCGTGCTAACTTGGATGCAGTAGAAGCGTGGACAAAGAAGGATGTTGACCCCATTGTGAAACGGTTGCGCACACTCACTGATATTGACCGGCTTTATAGAAAGATTCAGCAGGGTTCTCTGCAGGCCACTGATCTCATAAATCTGGATACTAGCTTCAAGGCGATGCAATGGATTTCTGTATCTGAGGGCCCCAAATGCCAGGATCAGCAAGAAACCATTGTGAAGATACGCGATACTGTTTTCACGGTATTCAATCCCCAGAAAGTCTATGCGGCTTCTGAAGATATTTCTCTCTTTCACCACGGCCTTGTTCCAGAACTTGACCAGCTTGAGACTCATATCTTGGAGCAGAATAAGAAACTAGAGACATGGATTCAGGCTAGGGCATCAGAAGCCAGTGTGGCCGCGGATGTATTTAAATTGGAGGAAAGGGAGAGTGGAATTATAGTGAAGGGACCACGTGCGGTTATTCAGTGCCTGAATGCCTCTGGAAAACTTCCAGGAACGGTGACAGCAAAGCTTAATAAGACTGGATCATATCTGGAATCACCAGAGCTTGATCAGATTTCTGTTATTATAGGGAGGCTAAGAGATGCATTAAAAAAGCGGCAGGGGCTAGCCTTGTTAGAGTATGGAACCAAGCTGGCTGATGACTTATTTCTAGGATGGACTAAGATATCTGAATGGATTACTAGTGTTGATGTGAATAGTTCACTTGCAGTAGTGGCAAAGCATTATGGCTATGAGAAACCCACGATCATAGATTCAAGTGACGAGGGGTCAATTCAGATTCAGGGGCTGAGACATCCTCTTTTGGAAGTGCAAGACAGAAAGATTCCTTATGTGCAGCATAATGTTGCGCTTGGCCAAGGCCAAGCAGGCCAAGTAGCCCAAGGCTGGCTCCTCTATGGCCTCAATGCCTCAGGAAAATCGAGTCTCATGCGCGCCGTCGGCCTTGCAGTGATCCTAGCCCAAGGTGGCTCATTCGTTCCGTGCAGTGCGATGACTCTAGCGCCTTTTGCAAGCCTCCATACTCGAATCATAAATACTGATAATCTGTGGATGGGCCTTTCCTCCTTTGCAGTTGAAATGTCTGAGATGCGCGAGATTTTCAGGGAAGCTGGCCCTCGGTCTCTAGTTCTGGGAGACGAGCTCTGCTCAGGAACCGAGACAACTTCTGCGACCGCTCTCGTTGCAGCAGGACTCAAGGGTCTCTTGAAACGGGGTGCACGGTTTCTCTTTGCCACTCATCTCCACGGGCTCTCAAGTATTCCAGAAGTCGTTCAGGATGAGCGACTCAAGATCTGGCATCTTCATGTGGAATATGATAAACTCAAGGACAAGTTAGTGTATCATAGAACCTTGAGAGAAGGATCTGGCTCGTCACTCTATGGACTAGAAGTTGCAAAGGCTATGAGAATTCCCGATGATATTTTGGAAGATGCAATTCTTTTTCGGAAACGGCTGGCAGGAGAGGCTGAACTTTCTGAGTCCGTTGGCTCCTCTTGGAATTCTGGAATTGTAAAATATAAATGTGAGATATGTGGTAAGACTGATTTTTCAACTCTTGAGGTTCATCATATCATGGAACGTCAAACAGCAACAAAATCAGGTCATCTAGCCGACAATTCTAATGTGCATTCTCAGGCAAACTTAGTGGTTGTCTGTGATAAATGTCATGATGCGATTCATGCGGGGAAGTTGTCTATAGGGCCAATGATTCAGACATCAGATGGAATGGAGCGGTCAGTGACTACAGTCACAAGCAGCTCAATAAAATCAAAGTGGTCAGATGAACAGCTGAAAGAAATCCACGATGCGGTTGCACGGTTTCCTAAGGTGTCAGTAGCAAATCTTTCCAAATACCTTCTCAACCAGCATAATATTCAAATCAGCGGGTCAACGTTGAAGAAGATGTTGAACTAATTACTGCCCGGTTGTTCCAGGTAGACCCTTTAGGCCCTGGGGTCCCTGGGGCCCGGCGGGCCCAGCAGGGCCAGCAGGGCCAGCAGGGCCAGCAGGCCCAGCAGGGCCATCAGCTCCCGGAGGGCCAGCAGGGCCAGCAGGGCCAGCGGGACCAGCTGCGCCAGCGGGGCCAGGAGGACCAGGAGGGCCAGCAGGACCTGCAACACCAGACCCACTTGTCTTCTGGAGTGTAGTAATTACAAACTCAAGCTCACCAAGCTTCTTCTCAAGCTCACTGATCTTTGTAGTTAGACGCTCGATTCCACCACGTGCCTGGTTATTACGATTGTAGGAGCCACTGGAAAATAGCACAGAAGACATCTCTGTCTTTTATACAAGGAAGTCTTATAATGAATTCTACGCAGCAAAACGTATATAAAATTGATTACTATCCCGGGTAGTAGGAATTATATGCCAATCCCAGTCCGTTGTATGAATTGTGGCAATGTGCTCGCGGATATTTGGAGGTATTACGAGCGTAGGACAAAGGAACTGCGTGGAGGTCAACCGGCAACTCTTCTGATTCTTGATGAGACTAAGCTACAGAAGACACCTGAGGGTGATGTTTTGAATGAATTGGGACTTCACCGGTATTGTTGCAGAAAAGAGCTGCTAACGTATCGTGAAACATATTAGAGAGGAAATGGAGCTGTTCATTCCATCAATTATGGTTTTATTCGTTTGCTTTTTATTATTCGCATTTGTCATGCCAAGACTGTCACCATACATGCTTGGCGTCTTGTGCATGTTAATGTTTGCACTGGGGGTATGGCAACATTACTCAATGTTCCCTTATGAATATCGTGCATCTATGGTTACAGATATGTTAAGAGAATATTCTGGATTTATAATGATAATAGCTATCATTTTTTCTGGTCTCATCGTTTTCTATATGTTTAATGGAACAACTGCAAGTTCAGCACCTGCGTCACTTATTCCTGAAATGAGCACCCCTATGTTTTCAAGCAACAATTCTAAGAATTCTTCTAAGAGTATATTTAATTCTGCAAGCAACGGTGTATCAGGGGCCTTTAATAGCGCATCAAAGACAATGAGTAACTTAATGAAGCCTCTGAATCGTCCCTCAAATAGTCTAGTATCACCAAGTTTCAAGGTTAGCTAAAGATTCTATTAATTTAAAACTACTTACTTTTGTATAATAAATAGTATACAAAAGTAGATGGCAAAGGGTACAGCGAAGGGTACAGTGAAAGGTACAGCGAAGAGAACAAGAAAGTTAAAAAAGACAACACAGTCAACTAAAAAGCATGTCTTAACAATTCCAGAACTTCGTAAGGCATTTGATCATATGGATAAGGTTGTTGAAGCTTTAAGAAAGACTGCAAAGCATTCATTTTCTGATGCAGTTGTTTCTTATAGGGAAGAATGGCGTAAGACGTTCAAGCGTGACCTACCTCCGGCTGATGCTGCTGCTTATCTTAAATTCAGATATGGCCTCAAGTCCGATAAGACACGCAGAACAAGGGCACGTGGTGGTACTATGAAAGGGGGTGCAGCGGCTTCTGCCTTAGCAGGCGCCCCTCTAGATTACCAGCTGAGAGCAGGTGTTGCAGGAACATATGGTAATTTCCCTAGTTATCAGTCACAGGGTCTAGATAGATCTTATTCCTCCGCCATTAATGCAGATTGTGGAAAGACAATGGCCCCGACGGATGTCTCTCGTGCTTCTCAAGCAGGTGGTGCAGCATTAGATGGACTTTTTAGGCCAATGCTTACTAGCGCTCCCCCCACCAGTTCCTATATTGCAATGATGGCGCATAAGGGTGTTATACCTGATTATCCATCAAGTGATCCAGTAGGATATGCACCATTTAGACCAATGCCTGCTGCAATTACTAACTCCACCTTTGCAAATCAAGCTCTTCGCACATACGGAGCAGATGTATACAAAACGGCAGCAGCCCCAGCATTGAGATAGCGCAGATACATATATTATATATTAATTACTATTATTTTAAAATGATAGTAATCATATAGCGCTTAATGACTATTTAAATTTATGCTTTGCAAAATAGAGCAATGGGAAGCCCGCAGGAAAGGTCAATGGAAATTCCAAGAAGGTTACTAGACCAGTATTTTCAAACAACGTCATATCCATATACCAGGCATCATCTAGATTCTTATAACCAATTCTTAGAATCGGATCTGCCTGCAATTATTCAGAGCCACAATCCTCTAATTGTGGTGAAAGATCAAATTAAACCAGGACAATACGAATATACAGTGGAAATCTATATTGGAGGGGCAGATGGAAAGGCTCTTAATATAGGAACACCGACGATCCAGCATATGGGAGGTGAGGAAGTTAGGCTTCTTTTTCCCAATGAAGCTCGTCTAAGGAATCTTACATATTCTGCAGGGATATTTGCAGATATCCTGGTTCGAGTGAAATTTGCTAGGGGGCAAGATGGTCAGCCTACAGTAAAAGAAGTAATCTTACCAAATAGACCCCTCTTTGAAATTCCAGTAATGTTACATAGTAAGGCATGTCTTCTAAATAATAAACCAGATGAATTCCTGAAATCCGTTGGAGAATGCCCGTATGATCAGGGTGGTTATTTCATTATTAATGGATCTGAGAGAGTCTTAGTTACACATCAAGAGCAAGCCTTCAATACCCTCTATGCTCAAAATCAGGAGGCGGATCCTCAGATTGCCACATATTCCTCAATTTCTTGTTTATCTCCTGAGACACGTGAGGTGCGGCGTGTGACGTTTGCAGTTATACGAAAGACCGAGAGCCTTCATGTTGGTCTACCCTTTGTGCGTAAGGCAATTCCAGTGTGTATCTTATTCAGAGCTCTAGGGATTGAATCTGATGAGGAAATTACACGTGCAATTGTGCCTTCCATGGACCCTGATGAGCTGAAAATTATGGAGCCATTCTTAATTGCATGTTTTACAGATGCAAATCCAATCCTGGATACATATTCTGCAATCCAGTATATTAAGACTCTAACAAAGGGCTTTGGAGAAGCACATGTTCTAGATATCTTACATAACCAGCTGTTTTCGCACGTCCCTAATACACCAAGTGCTCGCGCAGTTTACTTGGGCGATTGTGTTAAGAAGATTTACCGTGTCTATATGGGCCTAGACGGAAAGACAGACAGAGACGATATTAGAAATCAGCGTTGTTTAACTTCTGGATTTCTCACTCAGATGCTATTTCAGGGTGTCTATAAGACATGGATGAAGGCAGTTGGCCTTGCCATTGACGAAGAATACAATTACAATGTGCAGGTTTACAAGGGACTAAATTTCATGAATATATTTGCAGAATCAAATGTGGTTTCTATATTCAGATCACCGAAGGCTAAGGGAAAGCAACAACCAAATATGCTGACCAATAGTATACTGCGAGCATTCAGAGGAAAGTGGGGATCTAGTCCCTCAGATGAGAAGGCAGGTGTCTTACAGGCTCTTTCTCGGTTATCCTACATAGATTTCATAAGCCATTGCAGGCGCGTTGTCTTAGAATTCGATACGGGGATGAAGCTCACTGGGCCCAGACATTTACATACGAGCCAGTATGGCTACTTTTGCACAAATGAGACCCCAGGTGGTTCATCTATTGGTATTGCCAAGAATCTGAGTGTTCTTACTACTATAAGCACTGGTACACCGACGAAGGAATTTATGAGCTGGCTTCTGAAACGCAAATTTTTAATAGCTGTAGAAGATGCAACGGGAGCATTGAGAGCAATGTGTGTTCCTGTCTTCTTAAATAATGGACTAATAGGATACACGTTAGAGGCGAATGAACTGACTAAGATGATTCAGCTCTTTAAGTGGACTGGGTGCTTGAGTGCCTCTGTTGGAGTAGCATTTTTCATTAGTGATAGACGAATTCTAATTAATTTTGACGAGGGTCGTCCAGGACGTCCTCTCTTACATATGATGCCATGGAAGGCAGGTCAGTATCCCAGAAGAAAGCTTGCTGAGACTGGATCAACGTGGCGTGATATGGTTATGGGATTTCTACCTCAGACAAAGGATCATGGTCTATCATGGGTAGGATTTCTCGATCCCTTAGTTGACCGCGAGGGACTTTCTATGAAGGAATATATTGAGTATTTAACACCTTATTCTGGTCTAATCGAATATGTGGATCCTTATGAGCATAATGAGGCTTATATTGTCAACTTTATGGAACAGGCAACCGACGAGACCACGCACGTGGAAGTGCATCCTTCCAGTATTATGAGTGCTATTACCACACTAATCCCCTTCTCTCATCACAACCAATCGGTGCGTAATCAGCTAGGAGATTCTCAGTCAAAACAAGGCCTCTCAGTCTACGCATCGAACGCCCACATGCGCTATGATAATCAGGCTTCTATTTTAACGAATGGTTCACCTCCTCTAGTGCGCACCTTATACTATGATTATCTGGGTCAAGGTAGGCTGCCCTATGGAACAAATGTAATTCTGGCAATGGGAATGTTTGCTGGATATAACCAGGAGGACGGTATTGTGATTAATCATGATGCCTTACAACGTGGCCTATTTAACTCAGTGCATTATCGTTCATATAATGTGTTTGAGGAAGATGATGAGAAAGCTAAGACTCGCACACGTATTGCAAATCCAAAGTCGGTCCCTGGTTGGACAGATCTAAGAGCAGGAATGGATTATTCAAAATTAGATGAGCGTGGAATTGTGCGTGTGGGTGAATACGTCGATGAAAATACAGTGATAGTTGGAAAAACAATGGAACTTCCTGGAGGAAAGATGGCGGATTCATCTGAGTCTGCGCAGGTCTGGACCCATGGACGTGTGGAATCGGTAGTAGTCCTAGTGAATAACAAGGGTCTGAGAACAGTGAAGATTCGCTGTGTGGAATACAGGGTGCCAGAGCTGGGTGATAAGTTCTCTAATCGCCATGGACAGAAGGGCACAATAGGAATGGTAGTGAGATCTCATGATTTACCCCGCACAATCCACGGGGTTGTGCCAGATATGATTATGAATACCCACGCAATTCCATCGCGTATGACGATTGGTCACGTGATTGAAATGGTTATGGGTAAGATTGCTGCAAATATAGGAGCGGTTGCAGATGGCACGGCCTTTACCGATGATGGACGTCTGACAAAACAAATGAATGCGGCACTTCAGCAGCTTGGATTTGAGAAATTCGGAAATGAAATCTTATATGACGGTACCTCGGGTAAGCAATTACTCACTGACATGTTCATTGGTCCTATTTTTTCCATGCGTCTGAAGCACATGGTGGAGGATAAATGGAATGCTCGTGGCAAGGGACGCAGAGAGCAGCGCACCCACCAGCCCACAGGAGGTCGCGGGGCTCAGGGTGGCTTGAGAATTGGTGAGATGGAACGTGATGCAATTGTTGGTCATGGAATCAGTGCCTTTGTCAATGAATCCTATATGTTACGTTCAGATGGAACCAGTTTCCGTGTGTGCAAAGGATGTGGAACAATACCAATTGAGAATCCTAAGACGGGTCTCTTTGTCTGCCCTCTGTGCACTGGTCCAGTGTCATATATTGGTTCGGGTCCGAATGACCTGGAACTAATTCCTCCCATCAGAAAGACCATGGTTGCCCCAGTGGTCATTGAGATGCCCTATGCCTTCAAGCTTCTATGCCAGGAGCTAGAAACCTACATGAATATTGGAATGCGTATTATGACCGAGAAGGATTTACTGAAGCTTGATGGGATTAATAAGGATGACCTACCTCCTCCAACTGAGGAGGAGAAAATGAGAGTGGTCACGAATTTACCAGTGCGCGCCTTACCAGAATCAGTGGTTCCACAGTTTAGAGAAATCGTGGAGGGGCCAACTGAGGCTAGTCCAGAGCTCTTGATGAAACTTGGTGCAATTGCCCCAACACCTCGTGTTTCTACTTCAGACGATATAGTTCTAGATGGAACAGGCGTTCAGGGGGCTATTCAGACAGCAGCTAATGTTGCGGCTTCTTCTGTGAACCCGCCAGGTGTGGTTCCAGGAACAATGATTCAGACAACACAGGGGCCAATGTTTCAGCCGAATCCTACGACGGTGACAGTTGTTCCACCGGCTAGATCTATTCAGGTGGTAGGACAGCCAGAGGAGTTAGTTGCGGATGAAGAATTAGGCGAGGCGACAGAAGAGGGAATCCCGCAGGTCTTGCCCTTGGCACAGCAACCAGGTTTAGCGCAGCAACAAGGTTTAGCGCAGCAACCAGGTTTAGCGCAGCAACAAGGAGGATATATGGCGCCAATGATGCAAATGGGCACTGTGGGCCCTATGGGGCAACAGATGCACATGGGCCCTGTCTCTCCCATGATGCAAATGGGCCCTATGATGCAAATGGGCGGCGGCCAACAATATAACATGTCGCCATATCCTGCAGTCTACGCAGCATCACAGCCTCAACCTGCTCAGCTCTTTAGCTCAGGAGTCCCTGGTGCTCCTCCAACTATTGCAGTAGATACTGGTGCAGGTCAGATGGGCGGATTCTTAACGCCTTCTATACATTCTGGGTCTGGGTCTGGTTCTGGGCCAAGGCCAATGCGGAGCACTGGAACACAGAAGAAACGTGTAGGATTTGGAGGAGGCGAACAAGGGCAAACGCAGGATGTAAATGTAAGAATCAATGTTATCAAGGGAGGCAACTAGTGAATAAATCCACCTAAAAATTTGATTACTATGTGATTAGATAGTAAGGTATGGCACAGTTTGTAGAAAAAGTTTTCCGATCACGTCAGACACTTCTTAGCGTCTTACATGATCGTGGGTATGATGTGGTAGGTGCATCAAAGTTTGGTCCAGAGGAGATTCGCGAGGGCCTCGCAGTAACTTCAAATGGCAGAGCTCTGGAATTTACAGTGAAGGCGCGCGATGGAATGACTGTTCCTACGCCAAATGTGCGTGTCTATATCTTTGTTCAGAGAATTAAGCAGAAGCTTCCAGGATTCTTATCATCTCTTGAGACGCCAATTGGTGTTGCACCAGAGGCAAGCTCTAGAAAGCCAGAGGCACTAGGGTCTCCGGTTGATCCTGCTCAGACAAGTGTGATTTGTCTTATTAATGAGCCTACGGTGTCTGTATTTCATCAGGCTTCTATTAATCAGTGGGTAACACGTAATCTCAGACTATCCTTCTTCTTTATGGATAGCTTTCAGATGAATCCTCTGAATCATTTCCTTGTCCCCCCTCACGAAATTGTGCCCAAGGAGCAACATGAGCCTCTAATGAAAAGCATGTATATCAATCAAAAGGCGCAGTTTCCATTTATTCGTTATCATGAGGATCCTATTACGCGTGTAATCGGTGCTATTCCCGGTGATATTATTAAGATTACACGACCAAGTCCTTCAGCAGGAGAATATGTAGTCTATAGAGTGTGTACTCCATAGATAGAAGGCTATGCATCATGCAAATTTTTTAGAAACTCAGACACAATATGAAAATCTAGGGACCTTTGATATAGATGCATCATTTAGGTCTCTAGAAATAGCATTGAATAATTATAATAATGAGCCGTCTTCAGATACCGAGGCTCCATTACAAGACGCATTCAATACTATAAATAGTCACTATACTAATGTTACAGATATAAATAGCAAATTACAAAAGTATATTGCCCATGCATCTAAGCATATTGTCGAAACACCAACGAGTAAGGAGCGCTATAACAACAAGGTCCGTCCTGAAGAATCAATCTTAGCTAGAGAACCTACGTTTGGTTTTTTACCAGAATTACGAACTAGAAGTCTTCCATACATACTGGCAGTCAGTGTATTTATGGCATCTTTAACTATTTTCTTAATTTTCCAGACTATTGGTTTTACTGGGCAAGTGAATTTACCTCCTAGTATAACTGCATGGTTTACATCTCCGGCTTCCCCAGTACCATATTATAGTAATCCAATGGTTCTTGGTGGAGTAATTATACTTCTTGGTGTAGTATTAATTATCTTTATAACATTGTATTTTAAATCCAAGAATACAAATAAGAACTAAATAGTAGAATGGCTGTATGTTCAAAAAATAAGGAAACGGATGCACAAATTACAGCTACACTAAATACTACCTTTAACGGCACATCATGTTTACCTAATAATGGCGAAGGATGGTCAGGAAATGATATTGACCCTGCAACCGGTATTATTTCATCATCTGCAAGAACCTCACTTGATGCACATATCGCGGACTTAGTTTCTAGAGTGGCTGCTGCTCCAGGCCCTAATGTATCAGATAGTAATACTACATTATCTCAGACAAATTTAAAGTCAGCTGATAATTTTTCATCAAATGCTGCAATGTTAAGAAGAAATATAGATACAGAATATTGCTACTACTATGTTCGTTACAAGAAATCATTAACCTTATTACTAACTGCTGCAGTTGATCCGACAACCAATACAAGCAGTAGTTCATACGTTACACTGAAAACAAATACTGAAAATATTAACAGAAAATTAAATCAAATTATTCAGCTTTTACAGTCACTTGTTAATAATCGTCTAACCACATTAAATACATATTATGGATCTGGTGGTGTGAATCTAATAAATGAAGAACTCAATACAGTTAGAAATAAGTTACAGCAAGATGCTCAAAACTTAACTAATTCTCAGATGGAAACAAATGTAAAAACTGCCATGATGGATTATACCATCGAGAAAAATAATGCATCCCGGAATATGCTGGCAATATATGGTTTCTTGAATATAGTTGCAGTAGGCATGCTCTATTACATGTATCGCAGCATCAAGTAATATGGTGTTATATAAATAATAAATAGAACTTAAGAATATATCTTAAATTCTGTTTATTAGTGTAGATGAAAGAGCCATTTGTAACATTAGATAATCTTATACCACAGACTAAAATTCTTGGTGACATGGAACTTCAGGCATATCTTGCTAATTTAAGTGAATCGCAAAAACAAGATTTAATAAGTCAAAATATTAATTCTACAATGAAAGCCGTTCAAGCTAGTAAAGAATCAAGGTATACTGATTTACTTGATCAGGCAACCGGTGCAGACAATAATATTACCTCGGCTGCATATTATCTTACGAGAACGCGGGATTTAACAGATCTAGCTACGGCAGTTGATAATATGACTGTATCTCAATATTCTGCATCTCTCATAAATAATGGCCTTAGCAAGAGACAGACTGAAATTAACGAGTGGTCTAATTCGAATAAGCTAGACACCTTATACTTTTTTCAGATATTGTTTATAAGTTTATCACTTGTTGGAATATTTTGTTTTTTACTAATTAACAATATAATTAATCACAATGTCTTTATTATTGTATGTTATTTCGTTGGCTTTATTGCCCTTGCAGTCTTACTATTAAGATGGCGTTATACAAGAGTTTCTCGTGATTCACGTTATTGGAGTAAGGCTCGCTTTACAGCGGAAACTGATATGAGTTTAGGAAATGGTAAGAGGGAGAACAAGGTTGCCCTTCATAAGTATCCAGATGGGAACAGATGTAGTCCTGGCACCGTTAGCACTTCCGGTACTCCCGACGTTAATAGTTCACCACTAGGCAGGGATACCCTTTTACCCTTTTTGCAATAGTAGCCTTTTAGCTGTTCTAATATAGAAATGGGAGATCATCTATCACCTTTAATACAGGGATTTACGAATCCTACGATGAGCTCTTTATATGATATGTTAAAAACAAGCTCATCAGATGTTTCAAATAATATAAATTTTGTTAAAAACTTGGTAGAACAGCAACAAGAGTTAGCAGATTCGTTAATGGCTTCTGCTAAAAAAATAGGACCAGTTTCACAGAAAAATATTGCGAGTGAAGATGCATATGATGCAGCATTTGAAAGTGATCCAGCAGCTGCCTTACCAAGTGGATCTAGTAGCTTGCAGGGGTTTACAATATTCTTTTTTATCCTTTCCTTTCTATCTTTAGCAATTGTTGCTAGTATAAATGTAAATGTTATTTCAGGTGACACCACATATGCTATAACTGCATTTGTCGTATTTTTAGTATTATTTATTGTGTCTATTGCTCTTATTGCTCGGTTTGGATAGGCTTTAGCTATTTAGCTAGAAGCCTCGGCACGCTCACTATCATGGGAACTAACCTCCTCCTCTGTATTGAAGACAAAGAGACCAGGATAGTTCTTTCCCTGCTTGGGCTGACCTTGATAGTATTCTTCATTGAATCTCTTTAGAAATTCAACTTGAGAAAGCTTCTTACCAGAGCCACCGACGGCCTCGTGCCAGTAGCGGTATGACTTCCACACATCAGATACAGTAGCATCTGCATCGCTGGTAGGGTCAATACGGCATCTCTCCTGGCAGAACTTGTTCAGAGAGTCAAACGTGTCGCGATACTTCCTCGACTCACTCATCACAATCTCAGGCGCAGGCTCCAGAGTGCCATTGTCAGAGACAGCATACTGCGTCAGGTAAATGTGGACCAGCCTAGAGAAGAAGGGGATACGCCACTTCTTCAGCTTCGCATTCAGATTCATGTCCTTCGGAAATACATTTGGCTGACCAATCTCCTTGTCCCCAGGATTCACGAACTTACTCTCAAAGGGAATCAGACGAATGCGACGCCAGGTGCCACGATCCATGGAATTGATCGTGGGCAGAGTATTGCACATCATAAACAGCTTGCCAGCAATCTTGAAGCGCTCCTGGTCCTGAAACAGGCCACGGGCCTCTACTGCATCCTCACCACTGAACTGCTTCATGCGCGAGGTATTCAGAGGCTCACGGTCATCAGGCTCCTGCATATAGATAAAGCGCTTATTCTTAATGCTCATGATATCTGGATTGGCTGCACCAGACTCGGGGCGCTTTCTCGTCAGAGCAGTAGACTGCAGAGACGACTGGTAGTCACCCAGTGTCATGATCATCAGCTCTACCAGCTTAGACTTACCATTACCACCCACACCCTGGAAGGTGTAATAGCACTGTTCTCTGTTCTTCCCCTCGAGACATGAGGCAAGCAGCTTGAGAACCCACGCCTTCAGCTCAGGTCTAGGAAACAGCTTTGAGAAGAACTCGTCAATCTCAATCTGCTCTGGGTCATTTGGATCATACTCAAGATACGGAATAGGACTGTATTCTGGCATGTCATTACCAACCTGGAATGTGATGTAGTCCTCGGGCACACCATCCTGAAAGAAATTGTAGGGATCACCCTTCTCCTTGTCCATTGGCATCATTTCTCCAGGCCTTTCTGGATTTGGCTTGATTGCATCTAGATGAATCACGCCGTTTGCACAGCCAATGCGAAAGGGACTAGTATTCAGAGTTTGCTCAAAGCCCTCCTCATAGAATAGACCAACACACTCCTTCATGACGGCGTCCTTGAATCCGCAATTGTGTAGCTTGCCCTCAAGATCTGCAAGCTCAGCGAACTTGCGATCACGAACATCTGCTCTCTGAAGATCCTGCTTCTTCGTAATGAGGTCAATCGATATCTCAGTGTCGCGAATCTGATTCTCAATATCGCGTGCATCATCTATGCGATTGGCATCTCTGAGCGCATTCTTCTTCTCCACGAATGTCTTAAGAACCTGATTTAGTGCCTCCAGGCTCTTGTTGTTGGACGCAATTGACTCCATGCGTGTGTATTCAGGGCTATTCTTGAATCGCTGTCTTGCCTGGGCAATCATGTCGGTTACCTCTACAGTTTGGCCGCCGCCACTAATCTTATTTCTGAGAGCAATCCCCTGGTTGATCTTCTTCCATCGATGGTGATCAGAAAGAAACTCGAACCACTCAGTGCTTCTAGAGCTGATAGACGCCGCGTAGTTATCCTGAAACATACGCTTCATCAGACGTGCCACGTGATTGTGAGTAGGGGATGTGTAGTGCAGGATATAATTCACGATGTCGCGCTCAATGATTTCCTTGAATGCAATGGGATTATCTAGTTGAGCCCAGTGCCTCAGACTACGAATGGTCAGACGACGCCCATTTCCCTCAGCACGCATAGACGTATCCCACTTGCGCTTTAGTTTTACCAGATCATTGCCGGCAGATTTCGCAGACTTTGCACTGAACTCCATCCAGAGATTAAACATATCAGGACTCTGTGAGATTGAGTGCAGGCAGAGACCAACACGCAGCCACGACTCATAATCATCGGCACGCTTTGCACTCAGACACTCTCTGACAAACTGTTTAACAAGATCAACCTCCTCATAATTCGTATCCACCTGCACATCCTCGAATGCCTCATTTACAAGTGGGTTCTTCTCAATACGCTGGACTTGTTCCTCTGTCAAGTTCTCAATAGGAATAACAGGTGCTACAGCTGCCTGTGTGTTTACCGCCCCCCCACCAGATGCAACTAAGCGCTCATACAGTGGCATGGCATCTGGCTTTACCTCGTTATCATCTGAGCCCAGCTTGTAACGAACACTTAGAAGCTCGAGAAGCTCCCTATTATCATAGTTAAATGGCTCAATTACAGACCAGCTATTTGAAGCAGGGGTATAATCTAGAACATAGCTGAGAGTGTAGGCTGGGATATCGGGCTTAGATTCACCATAGAGAAACCATCCCTGCTTCCTTGTGCAAGACGCATCATAGATGCCCTCTGACTCATTAATGAATGAGGTCCCCTTGAATGTCTCCTTGATTGCGTCCTGGCCGAGCATCCAGTTTCTTAGGATACCCTGTTTCTCAAAGGACAGAATAATGTCAGGGCAGACAATGTGGATACCATCCTTGATTTCACCAGATTTCTTATCAACGTATGCCTGAGGCCTTAGAGAAACAAAGTATCTGAGCTCCTCATAAGGATTAAGATCAAAGAATGTTCCAAGGCCCTCAGTGAGTTTCTCAGTGAACGCCTTGATGTGAGATTGCTCAAATGGGTGAGCAAGAGAACGGTCCTTGCGATACCGAAAGTCCAAGTCAATAACAAGAGGTTTTGGCCCGTTTGGATTTGGCTGTTCGACCAGATTTAGAGGGCGACCCCTTTCCTCAAAGAGATGCTTGTTCATTAGGTCAAGAAATTGCTCATAGTTCTCATCTGGAATAAGGTATTTGCCTGCCGCATCACCCATGCCGGTGACAGAGGCAGGTCGTCTATCCCCTGAGGGAAGACGGTGATTTTCTAAGAATGCCTTCAGAGTAATTGGAGAAGCCATGTGTGCTGGTTTATACTGAACTCACCTAAGCAATTTTTTACCCAAAATACGCGCTTCAAAAATTGAACTATTTTACACTAAGAAGGTAGAGCACGATGAAGTTTTGCCCAACATGCAAGTATTACTTGTATCTGAAGCCAGGGCAGACGGATGATTTAACGCGACTTTGTGTGAATTGTGGATATACGGAGGTTGAGACAACTGGTGGACTCATTTCTGAGACAATGGTTCAGCAGAAGTCATCTGAGGCATTTAAGATTATGATTAACGAATTTACACGCCAGGACAATACTCTTCCGCATATTAAGATGGTGCCATGCCCGAAGCCAACGTGCACAACTAATACAGAGTCAGTTGAGCGCGATGTAATTTATATGACATATGATGCAGCCGGTAAGAAGAACTTGTATATATGCAATGTCTGTGGCGAGCAATGGAAATCCAGAAGCTAGATAGGTTCAAATCGTGTATCAACCTCCGCTGTTAAATTGCCCCCAAGCATAACCGGTAAACTTAACCACTCAATACCAGGAATATCTACAAATTGTTTAGCATGAAATAGTCGAAATGGTGTTGTCTTTTTTTCCATGAGAATGGCAAAAAAGATGGCAGTCTCTTTACCAGCAAACCACCCTCGCAGTGCAAATTCCTTAAGCATTTCCTTATATGCCTCGCCAAATTCGGTCCACGCAACAGCATCTCCGACAATACACCCAGAGCCAAGTGTAATTTCTGGAAATGGATATTTTACTGGCTTATCTTCAGCCCAATCATCAACGTATGCCTGTGGTATTTTATCAACTTCTAAGAATGTCATTCTTCCTGGTGCACATAGACGTTCTATATCATGTGGGAAGGTCATATAGAATGACTGTAGCCTACTAAATCGCTGTATTCCTGCATCACACCAACAGAACCATTTACTTTTGAATCGATTTTGATTTATGGCGATTCTCACTAGTTCTTGTTTTAGGCTCCACAATGCATATAACTCCCTAGTTCCAAATTGTTCTTTATCGAGTGCTTCTTGTTTTTCCCAAAATGTAATCATAGACTTACATGTCATGGCAAAAGAATCAAGTGGTCTAACAATCACATGGGTTCTATCTAAGAGATGGCGTCTCCATTGATACACTTCGAGTGCAAGTGTTTCCGTTGTAAATATAATAAGATAACATGGAATTTTACAAAGATTTTGTAACCATGATTTATAAGTTCTGATTAAATATTTTCCATTTGACATAACTAAGGGGTAAAATGTTGAAATAACAGTTGTCTCACTGCTCATCTATTATAATATATTTTTTCAAGAGTGTATAATACCCGGATTGAATATTAATTTCTAAGAGAAAGGTATAGGAAATGTCAGCATCCATGGGTTCGTTAAGGCCGTTTGTAACGGTAAACCGTTCAGCTCAGCTGTATAATACAGTTAGCTACCCTTCCGGTGGAAATGTTGGGTCAGCAAATAATGCTACCTTTGTGGGAACGTGGGCTTCTGGCACAACTACTATAAATGCTGCATATGTGATCAGTGGCCAAATTCTTCCTGGAATGTCTATTTCAGGAATCGGACTTGCCGCTGGAACTTACATTGTTGGCCCACTATCTCAGAATGGCACCGGTGTAGGTGGTGTTGGACAATATGTCATTAGTGTTGCAACAACTGGTTCAAGCAGCTCGGTAACTGTGACAAGTGGTATTTACAATGCTGCAGGCAGTGTTGTCTCTGCAACTAGCTTCCCTCAGAACTATCCTCAGGGCCCCGGTGGTATTGTTGGACCTATTCCTGGTTTCAACTGTGTAGACATCATGGATATCCGCGATTATTACAACCTTCCTTACCCTCCTGCCACACCTCTTGCCTCCCCTCCTGTTATTGCAGTGGTCTCCTTTGGTGGTGGTATCTATGGTCAGCCTGTAACTACTGGTCAGTATGCAGGGTTCTGGAGATGCAGCGATATCTCTGGAAATAATGGAGCACCTATCCAGATCTTAGTTGCACCAATCAATGGTGCAATTAACGCCCCTAACGCGGATGACGGTGGTGCAACTCTGGAGAATACAGTTGACGTTGCAACAGTTAATGCATTCTACGGAATGATTGACCCTCGCCGTGATGCTCCAATCTACACTCCTCCAATTATTATCCTCTATATTGCCCCCAGCAGCGATATTTCTGAGATGTATCGCACATTTTACACGGTTCTAAAGAACCCTGTGGTCTGCAATGGAAAGTCTTACCTACCCTCCGTTGTAACATGCTCTTGGGGTGCACCTGAGATTGCCTGGACCCAGAAGATGGCATTTCCTCCTAACCCATCTATCCCTGTGGATAATGATCCCAACCCTGCAGGAATTGCTGAGCTGAATGAGATTAATGACTTATTTGCTGAGGCAACAAAGAATGGTATTAATATCTGCTGCGCAACTGGAGATATTCCTCTGACCACAGTGAATGCATCTGTAAGCCAGTATAATTATGCTCAGGCTCTTCTTCTGCAGGGATCTGGTGGTGCTGGATACCCCAATGGCCAGACTGCTCAACCCCAGCCATCTGTCTTCCCCTTAACCGCTGCAGAACGTGCTTCTATGCCTGCTCCCCAGGTTCTATTCCCTGCATCTTCTCCATACGTGACGAGTGTAGGTGGATCTGCAGTGTATTTCCCTACCATAAATACAGGCTCTTATGCAAATGCAGCTGAATTTGCCTGGGCCCGTGGCAATGGTGGTATCTCTACCGTGTTCTCTATCCCTGATTACCAGCAGAATCAACCTGGTGCCGCTGCAACCTCTGCTGCCCAGTTCTTAGCATCTTCTCTAAATACGTCTAACCTTGCCCAGGCTGCCCTTGGAACCCCATCTCCAAATGGTGGCGGTATCTTTCCTGATGCCGTTTCTGGAGGAATCACTGCTCCTAATACGGCGGTGACTCTGGCTACAAAGGCTAAGGAAGATGCTTATGAAAGCACGCTAGCCGCATTTAATGCGGCACAGGAAGCTCTTCAGGCTGCTCAGGCCAGTGCAATGGACGATGCTCTAACAAATTCTCTAATTCAGACGGTTAAGGAAGCATCTACTGCCCTTGCTACTGCAAAGGCAAGTAAGGAGCTTGCAAATGATGCACTAGAGAAGGCTCAGGACCTTGTTATTAAGACGCAGACCGTATCTAGCCTCCTTGTAAATGCAGGAACTGTATTTGGTGCTGCCGCCGCTGTTTCTGGTGCAAATTATCAGCAGGGTGCCGCATATACTACACAGAAGGCGGTTCTAGATGCACAGGTTGCTGCTCAGCAAGCTGCATACAACCAGCTGATTGCACCTAATACCGCAAATTCTATTGCCTTACAGCAGGCAAATGAGGCGTTACAGGCTGCTCAGGCTGCTGCCGCCGCTACCGCCCTTGCGGCAGTAACTCTACCTGCTGCAGTTGAGCCTACCACGGGTGTAGCCGTGAAGGCCCTTGACCAGGCTGCCGCTGCAATTGTTGCACCTTCTCTATCTACGCACCCTTACCTCATGTTTACACCAGTTGATTCTACTTTAGTTCCTATTTCTAATTTAGCATATGATTCTGCTCAGAAAGTGGCCGCTCACATTCCTTATGATTCTGCTGCTTCATCTGCACCCTCATATTTATTATCAAACCTTGGAACCGGCTATTTTGCATTAGGGTCACTTGATCCCAGCGGAGTTTCAGTATTATCTCCTAGGGCATTAATGAATGATGCAATTACAAAGTCTGATCGTCTGATTGACGAGCTAGTAAATTCCGCAATCTATTACGATTCTCTTGGAAATGAGGTGACTAAAACGAATGGAGCCGTTTCTGCAATCACCGATGACGCAATTGCATCAGCGGTTGGTCAGGTTGAGGTAAGTGGAGCATATGATAGCCTACTAAGCGACTGGGTATCTATGAGCCGCACTGGTTCTGATAACGTAATGATGCCTGCTACAGGCACTAGTTTATCTGCATCCGACTTTGCAGATGCAGCAGTTGCCGCCGCCCAAGGTGGTGCCGCCTTAATTAGTGCATATCAGTCAGGCGAGGTTGATTCTACTTCTCCTGCAGGCCATGGCTTATCTTGCGGTATTGCTTCTGCCGCTGCATCTGCTCTTGCCGCTGTGTTCCCTGTAACACAGGAAGAGCTTACAGCGGATATTGAGGCGAACCCATTTGATATTACAACGGATATTTATGAAAATGATGTTACGAGTGGTGCATACACCGGTATTACTCCACCTCTAATTAACCTGCGTAATATCTATGCCAATGCAACCTTAATGACGAAGCGCACAAATACAGCAGTAAAGGCCGCCAAGGACTCTAGGGACGCATTCCTTGCATGGCAGGCTGCTAATGAGAATGTAACTCATCTGAATACGGAGGCTACTGCTCTATACAACTCTGTCCCAGCTCCATCTACACGCGCAGTGCGCGAAATGGACGCGAAGCTTCTGGATGCCAAGACAAAGTTATCTTCTGCAACCTATGCTCTAGCAGTGGCTGAGAACTACGCAGTTACAACTGCTAGGTTAGCACAGCAATCTGCTTCTTCTACATCCGCCTTCATGGGTAATACTATCGCAACAACCTTTGATCAACTTGGTAACTTACAATCAGTAGGCTCAACGGACCCAGAAGGCACACAGGGATCAAATAACGATAATTGCCCCCTATTAGCCTATTTTGGTGAGTCTGGAACGCAGTCAGGCAATGCTCTAAGGGCAGCTCAGGCTCTAGCTCAGGCATCTGCAAATGATAACTACGTGACTACTACTGTAAATACGATTGGCACCCACAGTATAAATGGCGTAGATGGATCAAGCAATGCTACATTTAGTTTAACTGGCACTAAGCTCCTAGTTCAGGATGCTCAGTATGCCGCAGCAGGAGCATCTGCTCAGGTTGCAAATGTGGCATTCGCTGATGCTACTGAGTCAATGGCTCGTTTCACTGACTGGCATAATGTCTGTGTAGCCGCAAATTCTGCAAATTCTGCTAGTGCATCTGTATACACCGCTCTTCAGGATGCCTCTGGAAGCAGTGCTTCTACCAGATCTAATTTACTAGCTGCCGTCGATGCTATCACTGCAACTGTAACGAAGCTGATTGCTGCCACAACTCCTTACAATCAGCAGGCAACCACATCTGCAACTCTTGCCACAAATAACGTAGTGGCACTGGCTGCCAAGCTTGAGAATGCTAAGAATGTCTGCGTTGCTGCTCAGACTGCAATCCAGCTTGCTGCTTCTACATACGATGCATCTGGTTCTAACATTGCAGGTGCAAACAATGGACAGGGTGGCTCTATTTTCACTGTCAACATGGCTTATGCCAAGGTAACCGCTGATGCTGCACAGGCTGCCTGCACAGCCGCGGCAATCCTTGCCAGAGAGGAGGCTGTCCTGGCTGCTCGCAGGGCCAACTACTCTGCCCTTGCTCTTAAGAAGCTTGTAGGAGATAGTGTGGTGGGTGAGGCAATTGCAGGGTTTCTGGATGCCAGTGGCAACCTGGTATCTCAGACCGGCTATGGTGAGCAGGATCCTTCTTCAAATACCTACGCATTTGGATTACGCAAGAGTTCTGAATTCAATGATTCTGTTGCTGATGATGGCACTAATGGTTACAAGCCTCCTGCGGTTACAGCACAGACCATTCTATACCAGGGTGTTGGTGGCCTACACCTGGATGATTCATTCCTTGATTCTTCCATGAATCCTCAGCCCTCTATCATAACAAATCTTACATATACCACCTCAGAATATTCTAACGTCTATAGTGCAACTTCTGGCCTAGTAACTGCCGCCCAGGCTGCACTAGATGCCCTGGATAGCGATTCTTCTGGCAATTCTACATCTGTGACTGAATTAGAATTATCCTACCCTAATGTGAATGCTGTAAATGCCCTAAATGCTACTCTTGGAGAGACTGAAGGTCTAGGACTGGTAGCAGTTCAGGAATGCTTATTAGCTGCATATGAGGCCCAGCAGTGGGTGGTTGCTTCTGCAAATGCCACCTTTGTAACCTTTGGCTATTCTCCACAAAATGTGAACCTAGTGACCTTTACTCCCACACTTCTTGGTGTAGTAAACAAGCTAGCATCTGATGCAGATGCCTGCCTAGACACAGTTCTCACTGCCGAGAGTGCTATTATCTATGCCATGACACTACGCAACAATCGTCTTCTGCTGCATGATGTGGATGCTGCTAACTTTGCAGCTGCATTCAATGCTAATCAGTCTGCTGCCGATACTTACCTGGCACTTACAAATGCTGCAAAGGTGCACAATGCCAATGCACGCATGACAATTCACCAGGGTGATTTAGCCAATGCCCTATCTCCTTTAGCTGCAAACGCTACTACTGCAGCTGCTCAGGCTGCTGCCCTTGGTGGAATGGCATTCTCTGCTCCAGTGGCTAATTCTAACCTACCTTCTACCAATGCCCTGAAGAATGCAAACTTTCCTAATAACTTTGCTAATACAAATGCAAACTTTGCTGCAGGTGGGTGGGGCTCTGCTAGCATGCCTACCATTGGATTTAGTGCAGCTGGACAAACTACCAATTCTCTAAATCCTAATGTTGGTCCATTCAACGGCACTGCCACTGGCGCTGCTCCATTCCCTGCATTTAACGCATCTTCTTCCAGTCGTGCTCCTGCTCCAGCTGCCCAGGTTCTTCAGTATTCTTCTCAACTTCTGAACTGGCAGCTTTCTAATGCGGCTCTTGCCACATCCAAGTCTGCAGCAGCCGCCGCTGAGTCTATCACAGAGTTCAATAACCTGATGGTTAAAGTGTCTACTATAACACCTTCTTTAGTAGACGCTGCTACTTCTGCTAGTAATCTAACTCTAGCAGCTGCTCAGGCTGCTAATTATGCTACATCTATGCAAACCCAAGGACAAATCTACCCTAACCAGGTATCTCTAAATACTACTGCCAACCTACTGGTTCAGGAGTATGAAGCGGTGCTAGCAGCCACACAATCTGCTAAGGCAAATCTTCAGGCAACCTCCCCTATGGATGCTCGTTACCTTTCCAGGAAAAACATGGTAGACCTATGGAATATTGCACTAAATGCCGCGGCTGCTGTGGTAGATGCCTCTGATGGCAGCCCCACAAACTACCCTGCAGGCACCGATCCAAGAAATATACTCCCAGCAAGCCTTGGCACTGTAAGTATAATGGGCACTACCAACGGTAACAGTTGGTCAGGAACCCTACTGTCTGGAAATACTGCGCCATATTATGATGTAGTTGTAGCAGGTGTCGAGCTTGGGACAATGGAGAAGGTTGCATATGGTCCATCTGATTCTACTTCCACACTGCAGCCATCTCTACTGGCTCAGCTAAATGCAGCTGTAATCAATGCCTATAATGCAACAACTGGTGCACCTAGCTCTGATGCTTCTGGCAATTACAGATACATACAGTTCCTCAGTGGAACAAATGTCATTTCTAACTTCCCAGAGAATGTGAATGACACAGAGCAGGCTTATAATAATGCAGTTGCAGCTCTGACTGCAAATGTAGCAGTGGCGAATGCCAGCATTGCTGCAGTCCAGGTGGCGGCACTGAGAATTCGTGCAGCCTATGAGGCAGCAACTGCAGTAGTCGCTGGCCCTCCAGCCTTACCTGCTAGTTTACCACCCAGGGTATCTTCAGACCTACCAGGCCTAGCAAGCTCTACAGGATTAACACAAGCAGAAGTTGCTGCTAATATAGCAATGGCATACTGGAATTCTGCTAATCAATTCGTAACATATATGTTAGCAGATCCAAGTGGAAACCTTGTATTTCCAAATCTCACCCTAGAAAATATCTTCCAATTAATGGCAATGGTTGGCTTGAATTTTACAAATGCAGTCCCTGTAGATACAACTTCAAGTGCATTAAGCTTTGCAAATGCGGCTAATGTGAAGCATGCTGCTATGATTAATGACTGGTCTCTTGGCTTAGCTGCCACATGGGACGTAGATGCCTCTGGCAATCCTGCATATGGCCCTACAGATGGTGAAAGTATTTCATCTGCTTCAGGTGCGTATGCAGTGGCATTAGCAACTGCTTCATCTGGTGGAGGTTCATATGCTGGTTATGATTTCCTGTCTGAAGCAGGCATTGCCTCAGGATACATAACAAGTCCCTCTGGAACTAACCTAGCAGAAACCCCCTCAGGCTGGGGCGCATATTTCTGGACTAAGGCAATTTCTGAGCCAAATACCCAGCTTTCAGGTATTGCTCTTCAAGCTGCAACTGAGGCCTGGAATGCAGTTCAAACCTTATTAAATACTAAGATAATCAATCCAACTCAGCTGGATTTCAATTCTGCAAATGCGAATAAGGCTAAGGCGCGTGCTGCCTACTCAGTGAAGATTGCCCTACAGTCTGCAGCCCGTGCATCTGCATCTGGCCAGACGTCTGCTGCTGCCAGCAACTCTCTTGCTGATGCAACAAATAGCTATGAGGACATCGCTGCATTCGCAGCATCTGAGGCAGCATATGCTTCTACTGCCAATCTGAATATGTATCGCTGCGTGCCAGATATTGCGATGCACGCCAACGCAGATGATTTACCTGTGATCTTCAAGCTAAATGGCTCTGCAGTGTATGTTGGTGGAACTTCTATTGCAGCTGCCATGTTTGCTGGATTCCTAGGTGTTGTCCAGTCTCACAACCCCATCAATTATTTCGTGAATCCTCTTCTCTATGACAACTACACCTTCCCAAGCCCTCTATTCAATGATATCTCTGGCTCAAGCCAGGTATGGTATGCTGGGTCAGTTGGTGGACCCACTGTCCCTCCTCGTATTGCGAATGTGCTACCTGGTCTATCTAACCCTACATCTGGCTTAGGATCTGGTCTATACAATCTGAATGTGGGTCTTGGATCCATTAAGGGTATGAATCTTGCGGCCCTAATGGAGGTTCCCAATTTAGTAACAAAGATTTCTCCATACTCTGGAGATTCTGCTTCTGTAACTGTATACCCTGGAACCTCATCAACGATAACCGTCTACGTTGAGCCTGTAACTGCTTACAACCCCTTCGTGAAGTGGTCTTGCAATAGCTCTAATGCCACGGTATCTCAGACAAATGGGCCTGCACTATCTAATAATGGAATGAATGACACTGACCCCTACACCACATACAACCCCTTATTACACGATGCTTCTGGTAATACTCTAGAGCCTGACCGAAGCAGAACCGAGTATTCCCTTGGAAGTGTTGGTAGTGCTAAGATTGGAGTGAACCCCTATCACCTTGATGCAAGTGGAAACCCATATCCTTGCTTAGTCTTCTCTGCCACAGTGACTGGCGTGACAGCAGTTCCCTCTTCTGCCCCTCTCCCTGTCATTACGGTTTCTAGCACGGATGGCTCATCTGTCTATGGCTCTTTCAGTGTGGTTGTTCTCCCTGCTATCCAGGTGTCTGGTGTGTCTATTTCTCTAGAAAACAGAATGACAAACCCCGCCAATACCACACTCTTCCTTGGAACAACTCTACAGCTTGTAGCCAATGTGACACCACTTAATGCCACAAACCAGCGTGTGTTCTGGTGGTCTTCTAATACTTCCGTGGTGAATGTGGATGCTAGTGGCCTACTAACTTCCCTTGCCCCTGGTCAGGTCACGATCAAGGCAACCTCTCTGAACAATAACATCTCTGCTTCTATCAGCGTGTATGTCCCTACACCAATCACAGGCTTAGATGTTCTACCAAGATCCATCACACTCAATCCTAACATGCTAGCATACCCCCTGAAGAACAGTGGTCTAATTCGTGCAATTGTGCAGCCCGAGAATGCTGATTACAAGCATCTAACCTGGGAAATTGTATCTTCCATGCAGAATGAGCCTGCCCCTGCAGGAATTTCTGATGTGATTAGCTTACCTCGTAATGGAACGGTTCTGGCTCGTGACAGCAACGGGGATATCACAGATAATACTCAGGGAACTGTAACTGCTATTTCTAATGGAACTGCAGTAATCAAGGTGTCTACCTACGGTGAACCCTATGGTGTATACGGAACATACACTGCCATGGTGACGGTGAACGTGGTGACACCTGTAACTGACATTGTGATGACTCAGACTGACATGGTAATTAACCTGAACCCACAGACAGCACAATACGATAGCAGCCGCAGCTTACCCGAGTCCTACCAGGTGACTGCAACGTTCAAGCCTGCCTATCCTTCTAACATGAACGTGTTCTGGTCTTCTAGCAACCCCAAGGTTGCAGTGGTCTCTAATAACTCCAAGCCAGTTCTGAATACCACGGTGTCTGACCCCAACTTTGGTCTATGGCAGATTACTGAGACTGTAAGTCCTCTATCTAATGGCACAACTGTCATCAAGGTGACTACCGCCGACGGTCAGAAGACTTCTATGACAACTGTGGTTGTTACTACACCTGTGACTGGTCTAGCAATGAGCTCTCAGCCAATTGTTCTAAACCCTACACGTGTCTACAATCTACAGGCCACAGTGCTCCCTGTGACTGCCACAAACAAGGCCCTAACATGGGAGTCTACTAATACAGCAATTGCCACTGTTGACAGCAATGGTGTAGTTACTGCATTAACAAGTGGTTCTTGCGGTATCAGTGCTACAACCGTGGATGGAGACTTCACTGCCATTGCTCAGCTAAGTGTAGTAACACCACTGGTGGGTGTGCAGCTACTGGTGAACACTCCTCTACCTATCCACGTCAACGATGTGGTCCAGATTCTGGTGGTCATGGTTCCTACTATCGCATCCAACCAGCAATTCACTTGGTCAGTCACGGATGGTCCCCAGGGGCCTATCTTTACCACTGGACCTCCTCAGAATGGCAACATTGTGTTCCTGGATGCAGTCCAGTCTGGCAATGCCGTGTTCACTGTCACGACGGCGGATGGAAACAAGCAGGCAAGCATCAATCTACAGGTGGTTAACTGGTAATCTGACTACGTAATTTAATTTATACTCAATATACTATATAGTTTAGATAACATATATCATATGATACCTAAACCGTGTAACGCTAAGATTTCTAGATGCAAATTCCGTGGTATTATATGTGGTCAGATAATTATAAATTTTTTAGAGAATTATTAAGAGATTCAATTAAGGAGAATGAATTTACAGTAAAAGAAATATATATACCACAAGAAACGTTTGATGCAGAATTATATAAGTTCGAAGAAAAACACTTTTGGGAAGGGTCCCTAATAAGGGTTGATGCAATTATTAAGAGTTTGAATGAGGCGAAAGATAATTCGGATACACATATTATATTTTCAGACATTGATATACTAGTAAAAAAACCAATATATGACACGTTAAAGAACTACATTGATGAGAACTATGACATGGTATTTTTTAAGGAAGATCTGCAATTAAACACGGGGTTTATGCTACTTCATGTAACAGATGAAGTTCTTACATTCTGGTTAATGCTGCGTGAAAAGATGCTGGGAGGGGGTCTTGATCAAATATATCTAAATGAATTAATTAAGCATTTTCCAGGAAGGTATACTAGCTTCAATGAACAGCTATTCACATGTAATACAACATGGGATCGTTCAAGTGATTTTTTAATTATGCAGTTACCATGTTCATGTTTAGGTAAAGAATTTAATATGGCAGAAAAGATATTTAATGCCGCGCAATATACTAATTTAGAAACATATATGCAATTTGTCCCTGAGAAAATCATAGACTATATTTATAAATTTCAAGAATTGCTTTACCTTTCTCATCAAGAAGCAAAAACTGCGGGGATTTCTTAAATTCCTTTCCGGCTAATTTAGTATATGGACACTTTAGCTAAGGTGCAGACGTTTGTTAGTGAGAATGCTCAGAATATTGGCATTGGCCTAGTTGTAGTAGTTTTACTACTTGGGGTTGCGTGGTTTTTAATGTCTCGTAGTCAAACAAAGAGTCCTGAACTAGAAAATATGGCAAGGGTTAATGAGTCAACTACCGCACCAGCGGAGCAAGGTCCTACGCAGGAACAGCTGGAAGAAATGGCTAGATTACGTGCTGAGGTAGAATCTCAGCAGGCCCAAGCTCCCTCAGAATCTGAGTAAAATTATATACCCTTTATTATTTATATTCAACAGATGAACGAAAGTCAGCTGCTGAATTTAAATATAGCACAACAAGCTCTTTATAATACAGTAAAATCTCAATCGATCCTTGGTGTTCAAGGTTCTCAAGGTCCAACTGGCCCCCCTGGAACTCCTGGACCGGCTGGTGGTCCAACTGGCCCAGTTGGTGCAACTGGTCCTCCTGGAATTGCTGGGCCATCTGGTGGTCCAACAGGACCAACCGGCCCAGCTAGTTCTTCTAGATCAGGTGTAATAAAGATTCCAGCAAGTAGTGTAAATTTTAATTTTTCTACAGCAGTTTCTACATTACCTGCAAGTTTCGGAACATTTAATCCAGGCGTATCAGATGGACTAACATTTACAATTACATTAAATGGCGCATATAGTGCAAATAATTTACCAGTTTATAGTCTAACTGCATATGTCTACAGTGGCACAGCTGGCTACATTAATTGTCAAAGGCAGTTTGGAGTACAGACTGGTGTTGGTGCTGCATATATAACAATGAATCCTGCAGTTACTACAATTACATTTAATTATATAACAAAGAATAACTTTCCGTATACAATAAATGATTCAAAAGGTTATGCATTATATATATACTTCGATATCATAAATTGATAGAAATCTATAATGCTATGTGTAAAAGATGCATATTCTTTGACACTTATCATTAGTAGGGATGGCAAGTCCTAATTTAGTTATAGAAGTATTATTTTCAAATGTGTCACCGTCACCTGACGCAAATATCTATACAGCCACATTTTCGGGAACAAATGTAAATGACATTTCGGTGGGAATGTGGGTAACAAATTCACCATATGGCCATGCTTTTCAAATAGAAGTAATAACACCTGTGTCACCTGGAATAGTTAATGTAATCCTAGAAGATGTTAACGGATATAATGCAGCAAACGACCCTTCCGGTATTGGCGGCGGCCCTGCGAACGACACAACTGGCTATGTCTTTACATTATCATATGCTGGCATTCGTTCCTTAGTAACAGTAACATCATCGGTAGGACTTGATTGGGGGACATCAATTTCAGAACGTTTTCCTAGTTTAACGTCATCATCACTCCCACAAGGAGAAATTTTAAGCCCACCAATATGTTTAGAAATTCTTTATACAAATGTTCAAGTAACCGCTGATCCGAATATATATACTGCACGATTTACAACAAATGGTCAGGGATATAATGGGGGTAATAATTTTTATTATGCAACCGATATTTCTATTGGAATGTGGACAAGTAATAGTTCACATGGGTTTGCATATCAAATTATAGGAATTGCAAATGTATCACAGACAAGTATTGATGTAACATTAAATGATGTTGATGGATTCAATGCTAAAATGGATCCATCTGGAACTGGAGGTGGTCCTAGTAATTTAACTGGTGGATATGTATTTCAGTTAAGTTCGCTAGGAATACCTGTAATAAATGATATCTTTGAAGCGCCAAATATTCGATGGGGTACAGAATTAATTGCTAGATTTGGTTTTACTGAGGGAACTGCTGGTGCAATAGGTAATTTTGGCCAAACAGGTAGTCAAGGCCAAACAGGCCCGAGGGGCCTGGCAGGACCTGCTGGTGATACAGGTCCAGTAGGCCAAGATGGTCCTCAAGGTTCAACTGGTCCCTTTGGCCCAACTGGTCAAACTGGTGACTCTGGCACAACTGGTCCATATGGTCCAACCGGTGCATCAGGACAAACAGGATCCACTGGTGTGAGTGGTCACTCAGGATCAACGGGCCCTTCTGGAACAACTGGTGAATCAGGACCAACTGGTTATACTGGTTATACTGGTCCTTCAGGACATACTGGATCATCGGGAACAACTGGTTATACTGGACAAGCTGGTAAGATTGGTCCAATTGGTGCAACTGGCTTTACTGGTGAAACTGGTCAAACAGGTGAAACTGGTTATACAGGCGAAACTGGTTATACAGGTGAAACTGGGGCAACTGGCTTTACTGGTTATACAGGCTCAACTGGATATACTGGATATACTGGATTTACTGGTGAAACAGGATCAACTGGATATACTGGATTTACTGGTGAAACAGGATCAACTGGCTTTACTGGATTTACTGGAGAAACCGGCTTTACTGGTTATACAGGCTCCACTGGTTTTACTGGATATACTGGATTTACTGGTGAAACGGGATCAACTGGATATACTGGCTTTACTGGTTATACGGGAGCAACTGGCTTTACTGGCTTTACTGGTCATACGGGGGCAACTGGCTTTACTGGCTTTACTGGAGAAACTGGGTTTACTGGTCATACTGGAGAAACTGGTTTTACTGGTGATACTGGCGCAACTGGTTTCACTGGTTTTACTGGATTTACTGGTTATACTGGTGCAACTGGGTTTACAGGTGAAACTGGCACAACTGGTTATACAGGAGCAACTGGCTTCACAGGAGCAACTGGTTTTACTGGTTTCACTGGTTTCACTGGTTTCACTGGCTCATTAGGAGACACTGGATTTACTGGTGCTACTGGTGCACAAGGTAAAATAGGTGCAGCGGGTTCAACTGGATCAACTGGTGAAAAGGGTCATACTGGTTCCTCTGGTGACACCGGATCAACTGGTGAAAAAGGTGATACAGGTGCCTCAGGCGCAACTGGTCAAACTGGTGCACTTGGTGCGACTGGTGCAACGGGTATTCAGGGAGAAAGAGGTGCAACTGGGTTTACTGGACATACTGGTAAGCAGGGCGATACAGGTATTCAGGGAGAAACTGGTTCTCGTGGTGAAACTGGTTCTCGTGGTGAAACTGGTGCGGCAGGAATACAAGGTGATACTGGTTCTTCAGGAGAAACAGGTGCAAGTGGTGTAACTGGTGACTCTGGTGAAACTGGATACACTGGTGCAACTGGTGCACAGGGTAAAATAGGTCCAGCGGGTTCTATAGGTGCTACAGGTTCATCTGGTCATACAGGTGCCTCAGGCACAACGGGTGCCTCTGGCATAACAGGTGCCTCTGGCACAACGGGTGCCTCTGGCATAACAGGTGCCTCAGGCACAACGGGTGCCTCTGGCACAACGGGTTATACTGGTAAAACAGGTGAGACTGGTTATACTGGAGTATCTGGTAAAACAGGTGAGACTGGTTACACCGGTTATACGGGAGTATCAGGTGAAACTGGTCATACGGGAGTATCAGGTGAAACAGGTGAAACTGGTTACACAGGTGAAACTGGTTATACAGGTGAAACTGGTTACACTGGTGAAACGGGCTACACAGGTGAGACTGGTTACACAGGTGAAACTGGTGAAACGGGCTACACAGGTGAAACAGGACAATCTGGTGAAACAGGTTATACTGGTACATCAGGTGAAACAGGCGCAACTGGTTTTACGGGAGAAACGGGTTATACTGGTGCATCAGGCACCACTGGTGAGACTGGTTATACGGGAGAAACAGGTGCAACTGGTATTCAGGGAGCATCAGGTGCAACTGGTCAGACAGGAGTAGCCGGTGAAACAGGTGCAACTGGTATTCAGGGAGCATCAGGTGCAACTGGTCAAACTGGTGTTGCAGGTAAAATAGGAGCAGCAGGTGCAACAGGTTCATCAGGCACCACAGGCGCATCAGGAACAACTGGGTTTACAGGTGCAAGTGGTCAAACGGGTGCAACTGGGCAAACGGGTGCAACTGGTTCATCAGGAACAACCGGTTTTACAGGTGCAAGTGGGCAAACGGGTGCAACAGGGCAGACTGGTGCATCAGGAACCACTGGTTCATCAGGAACGACTGGTTACACTGGTCAACAAGGTATAGATGGAGCAACTGGTTCATCAGGGACAACGGGATCATCAGGAACAACTGGTTCAACTGGTGAGCAAGGTTTACAAGGTGCTACTGGTTATACAGGTGCAGATGGTTCTGCAACTAATACTGGTGCTACAGGCACAGCAGGTGTTGCAGGTGCAACTGGTGCTGCAGGCGCAACTGGTTTTACTGGTGCAGCTGGTTCTGCAAGTAACACCGGTGCTACAGGCACAGCAGGTGCATCAGGCACAACTGGTTCTACTGGCGAACGAGGTCTACAAGGACCAATTGGCCCAACTGGTTCACAGGGTAAGGCTGGCGTAGGGGGTGCAACTGGTTCTACTGGAATTGCAGGCACAACTGGTCATACTGGCTTTACAGGTCAGACAGGTCAGACAGGTATAACTGGTTACACAGGAAAATTTGGTAAAGGAACATTTACATTAACCACCACCAACGATAATATTATAATTATAGATTCTTCTACAATTACTAAGATTGGCCCAGCAGGGTGGAATACAAGTGCAACCACAATTCAAAGTTATATAGATGCTAATCTATCTTTCAGTATATCTGCTTGGACAGATGCATTTATTGGATTAACATCTAGTGAAGATCCTCGTAATAATGATGACCCCTCAAGTATTGATTACGCATTTCGCCTTACATATGATAAAAAAATACAGGTTTATGAAAATAGTATTTTAGTTGACACTTTTACAAGAATATACGGTTCTTCAACCATCTTCAGAATTTACTATAATAATAATAAGACAGTAGAATATTGGGTAGATGGATATTTACTATATTATTCTAAACACCTCAATAGTTTACCCTTATATGCAAAATTTCTACTCTATGATCCAGGATATAGTGTAGAAAATATTCATTTTGACCCAGTAATTCCAGGTGTAGAGGGTCCAGCTGGGCCAGCGGGTATGGATGGTGCTCAAGGGCGTCAAGGAGATACTGGTGAAGCAGGGACAGGCTATACTGGATATGCAGGTGATACTGGGCACTATGGTTCTGGAACATTTACTCTTATACCATCACTTACAAATGGCTCGAATGTATTATCTATACTAAATTCCTCAACTATACAAAAAATAAGTTTAACAAATGGATGGAATACAAACGCATACACATTGGAAAAATATTTACATTTTAAATTAAGTTTTTCAGTTGATTCATTTTCACCAAATATGTATGGTGGTGTTTCACTTACACCATGGACGAGTGCAAATCCCTCTTTATTGAACTATAGTTTTTTTATAAATACTGATGCTACTATCCATATATATCAGGGTGAAGAATATATTTATTCATGTATTAGCACACATTCTCCTGAGACGATATATGAAATTAGATATGATGGAAACGCCATTATATATTTAATTGATGGGATTAAAGTATATTCTACTATCGTTCAACTGATTGATCCATTTCATGCTAATTTTACAGTATTTAATTCAGGATATAGTGTAAAAAATATTCACTTTGACCCACTCATTCTAGGTATTGATGGCCAAGATGGTCTAACAGGTGAAACAGGTTCAACTGGGCAAACAGGTGAAACAGGTTCAACTGGGCAAACGGGTTATACTGGTTCAACTGGCCACACTGGCCAAGATGGTTCAACTGGACAGACTGGGCAACAGGGTGAAACAGGTCAAGATGGTAAAGATGGTAAAACAGGATATACTGGTGAGCAAGGTCAAACTGGACAACAGGGTCAAACTGGTGAAAGGGGTGAATTTGGCAAAGGGACATTTACTCTTATACAAAATAGACTAAATAATGATAATCAGATTAAGCAATTAGATTCATCAACCATTTGCAAGGTAACTACCGTGGATAATTGGAATGCTAATATGTATTCCTTGGAGGCATATGAGGCTTGCTCGCTGTCATTTACTCTTGGAACATTAAAACCAAATGTATTTATTGGTCTCTCGTATTTTCCATCAGTAAATACATATACATCCAATCTTGATTTCGCATTTAACATTGGAGAAGATAGATCTATTTGTATTTACGAAAATGATAATTTAATAAATATATGTCCAGGAGAATTTACTACTACTACAGTATTTGAAATTCAGTATACAGGAAAGGAAATTCATTATTTAATTGATGGATTTATGGTATATAGAAGAGATGTTAACTTATCATATCCTTTACATGCAAATTTTCTCTTATATTCATCAGGATATTCTGTAGAGAATATTCATTTTAATAATTTATTTAATAGAACTAGTCTATTTATAGGTGAAGGTGGTAAAGATGGCGTAACTGGCGCAACTGGCGCAGATGGTAAAGATGGCACAGATGGCGCAGATGGGCGAGATGGTAAAGATGGCGCAGATGGTAAAGATGGCACAGATGGTAAAGATGGTAAAGATGGCACAGATGGTAAAGATGGCACAGATGGGCAAGATGGTAAAGATGGGCAAGATGGTGCAGATGGGCAAGATGGTGCAGATGGGCAAGATGGCTCAACTGGTTATACTGGCACGTCTGGTGCAACTGGCCAAGATGGGAGAGATGGCGCAACAGGGCGAGATGGCGCAACAGGGCAAGATGGAGCAAGAGGGGTTCAGGGTGCAACAGGACAAGATGGTAAGGATGGTCAAGATGGCAATGACGGTGAAACAGGTTATACTGGCGCAGCTGGTGCAACTGGTGAAAGTGGTCAAGATGGTAAGGATGGTCAAGATGGTCAAGATGGTAAGGATGGTCAAGATGGTAAGGATGGTCAAGATGGTAAGGATGGTCAAGATGGCAAGGATGGGGAAACAGGTGAAGTGGGTGCAACTGGGCAAGAAGGTAAACATGGCGAAACTGGGCAAAAGGGTGAATTTGGCAAAGGGTTATTTACTTTAATACAAAATAGACTAAACAATGATAATAGAATCGAGCAAGTAGATTCTTCAACAATATGTAAGACAACAACTCATGATAACTGGAATGCGAACATATACTCTCTAGAGGCATATAACGCTTGCTCGCTATCATTTACTCCTGGATCACTCTATCCTAATATCTTTGTTGGTCTCTCCTATTTTCCCGCACTAAATACTTATACATCGAATGTAGACTTTGGATTTCATCTTGGCGATGATAGGTCTATATGTATCTATGAAAATGATAATCTAATTAAAATATGCCAAGGAGAATTTACTACTAGGACTGTTTTTGGAATTCAATATACAGGAAAGGAAATTCAGTATTTAATTGATGGATTTATTGTATATAGAAGGGATGTTAAGTTAACAAGTCCCTTGCATGCAAATTTTCTCTTGTATTCATCAGGGTATTCTTTAGAGAATATTCATTTTAATAATTTAATTAATGCAGGTATACTGTATAATTATACAGATCAGTATAGTGAAACAGGTGCAACTGGTCAAGATGGCAATACAGGTTATACAGGTTATACAGGTTATACAGGCGCCCCTGGTCAAACTGGTGCCCTTGGTGCAACTGGTAAAGATGGTCAAGCAGGTAAAGATGGTGAAACAGGGGCCCCTGGTGCAACTGGTCAAACAGGTAGAGATGGGCAAGATGGCCAAACTGGTGCTTATGGTGCAACTGGCCAAGAAGGCAAAGATGGTGCTTCTGGTGCAACAGGTCAAGATGGTAAAGATGGACAGGCAGGTAGAGATGGTAAAGATGGCGCTTCTGGTGCAACTGGTAAAGATGGCGCTTCTGGTGCAACTGGTAAAGATGGTAAAGATGGTCAAACTGGTGCAAGTGGTAAAGATGGCGCCTCTGGTGAAACTGGTGAAACAGGTAAAGATGGCCAAACAGGTGCCTCTGGTGCAACTGGCCAAGAAGGCAAAGATGGCCAGGATGGCGCAACAGGTTATACTGGTCAAGATGGTAAGGACGGCCAAGATGGTAAAGATGGTCGAGATGGTCAAACAGGTTATACTGGTAAAGATGGTGAAGACGGTGCGACTGGCAATAATGGCCAAAATGGGGCAGATGGACGAGATGGTACTGATGGACGAGATGGCAAAGATGGTCAAGATGGTAAGGATGGTCTAACAGGTGCAGATGGCAAGGATGGCCAAGATGGTAAAGATGGTAAGGATGGTTTAACAGGTGCAACTGGCCAAGCTGGACAAGCTGGACAAGATGGTCAAACTGGTTATACAGGTAAAGATGGTCAAGATGGCGCAGATGGTCAAGATGGTCATACTGGTTATACAGGTAAAGATGGTCAAACAGGTCAAACAGGTGAAGCAGGTCAAGCAGGAAAAGATGGCAAGGATGGTCGCGATGGTCAAGATGGCCAAACAGGTCAAGCAGGTCGAGATGGTCAAGCAGGTAAAGATGGTGAAACAGGGGCCCCTGGTGCAACTGGCCAAGCAGGCCAAGATGGGCAGGATGGCCGAGATGGCGCAACAGGATATACTGGTCAAGCTGGGCAAGATGGACAGGATGGGGCCTCTGGTGAAACAGGCGCTCTTGGTGCAACTGGTAAGGATGGGCAGGATGGCAAAGATGGCCAAACAGGTGCAAGAGGAGAAGATGGTCAAACAGGTTATACTGGTGCATTTGGTGTAACTGGTAAAGATGGGGCAGATGGTCAAGATGGTTTAGATGGTCAAGATGGCTCAGATGGGCAAGATGGTTCAACTGGTCAAACAGGTCAAGATGGTAAGGATGGCTCAACAGGTTATACTGGCCAGGATGGGCAAGATGGTAAGGATGGCTCAACAGGTTATACTGGCCAGGATGGGCAAGATGGTAAGGATGGTCAAGATGGTAAGGATGGACAAGATGGTTCAGATGGGCAAGATGGTGCAACCGGTAAAGCTGGCGAATCTGGTAAAGATGGTGAAACTGGTTACACAGGCCAAGCAGGTAAAGATGGTGAAGCAGGACAAGACGGGCAAACTGGTGCAACTGGTCAAGCAGGTCAGGATGGTCAGGATGGCCACGATGGTCAAGATGGTCAGGATGGTAAAGATGGCACAACTGGTTATAGTGGTCAAACAGGTGAAACTGGTCAATCTGGTAAAGATGGTGAAACTGGCTCTTCAGGTGCAACTGGCCAAGATGGCAAGGATGGGCAAGATGGTAAAGATGGGCAAGATGGCAAGGATGGGCAAGATGGTCAAGATGGTCAAGATGGGCAAGCTGGTAAAGATGGAGCCTCTGGTGAAACAGGTGCCACTGGTAAAGATGGCAAGGATGGTCAAACAGGTGAAACAGGGCAAGATGGTAAAACAGGATATACTGGTGCGAGAGGTGAAAGAGGTTATACTGGAGCAGATGGAATAGATGGAAAAAAGGGTGAATTCGGCAAAGGGACCTTTACTCTAATAAAAAATAGGCTAAATAATGATAATACAATCGAACAAATAGATTCTTCGACAATTTGTAAGATAAGTGTCCAAGATAATTGGAACGCTAATATATATTCCTTAGAGGCATATCAGGCATGTATGCTATCATTTACTCTTGGATCACTTTATCCAAATGTTTTTATTGGTCTCTCTTATTTTCCAGAATTAAATACATATACATCAAATATCGACTTTGGATTCCATATTGGTGAAGATAGATCTGTCTGTATTTATGAAAATGATAATCTCATTAAAATATGCTCAGGAGAATTTACTACTACAACTGTATTTGGAATTCAATATACAGGAAGAGATATACAATACTTAATAGATGGATTCTTAGTATATAACCGAGATGTTAACTTAATAGGGCCCTTGCATGCAAATTTTCTTCTGTATTCATCAGGATATTGTATAGAAAATATTCATTTTAATAATATAATTAATACAAGCCTAGCATATAGCAACTCTGTTCAAGATAGTCAAACTGGTGCATTTGGTGTAACAGGTCAGGATGGCAAGGACGGCCAAACAGGTTATACAGGTCAAGATGGTAAGGACGGTCAAACAGGTTATACAGGTCAAGATGGTAAGGACGGTCAAACAGGTTATACAGGCCAAGATGGCAAAGATGGTCAAACTGGTTCTGTTGGTGCAACTGGCCAAGATGGCAAAGATGGTCAAACTGGTTATACTGGCGCCGCTGGCCAAGCTGGCAAAGACGGTGACACTGGTGCGTATGGTGCAACGGGCAAAGATGGCAAGGACGGTCAAACTGGTGCACTTGGTGCAACAGGTCAGAATGGCAAGGACGGTCAAACTGGTTATACAGGACAGGATGGTGCAACAGGACAAGCTGGTGCATCAGGTCAGGATGGCAAAGATGGCCAAACTGGCTCTTCTGGCGCAACTGGTAAGGATGGCAAAGATGGTCAAGATGGCAAGTCTGGTGAAGCTGGTAAGGATGGTCAAGATGGCGCAACAGGGCAAGATGGTGCAACTGGACAAGATGGTGCAACTGGACAAGATGGTGCAACAGGTAAAGATGGTGAAACAGGCTATACTGGTGCATATGGTGCAACCGGTAAAGATGGTAACGATGGTGAAACCGGTGCAACTGGCGCAATAGGTAAAGATGGTCAAGATGGTAAAGATGGTCAAGATGGTCAAGACGGTCAAGATGGTAAAGATGGCCAAATAGGCTCCACTGGACAAACCGGCTATACTGGACAATCTGGGCAAGATGGTGTAACAGGTCAAGATGGTGCAACAGGCAGGGATGGCGCAACTGGGCGAGATGGTGAAACAGGCCAAACCGGTACAACTGGCCAATCTGGTAAAGATGGGCAAGATGGTCAAACCGGTGCAACTGGCTATACTGGTGCAACAGGCCAAGATGGTGCAACAGGTCAAGATGGTCAAGATGGCGCAACAGGTGCTCATGGTGCAACTGGTCAAGATGGTCACACAGGTTACACTGGTGCAAGAGGCAGAGATGGCCAAGATGGAAACGCGGGTGAAGCCGGTGAAACAGGCTATACTGGTAAAGATGGTGCAACTGGTCAATCTGGTAAAGATGGACAAACAGGTGCAATTGGGCAAAAAGGACAAGATGGTGAAACAGGTGCCGCTGGTGCAGATGGTAAAGATGGTCAAGATGGTAATACTGGTGCAACTGGAGACTCTGGCAAGGATGGCCGAGATGGCCAAGATGGTCAAACAGGTGCACTTGGCGCAACTGGTGCAAGTGGCCAAGATGGTAAGGATGGCCAAGATGGTCAAACAGGTGCTCTTGGTGCAACTGGTCAAGATGGCCAAGCTGGTAAAGATGGTGAAAGAGGTTATAGAGGACACACTGGCCAAGCAGGTGAAACTGGCCAAACTGGCCAAACTGGTGAAAGAGGCCAATCTGGCCAACTAGGTGAAACAGGACAAACAGGTGAAATAGGTCAAACAGGTTATACAGGTCAAGATGGCGCAACTGGGCGAGATGGGAGAGATGGTCAAACCGGTCAAAGGGGTCAATCAGGTGAAACAGGTTACACAGGTTACACAGGTTACACAGGTAAAGATGGTGAGGATGGCAAAGATGGTGAGGATGGGCAACATGGGCAAGATGGTCAAGATGGTGCAACAGGGCAAGATGGCCAAACAGGTGCTGCTGGGCAGGATGGTGCAACCGGCCAAGATGGTGCGACAGGCACCAGTGGCGCAACCGGTCAAAAGGGTGATTTTGGCAAGGGAACGTTTACTTTAATAAAAAATAGGCTAAATAATGATAATATAATTGAGCAATTAGATTCTTCGACTATTTGTAAGAAAACAACTGTAGATAATTGGAATGCTAATATCTATTCCTTAGAGGCATATGAAACTTGTTCCCTATCATTTACTCTTAGTTCACTAAGCCCCAATGTAATTATAGGTCTCTCCTATTTCCCCTCGCTAAATACGTATACATCAAATATTGATTTTGGATTCCATATTGCAGATGATCGTTCTATTTGCATTTATGAAAATGATAGCCTCATTAAAATATGCTCAGGAGAATTTACTACTAGAACCGTCTTTAGAATTCAATATACTGGAAAGGAAATTCAGTATTTAATTGACGGATTCATAGTATATAAAAGAGATGCTAACTTAACAGCACCCTTGCATGCAAACTTTCTTCTCTATTCATCAGGATATTGCGTAGAAAATATACATTTTAATACTTTAATTAATACGGGACAGGATAGTCAAGCACCTATATTTAGTATAACAGGTGCACTTGGTGAAACAGGTCAAGATGGTCAGATTGGTGCAACTGGCCAAACAGGCAAAGATGGTGCGACTGGTCAAGATGGTCAAACTGGTGCTTTTGGTGCAACAGGTCAAGATGGTAAGGATGGCAAAGATGGAAAAGATGGCCTAACTGGAAGAGATGGTGAAACAGGCGCTCAAGGTCAAACGGGTGCTCAAGGTGAAAAAGGTGCTCAAGGTGAAACAGGCGCTCAAGGTGAAACAGGTATTCAAGGTGAAAGAGGTATTCAAGGTGAAACAGGTGCTTCTGGTGCAACAGGTAAAGATGGACAGGATGGTAAAGATGGCCACGATGGCAAAGATGGGCAAATAGGTGCAACTGGTCAAACAGGTTATACAGGTCAAGATGGTCAAACAGGTGCTTTTGGAGCAACTGGTGCAAGAGGTGAGAATGGCCAAGATGGCAAAGATGGTGAAGATGGCCAAGATGGCCAAGATGGCAAAGATGGCCAAGATGGCAAAGATGGCCAAGATGGTGAAGATGGCCAAGATGGCAAAGATGGCCAAGATGGCAAAGATGGCCAAGATGGTGAAGATGGCCAAGATGGCAAAGATGGCTCAACAGGTTATACTGGCCAAAGAGGTGTTCTTGGTGCAACAGGTCAAGATGGTCAAACTGGTTATACTGGTAAAGATGGCCAAACAGGTGCGCTTGGTGCAACTGGTCAAGATGGTCAAACTGGCTATACAGGGCGAGATGGTCAAGATGGTCAAATTGGTGCAACTGGTCAGACTGGGCAAGATGGTCAAACTGGCTATACAGGACGAGATGGTCAAGATGGTCAAATTGGTGCAACTGGGCAAGCGGGTCAAGATGGGCAAGATGGTTCTTCTGGTGCAACAGGTGCAACTGGGCAAGCGGGTCAAGATGGCCAAACAGGTTATACAGGTGCAACGGGACAAGATGGCCAAACAGGTGCAACTGGTCAAGCTGGCCAAGATGGCCAAACAGGGCGAGATGGTCAAACCGGTGCAAGTGGCCAAGATGGTCAAACAGGTTATACTGGTCAAAAAGGTGAATTTGGTAAAGGAACATTTACTTTAATAAAAAATAGGCTGAACAACGATAATACCATTGAGCAAGTAGGTTCATCGACAATTTGTAAGATAACTACAGAAGATGGATGGAATGCCAACATGTATTCCTTAGAGGCATATGACTCCTGCATTCTATCATTTACTCTTGGATCATTATATCCAAATGTCTTTATCGGTCTCTCTTATTTCCCTGGATTAAATACTTATACATCAAATATTGACTTCGGATTCCATATTGCAGATGATCGTTCTGTATGTATTTATGAAAATGATACCTTAATACATATATGCTCAGGAGAATTTACCACTACCACCGTATTTGGAATTAAATATACAGGAAAGGAAATCGAGTATCTAATTGATGGATTTGTAGTATATAAAAAAGAGGTTTCTTTAGCAAGTCCCTTGCATGCAAGTTTTCTTCTATATTCTTCAGGATACTGCGTAGAAAATATACATTTCAATAATTTAATTAATACAGGCAAACTATATAATTATACTGGCGAAGATACTGAATCTGGTGTTTTTGGAGAAACTGGCGAAACTGGTTATACAGGTCAAGATGGCGCAACAGGGCGAGATGGTCTAACAGGCGCGCCTGGCGCAACTGGTCAACATGGCGCAACAGGGCGAGATGGACGTGATGGCCAAGATGGGCAAGATGGTAAAGATGGGCAAGATGGTCAAGATGGCTACACTGGTTATACAGGTCAAACTGGACAATCTGGTAAAGATGGTCAAGATGGCCAAGCTGGCCAGGATGGTCATACTGGCGCCCTTGGTGCAACTGGTGAAGCTGGCCAAACAGGTTACACAGGTCAAGATGGCAAAGATGGAAAAGATGGTGTCTCTGGTGAAACAGGCGCATTTGGTGCAACTGGTGCAAGAGGCCAAGATGGTCAAACTGGTAAAGATGGCGCAACAGGGCGAGATGGTCGTGATGGTCAAACTGGTGCAACAGGTCAAGATGGCGCCTCTGGTGAAACAGGTGCCTCTGGCAAAGATGGCAAAGATGGAGAAGATGGAGAAGATGGTCAAGATGGCAAAGACGGCGAAGATGGGCAAGATGGACAAGATGGTCATACTGGTTATACTGGTCAAGGTGGCAAAGATGGCGCAACAGGGCAAGATGGCGCAACAGGACGAGATGGTGAAACTGGGTCCTCTGGTGCAACTGGTCGAGATGGTGCAGATGGGCAAGATGGGCAAGATGGTCAAAATGGTGAAACAGGTGCACCTGGTAAAGATGGTAAAGATGGTGAAACTGGCCACTCTGGTGAAAGTGGTCAAGATGGCAAAGATGGCGCAACAGGTCAAGATGGCGCAACAGGACAAGATGGCCAAGATGGTAAAGATGGTCGAGATGGGCAAGATGGCGCCTCTGGTGAAACAGGCGCCTCTGGCAAAGATGGTAAAGACGGCGAAGATGGTCAAGATGGCAAAGACGGCGAAGATGGGCAAGATGGACAAGATGGGCAAGATGGCAAAGATGGTTCAACCGGTTATACTGGTAAAGATGGTCAAACTGGTCAAGATGGTCAACGCGGTGAAACAGGTGCCATTGGTTCAACTGGGGCAACAGGTCAAGATGGCGCAACGGGACGAGATGGTGCAAGGGGGCAAGATGGTGCATCTGGAGCAACTGGTCAAGATGGTAAAGATGGCATAAGAGGCCAGGATGGCCGAGATGGTGAGGATGGTAAAGATGGTCAAGATGGCCAAGTAGGCGCATCTGGTGCAACTGGGCAAGATGGACAAAGGGGTAAAGACGGTAAAGATGGTCAAGATGGTCAAACAGGCACCTCTGGTGCAACTGGTCAATCTGGTAAAGATGGTCAAACTGGTAGCTCTGGTGAAACAGGGGCCCCTGGTAAAGATGGTCAAGATGGTAATGACGGTAAAGATGGTGAAACAGGTGCACCTGGTCTAACAGGCAAAGATGGTCAAGATGGTAAAGACGGTAAAGATGGTGAAACAGGTGCACCTGGTGTAACAGGCCGAGATGGTCGAGATGGTCGAGATGGGCAAGATGGCGAAGATGGTCAAACTGGCACCTCTGGTGCAACTGGTCACTCTGGCAAGGATGGCAAAGATGGTGAAACTGGTTATACTGGGGCAACAGGTGCACGTGGTGCAACTGGTAAAGATGGTGAAGATGGTCAAACAGGTGCACCTGGTGTAACAGGCAAAGATGGCCAAACAGGTGCAGTTGGTGCAACTGGCCAAGATGGCAAAGATGGCAAAGATGGCCAAACTGGCGCCTCTGGTGCAAGAGGCCAAGATGGTCAAACTGGTGCTTTTGGGGCAACTGGTCAAGACGGTAAAGATGGCCGAGATGGTCAAGATGGTCAAACAGGCTATACTGGTCAATATGGCGAAACAGGCCGTGATGGTGAAACAGGCGCTTCTGGTGAAACAGGCAAGGATGGTGCAACAGGCAATGATGGTGCAACAGGCAATGATGGTGTAACTGGTCAAGATGGTGCAACCGGCAAAGATGGTAAAGATGGGCGAGATGGCGAAACAGGCGCACATGGTGCAACAGGGCGAGATGGCAAAGATGGTCAAGATGGCCAAACAGGTCTACGTGGTGCAACAGGAGAAGATGGCGCAACAGGGCGAGATGGAGAAGATGGCGCAACAGGTGCTCATGGTGCAACAGGAGAAGATGGCGCAACAGGGCGAGATGGACAAGATGGCGCAACAGGTGCCCATGGTGCAACAGGTAAAGATGGTCGAGATGGGCAAACAGGTAGCATTGGTCCAACTGGTCAAGATGGTCAAACAGGATATACTGGTGCATCTGGTATAATCGGATCAACCGGTGAAACTGGTTATACTGGTGCAACTGGTCAACAAGGTAAAGATGGTCAAACCGGTTATACTGGCGCAGTTGGTGCAATTGGTAAAGCAGGTCAAGATGGTTCAACTGGGCAAACAGGTAAAGATGGTGAAACAGGTTATACTGGTAAAACAGGTTATACTGGACAAGATGGCCAAACTGGTTATACTGGTCAAGATGGCAAAGATGGTGAGACAGGCTATACTGGTCAAGATGGTCAAGATGGTCAGACAGGTTATACTGGTCAAGATGGAAACGATGGTCGAGATGGCAAGGATGGTCAAGATGGCAAGGATGGTCAAACGGGTTATACTGGTCTATCTGGTCGCGATGGTAAAGATGGGCAGACAGGTTATACTGGTCTAGCTGGTCGCGATGGCAAAGATGGACAAACAGGCGCCCTTGGTGCAACTGGCAGTGATGGTCAAACTGGTTATACTGGACAAGCTGGCCAAGATGGCCAAACTGGAGCAACTGGTCAAGATGGAGCAACTGGTCAAGATGGAGCAACTGGACAATCTGGAGCAACTGGACAATCTGGCGTAACTGGACAAACCGGCCAAGATGGAAAGGATGGACGAGATGGCCAAATAGGTGCCTCTGGTGCAACTGGCCAAGATGGTGCAAGCGGTAAAGATGGTAAGCATGGCCAAGATGGCAAGGACGGTCAAACAGGCTATACAGGGCAACATGGCAAAGATGGTCAAACTGGTGCCCTTGGTGCAACTGGACAAGATGGTCAAACAGGCTATACTGGCAAGGATGGTCAAACTGGACAAACTGGTAAAGATGGTCAAACTGGATATACAGGCGCCCTTGGTGCAACTGGTGAAACAGGCGCCCTTGGTGCAACTGGCCAAACAGGCTATACTGGCCAAGATGGCCAAGATGGTAAAGATGGCCAAACAGGCTATACTGGCCAAGATGGGCAAACAGGCTATACAGGACAAGATGGCAAGGATGGCAAGGATGGAAAGGATGGTCAAGATGGCAATGATGGCAAGGATGGTAAGGATGGAAAGGATGGTCAAGATGGCGCTTCTGGTGAAGCTGGCCAAGCTGGTTCAACTGGTCAAACTGGCAATGATGGCAAGGATGGTAAGGATGGAAAAGATGGTCAAGATGGCGCCTCTGGTTCAACTGGTCAAGCTGGTTCAAGTGGTAAAGATGGTAAGGATGGTGTAAATGGGGAAGATGGTAAGGATGGTAAGGACGGTGAAATAGGGTATACTGGTCAAGATGGTGCAACAGGGCGAACTGGTCGTGATGGCAAAGATGGACAAACAGGTGCCCTTGGTGCAACTGGTAAAGATGGCCAAACTGGTTATACTGGACAAGCTGGTCAAGATGGCGCCTCTGGTGCAACTGGCGCAAGCGGTAAAGATGGTGCAACTGGACAAGATGGCAAAGATGGCCAAACTGGTAAGGATGGTCAAACTGGTGCAACTGGTCAAGATGGTAAGGATGGAAAGGATGGCAAAAATGGTGAAGATGGCCAAACAGGTTCCTCTGGTCAAGCTGGTAAAGATGGACAAACTGGTGCTGCTGGCGCAGATGGTAAAGATGGTCAAACAGGTGCTGCTGGCGCAGATGGTCAAGATGGTCAAACAGGTTATACTGGGCAAGTTGGCGACACTGGTGCAAGAGGTCAAGATGGTCAAGATGGTCAAGATGGTCAAGATGGCAAAGATGGTCAGGATGGCAAAGATGGTGTAACTGGTTATACCGGTAAAGCTGGCCGAGATGGTGAAACAGGCCAAGATGGTAAAACTGGTTATACTGGTGCAACTGGTCAGGAAGGGAAGGATGGTGCAACTGGTCAAGATGGTAAAACTGGCAGAACTGGTGCTGATGGTGCAACTGGAGCAGATGGTCAAACTGGTAGAACTGGTGCAACAGGTAAAGATGGGCATGATGGTGAAACCGGTTATACTGGTGCAACAGGTAAAGATGGACACGATGGTGAAACCGGTTATACTGGTGCAAGAGGAAAAGATGGTCAAGATGGTGAAACCGGTGCAAGAGGTCAAGATGGTGATACTGGTTCAACTGGACAAGCTGGTCGAGATGGTAAAGATGGTGAAATAGGTGCAACAGGACAAGCTGGCCGAGATGGTGTAACTGGACAATCAGGTCAAGATGGCAAAGATGGTCAAGCTGGTGCAACTGGTCAAGATGGCAAAGATGGCCAAGCTGGCTCAACTGGATTTACTGGGCAAGATGGTCAACTAGGTTCAACTGGCCAAACTGGCCGAGATGGTGAAGTAGGTGCAACTGGTAAAGATGGCCGAGATGGTCAAACTGGTGCACTTGGTGCAACTGGTCAAGATGGCCAAACAGGATCTACTGGTGCAAGGGGTCAAGATGGCCGAGATGGTCAAGATGGTCAATCTGGTGCAACTGGCCGAGATGGCCAGCATGGTGAAGCAGGTGCAACTGGTCAAACTGGACAAGACGGTAAAGCAGGCGTCACTGGTCAAACTGGTCAAGATGGTGAAGCAGGTGCAACTGGTGAAGCAGGCGCAACTGGTGAAGCAGGCGCAACTGGTGAAGCAGGCGCAACTGGTCACGATGGTCGCGATGGTCAAACAGGTGCAACTGGGCAAGATGGTCAAGATGGTAAAACAGGTGCAACTGGTCAAGATGGTAAAACAGGTGCAACTGGGCATGTGGGTGCAACTGGTCAAGATGGTCACACTGGTGCAACTGGCCGAGATGGGCAAAGAGGTGACATTGGTGCAACAGGTCAAGATGGTGAAACAGGTGCAACTGGTGCAAGAGGTGAGGATGGTCAAACTGGCAAGGATGGCCAAACGGGACAAGATGGTGCAACTGGTGCAAGAGGACTGGATGGAAAAGATGGTCTGGATGGAAAAGATGGCCTAACAGGTAAGGATGGTGAAGATGGAAAAGATGGTGCAACTGGTTCAATAGGTGCAACTGGGCAAACAGGTGAAGCAGGTGCAACTGGGCAAACTGGGGCAACAGGTCAAGCAGGTGCAACTGGGCAAGAAGGTGCAACTGGTCAAGCAGGATCAGTAGGTGCAACCGGTCAAGATGGTAAAACAGGTGCAACCGGTCAAGATGGTAAAACAGGTGCAACTGGGCAAGATGGTAAAACAGGTGCAACTGGTCAAGCAGGATCAGTAGGTGCAACTGGTCAAGATGGTAAAACAGGTGCAACTGGGCAAGATGGTAAAACAGGTGCAACTGGGCAAGTGGGAGCAACTGGTCAAGCAGGTAATGATGGTCAAGATGGTAAAGATGGTGAATCTGGAGCAACTGGTAAAGATGGTAAAGATGGCAAGGATGGTCAGGATGGTAAGGAGGGTCAGCTTGGTTCAACTGGTCAAACTGGTGAAGCAGGTAAAGATGGTGAAGCAGGTAAAGATGGTGAAACAGGCACAACTGGTCAAGCAGGTAATGATGGTGCAACTGGCGATCAAGGTCAAACAGGTGCAACTGGTCAAAAGGGTCAGGATGGTGAAACAGGTGCAACTGGCGATCAAGGTCAAACAGGTGCAACTGGTTCAATAGGTGCAACAGGCCAAGATGGCCGAGATGGTCAAACTGGCGGATCAGGATCAACCGGTCAAGATGGTAAAACAGGTGCAACCGGTGCAAGGGGTGAGGATGGTCAGCATGGTCAAGATGGTAGAGATGGTAAAGATGGTCAAACGGGTTATACAGGTGCAACTGGCGAAACAGGTCAAACAGGTGCAAGTGGAGCAACTGGTCAAGATGGTAAAACAGGCGACCTTGGTGCAACAGGTGAATGTGGTGCAACAGGTGAAAGTGGTGCAACAGGTGCAACTGGCCAAGATGGAAAAACCGGTTATACTGGTCAATCTGGCCTAGATGGTAAAATAGGTGAACGGGGTGAATTTGGAAAAGGAACATTTACTCTCATAAAAAATAGGCTAAATAATGATAATACGATCGAGCAGCTAGATTCCTCGACAATTCGTAAAATAACTACCGAAGATGGATGGAATGCCAGCATATATTCCTTAGAGGCATATATGGCTTGCACATTATCATTTACAATTAGCTCACTACATCCAAATGTTTTTGCGGGCTTCTCTTATTTTCCTGAATTAAATACCTATACGTCAAATATTGACTTTGGATTTCATCTTGGCGAAGATACTTCCGTATGTATTTATGAAAATGATATTCTAATTAAAATATGCCAAGGGGAATTTACTACTAGAACTGTCTTTGGAATTCAATATACTGGAACGGAAATCCAGTATTTAATTGATGGAATTTTAGTATACACACGAGAGATTAGTATAACATATCCCTTTCATGCAAATTTTATTCTACATTCATCAGGATATTATATAGAAAATATACATTTTAACAATATAATTAATACATGCCAAGATAGTGTAAATTCTACATTTGGTCAAACTGGTCAATCAGGTGCAGATGGTGCAACTGGCCAGGATGGTGCAACTGGCCAGGATGGTGCAACGGGTCAAACGGGTCAAACGGGTCAAACGGGTCAAACTGGTCAAACGGGTCAAACGGGTGAAACTGGTAAAACGGGCCAAACTGGTCAAACAGGTCAAACTGGTCAAGCAGGTGAAACTGGATCAACTGGTAAAACTGGGCAAAAGGGTGAATTTGGTAAAGGGACATTTACTTTAATAAGTAATAGGCTAAATAATGATCAACAGATTCAGCAAGTGGATTCCTCGACAATTTGTAAACTAACTACCGAAGATGGATGGAATGCCAACATGTATTCCTTAGAGTCTTATGAGGCTTGCTCCCTAACATTTACAATTAGCTCACTAAATCCAAATGTCTTTATTGGCCTCTCATATTTTCCTGGATTAAATACTTATACATCAAATATTGACTTTGGATTTCATCTTGGTGAAGATAGATCTATTTGCATTTATGAAAATGATACTCTAATTAAAATATGTCCAGGGGAATTTACAACAACAACTCTATTTGGAGTTCAGTATACAGGAAAAGAAATTCGATATTTAATTGATGGATTCTTAGTAAATAAAAGAGAGGTTACTTTAGCATATCCTTTACATGCAAATTTTGTTTTATATTCATCTGGATATTGTATAGAAAATATACATTTTAATCCTCTAATTAATAATGAGTATGCAGAAAATAATGTCATATTAGACGCAACAGGTCAAACAGGTGCAACTGGTCAAACAGGGCAAACAGGTGCAACTGGTCAAACGGGTTCAACTGGTCAAACAGGTCAAACGGGTGCAACTGGTGTAATTGGTTCAACTGGCCAAGATGGGCAAACGGGTGCATCTGGTTCAACTGGTCAAGATGGGCAAACAGGTGCAACTGGTAAAAGTGGTGAAAGGGGTGAAAGGGGAGACTTTGGTAAAGGAACCTTTACTTTGATAAACAATAGGCTAAATAATGATAATACAATTGAGCAGCTAGATTCATCAACAATTTGTAAAGTAACTACCGAAGATGGATGGAATGCCAATATGTATTCTTTGGAGGCTTATGAGAAATGCTCCCTATCATTCACTATTTCATCTGTAACTCCAAACATGTTTGCTGGTTTCTCCTATATTCCTTGGCTAAATACGTATACATCAAATATTGACTTTGGATTTTATATTGGTGAGGACCGATCTATATGTATTTACGAAAATGATACTCTAATACATATATGCCAAGGGGAATTTACTTCTACAACTGTATTTGGAATTCAGTATACAGGAAAAGAAATTCAGTATTCAATTAGTGGATTTTTAATATATAAAAGAGAGGTAGACTTAAGAAGTCCATTATATGCGAATTTTCTCCTGTATTCATCAGGATATTGTATAGAAAATATTCATTTTAATAATTTAATTAATAACGAAATACATCTAGAAAATAATAGTCAAACAGGCTATACTGGTGCTTTTGGGGCAACTGGTCAAACAGGTCAAGCAGGTGCAACTGGTCGTGATGGTCAAGCTGGAAAGAGAGGAGTAACTGGTGAAACAGGCACAACTGGTATGACTGGCAAAACTGGCAAAACTGGTAAGGATGGTAGCACAGGTCAGCGGGGCGATTTTGGTAAAGGAACATTTACTCTAATCGAAAATAGGCTAAATAATGATAATCATATTGAGCAACTCGATTCATCAACGATTTGTAAAGTAACTACACACGATGAATGGAATGCCAATATATATTCTTTAGAGGCATATCAGATATTCTCGCTAACATTTACTCTTGGATCACCAACCCCAAATGTCTTTATTGGTCTCTCTTATTTCCCAGAGTCAAATACACATACGTCAAATATCGACTTTGGATTTAATATCATGGATGATAAATCTGTATGTATTTATGAAAATGATACTCTAATACATATATGCCAAGGAGAATTTACTACCAGAACCGTCTTTGGAATTCAGTATACAGGAAAGGAAATGCAGTATTTGATTCATGGATTCATAGTATATAAAAAAGAGATTGACATAGTAAATCCCTTACATGCAAACTTTCTCCTATATTCATCTGGATATTGCGTAGAAAATATTCATTTTAATACTCTAATTAATAATGAGTCATATATACAAAGTGAAAATAGTCAAATACCTGCGCTTGGTGCAACTGGTCAAACAGGTGATACTGGCGCAGTTGGTGCAACTGGTCAATCAGGAAAAGCTGGCAAACATGGTAAAGATGGTCAAACAGGATATACTGGCAAGGATGGTCACACTGGTAAGAGAGGAGCAACAGGTGATACTGGCTCAACAGGTATGACAGGTATGACAGGTAACACTGGTAAAGATGGTAGCACTGGTGAAAGGGGTGAATTTGGCAAAGGAACATTTACTCTAATAGAAAATATACTAAATAATGATAATCATATTAAGCAAGTAGATTCTTCGACAATTTGCAAGGTAACTAGTATAGATAGTTGGAATGCCAATATGTATTCTTTAGAGGCATATAACACCTGTTCATTATCATTTACTGTTAGTTCACTAACTGCAAGTATATTTGTTGGTCTATCTTTTTTTCCAGAATTAAATACGTATACATCAAATGTTGATTTTGGATTTAGTATTACAGAAGATAATTCGGCCTGCATTTATGAAAATGATACTCTAATACATATATGCCAAGGAGGGTTTACTACTACAACTGTATTTGGAATTCAGTATACAGGAAAGGAAATCCAGTATTTAATCAATGGTTTCTTAGTATATAAAAAATATGCTACCTTAGTAAATCCCTTACACGCGAACTTTCTCCTTTATGCATCTGGTTATTGTGTAGAAAATATTCATTTTAATACGTTAATTAATAACGAAGGATATATAGGAAATACTGGTGAAACAGGCTATACTGGCAAAGCTGGTAAACATGGTAAGGATGGGCAAACAGGATATACTGGTCGTGATGGTCATACAGGTAAGAGAGGAGCAACAGGACCAACTGGTGCAACTGGTATGACTGGTAAATCTGGTAAAACTGGTAAGGATGGTAGCACTGGACAAAGGGGTGAATTCGGTAAAGGAACATTTACTCTAATAAAACATAGATTAAATAATGATAATACCATTGAGCAGATAGATTCATCAACCATTTGTAAGATAAGTACAGTCGATAGCTGGAATGCCAGCATCTATTCATTAGAGGCATACAATACCTGCTCACTATCATTTACCATTGGTTCACTATATCCAGATGTCTTTGTTGGCCTCTCTTATTTTCCAGAGCTAAATACTGAAACATCCAATATAGACTTTGGATTTCATATTGGCGAGGATAGATCTATTTGCATTTATGAAAATGATACTCTTATTAAAATCTGCCCAGGAGAATTTACTATTAGAACTGTCTTTGGAATTCAATATACTGGCAAGGAAATCCAGTATTTGATAGATGGAAATTTACTGCATAGAAGAGAAGTTATTTTAGCTAATCCTTTACATGCAAATTTTCTCCTGTATTCATCAGGATATTGTTTGGAAAATATTCACTTTAATACTCTAAATAATACCGATAACTATTTAGGCAATAATAGTGAAACAGGCTATACTGGTGAGGATGGTCAAACGGGGGCGATCGGTGCAACTGGTCAAACAGGTTATACTGGTCAAGATGGGCAAGATGGGCAAACTGGGTATACTGGTCAAGAAGGCGTCACTGGTAAACAAGGTGATACTGGTCAACAAGGTGCAATTGGTCAAAAGGGTGACTTTGGCAAAGGCACGTTTACTCTAGTAAAAAATAGGCTAAACAATGATAATCATATTGAGCAATTAGATTCATCCACCATTTGTAAGATAACTAGTATAGATAGCTGGAATGCCAGCATGTATTCATTAGAGGCATACAATGCCTGCTCCCTATCATTTACGCTTGGATCACTATATCCAGTTGTCTTCATTGGCCTCTCTTATTTTCCAGATCTAAATACTTATACATCAAATGTGGACTTTGGATTTCATATTGGTGAGGATAGATCTATTTGCATTTATGAAAATGATACACTAGTTAAAGTATGCACAGGAGATTTTACTACTACTACCGTATTTGGAATTCAATATACTGGCAAGGAAATCCAGTATTTGATCAATGCATTCATAGTATATAAAAGGGAAATTAACTTAGTTAACCCCTTACATGCAAATTTTCTTCTCTATTCATCTGGATATTGTATAGAAAATATTCATTTTAACCATTTAATTCATACAGGTCAAGATAGTCAAATCACTTATACTGGTGCAACAGGTCAAGATGGTCAAACCGGCTATACAGGACAGGATGGTGCATCTGGTCGAGATGGCGAAACAGGTGCTCCTGGACAGGATGGGAAACATGGGCGAGATGGTCGAGATGGAGAAGATGGCCTAGATGGGCGAGATGGGCGAGATGGAGAACATGGTCTAGATGGCCAAGATGGACAAACAGGTGCAACTGGACAAATAGGTGCAACTGGCCAAGATGGACACACAGGTGCTCCTGGACAGGATGGTGCAACTGGCCAAGATGGACAAATAGGTGCAACTGGACAAGATGGACAAACAGGTGCAACTGGACAGGATGGTGCAACTGGCCAAGATGGACAAACAGGTGCGACTGGCCAAGCAGGTAATGATGGTAAAATAGGCGCGGTTGGTGCAACTGGACAACAGGGTCAGACTGGTGAAAAGGGTGACTTTGGTAAAGGAACCTTTACCCTAATAAATAATAGGCTAAATAATGATAATCATATTCAGCAAGTAGATTCATCAACACTTTGTAAGATAACTACTCAAGATGGATGGAATGCCAATGTGTATTCCTTAGAGCGATACACTGCTGCCTCTCTATCATTTACTCTTGCATCACTAACACCAAGTGTATTTATTGGCCTCTCGTATTTTCCAGATCTAAATACTCATACATCGAATGTAGATTTTGGATTTCATATTGGAGAAGATGGCTCTATTTGTATTTACGAAAATGATATTTTGATTAAAATATGCCCAGGAGAATTTACTAGTAGAACAGTCTTTGGAATTCAGTATACCGCAAGCGATCTCCAGTATTTCATCGATGGATTCTTAGTATATAAAAAAGAGATTGCCTTAGCACATCCCTTACATGCAAATTTTCTCCTCTATTCATCAGGATATTGTGTAGAAAATATTCATTTTAATTCTCTAATTAACAATTATGATTATATAGAGACAGTTGGTAAAAGCGGTGAAACAGGTGAAACAGGCTCAGCTGGTGAAACAGGTTCAACTGGCGCAACTGGCCAAGCGGGTAAAGATGGTGAAACAGGTGCCTTTGGTGCAACTGGTGCAACTGGCCAAGCGGGTAAAGATGGTGAAGATGGCGCAAGTGGCCAAGCGGGTAAAGATGGTGAAACAGGTGCCTCTGGTGCAACTGGTCAAGCGGGTAAAGATGGTGAAACAGGTGCCCCTGGTGCAACTGGTCAAGATGGCCAAACAGGTGCAACTGGCCAAGATGGTCAAACAGGTGCTCCTGGTGCAACTGGCCAAGATGGCCAAACAGGAGCAGCAGGTGTAACAGGAGTCACAGGTGAAACAGGAGCCGCTGGTAAAACAGGAGCAACAGGTGAAACAGGAGCTGCTGGAAAAACAGGTGCAACTGGCCAAGCGGGTAAAGATGGTGAAACAGGCGCCCTTGGTGCAACAGGTGTAACTGGAGCAATTGGCGCAGATGGTGCAACTGGGCACGATGGTGCAACTGGACAAGATGGTGCAACTGGTCGCGATGGTGCAACTGGACAGGATGGTGCAACTGGACAAGATGGTAAAAGAGGAGCCTCTGGTGAAAGAGGAGACTCTGGTGAAACAGGAGCCCCTGGTGAAACAGGTGCAACTGGCCAAATAGGTAAAGATGGTGAAACAGGTGCCCCTGGTGCAACTGGCCAAGCAGGTAAAGATGGTGAAACAGGCACCCTTGGTGCAACTGGTGTAACTGGCGCTCATGGAGCAGATGGCGCAACAGGACGCGATGGTCAAACAGGTGCCCTTGGTGCAACTGGTGCATCTGGCACTCATGGAGCAGATGGTCAAAAGGGTGACTTTGGCAAAGGAACATTTACTTTAATACAAAATAGGCTGAATAACAATAATGTGATCGAGCAATTAGATTCATCAACAATATGCAAGGTAACTACACAAGATGGATGGAATACCAGCATGTATTCCTTAGAGGCATACAAGGCCTGCTCCTTATCATTTACTATTAGCTCGTTATATCCAAGCATCTTTGTTGGCCTCTCATATTTTCCAGAATTAAATACTCATACATCGAATGTAGACTTTGGATTTCATATTGGTGATGATAGTTCAATGTGTATTTATGAAAATGATATTCTTATTAAAATATGCTCAGGAGAATTTACTAGTAGAACAGTCTTTGGAATTCAGTATACTGGGAACGAAATACAGTATTTAATCGATGGAAATTTACTACATAGACGACAAGTTATTTTAGCAAATCCTTTGCATGCAAACTTTCTCTTGTATTCATCAGGATATTGTGTAGAAAATATCCATTTTAATAGTATAATTAATAACGGTGATTATATAGAATTAACTAATCAAACTGGTGCTTTTGGGCCAACTGGTCAAACAGGTTATACTGGTGCAACTGGACAAGATGGTAAACATGGTAAAGATGGTGAAACAGGTGCCCTTGGTGCAACTGGCCAAGATGGCCAAACAGGTTCTACTGGTAAAGATGGCGAAGATGGCGCAACAGGGCGAGATGGCAAAGATGGCCAAGATGGCGCAACAGGGCGAGATGGCCAAGATGGCGCAACTGGGCGAGATGGTCAAGATGGCGCAACTGGGCGAGATGGTCAAGATGGCCAAGATGGAAATGATGGTCTAACAGGGTATACTGGTGCAACTGGACAAGTAGGCAATGATGGTCAAAGAGGTGCAACTGGCCAAGATGGTAAAACAGGTGCATCTGGTGCAATTGGCCAAGATGGTAAAACAGGTGCATCTGGTGCAACTGGTCAAGATGGTAACACGGGTGCATCTGGTGCAACTGGGCAAGATGGTAAAACAGGTGCGATTGGTCCAACTGGTAAATCAGGTGAAACCGGCTCTTTTGGGGCAACTGGAAAAGATGGCAAAGATGGTCAAGATGGCAAAGATGGCCAAGATGGTAAAGATGGTAAGGATGGACAAGATGGTTATGATGGTAAGGATGGACAAGATGGCGAAACAGGCTCAATTGGTGCAACTGGTTATACTGGTAAAGATGGCGAAACAGGCTCAATTGGTGCAACTGGTCAAGATGGCAAAGATGGCGAAACAGGCTCAAGTGGTGCAACTGGTAAAGATGGTCAAGATGGTCGAGATGGTGAAACTGGTTATAGTGGTGCAACTGGTGCAGGCGGTGCAACTGGCCAAGATGGTATAACTGGATCAACTGGACAAAGAGGTGAATTTGGAAAAGGAACATTTACTTTAATACAGAATAGACTAAATAATGATAATACCATTGAGCAGATAAATTCATCAACACTTTGTAAGGCAACTACACAGGATGCATGGAATGCCAGCATGTATTCGTTAGAGGCATATACTCACTGTTCGCTATCATTTACTCTTGGATCACTATATCCAATTGTCTTCATTGGCCTCTCTTATTTTCCAGAGTTAAATACGCATACATCAAATGTTGACTTTGGATTTCACATTAGTGATGATAGATCTATATGCATTTATGAAAATGATACTCTAGTTAAAATATGCTCAGGAGAATTTACTACTACTACCGTATTTGGAATTCAGTATACTGGGAAGGAAATCCAGTATTTGATGGATGGAAATTTAGTGCATAGACGAGAAGTTATTTTAGTGAATCCCTTACATGCAAATTTTCTTCTCTATTCATCTGGATATTGTATAGAAAATATTCATTTTAATGCTCTAATTAACACTCACAATTATATAGAACTAAATAGTCAAACCGGTGAAACAGGTGCTTTTGGGGCAACTGGTCAAACAGGTTATACTGGTCAGCGTGGTGAAGATGGTAAAACAGGCTATACAGGTCAAGATGGCAAAGATGGCCAAGATGGCCAAGATGGCAAAGATGGCCAAGATGGCCAAGATGGTCAAGATGGCAAAGATGGCCAAACAGGTCAAGATGGCAAAGATGGCCAAGATGGCAAGGATGGCCAGGATGGCAAAGATGGTCAAGATGGTCAAGATGGTCAAGATGGCCAAGATGGCCAAGATGGCCAGGATGGCCAAGATGGCAAAGATGGCCGAGATGGTAATGATGGCACAGATGGTAAAGATGGGCAAGATGGTGCAGATGGGCAAGATGGGCAAGATGGGCAAGATGGCAAAGATGGCCAAGATGGTAAAGATGGTCAGGATGGCCAGGATGGCCAGGATGGTAAAGATGGTCAGGATGGGCAAGATGGCCGAGATGGTAAGGATGGTCAAGATGGCCAAACAGGTTATACTGGTCAAGATGGTAAGGATGGACAGGATGGTAAGGATGGGCAAACTGGTTATACTGGTCAAGCAGGTTCAGATGGTATAACTGGGAAAGATGGTAAAGATGGTAAAGATGGTAAAGATGGCACTTCTGGTGCAACTGGTGCATCTGGTGCAACCGGTGAAGCAGGTAACGATGGTCGAACAGGTGAAACAGGTGCCATTGGTGCAACTGGGCAAGATGGTAAAACTGGCTATACAGGTCAAGATGGCAAAGATGGCCAAGATGGCCAAGATGGCAAAGATGGCCAAGATGGCCAAGATGGCCAAGATGGTCAAGATGGCAAAGATGGCCAAGATGGTCAAGATGGTCAAGATGGTCAAGATGGCCAAGATGGTCGAGATGGCAAAGATGGCCAAGATGGTCGAGATGGCAAAGATGGTCAAGATGGCCAAGATGGCCAAGATGGTCAAGATGGGCAAGATGGTCAAGATGGCCGAGATGGTAATGATGGCACAGATGGTAAAGATGGGCAAGATGGTGCAGATGGGCAAGATGGGCAAGATGGCAAAGATGGCCAAGATGGTAAAGATGGTCAGGATGGCCAGGATGGCCAGGATGGTAAAGATGGTCAGGATGGGCAAGATGGCCGAGATGGTAAGGATGGTCAAGATGGCCAAACAGGTTATACTGGTCAAGATGGTAAGGATGGACAGGATGGTAAGGATGGGCAAACTGGTTATACTGGTCAAGCAGGTTCAGATGGTATAACTGGGAAAGATGGTAAAGATGGTAAAGATGGTAAAGATGGCACTTCTGGTGCAACTGGTGCATCTGGTGCAACTGGTGAAGCAGGTAACGATGGTCGAACAGGTGAAACAGGTGCCATTGGTGCAACTGGGCAAGATGGTAAAACTGGTTATAGTGGTTCAACTGGTCAAAAAGGAGATCTTGGTGCAACTGGTGCATCTGGTGCCCATGGCGCAGAAGGTCAGCGAGGCGAGTTTGGCAAAGGAACGTTTACTTTAATACAAAATAGACTGAATAATAATAATACCATTGAGCAATTAGACTCGTCAACGCTTTCTAAGGTAAGTAGCCAGCATGGATGGAATGCTAACATATATTCCTTGGAGTCATACAAGGCATGTTCGTTATCATTTAGTCTTGGATCACTATATCCTAATGTCTTCATTGGCCTCTCTTATTTTCCAGGGCTAAATACCTACACATCAAATGTAGATTTTGGATTTCATATTGGCGAGGATAGATCAATCTGTATTTATGAAAATGATACTCTGATACATATATGCTCAGGAGAATTTACTACTACTACCGTATTTGGAATTCAGTATACTGGGAAGGAAATCCAGTATTTGATGGATGGAAATTTACTGCATAGACGAGAACTCATTTTAGCAAGTCCCTTGCATGCAAATTTTCTTATCTATTCATCAGGATATTGTGTAGAAAATATCCATTTTAATAGTATAAATAACAGCTATGATTATATAGGCGCGAATGGTCAAACAGGTGAAACAGGTGCTTTTGGGGCAACTGGCGAAACAGGCTCACGTGGACTAACTGGGCAAGATGGCGCAACAGGACGAGATGGTAAAGATGGTAAGGATGGTGAAGATGGCAAAATAGGTTATACTGGCCAAGATGGTAAGGATGGTAAACATGGTCAAGATGGTCAAACAGGCCAAACAGGTCAAGATGGCAAAGATGGCAAAGATGGCAAAGATGGCAAAGATGGTCAAGATGGCCAGGATGGCAAGGATGGTCAGGATGGCAAGGATGGTCAAACAGGCGCCATTGGTGCAACAGGCAAGGATGGCCAGGATGGCCAGGATGGCCAGGATGGCAAGGATGGCAAGGATGGCCAGGATGGCCAGGATGGAAAGGATGGCCAGGATGGCCAGGATGGCAAGTATGGCCAGGATGGCAAGGATGGCCAGGATGGCAAGGATGGCCAGGATGGCAAGGATGGCAAGGATGGTAAAGATGGCGTCTCTGGTGAAACAGGAGCCTCTGGTAAAGATGGCAAAGATGGTCAGGATGGCAAGGATGGAAAGGATGGTAAAGATGGCCAGGATGGCAAAGATGGTCAAACCGGTGCATTTGGTGCAACTGGTCAAGATGGCCAAGATGGCGCATCTGGTGCAACAGGTCAAACTGGTCAAATAGGTCAAACAGGTCAAACAGGTCAAGCAGGTCAAGCAGGTCAAACTGGTGAAACTGGTCAAGCAGGTGAAACTGGTCAAGCAGGTGAAACTGGTCAAACAGGTGCAACAGGTCTAGATGGACACACTGGTTATACTGGTGAAACTGGTCAAGCAGGTGAAACTGGTCAAACAGGTGCAACAGGTCTAGATGGACACACTGGTTATACTGGTATAACTGGTCAAGATGGTCAAACGGGTTATACTGGTGCAACTGGTAAAGGAGGAAATGATGGTGCAACTGGTGCAGATGGGCAAACCGGCTATACTGGTGCAACAGGGCAGACAGGTGCCCTTGGTGCAACTGGCAAAGATGGCACAGATGGTAAAACTGGTGAAAAGGGTGAATTTGGAAAAGGAACATTTACTTTAATACAAAATAGGTTAAATAATGATAATCAGATTCAGCAATTAGATTCATCAACAATATGCAAGATAACTAGTGTAGATAGCTGGAATGCAAATATCTATTCCTTAGAGGCATATGCCGCCTGCTCACTATCATTTACTCTTGGGTCACTAGCACCAAATGTCTTTATTGGTCTCTCCTATTTTCCAGAATTAAATACTTATACATCAAATATAGACTATGGATTTAATATCACAGAAGATAGATCTGTTTGCATTTATGAAAACGATAACCTCATTCACATATGCTCAGGAGAATTTACTACTACTACAGTATTTGGAATTCAGTATACAGGAAAAGAAATCGAGTATTTGATGGATGGATTCTTGGTATATAAAAAAGAGATTGTCTTAGGATATCCCTTACATGCAAATTTTCTCCTGTATTCATCTGGATTCTGTGTAGAAAATATACATTTTAACAAGATAATTAATACATATAGTTATCTAGCAACGGATAATGAAACAGGATATATTAGCTTAACTGGCCAATCAGGCGAAACAGGTCAAACCGGTGCGTTTGGTGCAACAGGTCAAACAGGGTTTACTGGTGAAACAGGGTTTACTGGTGAAACAGGTGCCCTCGGTGCAACTGGTGCTGATGGCAAAGATGGTGTAGATGGTAAAACTGGTGAAAAGGGTGAATTTGGAAAAGGAACCTTTACTCTTATACAAAATAGGTTAAATAATGATAATCAGATTCAACAATTAGATTCATCAACACTTTGTAAGCTAACTACTGAAGATGGATGGAATGCAAATATCTATTCCTTAGAGGCATATGAAACGTGCTCTCTATCATTTACTCTTGGGTCACTAGCACCAAATGTCTTTATTGGCCTCTCTTATTTTCCAGAATTAAATACTTATACATCCAATATAGACTATGGATTTAATATCACAGAAGATAGATCTGTTTGCATTTATGAAAACGATAACCTCATTCACATATGCTCAGGAGAATTTACTACTAGAACTGTATTTGGAATTCAGTATACAGGAAAAGAAATCGAGTATTTGATTAATGGATTCTTAATATATAAAAAAGATGTTATCTTAGGATATCCATTACATGCAAATTTTCTTCTCTATTCATCTGGATACTGTGTAGAAAATATACATTTTAATCCTATAATTAATTACAGCCAGAATACAGTAAAAACTGATATAGAAAATAAATCCATTGTATTTGGCGCAACTGGTGCTGATGGTTCAACTGGCGCAACTGGCGCAACTGGCGCAACTGGCGCAACTGGCGCAAGAGGGCAAGATGGTCAAGATGGTCAAACAGGTGCATCTGGCCAAGCAGGACAAGATGGTCAAACAGGTTATACTGGGACCTCTGGTGCAACAGGCCAAACAGGTTCATTTGGTGCAACTGGTCAACGAGGCCAATTTGGTAAAGGAATGTTTACTTTGATACAAAATATACTAAATAATGACAATAATATTGAACAATTGGATTCTTCTACAATTACTAAATTAACAACAATTGATGGATGGAATGCCAACATCTATTCATTAGAGGCATATGAGGCCTGCTCCCTATCATTCACTCTTAGTTCATTAACGCCAAATACGTTTATTGGTTACTCTTATTTCCCTTCGCTGAATACTTATACATCAAATGTAGACTTTGGATTCCATATTACTGAGGATAGATCTGTATGTATTTATGAAAATGATATCCTGATTAAAATATGCCAAGGAGAATTTACTGAAAATACTCTTTTTAGAATACAATATACAGGACAAGAAATACAATATCAGATTGATGGATATGTCACATATAAAAGAGAGGCTGCATTAAGATATCCTATACACGCAAATTTTATTTTATATTCATCTGGATTTTTTATTAAAAATATATGCTTTTATCCATTAGCTATCGTTCCTGAAGTCAATAACGCGTATACTGCTATAGGCCTAGAGGGGTTAACAGGTGCTGAAGGTGCAATAGGTGCTCAGGGAACCCAAGGGGCCCAGGGAGCTAAAGGTCCAACAGGTGCTGAAGGTGCAACAGGTGCCCAGGGCACTCAAGGGGCACAGGGAGCTCAGGGAACCCAAGGGGCGCAGGGAGCTCAGGGAACCCAAGGCACGCAGGGAGCTGAAGGTGCAACTGGAGCAGATGGCATAACAGGGTCTCAGGGTGCTACAGGAGCAATTGGTATAACTGGCGCACAGGGCTTAGATGGTGCTATAGGAGCTCAGGGTGCAACAGGAGCAGAGGGTGCTACAGGAACTCAGGGTGCAACTGGAGCTCAGGGCACCCAAGGGGTGCAGGGAGCTCAGGGCATCCAAGGGGCGCAGGGAGCTGAAGGCACCCAAGGGGCGCAGGGCACCCAAGGGGCGCAGGGAGCTGAAGGTGTAACTGGGGCAGATGGAATAACTGGGTCGCAGGGCACCCAAGGGGTGCAGGGAACTCAGGGTGCAACTGGAGCTCAGGGCTTAGATGGTGCAATAGGAGCTCAGGGTGCTACAGGAGCAGATGGCATAACTGGGTCGCAGGGCACTCAAGGGGCGCAGGGATCTCAGGGTGCAATAGGGGCTCAGGGCACCCAAGGGGCTCAGGGCACCCAAGGGGCTCAGGGCACCCAAGGGGCTCAGGGCACCCAAGGGGCGCAGGGCACCCAAGGGGCGCAGGGTGCAGAGGGTGCAACGGGAGCTGAAGGTGCAACGGGAGCTGAAGGTGCAACGGGAGCTGAAGGTGCAACGGGAGCTGAAGGTGCAACGGGAACTCAGGGCACCCAAGGCACCCAAGGGGCGCAGGGCACCCAAGGGTCTCAGGGTGCAACAGGGGCGCAGGGTTCAATAGGGTCTCAGGGTGCAATAGGGGCTCAGGGTGCAACAGGGGATCAGGGTGCAACAGGGGATCAGGGTGCAATAGGGGCTCAGGGTGCAACAGGGGCGGAGGGCCAACGAGGTTTAGAGGGTGCAACAGGGTCTCAGGGTGCAACAGGGTCTCAGGGTGCAACAGGGTCTCAGGGTGCAACAGGGTCTCAGGGTGCAACAGGGGCGGAGGGTCAACGAGGTTTAGAGGGTGTAACAGGGGCTCAGGGTGCAACAGGGGCCGAGGGTGCAACAGGGGCTCAGGGTGTAACAGGGGCTCAGGGTGTAACAGGGGCTCAGGGTCCTACAGGAGCAGAGGGCACTACAGGAGTAGAGGGTGCTACAGGTGCACAGGGTGCTACAGGTGCACAGGGTGCACAGGGTGCTACAGGTGCACAGGGTGTTACAGGCGCACAGGGCGCCACTGGGCAAAAGGGAACGTTTGCCAAAGGAACCTTTACCTTAGTGCAAAATCCACTAAATAAGCATGAAATACACCAATTAGACTCATCAACTATTATTAAAACAGACTTGAACGATGGATGGAATGCAAGCATGTATTCCCTGGAGGCATTTATACATTTTAATTTATCATTTACTATTGGCTCACTACATCCAAATGTGTTTATTGGTCTCTCATATTTTCCATCATTAAATACATATACATCGAATGTCGATTTTGGATTTAATATTAGCGATGATAGATCAATCTGCATATATGAAAATGATACTCTTGTAAAGATATCTACTACAGAATTTACTAGCACTACACTATTTAGTATTCAGTATACCGGTTTCGAACTTCGGTATTATATTGATGGATTTATGATTCATGCAGTTTACAAAGAAATAGTAAAACCTCTTCATGCGAATTTTCTGATTTATTCTTCTGGATATTACATTAAAGATATATTATTTTATCCATTACTACTTGGTCAGAGAGGATCACATGGTATAACAGGAGCAGAAGGTGTAACAGGAGCTCAAGGGCCAAGGGGTATAACAGGTGCTCAGGGCTTAGATGGTGCTACAGGTGCTCAGGGTCCTACAGGTGCAAGGGGTATAACAGGTGCTCAGGGCTTAGATGGCGCAACGGGTGCCGAGGGCACCCAAGGTGCACAGGGCGCCCAAGGGGTGCAGGGTGCTACAGGATTAGATGGCACAACGGGTGCTCAGGGCACCCAAGGTGCAGAGGGCACCCAAGGGGCGCAGGGAACCCAAGGGGCGCAGGGCTTAGATGGTCCTACGGGAGCAAGGGGTATAACAGGTGCTCAGGGCTTAGATGGTGCTACAGGTGCTCAGGGCACCCAAGGGGTTCAGGGCTTAGATGGTGCTACAGGTGCTCAGGGCTTAGATGGCGCAACGGGTGCCGAGGGCACCCAAGGTGCACAGGGCGCCCAAGGGGCGCAGGGCACCCAAGGGGCGCAGGGTGCTACAGGATTAGATGGCGCAACTGGTGCACAGGGCACCCAAGGGGCGCAGGGCTCTCAGGGCACCCAAGGGGCGCAGGGCTCTCAGGGCACCCAAGGGGCGCAGGGCTTAGAGGGTGCTACAGGATCTCAAGGTGCTAGAGGATTAGATGGTGCAACGGGTATTACAGGGGCAGAGGGTTCTACAGGTGCAACAGGCGCAGAGGGTTCTACAGGTGCAACAGGCGCAGAAGGTTCTACCGGTGCAGAGGGTTCTACAGGTGTAACAGGCGCAGAGGGTTCTACAGGTGCAACGGGAGCTCAGGGACCTATAGGTGCACAGGGACATACAGGACTCGAGGGACCCACCGGCGCACAGGGTGCCACTGGGCAAAAAGGAATGTTTGCTAAAGGAACCTTTACCTTAGTGCAAAATTCACTAAATAAGCATGCAATACATCAATTAGACTCATCAACTATTATTAAAACAGACTTGAACGATGGATGGAATGCAAGTATGTATTCCCTGGAGGCATTTATACATTTTAATCTATCATTTAGTCTTGGATCAATGACACCAAATGTGTTTATTGGTCTCTCATATTTTCCATCATCAAATACATCAACATCAAATATAGACTTCGGATTTCATATTACTGAAGATAGATCTATCTGTATTTATGAAAATGATACTCTAATTAAGATATGTAGTGGAGAATTTACTACTACCACGGTATTTAGTATTCAGTATACCGGTTTGGAACTTCGATATTATATTGATGGATTTATAATTTATGCAAATTACAAAGAAATAGTAAATCCCCTTCATGCTAATTTTTTGATATATTCTTCTGGATATTACATTCAAAATATACTATTTTATCCATTATTACTTGGTCCAACAGGTGCTCAGGGCTTACAGGGTGCAACTGGAGCTCAGGGCCTACAGGGTGCAACTGGAGCTCAGGGCTTACAAGGCGCAACTGGATCTCAGGGCTTAGAAGGTGCAACAGGAGCTCAGGGCTTAGTTGGTGCAACAGGCACTCAGGGCTTAGAAGGTGCAACAGGAGCTCAGGGCTTAGAAGGTGCAACAGGAGCTCAGGGCCTAGTCGGTGCAACTGGAGCTCAGGGCTTAGAAGGCCCAACTGGAGCTCAGGGCTTAGAAGGACCAACTGGAGCTCAAGGCCTTGAAGGGCCAACTGGAGCTCAGGGCTTAGTGGGCCCAACAGGATCTGAGGGCTTAGTGGGTCCAACTGGGGTTCAGGGCTTAGAGGGTGCAACAGGAGCTCAGGGCTTAGTGGGTGCAACAGGAGCTCAAGGCTTGGAGGGTCCAAGAGGGGCTCAGGGCTTAGAAGGTGCAACTGGAGCTCAGGGTCTACAGGGTCCAACAGGCGCGCATGGCTTAGAAGGTGCAACAGGAGCTCAAGGCTTGGAGGGTCCAACAGGAGCTCAGGGCTTCGAGGGTGCAACAGGAGCTCAAGGCTTGGAGGGTCCAACTGGAGCTCAGGGCCTAGTCGGTGCAACTGGAGCTCAGGGCTTAGTGGGTGCAACAGGAGCTCAAGGCTTGGAGGGTCCAACTGGAGCTCAGGGCCTAGTCGGTGCAACTGGAGCTCAGGGTCTACAGGGCCCAACAGGAGCTCAGGGCCTAGTGGGTGCGACAGGAGCGGAGGGCTTAGAAGGGCCAACAGGAGCTCAAGGCTTGGAGGGTCCAACAGGAGCTCAGGGCCTAGTCGGTGCCACAGGAGCTCAGGGCTTAGTGGGTCCAACTGGATCTCAAGGCTTGGAGGGTGCAACAGGTGCTCAGGGCTTAGATGGTGCGACAGGTGCTCAGGGTTTAGATGGTCCAACAGGAGCCGATGGTGCAACAGGAACTCAGGGTCCAACAGGAGCCGATGGTGCAACAGGAACTCAGGGTCCAACAGGAGCCGATGGTGCAACAGGAACTCAAGGGCGCGACGGCCTTGGAATACCATCTGGAGGGTTCCCAGGGCAGATTTTACTTAAAAATTCTCAAGAAGACTATGATACTAAATGGTGTTTTACAAATCAATTGCGTATAGATAGTCTAATTACATTAGAAGCAACCGTTGAATTTCTAAATACTACAGTAAAACACCTTGAATGCCGATATAATTTACTCAGTAAGAATAAATTCTCTAAATTTAATCCAGAATTTCTGACATATTCAACATTATTAAGGTCATACATGAATATTATTGCAGTATTTGATGGCGGTAATTCTATAACTGACTTTTCTCGTGGTCCTGTATTTGACTGTGGAGAAGGGGTTGAGCAATTTACAGATATGGTAGTCATTCGAATTAATGCAGGGCATGCAATATCATCAAATTTCTCAACTAGAGAAGGTTCAATTCAATACTTGGAATCCTTATATCCAGATGAGGAAGAACAAGATCTTATATTAGACGGTGGACAGTCTTCAACTAATTACTCAATTTGTCCATTAATTGATTGTGGTAATGTTGGTGACTTTGACATAGTCCTAGATGCAGGTTCATCATTTCAGTTTAATTCTTCAACCAATTGTTCAAGTATAGTTTTAGATGGAGGTAACTCAAGACAATTTGCTGTTAATTCAGAAAAGCTTGATCTAGGAAATTCTGAAAATAATATCAATGATAACTTAATTATAGATTGTGTATAACTCCTCTTTTTTTTACTGATTTTCTATAGATATGCCACACATACAGATACAATTTAGAAGAGACACATCTGTAAGTTGGAGGTTTGCAGACCCAGTTTTAGCTTCTGGTGAAATGGGAATTGAATTAGATACGCATCAATTTAAAATTGGAGATGGCAATACTCGCTGGACCTTACTCCCATATGGTGGAATCCAAGGACCCGCTGGTCCGGCAGGACTTATATTACCTTCTCAACAACCAACACCAGGTCAAGTATTAACATATGTTGGCGACAGCCCTTCAAATATTCAATGGAGAAATCCACTTTCATATAATACAACCACAGTTAAAATTAGAGCTCCTAAGGCAGCCACAAACTTTAATTTTTCATCTACAGTATGGCAAAATCAAAATGTAATTCCAGAGACATTTGGTTCTGGATATATTGGTGGAGGGACTGATTCAGATGGATTCTCTATTTATTTAAATCCGATCTATGACATGTCAAACTTACCAATTATTACTGGAACTGTGGCATACTGGGATCCTACGCCCAGTCCAACTTATGGTAAAATGACGTATATGCAAATGAAATTTGGAAATTCAAGTAATAGTCAATCAGTCTGTATGAGAATTGAGCCAACTACGCCAATTACTGGAGTTCAAACAAATCTAGGTTCTCCATTAAAATTAACAATTAGTGGAGTAACCTCTAATGCATTTAATAATAGTGTCGATAATATTGGCACTGGTCTTCTGAGTTATGCAGTTATTGTCTATTTGCAACTTAATAATTGATTCCGGCATAGATATTTACAAAATAACTATTCATTATGACGTAAAGAATAGTTATTTTAAAAAAAATATTTATTAGATGGCGACAATTCCGCCTATTTGTTTAGAAGTAATATGTTCACAGGTTCAACGAATTAATAAAACGACATTTTTAGTCGAATTTATTGCAAATGGTGGACAAGAATATGCATACTATGATTTAAGTGGCAACTATCAGGTAAACCGATATACATGTTTTGATATAACACCAGGTATGTATTTTAGTAATCGCGAGGGTTATTTTTGGAAAATTTTAAATATTCATACACTTTCTGGAGCCCCAGCAGTAAATACTACAATAAAAGTATACTTGTATGATATTAATGGATATAATGCATTAATTGATCCTGTAGAAGGCTCATATAGTGGAGCTCCATTACATTATGCGGTAGGCTATGTATATACTCTAAATTCAAAGGGGATTCCTTTACTAACCGATATTCCAAATCCACCATCTGCAAATTGGGCATTTTCTTTAGTAAATCGCCATTTATTAACCATTGATACCAATAATCCTCCTACTACAAAAATTACTACTTCTACTGGTCCACCAAGCGGTGATGCATATACTGGTGATCTACATATTGATTATAGCACCTCTTATATGTATAAATATCAATACGGGGGTCAAGGAGCAACTGTATCAACCTTTACGTCAATCAATTCACCATACTGTATAGCAATAGATTCAAGTCGTAGTCTATATGTATCTTTCAACACACATATGATTACTAAAATAGATATTTCAGGGAATCAATCTCTTTTTGCAGGAAGCTCCACTGCTGGATATTTAAATGGAACTGCTCTTAATGCTAGGTTTCGCAATATACAAGGGATGTGTTTTGATAGTCAAGATAATATGTATTTATGTGATACAAATAATCATATCATTCGAAAAATAGATACTGAAGGAAATGTCACAACCGTTGCAGGAACCCCTACAATAAATGGGTTTGTTAATGGTTCTTTGCTTAGTGCAATGTTTAACTCTCCTCTTCAGATAATTCTGGGGCTATCTGATACTGTATTATATGTGACTGATAAATCTAATCATAGAATTCGTAAAGTAGATTTATCTACTAGCATTGTCTCTACTTATGCTGGAACTGGTTCAGCAGGATATTCTGGAGATAATGACTTAGCAATAAATGCTAACCTAAATGAGCCTATAGGAATCGTTAGAGATTCTTCTGGTAACTTATATTTTTCAGATAATAAAAATAATGTAATTCGTAAGATAAATACTTCTGGAATAATTACTACTTATGCAACTCAGGGTATAGTATCACCGTGGTTCTTATCAATTGACCCATCAAGAAATATTTATGAAGTTAATTACGAAGCATCTAGCATAAATAAAATAGATACTTCTGGTAATGTTTATATAATTGCTGGGTCAACGTCTGCATTAGTAAATGGATCTATTTCTACAGCCAAATTTGTTAAAATATTCGGAACCACCTTTGATTCATCAGGAAATCTCTTTGTATGTGATAACGGTTCAAACACCATTCGTAAAATAGCAGATTTATATTCTTTAGAATGGGAAAAGGTATTGGAATTAAGGGGTGATACTGGCTCTACTGGCTTTACTGGCTTTACTGGATTCACTGGTTTAACTGGCACTTCTGGTGTAACTGGCACCACTGGCTCATCTGGCACAACTGGGTTTACTGGTTCAACTGGCACAACTGGCTCATCTGGCACTTCTGGTGTAACTGGCACAACTGGCTCATCTGGCACAACTGGGTTTACTGGTTTATCTGGCGTAACTGGCTCATCTGGCACAACTGGTTCAACTGGTTCAACTGGGTTTACTGGTTCAACTGGCATTACTGGTTTAACTGGCGTTACTGGTGCAACTGGCACCACTGGCTCATCTGGCACAACTGGGTTTACTGGTTCAACTGGCATTACTGGTTTAACTGGCGTTACTGGCTTTACAGGACAAACTGGCTCACAAATGTTATCTGGTTCTGGTGTTCCAACACAATCCGCGAATATAGGTGACTTTTATCTTGATTCATTGTCTGGTATTATTTATAAGTATGATACTTTATCTGACAGTCAATTTCTTTCTTCAGTCTCTGGCATGCAGGTCTGGTTAGATGGAAATGACCCCTTGAACAATGGATCCCCTGGATCTAATGGTGCTAGTGTTTCAACCTGGTATGACAAATCAGGTAATTCAAGGAATATGACATGGTCAGGGTCATCTGTAACCTATGCGAACAGTTCCGTTAATTCCTTGAATACTATTTATGCAAATGGTTTACAAGTCGCAGGCGCTATTAGTATAGCAGCCGGCACATTCCCGTCCAATTACTGCGGGTTTATCGTATTTAAAAGTAATCCTGGAGGAATGGGAGGAAATCAGACAACCTTATTTGGAAGAGTTCTTTCAGGAGGCAATGCTTCTCCTTATGATATGTATGCAAATCAACGTTATTGCGGTACAAGCGGTGGAAGCAGAACCTATATGGGAACTACCAGTATTCTGGACCCCTTCTATATTAATACAAATGTAAACTTGTGGAATTTTACATTAACAAACTATTCTGCCTCTGGAGGCACAGGAGTTTACAATGAATATTTTAACGGATCTCCAGTTAGTTTAACTGGTGGGCAAACGTCTGGATTAAATTGCCAAGATACATCTACTCTTATTAATTTTGTTGGACGCGCTGGTTCGTTAAGTTCTATACAGGCAAACATGTGTGAAATTATAATCTATAATACATCGCTTACTACACTGCAGAGACAGAAGATAGAAGGATATTTGGCGTGGAAATGGGGTTCACAATCTTCATTAATACCAAGTCATCCCTATTATGCTGCGTCTATAAAAATCGCCTCATGGACCAGTGTTATGACATTGTGGACGAGTGTGCCAACATTTATGGTATCAGGCAATCAACCATATTCTAGTATCACTGGTTCCTTACTAGCCTTGAGCACCACACCTTCCAATATATATACTACAAATTCAGTTTCCTCATCTGCCACATCAAAATTTCTCATTATGCTAAATGTTACTTATACATTACCAAGCGGTGAACCAGGGAATGTAGGCCTTAAGATTACAGTTGGAAGATATACATCATCTAGTCCAACAAGTGCTCAGGCAATTAATGTAGTAAGTAATACATCAATTTCATCATCATTTCCTTCGTCAACAATGCTTGCGTGGCCAGCTATGACTGCTGCTGCAGGATCACAAATTAACATATCTGGATCTGCAGTTGATATACCTGGATCTTCGAACACATATTATTATTCTGTTTGGGTTCATGCAACCACTAGTGTTACATTGACAAATATGTCTGTATTTTTATCTGTCTTGCAGGTTTCAGCATAAACCTTTTGTTTTATCTAAGATAGATGTCTGAATTTGTGGCACTAGTAAATACAACGGACCCGAGTGTACCAACAAGTTCAGGCCAGCATGTTCTCATGAAGGATCAAACAAAGATTAAGAGAGCTGTCCGACGCACTACGATTGTTGTGAATTCACGTGATCGTAATCTTATTAATGATTTTAATTCTAATAAATTCCGTTATACCTTACGCAGGCCCTTAACCAATATTATGTCAATTGAACTTATGAATGGTTGTATTCCTAGCTATATTTACAACGTTAATACAGGGTGGAATACCTTTGATTTCCAGGAGGGAGGTCTAATAGTAAAAATTACCTTGAGGCCTGGATATTATACCGAGTCTACACTTCTAACGGAACTTCAGACACAATTAAATGCAATTCCTAACAAGAAAAATACATACGCAGTCATATTGAACCAGACTACTAAGAAGGCACAGATTACCAGCTCGAATACTGTTCCTTATAGCTTTCTGTTTTATTCTGGAAATCCACACGATGATATTGACTTGAATACTTTGGCTATTTTAGCGGTGAATACACCTGCAAGGCTTCTAGGATTTGGCCTTCAAGATTATACCAGCGATGTAAATGGTAGCGTAACAAGTGTTTTACCAGTTGACGTTGATAATTTTATGAAAACTATTTATCTGCATGTTGAGACAGATGGAAAAAATCTGTCACGGATGGAATTAGGAAATGGTAGTCAAGATTGTTTTCATATTTTTTATTTGGTGCCTGGTTCGGCAAATTATTTACTCTTAAATAAGGAAACTGACCATTCGCTCTTTGAATCTAGTCCTGCACCAATTGCTCGTATGATGACGCTGGATATAAGTTTTCGTGATGAATTTAATCGGTTCATAGATTTTAATCAACGCGAGTCACTTTTAGTGTTTGAGATAACTCACTTGGAGTAAGTCATCAAAAAAGATAACGCATTTAGAGTGATTTAAACTCACTACACATAATCTCAGATAGTAATGTTACCTTCCTATCTGAGGTCAATTGATGAAGTCCTTGTGCCCTCTAAATCTCAGGAGGCACCCTTAAATCAGATACTAGAACAAACCAGCTCGCAAAGACTCCGTTTCATGCTTGTAAGCACACATGCACAACAATATACCGGATATTCCAAGGTATCCTATGGAATTCTCAAGGAGCTCTCTAAACATCCAAATCTAGAGCTCTTTCATTACGGATTCCAGCGACACCCTCAAGCCCCATCAGATTTCCGTCCATACCCCTCCAATGTCGAAGTAATTGACGCCACTGCACTCGAGCAGCCCCTGCAGCAGGGCTTTGGTTACCAGGGACTCCTAGAAACAATCAGAAAAAAGAATCCCCATGTCGTCATGATTTACAATGACATGGCTATAGTTACGCGTTTCTTAGAGGAAATTCGCAAGGTAGCAACACCGAGACCATTCAAGGTCTGGATCTATTGCGACCAAGTCTACGAGAATCAGCATCAGGCCATGATTGATATTCTCAATCGCGATTCTGATCGTGTCTTCACCTTTACGTCCTACTGGAAGAAGCATCTTAAGGAGCAGGGAGTCACCAGGCCTATCTCAGTCCTAGGCCACGGGTTTGACTCTAAGGTTTTCTTTACAGTTTCCAGAGATCTTGCACGCAAGTCCTTGAAGTTGCCCGAGGAGGCCTTTGTCATTATGAGCCTCAATAGAAACCAGCCGCGCAAGCGCTATGATATCATGATCATGGCTTTCGTGGAGCTTCTTCAGAAAAACCCTACAAAACAAATTGTCCTCCTCTGCATTTGTGACAAGGGTGAGAAGGGAGGCTGGTGGCTCTTTGAGGTCTATGTGCGCGAACTAAAAAAGGCAGGGCTACCAATTGAGCACTATGGCAATCGTCTAATGGTGTCATCTCAAGACATGGTATTCAAGGATGAAGATATTAATGTTTTATACAATGTTGCAGATATTGGCATTTCTACTGCTGATGGGGAGGGCTGGGGTCTCTGCACCTTTGAGCAGATGGGTGTAGGAATCCCCCAGGTAGTTCCTGATCTAGGTGGATATAAGGAATATTGCTCAAAGGATAATTCTGGTTTAGTTAAACCGAAGTTCCGCTATTATCTGCCATCAATTCACAGTGCAGTTGGTGGAGAAGCTCATGTCTGCGACCCCCATGATGTCTACTTAGCAATGGACACCTATCTGAATGATTCAGAAAAAAGAAAGTCCCATGGCATCAAGGCTAAGGAGAAGGTTCTCACTTATACATGGGAGGCTGCAACCAAGGAGCTTATCTCACGTCTCCAGGAGGAGCATCTTGATCTGTAAGATTTCATTATCACTCAGAAGTTCTACTGTATCCCAATCGATTTGCTCTCCATAATGTCTAGTTCCAACAGGAAATGCAATAAGATGCCTGGGATCTCCTCGCAGTGTCCATTCTACTTCGGCCCACTGGTCACCTCTCCATGGCAAATAATATAAGCCAATTGGACCGCGTGTGTCTTCCTCCTTAGAACTAAACCCGGTGATTTTTACACCATCAGGTCTATTTCTATATCTAATCAATGTCCCTACGCTAAGCTCTATTTTCTCACCAGATTTCTTTGTAAGTTCTGCAGTTAAATCTTTCTGAAGCCATAGGATATGTGTCATTAAATCTATACAACTTGTCTATCGTGTTTGCATCAATTTTATTGGTCTAAAAAAAGATTACTTTACGTATTTAGAATGCAGATTTTAATAAAGGATCACAAGGATTCCCTTGAATCTATTGAACGAGATGGAAAAATTGTCTATATGATTGGCCCTGGTATTCTAAAATCACCTGGACATCCTGCAGGCAATCAGCAACATTATAGGCAGACCAAGATCTTTAGAGTTGCTTCAACAAGTTCACGATATTTTAACATATTTAATACTGATTATAACGGTTGCACTGAATATCTAGGAGAATATAGTATTCTTGATTATAAGATTAAGACTTCGTTTGAAGGCTTTCGGTATTATGAATACAAGATGGTTCGCGTGAAGTGTAGTATGCCAGGCGTAGAGCCCGTATTTCCTCAGGTGTAAGTTCTTCAGTCGCTTTCTGTCTTAGTTCATTTATCTGTCTCCCTTCAACATTGCACATCTTTAACCATTCATCTGTTTTTATTGAACGAAAGGTTCCTAAACAAATCGATATATCCTTTGGCCCTTTCGGACCTTGATGGCGCGTATAATCACAATTGGTCATTACAATATATTTTGCCCATGGCCCTGTTCTTAGACACATTGCATAAAAGGTTGATAAAGAAGCCCATGTTACATAGGATTTTTTATTTTCTTGGGGTGTCTTATATTTACATTGAACTGCAAACCATTCTTGATTGTGCCTAACAATAATATCAATTCCCATATCTCGGCGCTTCAAAGAAAGACTTGTAAGTAAATCTTCAGGTAAATCTTCAAGTAGCCAGACATCTTGGTATCCTCTTACTTCTTTTAGATATAATACACAAAAGTCTTCAAACATATCTCCGCGAATTTTCTTATTATCTCTTGTTCTCATTTCTGTAAATGTATGAGCCGGTTGAGAATACCATCGTTGACACTCTTTGATGAATTCATCAAATAAATTGCTAGGACTGCGTAAGAATACTTTATGAAGTTCATGTCTAAGATCCATACTAGGTTCCTCTCTAAAAAGTTTAAACCTCTTCTAGAATGACATGTCCTTGTTCTAAGAGCTGGAGCGGAGGATATAGGGCAACAAGGAAAAATAAGGATTTGCTTAGACGTTATAAGAAGGGTGAATCTATTGGCTTCACTGCTACTGCTAGTCTGAAGGCAAAGGGTCTAATTCCTAGGACTTCTAGAAAGCTTCGCGGGAAAAGGGTAGTTGGGCCAAAATACAAGTAATGTAGATATGGAGGGAGGATTAGCAAAGACACGACGCATAAGAGCAAAAGGAACTATGCGCCGTCGTTTAACTAGTCATAATCAGGGGCCCGTCAGAATAAATTCAGATGCAATCAGTGCAATTCTCGCACCCTTGTATTCTGAGCTACCAAAGACTATAGCAGCAGGTGAACATAATCTTACATATGGTGAAGTTGAATGGCCTACCTTGAAACTCATGTTAGACTATGTTCAGAAAGAAACTATATCTTCCGGCCGTTTCTATGACTTAGGATCTGGACGTGGGCGTGCAGTTCTCTACATGAGTCTAACTGGTCTCTTCGATTCCTCCGTCGGTATTGAAGTTCTTCCAGAGCGAGTTGCCTTGTCTAAGCAAGCGCTTCTAAAGCTCCGATCTGCAATACCAAATGCAGGTGCAAAGATCAAGCTCTATGAGGAATCCTTCTTAAACCCCGTATTCAAATACAAGGATGCTAGACTAGTTTTCTTGAGCAATATGTGCTTCGATAAGCAAACTCAGGATGCAATCTTTCAGAAGCTTACTGCTGAAATGCCCAAGGGGTCCTTAGTATTCTGTTCTAAGCTGCCAGATGCCAGTTTGCCGGCATTTGAAACTCTGGGAGTTCAGCGAGTTCCTATGACATGGACGCCAACTTCAGAAATCCATATTCTACGCCATCTGTAAAGATGGATAGGCTACAAGTAAAACTACCTGGAGTTACACAAGCAGCGCAGACTCAAAAAAAAGAAAAAAAATCTGAAAGACCTTCCGTGAAAACCAGATTTGGTTATGACGCAAGAGACTGTGTGCGAACTCTACAAGAAGTGTTATCTCAATCTGGACCATCTGCAACTGGGAAGGCCTTGCATTATAGCGCAGATTTATTGTGTAGTGGGGGGTTTGAAATTTGGATTCGTCTTATCTGGTCTTATGTCTTTCAGCACGTGCATTTAACAAGTCTCCGGATATTTGTGTTTCTCCAGGAACGAACTAAGGCACTTGAGGATCGTGTTGGTGCACTTGATATGGAGGCCTTGTATCGTGATCCTGAATTTCAGAAAAAGGCATCGGAGGTTATCCTAGTTGTTCAGACATTACCTAGACAAGGAAAGATAACGTGGCCAAAGGTCCCTGAGGATACGCATGACCCTCTCTGGATTCAATCGACCCCCGCCCCCAGGGAATCCGAGGCTGTCAGAAAGGTATGGATTCCTCAACATGACCAATTAATCATGAAGATAGTGGGCAATCATATCTTACAGGCTTGTGGAGAAGTAAATATTGAGAAGGCATTATTCTGGATAAAATGGTTCTTAGATGAGGATAAACAAGTCAGAGCACAGGGTGCAGGATACAGTCTAACAACTGCACGAAGAACAGGGTCTGGTTCTGTTAAAATAGATAAGGGGGAAGCTGGCTACTATATTGCTGCAGTCTTAGCCGAGGCTTACAAGGATTTAGCCAGGCGGGGGCTAGTAAGAATGCATGAGGAATTCCAGAGTCTCATTGATCTCTGGAGAGGGAAACAGGCAAGGCTTTCGTCTAAGCAAAAACAGGAATGCTTGGCATTAATGGTTTTGATTATTTCTGAAGTTCCGAGATGGAAGGTCCCTGCAGCGCAGCCGCTCATCAAGGATGCAATTATTATGTCCAGGGCAGTAGAACAGTCAGTTCGTTTCTTTCAGGAAGTCATTGCAAGGCCTCCTGTACCATCAGTAGTTCCGAAGGACATTGTTGGCGGTGCACCAAAGAAAGTCAAGGCCGCGGATAAGCCTACAAATGCCGAGGATCAGATGCGTCTGATGGATGAGATGGTAATGGCATTTATTCAGCGTTAGTCTCAAGAAGAATCGGAATGAAACTAGATATAGCCTCAGAAAGTAGTCTGTAGCCTTCAGATGTCAGATGAAGTCTATCATACATTATTTTCTTAGAAATATGCTCTTCGCCCTGTAGAAACATATAACTAATATCAATATAATATACTTCTTTTTGAAAGTTCTCAGCCTTTAATAATTTGTTTACGGTAGTGTTAAATACTCGCTGTCTATCTGCATTAGATTCTCCACGGGGCAAGATTCCCACCAGGAGAATTTTGGATTTAGGTGAAAGTTCTAAGGCCATCTCTAGAATACCCTTTATTTCATTGAATGTCTTAGCCGTAGTGTAATTATGATCTGAATTGTTTGTTCCAATTAAGATTACTATTACTTCTGGCTGGAGTCCATGCATTCTTGTCATTGTTAAAAAATCCAAGACGTCCCTTGTTGTATATCCTGCAACTCCAAAATTTACGGGATCATATTCTGAAAATATTTTAAATTGTTCTTTATCCCACCACTGAAAAATAGAATCTCCAAGAAAGACTATCATCTGCTTGTAATATGATTGTATTTATAAAAATTGAACTTAAACCCTCACCTATTCTAAGCATAGAATGGATACGCTTGTTATAAGGCTTACTAAGGCAAACGAGGCCTATCGTAATGGTCAAGCACTCTTAATGACTGACGACGAATATGATGCAGGACTTGAGCAGCTTGCTAAGCTCAATCCTCAGCACCCCTTTCTTAAGCAGGTCCGTGCGGCACCTTCTAGCTTAGGACAAGGCAAGGTCGTGAGAATGCCCTTCTACCTAGGGTCTCTGGATAAGGCAAAGGTTGCAGAGGAGCTTGAGAAATGGACAAGGAAGGCGTCAAAGTCTAGCACCTTCGTTATAGCTGAGAAGCTAGATGGAATCTCAGGACTCTGGAACCCTGGAAAAAAGAGTCTATACTTATCTGGAGATGATAATATGGGTGTAGATGTTTCTCCATGGCTCCAGCATATATCACTGAGTCCTAAGAGTCTCTCCAAGGAAATTCCAGAGGATGTATGGATTCGTGGAGAACTAATTCTGCCGAGGGACCAGATTCCTCAGGGAAAGCTCGGCAGGTCAATTGTTAATGGACAATTTCATCTGAAGGCACCGAGTCCAGAGGCTGCAAGGGTCCGCTTTGTTGGGTATGAGATAATTGGAATGGCACCTGATTTATCTGTTCAGCAACAGTTCTCCTGGTTAGACCTATGGGGCCTCTGGACACCATGGTCTGTGCACACGAATGATGTCTCAGATACCTCTAAGCTTACGAGCTTACTCGCAAGTCGTAGATCAGATTCCCAGTATGACATGGATGGCCTTGTAATCAGATTAAACAAGCCTCTACCTCGTGTTCTGAAAGGGAACCCGAAGGACGCAATTGCTTGGAAGCCTCCGAATGGTGAGACAAAACTTACACGAGTCATCCTCGTTGAGTGGAATGCATCAGCCACAGGAAAACTAGTGCCGAGGGTTCAGATTGAGCCTGTTCAACTCGGTGGCTCTACAATCCAGTTTGTCACAGGGGTCAATGCACGCCGTGTCGTTGATTGGAAGATTGGTCCCGGTGCTCATGTTGTAATTAGAAAGGGTGGTGACGTTATTCCGCTCATTGAATCTGTGGAGGTCGCAGCGGCAGTATCCTATCCTCCAGAGGGGACCTGGGAGTGGGATGGACCTCCTGAGACAGCAGTGAATATTAAGCAGCTTGCAGCAGATTCTAGCACTCTGGTGTCCCAATATATGAAGATGGTCAAGCATCTGGACTGGCCCAATGTTGGTCCGGCAGTAATGAAGTCGGTTGTAGATGCTGGATATACCACCGTGCCTCTACTAAGAAGGGTATCTGAGGATGCCTTGAAGAAACTGCTGGGACCTGTAAAGGGTGCAAATCTTTATAGCCTGGTTCAAGGTGACGGATGGTCAAAGGCATCTGAGCTAGATCTCTTCATTGCAAGCCCTCTAAGGCCAGATGGCATTGGTAAGACTCGCCTTGAAGTCCTTCTGGCATTAGAGCCTGATGTGCGAAAGTGGGGTTCTAGCCTAGTTGCACCAAAGGGATGGTCTCCAGAGGCTCTCAAGGAGTTTCAGGGGTTGTGGCTAAAATACGAGACCTTTCGTAAGACAGAGTGGTCTTTCTTGCCTTATCCTGTTGCCCCAAACAGGGTTCAGCCGCAATCTGAGGCTAAACGCCAAGTTCCACTAAGAGGAACAGTTGTATTCTCTGGATTCCGTGATGAGGCTCTAGAAAAGGCTCTTGAGGCAAGAGGATATAAGACCTCTGATTCAGTCAAGGCAGATACGAGAGCTGTCTTTATTGCAGATAAGGAGGACCCTGACATATACAAGTCAACAAAGACAGAAAAGGCAAAGAAGATTCCCGGTTGTCTCATATTACGTAAGGCAGATTCTGGTAAACTCTAAATTATATGAATGATTAGAAGATGCAAGGGACATTAGATAAAATAAAAGCTATATCACATGATCCTTCAAGTCCATTAGTCGGAATTATTATTCCATTGATTATTGTTATTGCAATTATTATATATGTAATGATTACACAGAAAAATTTTGGACCATATCTATCTCCATTGCTCGTCCTATGTATAGTTATTGGATATGTAATAGTAATGCATGGTGCAGAATGGAATATTCTTGTTCCATTACTCTTTATTTTTCTAATTACGACATACGTAACATTAGCCTATACATATAAGACAAGACATGCGACTTATAGATCAAGCCCTGAATCCATTGATCAGCTATTATCACTTCGCCGAACACAAGTAGGAGTTAATATAGACCCCCTTCCTCCAAATAATGTATCAGTTGCAATGGCAATAATGAATAAAACACCTCCATATGTCAGTCCAAAAATCACCACTTCAAATATTTCATTATTACAATGGGCTCCTTTAACAGTGCGTCTAGCGGGGTATTTAGGGGGGCATGTTGATGCATCAAATGGAGTATTTGATATGGTAAAAGCAATACAAGTTGCTCTATCTCTAGGAGCAAGATCCTTTGTCTTTGATATAGATTATTTAGATTCTAAGCCATGCGAGCCACGTCTAATCTACAGAGATAATGGGGGTGTAATGAGATCACTGCATACCGCATCACTAAGTGATGGCATGCATAGCTTGAATAAGATGGCGTTCAAGGAAAACTATGATCCAGTTGTTATTATTGTATATCTAAGACGTATACCTTCTGGTAAGACACAGAAAAAGGAGTTTTTTTCAGCAATTGCCGCTGCCATGAATCCTCTAAGCAGTCATCATCTTGGCTTAACAGAACAAGGCAATTTTCACGGGTGTAATAATGAGAAGGGTCTATTTTTTGGTGATATTACACAATATCAGAAAAAGTTCATTGTCCTCTGCAATTATGATACCACACTATTAAAACGCACATCCAATCCTAAAGATAGCTTGAATTTCTGGATAAATGCCAGATTATATCTTCATGAAACAAGCACAAATTCGTCTCTAGGTTCAGTTACAAAGAAGATAGGGACTGGGGGTGTCGCCTATGCAAAGGTTGGAGATGTTAATGATTTTCTAAGTATTCCAGGTTCTTCTACAAATGCGGTCGATGACTTTCAACAGGGTTCCATGATTACTTATACTGTTGCACTTGCTCCTATAGATTATACTTTTACAACTGCTAAATTAGATATATTATTAAACACCTTAGGAGTGCATTCTATACCAATGGATGTAATTCGCCTAGGAGAACATGCAAATCATAATGATACTGTAAAGAAAATGAAACCTATAACTAACATAACAATGAAAGATATATCTAGTGCAACAAATCCTACAGATCCTTTATCATTCTGGACATATGCAGGATGGGCACGATTTAGCACCGATGATAAAGCAAATAATGCTAGTGCCTCAAATGTAGAGTAAGATGATTAAAAAACTCTTAGAATAATAGATATGAAACATATACAAAATAATCTAGTATTTATACTAATCGTTACACTATTAGCATTTACTATCTTATATTATTCAAGAACAATTGATGGATTTGAGGTTCCTAGATTTGTAAAGATGTCTGCGGTTGTTCCCAAGGAGCCTCCACCTTCTACAAATAGTAATGGGGGCCTTGTACATATTTCATAGCTATAAGTAAAGGGCAGATGCCGATAGATAAGGTGAAAAAACGCCTCGAACAGGTTGTAGATCAAGCAAAGTTACGGATTGATCTAGACTCGGCGCAGAATCCAGAACTTCGTAGAGCAATACATATTGTCGAAGTCTTTTTACAGAAATCCGGCCGTGTCTGCTACGGTGGCCAGGCAATCAATGCACAACTTCCTCAGAAAGACCAGTTCTATGACCCAGATAGGGCCCTACCTGATTATGATTTCTTTTCACCAGACGCCGAGGGTGACACAGAATCTCTGATTAACGCCTTGAAGGAAGCTGGATATTCTGAGATTTCCAAGCGCATCGGAATTCATGATGGAACCATTAAGCTATATGTGAATTATAGTGCAATCGCAGACATTTCTCAGATGATTCCTGAATTCTACGATATTATTTCTAAGAGATCGTCGGTAGTAAATGGTATTCATTATGCGGATCCCCTTTTCTTAAGAATGCTTATGTTTCTTGAACTTTCTAGGCCACGTGGACAAGTGGAACGATGGGACAAGGTATTTGATCGACTGAAACTCTTAGATACGGCACATCCCCTAGTAAAATGTAAGCATGATAGACCTATGATTACAGAATCACGTGAGGCAGAGCTTGCTCGACCAACTATCATTCGGTATATGATAAATCACAATCGTGTTTTTATGGGAGCTGATATCTTTTCGATATATTCGGCGAGCGGTAAAGGACGGTCAACAAGAAGTAGGGCTGAATTCTTATTGCATGGCAAGGCTCCAGTAGTGTTTTTTAGTCCAAATGCAGACCAGGATGCAAGTGAGCTCTCAGAGATGACTATGTCAGTGAAGAAGGAAATTCTCGGCTTTCAAAATATCCTTCCGGCTATGATTGTCTTAACAAAGAATGAATCAGTTGTATGTCTAATTGTGCAGGAAGAAGCATGTCATTCCACTGTAACAATACCGCTTACCAAGGGGCGCTATTTACGAATTGCATCCCTAGATACTCTCTTAACATTTCTGATTGGCCTCTATTACAGACCAGATTCACTCTTGATGGCTCAGGAGTCATTACTCTGTTGGATACGAAATTACATAGATTTATCTAATCGCTATAAGACAAAGCCTACCAAGCTTTTCCCAGCATTTTCCATTGAATGCTCAGGATATCAGACAAGTTTCGCAAGTCTTCTGAGGGCAAAAGCCGCGCGCATTCAGGCTGAGCGTCAGAAATTAAGTAGTGGAAAAAGGCTTACATCAATGGTTAGTGCCAGAAAGGCCACCAGAGGTGTAAGACGATTTCTGAAGAATGTATCTAGGCGAACTAGACGTTCTATGAAGTAATTTACTGGTTCTGCTGCATTGAAAATGTTAAAGCATCAGTTCTATCGCCACCTTTAAATTGCTTATACGATTTCTTCGGAGGATCTTTTTGCCAATCATATAATGTTCCATTCTTGGCCTTTTCAAGATCAGACTGGAGTTTTAGCATTGCTGTTAATAAGCCATTCATTTTAGAAACTGCTTGTTTCAATTGAGAACTATCGAGTAGTGCATTTACACGTGCAATTTCTGAACTAGCAGCTGGAATCTTGCAGGATTTAGATTCTTCCTCTGCCGACTCGACGGATTGTTTATCAAGTTGAATTCTGGCTGCATCAGCGGAACATGTTCCACTAAAGCCTTCTATACTACCAAGTGTTCCAACAGGTGATACCTCAGGAGGATTTGCTCCGGTTGCCAATGCATCCTGAAGTTTTTTAACAATCATAGAAAACCATTCGGCTTCTCTGACAATTCGTTCAGGCAAATCATTCGTAATTTTCATTAATGCTATAGTTGATCTTCCATCCTTTGACCAATCTGGCAACTTTGTATATGTATCACATGATACATATATCATCCGTGTATTTGGACCAATCCCTCCTAGAGAACAACTTTGCCGGGATCTTGCATCTTCATCCCTACAAGAATACACATCGGTGTATATTTTATTTATAGAAGTATCGGGTGCTGATGCTACCATCGTTGTTAATTGATTTCTTACAAACTCTGAAATCTTGCAATAAGGTCCAAGGTCTGTAAGCAGACGCTGCTTTAGTTTAACATAATCTGAACTATCATCAAAGAATCCCTCATTGGCTTGAAATAGATAACGGTGAAGCAACATTAGAATTACAATAAGACAGCCAGCGATAATTTTATCACGCAGCTTCATCTTCTTACTTAGAGGAGATAGATGTCTCTAGGAGGAAATCTTTCTTCTGGATATACACGTCAATTAACTGATAATGCAATATACAGTGGGATTACAAAGAGTGTGTCAATTGCTTATTCAGATCCTTGTTGTAATTCCGGCAATAATCTAAATGGCCCTGTAGCAGCTCGATCATCACTATATCTTAAATCAAAGACATGTCCACTACCAACTCCGGCAGAATTAGCCTTATATCCTAAGGTTGCAATTCCATCATCAGTTAGAACTCAAGCAATTGCAAATCAAGTATGTGCTACCTTGCCTAGTCCAGAAAAACGTTTTGCTAAATATGAGAGATTTCAAGTGCCGGTTCCATGCCCTCCATTGGCTCCATCCGCAAATATGGCAGGAAAATCATTACCCTCTTCACTTCAATGCAATATTTATCCAAACACTTAGGTAGAATGACGCTAACTAACTTTGATGCTTCTCAGATCACATTAAAGCAGAAGCAGAAGACCCTGTATGCCTGGAAGGCAAATAATGATATTGTGGTAAATGCAGGCGGATCTATTCTTCAGGAGCAGACAAGTAGACAGACACTTGATATTGTAGTGGATCGTAATCAGGGAGGTTGCAAGTGCACAAACGATGCTCTAGCAAATCCTTATCAGTTTAATGGTCTATCTCAGGGCACGCAAGTGAATTTCTAGGTTCCGGTTCCGTTTACAATTTTCCCTTTTATACAGCATTACTCATATTTTTTAAAAAATATAAGTAATTCTTACAATAGATGTATGCGTCAGATGTCACAAATCGCAATCGCGGTGCGACACTGTATATTAATTCAGTTTTAAAGAGACAGGAATTTGAATCTGGTAAATCAATCCGTATCGATGGGCAGAAGGGTGGTAATGATTATGAGTATTTAAAAAATATTGAATATGGAAATTTAATTAATTTTACATATGATACATATATACCATTGAGTATTAAGTATGGTGCAAATCCAGTTATCTTTGCAATATATAATATGAATGAGATAAATCTAGGTGAAAGAGATGCTTCTGGAACATATAAAATATTCGATGACGGGGCACCACTAAATGATGCTTCTGGTAATCCATATACGTTTAATGGTAAGCGCATCATTGATGATGGGTCAATTCAGATTCCAACGGGTGGTAGGGATTTTTTCTTTTTTGGAATAAATTATGGGGCAGCAAATAATATTTATTGGAATTCTAATAATGCCTTGACCTTTAGTCCAATGAGTGATCCTCATATTGTTAGTTTAAGTAAAAACTCAGTTCCAGCTATCCTCATTGGAAACTATGATAGAATGTGTTCTGCATTATATCATTCTTCTTATTTTTCACCTGGAAATCTATTTAGTGTTATAGTTATAATTGCATATTTCACAGATTATTATACTGATACTTCTAATTTTGCACAAGGTAAGTATCAGATACGATTAATCCGTGAAGTAAGTGGTAATAATAGACAGTGGGTAGAAGTTTCCGTTATTTCTTCAACGGCAAGCCCAGGATATTCGAATACCGCTTCTATTACATATCCTTCTGGACGTGATGCAAGTGGAAATTCAATTGATTCAAATGGATCTGTTATTGATTCTACAAAGAATTCACCTTATGATATTACTGACGGAACTACGTTTAAGAATGTATGTGGGACAACATTTTCCACTGTAAGTCCCCAGGCTGGAACAAGTTTCTTGTATCAGAGTGAATCTACAGGAAGATACTGGAATTTTATAAATAATGCATATATCCCTATATAATGATTTTTGCAAAGCCAGGTCTGGCAAAAAATTTGCCTCCTGGCAAAGCCAGTACTGGTATTTTTTGATTTTTTAATAAAAATCAAAAAATGCCTCCAGGCAAAGCCTGGTCTGGCAAAAAATTTGCCTCCGCTGGGTATCGAACCCAGTACCTTCAGCTGTTTCTATAGCTTGCGCTAACGACTTAAGTCTATACAAAGCAGATGCTCTACCATTTGAGCTACAGAGGCTTCATGGAGTTTTACCTCCTAAAGGGCTTTCACCCTAAAGGCCTCACCGAGATTCGAACTCGGGTTACCAGATTCAAAGTCTGAGGTCCTAACCACTGGACGATAAGGCCATTTGTTTGTCTATCCACTTAGACACGATTGGTTGTAGATGTTCCTCTAGCCACACTGGGGCTGTGAGAGGAGGTGGAGGGCTAGTCTTCCACCAGTGATTAATTTCACCCATGTCATATGCATAGGATCTCCATATAAAGTTAATAAGTCCAGAGAGACACTTGGTGCTGGAATCTAGGTTCTCTCTGGTAACATATCTTTGCATGCAGTTTAAGCATCCTTTCTCACTATACATGTATTCGGTAATACGCTTCTTGTAGATTTCCTTCATGTTATCCTCTGGCACTGTCATTTCTTGATTGGAGTGCATGATACTAAATATTCAATTTTTAACAAGGCGAAAAAAATAGGCTTTTGGAGATGCCATAACTCATTTCCGATACCGGGAGTTGAACCCGGGTTTCCAGGGTGAAAACCTGATATCCTAACCGTTAGACTATATCGGAAAGATAGTTTTTAAGGAAAACTAGCAAACCC
>Ga0214923_10000186_pt1 | contig 94846 bp, 80 predicted proteins | sample LL1510_MetaG_FD_177993 | JGI IMG/M metagenome (GOLD analysis project Ga0214923, IMG submission 177993) | Freshwater microbial communities from Lake Lanier, Atlanta, Georgia, United States - LL-1510 | ecosystem: Environmental > Aquatic > Freshwater > Lake | place: USA: Georgia | collected... | reverse complement strand
GGACCTCTCGTGGCGTGGCAAAGGGCTGGGCCATGCACTGCTGCGGCGCGCGATTGACTGCTGCGCGCTTTTCGACGGGAATGAAGGCGGTGTTCAGGCCATCAGGATCAGTGCTCAAGCTTACTTGCAGAGGTTCTATGAATCCCATGGTTTTTTTGTCGTCAGCGAAGCTTTCCTCGAAGACGGTATATGGCATCGGGAAATGCGCAGATGCACCTCTAATTCAGGCTTGAAGATGTCCGATTAGCGCGTTACCGAGTCGCTTCGTCCGAATCGCCTTGGGAAGAGGTCCAGCTTGGGTTACATTTAGCCTTTTTGGAGTTCCCTTTTTTTGGGGGGTTCCCGGCGTACGCGAGAGGACGCAGCTGACATGACGACGAGATTGCCTCAGGAAGTCTACGAAGAGCTCGGGTTTACCCACGAGCAATTTGAGAAAGCCATGGCTATGGTCCAGGAACTGGGTTCCAATCGTGCCGCCGACCGAGCTATGGGCCTGAGCAGCGGAACGGTCGCGCGATGGGCCAGGGCCTGGCTTCTGGCAAGCAGGGCGCTGGAAGAAAATCCTCAAACGGATCCTAGAGAAATTCTTGCCGGATTGAAACTCAGTCGTCGTACAAATCCGACGGGCGCGCCAGAGTTGAGCCCGCTTGCGGGCATGGCAGAACCAGATTCGCCCGAAGCGCTAGAGGCCTTGCAGGCATTCAGACGGGGCGCCGGTTTAGCGCAAGACGCTCAGGCAGCAGGCCAAGCGGCCAACCTCCCGGGACAAGCGCAAGCTTCGCCAGACAGCGCAAACCCCACAGATGCTGGCGCATCAAGCACAGTCGGCCTTCCGTCGTCGACTTCAAGCGGGTCAACACCGATGGCGGGTCTGCTTGATGGTCTTACCGCGAGGCCCCGGCGTGTCCAACGCCTTGGTGCCTCAGACCCTCCGAGTATTCCTCGGTCGCTGACTGGGGCCGCTGAGTCCATGGCGCCGGTGCTTGGTGACGGGCGTTTGACATCATTCGATGAGGATGCTTCGGCGCGGAATAACAACGACCGGACGGGAGTGACCAACGGCGCAGGCTTGATCGATAGTAGCCTCATTGCCTCTTTGCAAGCCTCCGTCGATGCGATGGGTCGGGACCTGCTGAAGCCCGATGCAATGGCGATTCTGATCGATCAGGTACGCCGCGACATTGCCGATCTCGCGCAGCTCACCCAACAAGGGCTCGCGAGCAATGATCAGCAAGCCATGGCCACCCAACAGGGTCTTGAGGCCTTGAGTCAGAGCCTTAAGGCGCTTTCTGACATGTCGGCGCAATGGGCGCGATTCGATAGTCAGTTTGGAGAAGGCTTAAAGGCTTCGCTCGAACCGGCCAACGCAATCTTGCAACAGGTTCTTGCGCAGCATGCCAGTTTTGCCGAGCAAATCCAGCAGTTGCAGGAAAGCCAGCACGAAGGACTTCAACAAACAGATCCTAACCTCCTTGCCAATCGCGTTGATGCCCTGGTCGGTCAGGTTGACTTGCTCGCCCGCGCGGCAGACCTTGGTCTGGTCCGTGAGCAGCTGGCAAGTCTCCAGCAATTGCTTCAGTCTGCACCGCTTGAGAGTAGCGGTGGCCAGATGTCCTCACTCGGGAGCGATTCGGCCCAAGTGCAGCAATTGGTCAGCGCCATGGACGCAAGACTTGAGCAGCATTGGACGAGTATACAGACGAGGCTTGAGCAAATTTACGCCCAAGGATCGGACAGTGGCGCCGGTTTACGCAGCGAGTTGGCGAGTAAACACCAGGTCGAGATGTTGCGAAGCGAGCTGCCAGCGCAATTCTCAACCCTTAATGTTCGCCTCGAGGCCATGCTCAACCAGCAGGCCGATGAGATTCGATTGCATGCCCGGGTGCCCGCCGCAGTCACCGAGCGGCTACAGAGCCAGCTCTCCGACCTGAGCTATTCGATTGGGCGGCTGTTAGACAAAGGGCAGGACGAGGCGCAAGTCATCATCCAGGAAACAAGGCAGATTTTCGGCGAGACACGCCAGATTTTGGGCGATACAAAGGCTCGTGTTGATCAAAGTCAAGCCGCGATCGACCAGCACCTGAATCAGATCGGTGCCCAGGTTACGGACAATATTAATGCCCTTCAAGCCTTACTCCGCGAGGCTTCAGAAAATGCACCGCGAGCTGATGATCTCCGGTCCATGGAAGTAAGTCTTCAGGCGATTGGTCAGGAATTTGCGTCGCAAATTCAGCAACTTGCGCAATTGATTGTCGAACGTAGTGAAGCAGAGTCGCTACGAGGCAATCAGCTGCAAATCGCTTTGGGTGGAAGCATCAACGCTTCGGCTCTGGATTTGCAAGAGAGGGTGGAAGCCTCGCAGGCAAAGTTCAGTGATGCCTTGGCGCTCACCGGGCAGGAATTATTGAGTCGGATTGAAGCGCTTGGCATTCAGAGCAGTGGTGGCGCTGAAGCCCTATCCTCGCAGATCAGGCAGCTTGAAGCGCAATCGGCAAGTCTGGTCTTGCAACTCGAAAGCCGGTTACCCGAGACTTTCGGGGCAAGTTTTCAGGGAGGGTTGGATCGACTTTCCGGTTTAGTTAGCACTTTGTTTGAACGAAGCAACGGCGATCTTGCCGCTTTGCTCACTGAGCTCAAACAAAGTCTGGAAAATAGTCGTAACTTATTGATTGAGAGAACGGAAGTACTTTCTCCTGTTTTGGATCAGATCGGAGGTCTCGGTTCAGGGCTTGGTCAACTGCAGCAGCGGCTTGTCTCGATTGAACAGGGTGGTGAGCGTGATGCCTCTGAGGCCATCGCCTGGCGCGACGAGGTTCGATTGCTGCTTGGTCAAACCCGGGGCTTGATCGTCGAGCGCACAGCCGCACTCGACTCAGCCCAGCAGCAAGCGGGAGGACTCGCACAAACCCTTGCCGATCTCGCCAAGGGTTTGGAGGCGCGTTTTCTTGCAGGCCAGACACAGATTCAAGCCGGCGCGAGCGAGGCGCAAGCCGAAGTGCGTCGTCTCATTGAGGCAAATCGTGCGCTCTTGCTCGATCGCAGCGAGGTGCTGGCTGGGGCCATGGCCCAGCTCAATGATTTGCGGGTGCCCCTGGGCACGCTTGAACAGCGATTTGACGCGCTGTCACAGGCGCAGACGAAAGGTTTTGAGCAACTCGACCAATCGCAGACAAGTGGATTTGAAGCGCTGTCCCAGGCGCAGGCGAAAGGTTTTGAGCAACTCGACCAATCGCAGGCCCGTGGTTTTGAGCAGCTTGACCAGTCACTGACAGTCCAGAGCGAGCGCGCTCAGCAGTCCTCGGAGCGAATCCAAGATGTACTGGGCGATGTTCGTGGGGGCGTGATTTCCCTGCAGTCTTCATATAACCTGGCCCAAGGTCAACTGGCCTCGCTTCAGTCTGCGATTGCGGAGGCTGCTGCGCTGGGACCGCAAGGCTCTGAGTTGCACAGCATCCGAGAACAGCTGGATCAATTGCAACATCAGCTGGCGCGTGAGAGCCAAACGATTAGCGTGTCGCTCGAGCGCGCCCAGGCGGGGTCACGGGAGCAGCTGAACGAGCTTCGCGATGAGCTTGCAAGCCGCATGCAGTTCGATTTGCTCAAGGACGACCTGCCTGCTCAATTCTCCGAGCTTTCCGCGCGAATCGAAGCCTGGTTCCGTCGGCAGGCTGAGCGAAGCGTTGAGGCCGAGATGCGTTTGCCCGATTCGATCGTGGGCAAAATCCAGAATTCTTGGGAAGGTCTGACCTTTTCGGTCGCCGAAGTGGTTCGGCGCGGCCTCGGCGACAGCGCCCAGCTCTTTACCGAGGCAAAGGCCTTGCTCGAAAGCAGCAAGAGCCTTATCGACGAGCGTACCGATTTGCTCTCGCTTGGTATCACCGACGTTGGATCGCAGTTGTCGCAGATGGACCAGAAACTCGGGGGCGTGGCCGACAGGATCTCTGCTTTATTGGGCTATTTGCAGCGTGGCGGCGGCGAGAAGCTTGCCGTCCTGATGCGGGACGCTGAGCAAAAGGGTTTGCGCATCGAGCAAGAGCAGCGCGAAGTGGCTGAGCAACAGAGCCGCTTGCTCAGGGATTTAAAAACCGAGCTAGGAAGCAGGCTCGAGCAAATCCAGGCGGGTTTACAGCAACCGGTGGATCTCTTGCGACAAGGACTTTCGTCCTCTTCTGATGCCCTGCGGGGCGTGATTGCAACCGGATTGGATTCGGTTGCGGTTCAACTCGCTGGGCATCAGCAGCTTGCGAGCGAACGTTTGACGAAGTTGCTGGATGATGTGAGTCTGACAGCCATCAGGATCGAGCAGGGACAGCAGCGTGAGGCTACCGTGCTGCGCTCTGATATGGGCAATCTCGCCCGCGAGATCAACAGCGATTTGCAGCACACGCGGGATGCCTTGCAAACGAATCTGGCGCACAGCCTGTCTGAAGTTCGCGAAATCAGCGTGCTTCAGCAGCGTTCGCTCTCGGAGATTCTCAGCCAATTGCAAGAACAGACGGCAACGCTTTTGCAATCGCTGACAGTCTCGCTGGAGGGCCTCGACAAGAACTTTCTGAATCATATCGAGAAGATCACGGGCGGCCAGGCTTCCATGCGGGAGAATTTTGCCGAACTTGCCAAGACCTCGCTGGCGTTTCGCCGCTCCTCTGAACAACTGACCTCTTTATCCCGTTCGATCGGTCGGATCGAACGCTTAGCCAGCGATGTAGCAGGTTTTGGCGGTCAGATCCAGTCCCTTGCGCAAACAGCAGAGAAGCTGCAGTCCGACAGCCGGCGTAGTCAGCAACTTGAGGATCAAATTGTTCGACTGCAGGCGAGTTTTCAGACCTTTGCGTCGTCGATTGCACGCATCGACACGCTGGGTCCTTATATCGAGCAATTGCATCAGGAGTCGTTGAAAAACGTCGACTTCAACGCCTTCATTGAGTCACTCGATGCGCGCTTCCAGCCGCTTTCGACGCAGGCCTATGCCGAGAAGAGCACGAAACTGATTGCAACCGATCTGGGTCGATTGCAGCAGATGTCGGGTGCGCTGCAGACCCTGATTGAGCAGCATTTGCAGCGTTTGCAGGTACTTGAGATTACCGTCAGCCAGCAGATTGCTGAACGGATCGAAGAGGGAATCCGTCAGCAGAGCCTGCTCCGAGAGGATTTGCTCAACCGCGCAGCCCAGCAAGACGACCTGTTGCGCCTAAGCATTTCTCAGCTCATACAGAATCTTGAGAAGGCAACGTCGCCACTTGCGCGGGCCGACTTGATCAACCAAAGTATTAATCAACTCAAAGAGTTACAGGTTGGATATCAAGTTCAACTTGAAGAAACGACCAAGCAACGCCAGCGCGAACTTGTCGACCTTCTGCAAGGTGGTCATGAGAGCCTTTCCACCGGACAGCGTGAGGGCCTTCGACAAGTGCTCGATGCGGGGCAGGACCGCTACAACAAACTACTTCAGCTGCAAAACCAGCTCTTCGAGAAGCAGCGCGACCAGCAGACTCAGTACCACGAAGTCGGTCAGCGATCCCAGCAACAATGGTTCGAGCAGGCGCAAACTCTTATTCGGCGCAATCACGAGACCTTGATTGGACTGTCGGAGAGTCAGCATCAGCAATCTGAGCTGCTCGAGCGGGATTTGCATGAGCAAATCCAAAGCTTACAACGGCAACACTTCACGATTCTCAAGCAATTACAGGATCAGAATCACACGCAGGTTCAATCCCTTCAGAACAGTCTTCAAGAAAAAACCGAGCAGTTGATTCGTCAGCTCAACGCTGACGCACAGCGCAGTCTTAGTGCTGAGTTTAACGATGTTCGTCAGCTACAGGAGCAGCTTACCAATGCGCTTACCGAGCGCTTTGATCAGTCGCTTGAGCAAATCGTGACGCGAAGTGAGCGCGGTTTCATGCAATTAGAGGCCTTGCAGCCGCTCCTGGATCAATTGCGCACGGACATGCTGCGCCCCCGCCATATCGAACAGGTGGTGGCCGACGTCCGACGCGAACTTGAATCCGTACCTCGGAACATCGATTTGCAAACCCTACAGGACCGAATGTCGGCGAAGTTTGGTATGTCCAAAGACCAGCTTGGCTCCGCACTCATTTCGGTGAAGGATGAATTGTCGGGTCTGGTCGAAAGTGGCAACAGTCGGTTGTTCGGCATCTCGCTGGTGACTGAAAAACTAAGCGAGCGAAGCGAAGCGGCAATGGGTAAGCTCGACCATCTGACTGCTGCTTTGGAAAGTGTCCGCACCGATACCTTGCGCACGCGGATCAGCGATCAGAACATCGGTCTTGAGCGGGTCACGAATCTTGTCAATGCCCTGCAGGAGCGCCTTGGCGCCGGCCTCGATACGGTGCTCGACAGGGTGATGGGGATGCTGTCACAGCAAGACAAGCTTGCAGAACGTACTGAAGACGCGCAAGGCAGGCTTCAGTCGCTGGTTTCCCTCGCCATCGAGCAGGCCGTTTCTGATATTCGGCGGGAACTTTACGGCGTTGTGCGTGACTCCGGTCTTAGTGCTCTCGAAGACAGAATGCGCACAGCCATCGGGGACTTGCAGGATCGACTCGTTCCGCCGAGCGACATGGCTGCAACGCAACTCAACGAGTTGCGCGCTCACACCGATCGTCTGACCGAGCGGGTTGACCAGAGTCTGCAGCGTGTCGATGCGGTGATGGGACTGAGCGAATCGATGCGTGCTGAAGCCCTCAAGCCAAGACATCTCGATCAGGCGATGAGCGAGATGCGCCGTGAATTCGGGCCGCTTGCGCGCAGCAATGAGATCGAGACAGTGTCAGAGCGATTGCGTACCCTCGGGTTGAGTACGGGCAAGGTTGAAGATCAGGTCACAAGAATTCGTGCCGGACTTCAAGGGCTTGAGAATGCTTTCTCAAAACTCGACGTGCTTTCATCGCAGGTCGAGCAATCGCGTGCCGAGTCGGTGAAAGAACAGCATATTGTTGAGGCGGTCTCGGTGATTCGTCGCGATGTTGAACCCTTGGTCAAAGCGGGCGAGTTATCGAGCATGATGGTGAACACGCTCTTGGAACGTTTAAATTCGGTGAGCGCATCGAATGCCAAACTAGAGGATCGCGCACAGCGCCTGCAGTCCGAGATACAGATGATGCACAGTGAAATGTCCGAACTGCGCAGCATGCTATCGCGGATTGAATCCAAACTCGAGCGTTAAGCGCGCTCGATCTCAACGCCTCATCCTAGCCAATCGGTCAACACAGGGCTATGGTCATGCTCGAAGCCAGGACCCTCACGGTTGGTTTCAGCGACTCCGAAGATCGTTTATGGCTTCGTTTGGGTACCGATCACGACGGTGCGGTTCAGCTTTGGCTGACGCGACGTGTCTTGCAGCAACTGCTACCGCAGGCCTGGGAATTGCTCGGGCGCACGTTTCAGATGCCCCCCAATGTCATGGGCCAGGAAGCACGCCACACGAATGACCAGGAGGCGCGCCAACGCCAGCTTCGGATCGAACATGAACTCGCCATGGAAACAAGCCCGCCGCTCGATGATGACGCCGCGCGAGAGCAGCATCCCGCTGCCATGCAGGCAAGTCCACAATCAGAAGGCTTGCTGCGCCGTGTCCATGTTTCGGCAGACGAACGCGCGGTAGGGTTTCAATTTGACGGCCCTCAGCGCAGTTTGCACTTTTCCGGCAGTCGGGCCGATGCGCACAGGGTCTTGCGCATGATCTGGCATGTCCAGCGTGGTGCGGGATGGGGGTTGAGCGAACCGTGGGCTTCGGCACCTTCATCGGGTTGAGCCCTCCCTTGGCTTCGGCGCCTTCATTGGGTTGAGCGCACCGCGGTCATAAACCTCTAGCTCGCGCTCACCCAGGCTACAATCTCACATCAATTCCGGGAGTGTTTCATGAATAAGCTCTATCCGAGCGCGAAAGCGGCGCTCGAGGACATTGTGCGAGACGGGCAAATGATCGCTGTGGGCGGCTTTGGCTTATGCGGCATACCGGAAGCGTTGATTGCAGCGATTCGTGATCTTGGTGTGCGCGACCTCACAGCGATTTCAAACAATGCAGGCGTCGATGGCTTCGGTCTTGGGCAATTGCTGGCAACCCGTCAAATTCGCAAAATGATTGCGAGTTATGTGGGCGAGAACAAAGAGTTCGAGCGGCAATACCTTGCTGGCGAACTCGAGCTTGAATTCACACCGCAGGGAACCCTCGCTGAAAAGCTGCGTGCAGGGGGAGCAGGCATCCCCGGTTTTTTTACCCGCACCGGTGTTGGCACCTTGGTGGCAGAAGGCAAAGAGATCAAGCAATTCGACGGCCAGGACTACATCCTCGAGCGATCGCTGGTGCCCGATCTTTCGCTGGTGAAGGCGCATACCGCAGATCGGGCAGGGAATCTGCTGTTTCGCCGCACGGCTCGAAACTTCAACCCCAACGTGGCGATGGCGGGTCGCATCACCGTGGTCGAGGTTGAGCATCTGGTGGAAACGGGTGAACTCGACCCGGATCAGATTCACCTGCCCGGCATTTTCGTGCACCGGATTGTGCTTAACCAAACGCCGGAAAAACGTATCGAGCAACGGACGACCCGTCCGGACTAGTCAGCACAAGGAGGCGAGCATGGCCTGGACACGCGATGAGATGGCTGCGCGGGCAGCGCAGGAACTGCAGGATGGTTTTTACGTCAACCTTGGTATCGGTTTGCCGACGCTGGTCGCTAACCATGTTCCCGACGGCATGGAGGTATGGCTGCAAAGCGAAAATGGGCTTCTCGGCATCGGACCCTTTCCGCGCGACAGTGAGGTCGACCCCGACATGATTAACGCGGGTAAGCAAACCGTGACCACGCTGCCTGGATCAGCGATTTTTTCATCAGCTGATTCATTTGCCATGATCCGTGGGGGCAAGATCAATCTTGCGATCCTGGGTGCGATGCAAGTCAGCACGAAGGGCGATCTTGCCAACTGGATGATCCCTGGCAAGATGGTGAAGGGCATGGGCGGCGCAATGGATCTGGTTGCCGGTGTGGGGCGTGTGCTTGTCTTGATGGAGCACACGGCCAAGCGCAAAGATGGCGGCGAAGATCTAAAGATTTTAGAACAATGCTCCTTGCCGCTGACCGGGCGGAGCGTGGTGAACCGCATCATTACCGACCTTGCAGTCATTGACGTCAGCCCCGAGGGCTTGAAGCTGATCGAGTGTGCCGAGGGTGTTTCGCCCGATCTGGTTCAGAGCAAAACAGCAGCGACACTGATGGTTTAACGTCCGGCGCCGGGCAGCCACTGCCGGCTCTGAAGTCCGGCCAAGAAAGCCTGCACCATGGTTTCGAGTTCAGGACGCAGTCCGTAGGCTTGGCTGCTCACATGACTTGCGCCCCATAGCATCCGATTGCTTGCCGCGTCATAAAGGCTTGCCGACGTGGTGATGGTTGTGACCGATACTTGCGTCCAAACTGTGGTGCCGTACCAGCGTCGATAAGGGCCCCAATAGCCTAGGCCGCCGTGGCTCACCGGCGCAAGCTGTTGACGCTGTTGGGGCGGCATGGCTTGAAGCAAGAGGACGTGGCTTGCCTGCGCCTGGGTCACCACGAGTTTCAGGGTTTGCTCATCCGGCGGCGCATTGCGATCAGGTAAGAGGCGCCATCCGGCAACCGCTGCAACGCCGATTTTGTCGATTGCTTCACTCATTAAGTCTTCGCTCACCCTGGCAATCACCGCATCAGGGTGTTGGGCGAGGACGATGATTTTGCTCGCAGGCGCTGGCTTGATCGCATTGTCGTGCCACTCGAGCGCAAGTTGGGGGCTTGCACAGCCTGCAAGACCGATAAGCGACCCCAAGGCGCCCGTAGACAGTACGGACAGGTAGCGTCGCCTTGCCGGCTGCCGGGCCGTCGTGGTCTGATCGAGATTCGGCAAATCAATCCCTGACGCCCCGATGGGCTCAAGTGATGATGAAGGGTCGCGTCTGTTTTCCGTATTCATGGCCTAACTACCTTTCTGATCATCGTCGGCAACAAGCAGTTGCTTGGCGCGGCGAAGCTGGTCAGCACTGACTTGACGCTGCGACGGGGAAAGCGATCGTCGCCGCTGCACAAGTTTCCAGATTATCGCCCCGGCCGCCAGGCTAACAAAAGGCCCTCCCCACAAAATGGCGGTGCTCGCCTGCATTTGCGGTTTGTAGAGCACAAAGTCGCCGTAGCGCTCGACGAGCCAACCTTTGATTTGGTCATCTGTTGAGCCTTTGGCAATTTGAGTTTGCACCTCATGCCGCAAGTCGACGGCAAGATCTGCAGCCGAATCGGCAAGACTCTGGTTCTGGCAGACGAGGCAGCGTATCTCGGCGTAGAGCCTGCGCAGACGCTGCTGCTGAGTCTCATCGAGCGCCACAGGTGGTAAGGGGTTAGGTAGCGCCTGGCTCATCGATTTGCCCCTTCACGGATTGGGATGCTCATCTTGCGCTCAAAGCTGTCTAGGGAAAGGCAGGTTCCGTCGGTTGATGCTGACAGCGTCATTGTTTCAAGCTGGCGATTAAGGGTCGCAACTCTTTATCGATGATCTCAAGGCTCAAGGGACCAACATGCTTGTAGCGAACTTTATTGTTCTTATCGATCAAAAAGGTTTCCGGGGCACCGTAAACACCCCACTCGATGGCTGCTTTTCCCTGCAAATCCATCACAACCATGGTGTAGGGATCGCCCAGTCGCGACAGCCATTCGTGGGATTGCGCCGGCGCATCCTTCCAGGCTAAGCCAACGATTGGAATCAGCTTCTCTGCTGCAAGTCGGTTGAGTAAGGGATGCTCAATCTGGCAACCGCTACACCAGGAGCCCCACACGTTTAAGAGCCAGACCTGGCCAATCAAATCCTTGAACGCGATTGCTTGCGCGCGATCATCGAGTCGTGGAAGCGCTTCCAGCACCGCAACGGGGGCCGCTCGATTGATCAAGGGCGAGGGAATTTCGCGTGGATTCCGGTCAAGGCCTTTGAGCAGAAACCAGGCGATGACGAGAAAAAACAGGAGCGGCAATCCCGCCTTGAGCCAACGACTCATCCTGAGACCTTGCCAATCTTGCTTGACGCATCGCTCGGGCTTGCCCTCAGGCTATTGACGCGGCGTCGCCTGTAGCGTGCGTCAGCGGCAGCCCAAAAACCGCCGAATCCAATCATCACAACGCCGATCCAGATCCAGTTGACCGCGGGCTTTTTTTGGATGCGGGTGACCCATCCGCCATCAACAGCCTCACCGAGCGAGATGTATAGATCGCCAAGCACGCTTCGCTTGATTCCCGCTTCTGTCATCACCATGTTTGATGCTTTGTAGCGGCGCTTCTCCGGTCGCAATTCGCCAACAACCTTCTGATCTCGAATCAATTCAAAGCGTACTTGAATCGCCTCATAGTTAGGCCCCTGCCTTGCTGTTGTTTCCGCATAGCGCAGGCTTAGACCCTCTTCGATCTTGAGTACATCACCCGGTGAGAGTTTTTTTTCAATTTCGATTTCATAGCTGTTGACGAGTGTTACACCGAGTACGAAAGCAGCAACGCCAAGGTGGGCCAGTTGCATGCCCCACCAAGAACCGGGCTGTAGTGCAAGCCGAGAAAGATCAACAGCGCCAGATGGCGTTTTCATGTTTTCAAACGCCGCCATCGCGACGCCTCCTGCCACCCAAAAGGCCATCAAGAGACCGAGTGCTGTCATCGGCTTATAGTCGCTGTCGGCTGTGAGCGGCAACAACAGCGCAATCACAAGGCTGGCAGCGAAAGCCCAACGCATCCGTTGAGCAAGCGGAAGCACCGGTGTATCGCGCCAGCGCGAAAGCGGCCCCACGGCCATCAGAAAAAGTGCGGGCAGCATCAAGGGCACGAAGACAGCATCGAAGTAGGGTGGGCCTACCGATATCTTGCCCATATCGAGGCTGTCGAGAATCAGGGGATAGAGGGTTCCAAGCAGAACTGCAAACATCGCGACAACCATCAGGATATTGTTTGCGAGCAAGATGGACTCGCGCGACAGCAGGCTGTAGGCCTGGCTTGCTTGCACGCTGTGGGCACGCGCTGCATAGAGGCTCAACGAACCACCGATGACGATGCAAAGAAACATAAGAATGAATACACCGCGCGTGGGGTCTGTCGCAAAAGCATGAACAGAGGTCAAAACGCCAGAGCGAACGAGGAAAGTGCCCAAAAGGCTCAAGCTGAAGCTCAAGATGGCGAGCAGCACGGTCCAGCTTCGGAAATTGCCGCGTTTTTCGGTGACCGCAAGCGAATGGATCAAGGCAGTGCCGGTCAGCCAAGGCATGAATGAAGCGTTTTCAACCGGATCCCAAAACCACCAACCACCCCAGCCCAGCTCGTAATAAGCCCAAAATGAACCTAAACAAATACCCAGCGACAAAAAGCCCCACGCCACATTGGTCCAGGGCCTTACCCACCGCGCCCAGGCGCTATCAAACCGTCCTTCGATGAGTCCGGCAATCGCAAAAGCGAAGGCGACCGAAAAGCCAACGTAGCCCATGTAGAGCAGGGGCGGATGAAAAACCATCCCGGGATCCTGGAGCAGCGGGTTCAAATCGCGCCCGTTGATGGGGGCGGGAACCACCCGCTCAAAGGGGTTTGAGGTGAGCAAGGCAAACAAATAAAACCCGATACTCACCGCGCCGAGCACAGCCAAAACCCTGGCGCGCATGGCCTGCGGCAAATGACCAGACAGTGCGGCGAGCGCCGCTGTCCAAGCAGCGAGCATTAAAATCCATAACAGCATGGAGCCCTCGTGAGAGCCCCAGCTCGCAGCGACCCGATACCAGAACGGTAGGTCGCGGTTGGAGTGGCTCGCGACAAGCTGTATGCTGAAGTCGTGGTTGATGAAGTTCTCAATCAGACAGACGAAAGCCAGCAAGACCAGCAAGAGTTGCCAGTAGGCAGCAGGGGTGGCCATCGCCATCAGACGCGCGTCGCGGCGCCAGACACCCAGGCTGGGGAAAACCGCAAGGCAGATGCCACAAAGCATGGCCAGGGCAAGGGCCAAATGTCCGAGTTCGGCGGTCATGGTTTTGTCGGCGCTTTCTGGAATTGTTGAGGAGCGCCGACAGGGTGCCCAGCCTTTTTCAAAGCCTCTGCAGCCTCAGGCGGCATGTAGTTTTCATCATGTTTGGCAAGCACTTCTTTGGCCATAAATCGACCGTCGGCTTGCATCATGCCCTGCGCAACCACGCCGGCACCTTCTTTGAACAGATCGGGCAGGATGCCTTGGAAATGCACTTGCACCGTTTTTGCCTGGTCGGTGACCGCAAATTGCAGCTTCAGGCCGTCGGTCTCACGCTGCAGCGATCCGGGAACAACCAAACCACCGATCCGAAAGCTCTTGCCTTGCGGGGCTTCGCCGTTTGCCACCTGGCTCGGCGTGAAAAAGAAAACGAGATTGCTCTGAAAAGCATTAAGGACCAGCGCGAGCGCAACGGTCAGCGCTGTGATGAGGCCGGCTACCATCGCAAGTCTTTTTTGACGGGGACTCATGATGGATCCAGCTCCCGGGCATGGGAATTACCCTCAGCCTGCCTGTGCATACCTGCTTCCATCTGCTTTGCCTCTTCAATCGCTCGCCGACGATGGCGACGCAATGCGTATAACTCGATAAGCACCACCAATGCAAACACCCCATAAGACATCAGGATATAAAAGCTGTGATCTTTCAAGCCTACTTTCCTGAGCTACCGGGCGGGCTTGTTGCAAAAGCAGGCTGCGGCCCGCCTGATGAATCGGCTATGGTGCTGGGTGGTTCACGTTGAATGATCAGACTACGAACCCGAACAAGACTCGTTGCAATACTGTAGGCCCAGGCAGCCGCGGTCATGATCAACATCGCAACCAGCATGGTCTGTGCCATTTTTGGTGCTGCGGTTAAGGAAACGCTTGCGCCTTGATGCAAGGTATTCCACCACTTCACCGAAAAATAAATAATGGGCACATTAACCGCGCCCACAATCGCCATGAGCGCACAGGCCTTATCGGCCTTGCGATCATCGTCGATCGAGGCGCGCAGGCCGATGACCCCGAAGTAGAGAAAAAGCAGAATCAGTTCGGAGGTGATTCGCGCATCCCACACCCAGTAGGTACCCCAGGTTGGCTTTCCCCAGAATGCCCCGGTCCAGAGCGCGATAAACGTCATCCAGGCACCGGTCGGCGCCAGTGCTTGCAGCATCATGGCCGATAGCCTTGTATTGAGCACCAGGGCAAGCAGGCCCCAGAAGGCCATGGCCAGATAAATAATCATCGACATCCATGCCGCAGGAACATGGATGAAAACAATGCGATAGGACTCGCCCTGTTGCCAGTCGGTGGGTGCAATGACAAATCCAATGTAAAGACCAATCGCACCGAGGATTGCTGCCAGGACGTAAAAGGGCACGACCAGGCGTCCCGCGAGTGGAAAAAAACGTGCAGGTGCGGCGTAGCGTGACCACAAAGGGCCGCTTTCATGTTCCTTCACGGCATCACTTGCCTTCATCCTGCCTCGCGGGATCTGGTCCTAAGTTTGCCTCCAAAGGCTTCATCGGTTTTTCGCTCATCAGGCCTATTGCTTTCTTCAAAAGGTCTTGCCGACTAATCAAGCGCGATTTTAATCGCGCTACTGCATGCCCACGGTGCGAGTATTGACGCGATGATCAAGCCGGCGGCGAGCAGCGACAAATGCGCCTCCGCACCGAGACCCGCGCTTTGCGCTTCAACCGCCCCTGCGCCAAAGACAAGCACCGGGATGCAAAGCGGCAACATCAAAAGTGCTAGCAAGGCCCCGCCACCACGTGCCGATAAATTCAAGGCCGCCGCGATAGCACCGATGAGGGTCAGCATGGGCGTGCCTAGCAATAAGCCTGCCACCAAGACCGCGATCGCGCCTGCATCAAGCCCATATTGAAGTCCAATCAGCGGCGCCACCAGACTCAAGGGCAGGCCGCTTGCGAGCCAGTGGGCCACAAGCTTCCCAAGCAACATCGCCATCCAGGCCTCGGATTGCAAGAGCATTTGTTCAAGGCTGCCGTCTTGCGCATCGGCCGCAAACATTCTCGGCATCGACAGCAACACTGATAGCAAGGCCGATACCCAGGTCACACCGGGGCCGATCGCCAGCAGGGTTTTCGTCTCAGGCTGCATGGCAAGTGGAAAAAGGCTTGCGATCAGCAGAAAGAAAACCAAGACAAGCCAAGCCTCGCTGCCTTGTCGCAGCAACAGGCGTAAGTCGCGTTGGACACTAGCGAAAAACATGCTCGGTCGATGCAGCCTAACTGCCCAGCTTCAGCATGGCAGCCTGTGGCGATCCAGGCATCGCTCCATGGGTTGCAACAATCGCAAGGCCGCCCTGCTCAAGCAGTTGATGGAGCAGGCGTCCCATCAAGTCCTGTCCCTGATCATCCAAGGCGGTGCTCGGTTCATCGAGCAGCCAAACGAGTTTTCGCTCACGGTCGTCGCTGCGGGCTTGGGCCTGGCGAGCCCATAAGCTCAAGCACAGACGACTCATGGCCAAACGACGACGTTGACCTGCCGATAAGACCGCAAAAGGTAGATGCCGCTGTTGCGCAATGCCGCAGTGATCAAGTGCATCTTCAAGGGCTCGATCCCCTAGCGCTGACTCCCCGTACCGGTCAAGACTCGACTGCCAGCGCAAGTTTTCCAGGGTACTGAGTCCGTCTTTCCAACCAGGGGCATGGCCCTGAAAAATCAGCTGTAAATCGGGGCAATGCGCAAGGCTTTTGATGGTCTGGCCAGCAAAACGCAGTTCAGGCGTCTGGTCGAAACTATAGAGGCCACAAAGTGCGCGCAACAGCGTGGACTTGCCAGATCCGTTGGGCCCGAGAAGGGCAAGCCATTGTCCGGGCTCGAGCGTAAAGCCAAGGTTACTCAATAGCCGTCGACGGCCTCGCGAAAGATAGATATTTGCCGCTAGCAGTTGGGATTGGTTTGCAGTCACGGTTTATAGCGATCGTCGAGATCCAGGCGCAGCCTAGTTCGATCTCCCTGCCAGGAAACTGATACGGCTTTGCCCTGTGCAATCGGGTCGCCGGCTTGGCGCCCGGCAAGGCCTGATTGCGAGATATGCGCTTCAACAATCAACTCGCCAGCGAGCGGTCGTGAAGGATCTAACTGCTCGGCTTGGGAGAGCGTTACCACAAGGGTCTTGTCCTGAGCGGCCGCTTGCGTGTTTGCGGGGGGCTTTTGAACCGACGCGTTCGTCGCGGCATTGTTGTGCGCACGGTCGACGAACTTGATATCGGTGACCTTTGATCGCCATACCGCAAGCGGCATACGCGGTCCTTGCGCTGCGCGCGCACTCACATAAAGTACCGAGCTTGGGGCGAGATTGCTTAGCATCGCCGGTGGGATCGCGACCGTTACTTCGATAACTGCCTGTGAAGGCTGACGATCACGGGCTGGGGATGGCGGGGTTGGGGATCCCGGTGCTGGGGATGGCGAGGTTGGGGATGGCGAGGTTGGGGATGCCATGTTTGGCTCGCTGCCGGGTAGGCTCGCAATCAGGCTTCGGAGTTGCTCGGCTTGCGCCGAGTCCTTGGGCATTGCTGAGAGCAGTTGCTCAAGCAAACCTCGAGCCTGGGCTTTTTCCCCGGCCTGAAAATGGGCTGCTGCCATCAGCGAAACAACCTTGGCATCATGAGGTTCCAAGCTGATGGCCCGCTTTAGAAGTTCATAGGGTTCGCCGTCAAAACGCTTGCCGCGACCCAAGGCAACGGTTTCTGCGAATTCTGCGAGGCTACGCCCGTCCTGATCAGCCCCGCGCTTGAGGGCTTCGGAAAAACTTTGTAGCGACTCGGCGTAGTTCCCCGCCGCTTTTTGCAACAAGGCCAGACTTAGCCAGGTATTCACATCGTCTGGCTTGATTTGCAATTCGCGTTTCCACTGTTCAACTTGGGATTGATAAACGCTCGCATTGTTGGCAAGTTCTTCGATGGAGCGGACACCAGCAGGGCTTTGCGTGCTCAAATTTGCGCCCGGCAGGGCGAGTTCAGGGCTGCCTTTCAGAAAATAGATCGAAAGGCCGAATACCGGTAAACAAAGTGCGAGGCATCCAGCAAGCCACGGGCGTCTGGGATCTTCTTGCTTGACTGAAGCGACCGGGTTCGTGGCGTGTTGTCCGTGGGCATCTTGTTGGGATCGAGGACGGCGAATGCCTGCGGGCGGCAGCGCACTGAGACGGTCGGCGAGTTCTTGTGTGAGTGCCTCTTCCGCACTTTGGGCGTCTTGGGCTTGAATCAAACCAGCCTTCAGCTCAGCTTGAATCTGTGTTCGCCGCTCCTTAAAGACCGCAGCAATCGCTTCCTCGCTTGGACCGCGATCAACAGGCGGGTCTCGTCGAAGCAGCGGCCAGATCAACACAAAGGCTGTGCCTAGCACAAGCAACAGCCCGAGCGATAAAAACATAAGGTTCTAGAAAAAGCACGCGGGATCGTGTTCGAGCTGAACACGCAAGTGCTCAAGATAATCGAGGCATAGCTTGAGCTGGCTGATCTCGACATACTCGTCGGCTTGATGCGCGACGTTGATTTGCCCTGGACCGCAGATGATGGTTGGAATCCCGACCTGCTGCAAAATCCCGCCTTCGGTGCCAAAACTCACCCTCCCCAACGCGTGACAGGCGCACAGCGGCATCATCGCCCTCGCGAGGCGTGCATTACCCTGTTCATCGAGGCTTGGGCTGTCGGTGATTTCTTCGATCTCGATGTTGCTTGGCTCAGCGATAGCACGCATCGTGGGCAAGAGCTCCGCTTCACACCAATGCTTGAGCTCACCAATAAAAGGCGCTGCAGCGCGGCCTGGCAGGGCCCGAATCTCGAGCATGAACTCGCAGTCCTTGGCGGTGATGTTGTGGGCGGTTCCACCCGCGATGCGCCCCACATGAATGCTTGAGAAGGGAAACTCGAAGCCGTCGTGTCGAAGGTCTTTTCGCATCCGCTCTTGAATCTGCTGGGAGCGCACGATAATCTGGGCGGCTGCTTCGACCGCGCTCACGCCCTGATCCCGTAGCGATGAATGGACCTCAAAACCACGCACCTTAAAACGGTAGATCGCCGCCCCTTTATTGGCGACAACCACCTGCATGCTGGTGGGTTCCCCAATCACACAGGCTTTGGGCGTGTAGCTGCTATCGCGAAGTGCTGCTGCGAGTTGCTTCATCCCGCCCATGTTGGTTTCTTCGTTATAAGACAGCGCAAGATGGACCGGGGCTTTAAGCCTTGCGGCAGCAAACCCTGGGGCAGCTTGCAGCATGCAGGCAATAAAGCCCTTCATGTCTGCCGAGCCGCGGCCGTAAAGTCGGCCAGCGTCCTGATGCAGCTTGAAAGGGTCAGTGCGCCAGTTTTGCCCGGCGACCGGCACCACATCGGCGTGTGCCGAAAGCATTAATCCACCCTGATCCTCAGGCCCGATGCTGGCAAAGAGATTGGCTTTGTCCTCATCCGGCGCCTGCTGCACCATCACCCGATAGCCCAAACCTTCGAGCCGACCGGCAACCCAATCGATCAGTGGTTTATTGGAGCGATGGCTCGTTGTGTCGAAGGCAACCAGGGTCGCTAAATCGTCGATGCATTTTTGAAGATTCATCACATATCCACTTTCGATAAGCAATCATACGCGCTGTTGATTTTTTGCGTGCTGGGGCAGACGCTCTAGCTCGCGTTACCTTACGGGAGAGGTCGGCGCTCCTTTAGGAAAGCGCCAAGCAGGCGCCCTGTATGGCTGGGATGCCTCGCAAGCTCTTCTGGCGGGGCCTGCATCGTGATTTCGCCACCTCGGTCGCCCCCTTCTGGCCCCAGGTCAATGAGCCAGTCAGCCTCAGCCCAAATGTCCATGTCGTGCTCAACAACCACCAGACTGTGCCCAGCATCGACCAGACGGTGAAAAACCCGAATCAACTTTTCAACGTCGGCCATGTGCAGCCCGACGGTGGGTTCGTCGAGTACATAAAGCGTCTTCGGGCCATCGTTGCCTCTGGCCTTGGCAAGTTCGGTCACCAGCTTGATACGCTGCGCCTCACCGCCCGACAGACTCGGGCTGGGCTGTCCAAGGCTGAGATAACCGAGACCAAGGTCTTGCAGTAGCTTTAAGGCTCGATGAATCGAGGGATGGGCCTCAAATCGACCCAGCGCTTCGTCCACGGAGGCGGCGAGCACATCGCCTATCGTTAAGCCTTGCCAGCGTACCTCCAGGGTTGCCGGATTGAATCGGGCGCCCTTACAGCCCTCACAAAGCATCTTTACGTCGGGCAGGAAATTCATCTCGATGGTTTGTTGACCTTGGCCTTCACAGACGCTGCAGCGGCCTGCGCCGGTGTTGAACGAAAAGCGGCTTGCGTCCCAACCGCGGATTCGCGCTTCCTGGGTGTCGGCGAAAAGCCTGCGGATGGCATCCCAGAAACCGACGTATGTGGCTGGACAGGATCGAGGTGTCTTGCCAATCGGTGTCTGATCGACCTCGAGCACGCGATCGATCGCCTCCAAGCCCTTGATTTCAATACCTCTTGACGGCAACTTGTGAGCTGCGCCGCCGGGCTCAGAGGCTAGTCGAGATACGTGGCGCTTTTCCGACGCTTGGGCGCGCCTTTCCGACGCATTGGCAGATCTGCTGTGATTGTTGGAACGCTGCTGTAACTGTTCCTGGGCGCATCGCAAGAGCACGTCCCGAGCCAGCGTTGATTTTCCAGAACCTGAAACACCAGTGATCACGGTGAGTCTCCCTAAGGGAATCCGTGCATTAACTGCCTTGAGATTGTGCAGACGCACCTTTGAGATTTCGATGCAAGGATGATGCTCTGGCACGGTACGCCTTGGCTGCATAGGGTGCTTAAGCGGTTCGCGCAAAAATTTTGCAGTAAGGCTCGTATCATGTTCTAGAACATGATTGGGGCTGCCGCTCGCCATCAAACTTCCGCCAAGTCGGCCCGCGCCAGGGCCTATATCGATCAGGTAATCGGCCCGACGGATCGTCTCCTCATCGTGCTCCACGACCAGCAAGGTATTGCCCCGATCGCGTAGGGCTTGCAAGGTATCGACAAGAATCTTGTTATCGCGCGGATGCAAACCGATCGTCGGTTCGTCAAGAACATAGCAAACACCTTGGAGATTGGAGCCAAGCTGGGCCGCGAGTCGAATACGTTGTGCCTCACCGCCTGAGAGGCTCGGTGCTGATCGATTAAGGTGGAGATAGCCAAGACCAACCCGTTCGAGAAATTCAAGCCTTGAATGAACCTCGGTAAGAACATCATGGGCGATGCTTTGTGCCCTGGCGTTGAGTTTGAGCTGGGTAAACCATTCACGGGCAGCTGTGACCGACAGGGCGCTTAGTTGTCCCAGACTTTTCTCAGAAAGGCGCACGGCGCGCGCAATCGGGTTGAGTCGCTCGCCATCACAGTCCGGGCAGTCATGATCGGTTTCGATTTGGTCGATGAGGGTTTCGCTGCGCGTGAGCGTTTCCTCGCTTTGCGCCCCAAACTGTTGTTGTTCGCCGAGTTGCCTGCGCATCGCATCGCTAAGGTAAAGACCGGTTCCTTGGCATGTCTGACAAGCGCCGATTTTCGAGTTGAAGGAAAAAAGCCTGGGATCCGGTTCAGGGAGGCTCAGGCCGCATTGCGAACAAGCGCGTCGGGTTGAAAAAAGTCTGCTCGAGCGACTCGCGAAGGCGGCATCGATGTCAGCTTGGGACCGGCTGAAGAAGCTTGCGTCGACAAGTTCTTGTAAGTCCTCCAAGACCAAGACTGTTCCCTTGCCAAGCTCGAGGCAGCTTTGCAGCGCCTCCCGTAAGGCCGCCTCCTTGTTGCTTTGGATACGCAGGCTCGAGACCGGCAGTTCGATGCTATGTTCCTGATATCGATCTAAGGACGGAAAGGGTTGCAGGGGAACAATATGGCCATCGACTCTAAAGTGGCTGTAGCCTTTATCGACAGCCCAGCGGGCAAGGTCTTTGTAGATGCCTTTTCGGGCGCTGACCAGCGGCGCGAAGAGCCCGATCCAGCGTCCATGGTAGTCGCGCATCAGGCGTGCCGCCAACTGATCAAAAGTTTGCGGTTCGATAGCGATCTGACAGGTTGGACAATGGGCTGTGCCAAGGCGCATCCACAACAGACGCAGAAAATGGTACACCTCGGTCAGGGTTGCGACCGTGCTTTTTTGTCCGCCGCGGCTGCTACGTTGTTCGATCGCCACCGTCGGCGGGATGCCATAGAGGCCCTCGACATCAGGTTTGGCTGCGGGTTGAACAAACTGCCGCGCGTAGGCGTTTAAGGACTCCAGGTAACGCCGCTGACCCTCGCCGAAGATCACATCAAAAGCAAGACTGGACTTACCCGATCCCGAAGGCCCGGTGATCACCGTCATCTGATTGCGGGGGATTTGAACATCCAACTGTTTTAAATTGTGCTCTCTTGCGTGATGAACCACGATGGCCTCGCCGGCTTGCAAGCGATTGCTGCTCTCGATGGCCGCCTTAGCCTGCAAGCGCGGGGCGCTATCGCCAGTGGCTGTGAACGAGCCAGGCTGAGGTTCACGAAGCATCTGGTAGTTCGCCAACGCCCGTCCCGTATGCGATTGTGGATGCGTGCTTAGGCCTTCCGGTGTGTCACAGGCCACCACATGGCCGCCGGCATCACCCGCCTCCGGGCCCAGGTCAATCACCCAGTCGCAAGCGCTGATCACATCCAGATTGTGTTCAATCACAAGCAGTGAATGGCCAGCATCAAGCAGTTGCCTAAAGGCTTTGAGCAATTTGCGGATATCGTCAAAATGAAGTCCCGTGGTTGGTTCGTCAAACAAAAAAAGCGTCCCGGCGCGTCGCCCTGCTTGCATGCGTCGACGCGGACTGCGCGCATCGGCGGCAGCTTGTGCCAGGAAACCGGCTAGCTTCAGGCGCTGGGCTTCTCCGCCGGAAAGACTCGGCACAGGCTGACCCAAGCTCAGGTACTCCAGTCCGACCTCGACCAGAGGCTGGAGCCTGCTACGAATCTCCGGGTCGCGCTCATAAAAGATCAAGGCCTCAGCTACCGTCATGGCCAGCACGTCGGCGACACTTTTGCCGCGTTCCTTGACCTCGAGCACTTCGGCACGAAACCGTCGGCCATCGCAATCCGGGCAACGCAAATAGACGTCAGACAAGAACTGCATCTCAATGTGTTCGAAACCGCTGCCGGAGCAGGTCTGGCAACGGCCGTTTCCGCTGTTAAAGCTAAAGGTTCCGGCACTGTAGGACCGCTCACGCGATGCCTGAAGCGCAGCAAAGCGTTTGCGTACGCCCTCAAAGGCACCGACATAACTCACGGGATTAGAGCGCGCCGTCTTGCCGATGGGCGATTGGTCAACATGGACGACGTCCTCAATCCAGTCGTCCCCCAGCAGGCGATCGTGTTCGCCTGGCGCCTCGCTCGTCTTTCCCTTTGCCTTCAGCAGGGCGGGTAACAAGATGCCTTGCATCAGGGTGGATTTCCCGGAACCCGATACACCGGTGAGGCAAACCAGTCGTTGCAAAGGAAGGCTCACAGATATATTTTTCAGATTGTTCTCGCGCGCCCCTTCGATAATGAGTTTTGCTGTCTTTTCGCTCACTTCGCGACCTTGTCGGGGTCCTTGAACGAGTTGCCGTCGTCCGAGCAGGTAGTCCGCGGTGAGGCTGCTTGCCTGATGGATTGCCTCTGGTTTGCCCCAGAAAAGTATCTCGCCCCCGCGCTCGCCTGGACCTGGCCCCAGATCAAGCAAGCGGTCTGCAGCCCACATGACAGCCGGATCATGTTCAACGACCACCAGCGAATTGCCCGCATCGCGTAGGCGTTGCATCACCCCAATAATGCGATCCATGTCTCTCGGGTGGAGGCCAATGGAGGGCTCATCGAGCACGAAAAGCGTGTTGACCAGCGAGGTACCCAGCGCAGTGGTGAGGTTGATCCGCTGCACCTCACCCCCGGAGAGCGTACGCGATTGCCGATCGAGGGTCAGGTAACCGAGCCCTACCTCGCATAAATACCCCAGTCTGGCTTGAATCTCGAGGCGTAATTGGGCTGCGGCTTCGTCGCTGGGTAGCCGATCAGCCAGATCCTCAAACCAGGTCCGCACGTCAGCAAGCGGTTCGAGCATGAGCGTGTGCAAATCTTTGTCGGCGAGTTTCCAGAAACCAGCCTCGGGCTTAAGCCGCGTGCCTGAACAGGCCGCGCAGGGCGTATAGGCGCGATAGCGCGAAAGTAAAACACGCACGTGCATTTTGTAGGCTTTTGATTCAAGCCATTCGAAAAATCGCTTGGCGCCATACCACTGGCGCTTCCAGTCGCCCCGCCATTGAGGATCGCCATCGAGTACCCATTGTTTCGCTGATTCACTCAAAGCCTGCCAGGGGCGATGAAGGTCGATCGCCTGCAGGGGGGCGAACTTCATCAAATCGAGTTGGCATGCCTTGAAACTCTCGGTCTGCCAGGGCTTGATCGCGCCTTGGGCAAGTGTTTTTGATGCATCGGGGATCACCAGATCCCAGTCAATACCAATCACCCGCCCAAAGCCGCGACAGGTCTCGCAGGCGCCAATTGGCGAGTTGAAGGAAAAATGGCTTGGGGTGACGGCGGAAAAGCTGTGATCGCAAGTCAGGCAGCGCTGCTTATTGCTCCAGTGCCAGGCCACTGACTGATCCTCGCTCAGCAGCGCGTGCACGATCAAACGACCTTCGGGTCTGCTGAAACAGGCCTCAACAGCCTCGCGAAGCCGCCCGGCATCGGTCTGTAAGGCACGAAATCGATCTTGAATAACGTCAATGAAGCGACGCCCGCGCGCTTCGTAGGATTGACCATGGGTTCGTGTGTAGCCCTGAGAGAGCAGCATGGCTTCAACCTCTTCCTGGCTGAAGGCTTCCGGTATGGCAACCGGAAAGCAGATCAGCAATCGGGGGTCGGCAGCTTCCGCGGCTTTGGCCAACAGGTCCTGGCAAACCCCTGCAGCATGGGAGGGTTTGATTGGACCATGGCCTTGGGGGCAATGCGCCTGCGCAAAGCGCGCCCACAGTAGCTTCAAATGGTCGTTGATTTCCGTCATCGTACCCACCGTGGACCGCGAGGTTCTCACCGGGTTGGTTTGATCAATCGCAATGGCCGGCGGCACGCCGTCGATGCGATCCACCTGCGGGCGGTCCATGCGATCGAGAAACTGTCGCGCGTAGGCCGAGAAGGTCTCCACGTAACGACGCTGCCCTTCGGCATACAGGGTATCGAATACCAGCGAGGATTTTCCCGAACCCGACACGCCGGTCACCACGACCAATTCGCCGGTAGGAATATCAAGATCGAGGTTTTTGAGATTGTTCTGTCGAGCACCGCGAATGCGGATGGGTGGATGTTTTGGAGGGTGCATGGCCGACGGACGCGCAAATTGGGCTAGCATTGTCCCATCAACGGTTTCAACCGTCCTGTATTTGAGCCTACCTGCTCTAAGCCCATCGAAAGAGGTTTTTATGTCGCGTCAGACGATTCAAACAACAGCAGCTCCTGCAGCGATTGGTCCTTATTCCCAGGCCATTGCCGTTGACCGCATGGTCTTTCTGTCGGGACAGATTCCCCTTGATCCGCAAACCGGTCAATTGATTATGGGTGGCATCGAAGCGCAGGTCAGACAGGCCTTTGGCAACCTTCAAGCCGTTTGTGAGGCCGCCGGTGGCGAATTGGCCGATTGCGTCAAACTGACCTTGTTTCTCACCGACTTGAACGACTTCGCGGTGGTAAACCAGACCATGCAGACCTTCTTTCAGGCACCGTATCCGGCGCGTTCGACGGTACAGGTTTCAGCCCTGCCCAAAGGTGCGTCCTTCGAGGTCGAGGCAATCATGGTTCGTCCATGATGCTTGCGCTAGCTCATGGCCGCGAATCAGCAGAGCCCGCACAATAATGAGCGCCGTTTCAAGCTACTCGGACTTGAGGGTGATGCTGATTTCCTACTTCACTGGCCGCTGCGTTATGAAGATTGGACGCGCTTAACACCACTTGATCAGGCGCTGGACGGCCAACTGATCCAGTGTGATCTCAAAATAGGCTTGGTTCATCCGCCGTCGCGAAGCAAACAGACCTGTCGCCTGCAGGCGACCGATGAGGGTGGTGTCACTGTTCATTTGATCTTTTTTAAGGTCTACGCGTCACAGCTTTCACAATGGCAGCCGGGCAAACACATCCGCGTACAAGGCGAAATCAAACGCAGTGTGCTGGGGCTGGAAATGCTGCATCCCCAATGGCGCTTGGTGAAGGGCTTCGGGACGCCGCTCGATAAAGACCTCTCGCCGGTGTACCCCACGACCGCGGGACTCAGTCAATGGACGCTGGCGCGCGCCATCGGACAAGCGCTTGATCGACTCGATTGGCCCGAGCCCGCCTCGGCATCATCGTTGCAGCAGGCCCTTGGCCTTGACTCGCCTTTGCCGGACATGTCTGCTGCGCTAAGGTTTATTCACAAGCCACCCGCGCGGGCCAGGCCGGAGGCATTGACCGCACGTTCCGATCCGCACTGCCGCCGGATTATTTGCGACGAACTGCTTGCGCAACAACTTGGGCTGCAGCGAGCAAGACTGCGACGCGCTGGCCGCGTCGCGCCCACGATGAACCACCAAAACCGAGGACTTGATTGCGCGCTTGCTGCTTTACCCTTCCCGTTGACAGGCGCGCAGCGAAGGGTTTTGGCCGAGCTTATCGCCGACCTTTCAAGGCCGATTCCAATGCATCGACTGCTGCAAGGCGATGTGGGCAGTGGCAAAACCATCGTCGCCTTGTTGACAGCTTTGCAGGCGATCGATTGTGGCTATCAAGTTGCCCTCCTGGCGCCAACCGAGGTTCTGGCTGATCAACACGCGGCCAAGTGTCTGCCCTTGCTCGAAAGGCTCGGCATTCGTAGCGAGAGGCTGAGCGGCGGCCTCAAAGAGAGCGAAAAGCGACGACGCCGGGAATCGATTGCGCAGGCAGAAATCGATCTGATATTTGGGACCCATGCTTTACTCGAAGAAAAGGTGCGCTTTGCCAATCTCGGTCTTGCGATCGTCGACGAGCAGCATCGCTTTGGCGTGAGGCAACGCCTGAGCTTGCGCCATAAACGGGAGGATGGCTTGGAGCCTCACCTGTTGATGATGAGTGCGACGCCGATTCCGCGCACCCTGGCGATGAGTTATCTCGCTGACCTTGATGTTTCGGTGATCGATGAGCTACCACCTGGCCGATCGCCGATACGCACACGCTTGCTTCAAGCCTCACGCCGAATGGATTTGATGCAATGGGTGCGAGCTGAGGTCGAATCCTCGCACCAAGTGTATTGGGTCTGTCCCTTGATTGAGGAAAGCGAGGCGCTTGACTTGCGTCATGCTCAGGAAAGTTTTGAGCAGTTGTCCCTGGCACTGCCTGGCATCGAAGTGGGCTTGGTTCACGGACGATTGTCAGCACTGGAAAAACAGACGGTGATGCAGGCTTTTCAGGCAGGGCATATCAAAGTGCTGGTTGCGACCACGGTCATTGAGGTCGGTGTCGATGTGCCGCAGGCGAGTTTGATGGTGATTGAACACGCCGAACGATTTGGTCTTGCACAGTTGCATCAGTTGCGCGGTCGCGTGGGTCGTGGCAAGGCGAAAAGTCAGTGTGTTTTGCTCTATGGCGACGCGCTTGGCGAAAGTGCAAGGGCGAGATTGAAGGCGATTTATCAGCACCAAGACGGCTTTGAGATCGCCCGCGAAGATCTGCGCATCAGGGGTCCTGGCGAATTTCTGGGCTTGCGCCAGTCGGGACTTTCGCTGTTGCGCTACGCTGATCTCGAGCGCGATGCAGATGATCTAGAGGCTTTGCGTGCGTTGGCAAGTCGCCTGCTGGCGGAGAAGGGCTGCGAGGATGCGGCCATTAAGGCTTTGATCGCCTGTTGGCAAGGTGGTGTTGAAGATCGCCTGCAGGCCTGACGGGCGATAATCGGGGGCTATGACGCTTACTGAACTCAAATACATTGTTGCACTGGCCCGTGAAAAGCACTTCGGGCGCGCCGCTGAGGCCTGCTTTGTGAGTCAGCCAACGCTTTCGGTGGCGATCCGTAAACTTGAAGACGAACTCGGGGTCCAGCTTTTCGAGCGTGGGACAGCAGGCATCCAAACCACTGCCATCGGTGATCAACTGATCGAGCAGGCGCAAAAAGTGCTCGACGAAGCCAGCTTTTTGAAGGATCTGGCAAGGCAAGGACGCGATCCCCTGGCAGGGCCTCTGAGGGTAGGGGTGATTTTCACCATCGGGCCTTATTTGTTGCCTTGGCTGGTGCCTCAAATGATTCAGACCTACCCGAATATGCCGATGCTTTTGCAGGAAAACTATACGGTCAAACTGCTCGAGAGCTTGCGTCAGGGTGAGGTCGACGTATTGATTCTTGCTGAGCCCTTTGATATGCAGGGCTTGGTGATCGATCCTGTTTACGATGAACACTTCATGGTGGCCGTGCCCCGGCAGCATCCCTGGGCCAAGCGCCGTCGTATTCCCTCCACCGAACTCACCCAACAGACCATGTTATTGCTCGGCAGTGGACACTGTTTTCGTGATCAAGTGGTCGAGATTTGTCCGGAGCTTTCCAGGTTTTCGCAGGCCACGTCTGGAATTCAAAAGACCTTTGAAGGGTCTTCACTCGAAACGATCCGCCATATGGTGGCATCAGGCGTCGGCATTACGGTGCTACCGCAGACCGCCTGCCCGCGGGCGCGCGACGATGGCTTTTTGTGCTACATCCCTTTTGAAGCGCCTGCGCCCAGCCGCAGGGTGGTGCTCGCTTGGCGAAAGAGCTTTGCCCGGCCCGCGGCGATCCAGGCCCTTAAGCGGCAGCTGCAGGCTTTGGACTTGCCCGTACAGCGCATCAATTTCACGACACCCACTTGAGGCCAGCCGGTATGACAACGCAACCTGAAACCTTGTATCCCACCATCGAAGATGCGATTGGCAAGACACCGCTGGTTCGTTTGCAGCGGATGGTCTCGGCGGCCGCAGGTGCGCGTGGCAACATCATCCTTGGGAAGCTCGAAGGTAATAACCCGGCAGGGTCTGTCAAAGACCGGCCTGCGTTATCGATGATTGCACGGGCTGAAGCCCGCGGTGAGATCAAGCCCGGCGATTGTTTGATCGAAGCAACTTCCGGCAATACGGGCATTGCTTTAGCGATGGCCGCTGCGATTCGCGGCTACCGTATGGTTCTCATCATGCCTGATAACTTATCGATTGAGCGGCGCCAAACGATGAAGGCCTATGGGGCTGAACTGATTTTGGTGACCCAGCGGCAAGGCATGGAATACGCGCGTGATCTCGCCCTGGAGATGCAAGCGCGAGGCGAGGGGCGCGTGTTAGACCAATTTTCTAATAACGATAATTGGGTGGCCCACTACGAAACAACAGGTCCGGAAATTTGGAACGATACAAAGGGAAACGTCACGCATTTTGTATCGTCCATGGGAACAACAGGCACGATCACAGGCGTATCGCGCTATTTAAAAGAACGTCATGCCGCGATTCAAATTGTGGGCGCGCAGCCCGAAGAAGGCTCTTCGATACCTGGTATCCGAAAATGGCCCGAGGCCTATTTGCCTTCGATTTATCAGCACGCCATCGTCGATGAGATAGCCTATGTTTCACAAGCCGAAGCTGAGTCAACCGCGCGCGAACTCGCAGCCAAAGAGGGTATTTTCTGTGGTATCTCGGCTGCCGGCGCTTGCGTGATTGCGCAGCGAATCGCCGAGCAGGCCCATAAGGCAACGATTGTCTTTATCGTTTGTGACCGTGGTGATCGCTATTTGTCAACCGGCGTTTTCCCTGGATGACCGATTCGTCGCAGCGTCGTGGGATTGTCTTATTTGTTATTGCGCTTAGTCTTTTCAGTGTGATGGACGCGATTGCCAAATGGGCGAGCATGCGCTATGCGCCGGTCCAGGTGGCATGGGCCCGTTATTTTTTCAACGTCTTTATCATGCTTGCGCTTTTCGCCCCGAGCATGGGGTTCAAGCTCGTGCACAGTAGTGCACCTGGGCTACAAATCGCCCGCGGTTTGGCACTTGGTCTATCAACCTTGTGTTTTTTTTCCGCGCTTCGATTAATGCCCCTGGCAGAGGCTTCAACGATCGCGCAAATCGCCCCGATTTTGGTCACTGGACTCGCTATTTTCCTGCTTGGAGAGCAACCCAACAAGCGGGTTTGGGTCGCACTGTGCCTTAGTTTTACCGGGGTGTTATTGATCATGAAGCCCGGGTTTGCAGCCTTTACCTGGGCCTCATTACTGCCCTTGGTCACAGCCTTTTGTTTCGCCGCCTATGCGATCCTTACCCGCAAGCTATCGTCTCGCGACCCCGCCATGCCGACCCTTTTTATCGGAGCCGTGGTGGCAACCTTGTTGTTTAGTCTTGTCGCGCCGGGTTATTGGATTTGGCCTGACAGTTTTTTGGACTGGTTGGCCTTTCTCGCCATGGGGGCGATCGGCGCCTATGGCCATCACTTGATGGTCAAGGCTTATGCTGTTGCCCCGGTTTCAACACTGGCGCCTTACAGCTATGCACAGGCCTTGAGCGCTTTGTTGATGGGCTGGCTGGTATTTGATCACTTCCCTGACAACTGGTCATTGCTGGGTATGGGGTTGATTGTCGCAACGGGTGTGATGAATGCGATCCTCAGTCACCGCGCTTCGCGGGCCTAGCCGACTGACGACGACGTTCATCGCGCACGGCTTCGCCCAACTCAAGCACGGCCATCGCGTAAAACGGTGATTGGTTGTAGCGGGTTATTACCCAGAAGTTGTGATCAGTCGCAATCCAGGTGCTCGGTGCGTCGGCGTTTGGCAATTCAAAAACAGCCCAAGCTTGTGCCTTTGTTGTATCTCTTTGATCGGTCTTCTCTTTTGCCCGTTGCTTTGTTTCCTTGTTGTTTTGCTCGGCGTTTTCTTTCGATTCCTTTGGAAATCCCAAACCCGCTTGTTCAATGTCACGCCTTTGCCAACGCGGTTGCCAGCCCGCCTCGAGGATTTTTTTTCTTGCCTCCTCTGCGGCTTCCTGTTGCGTCGGTTTGAATTGCAGGTGAATCCTGGTTTTTTGCCTGGACTGACTCTGCCAGCCGTGTCGTTTGAGGAATGAAGCCACGCTGCCGATGGCATCGGCTTTGCTGCCCGCTAAGTCGATGCTGCCGTCACCGTCGAAATCAACCGCGTGCCTGCGTATGCTTCCTGGCATAAATTGCGGCAAGCCGATGGCACCGGCAAAAGAGCCGCGCACGGTTTTGGGGTCGATGCCTTGTTCCTGGGTCCACAGCAAAAAATGTTCAAGCTCCCGGGCAAAGTAGGCCGCTCGACGCGGGTAATCAAAGCTCAAGGTCGCGAGGGCTTCAAGGACTTGAAAACTACCCGTGTGACGCCCGTAAATCGTCTCCACACCGATGATGCCAACGATCACATGAGCCGGTACGCCAAAACGCTTACTGGCACGTTCTAGGGCATCCTGATTTTCGTTCCAAAAGTTTACCCCTGCCGCGATGCGCTTTGCTTCGATAAAACGCTTGCGATAGTTCTGCCAGGATCGCTTAAAATGTTGCGCGGGCGGGTCCATGAGGCGAATGACCTGCGCATTGGCTTTGTAATCCGCAAGCAGCGCATCAAGCCGCTCCCTGGGCCAGGCATGACGCTGTTCCATGTACGCCGCAAAATCGGCCGGCCGCGCAAAAGGCACCGGTGCCCATGCCGGGGCCGGCACATCCTCAAGATCGAGGGTGGCGGTCTGGCCGGGCTTCAGACCCAGTGGCCCGAGCAGGCAGGCAATCAGCGCAAATCGGAAAAACCGCTTATTCATCAGCTATGCTCAAATCGTCATCCAAAAGGCTTTATTGTTGCTTGAACGATGATAGCGTTCGATTCCTGCATCTTGCCCGGGCAAATCCGTTTTGATCCATTTGAGCCTGGCGCAGGTGAATCACTCAATGCGAGGCAATTACATGACGAGTACGCATGTTCCGATCGTGGCCGGATCCGAGGGGTTAACACCTCCCGCGGATGACGAGGTCATGACACTGAGCCGTCAAAAGGCTGTGGCCACAATCACCCTGGCGCGACCCAAGCAATTCAATGCACTTTCCACAGCGCTGCTGACCGCACTGACGGCGCAATTGCAGGCGATTGCAGGCGATGCGAGTGTCCGGGTTGTGGTCATGGCAGCCCAAGGCAAGGCCTTTTGCGCCGGTCATGACTTGCACGAAATGTTGGCCATGGAAAGCCAGCACGATTACCAAAAGCTCTTTGCTGCCTGCAGCCGCATGATGATGACGATTCAAGGCATGCCTCAGCCGGTGATCGCGAAAGTGCATGGCCTTGCAACCGCTGCAGGGTGCCAGCTCGTTGCGATGTGCGACCTGGCGATTGCGTCGCGCGAGGCGACCTTTGCCGTGTCTGGGGTAAATCTCGGTCTTTTTTGTTCGACTCCTTCGGTTCCCTTGTCGCGCAACCTATCGCGCAAGCAGGCTTTTGAAATGCTGGTGACTGGCGAATTCATGGATGCCGAGGAAGCGAAGCGGGCCGGTCTCATCAATCAGGTCGTCGCCGCAGACGAGCTCGATGGCGCGGTCGATCGACTCTGCCAACGCATCGTCAGTAAACCCCAGGTTGCCATCAGCACGGGCAAGCAATTGTTTTACAGGCAGCTTGAAATGGGCATCGAAGCAGCTTACCAACTCGCCGGCCAGACGATGGCTTGCAACATGATCGATGCTCAAACGCGAGAGGGCGTAAGCGCTTTTGTCGAAAAGCGATCCCCGCGTTGGGCACAAGACATCGATGCTTAAGCTCAGGTGGGCTCCAGTAGAATCGAGTGATTAATCAGGAGGATGTCGCGCATGAAGGTATTGGTACCGGTGAAGCGGGTTGTTGACTACAACGTCAAGGTCCGGGTGAAGAGTGATCAGACAGGTGTGGATATCGCCAACGTCAAAATGTCGATGAATCCCTTCGACGAGATCGCTGTTGAAGAAGCCGTCAGACTGAAGGAAAAAGGGCAGGTCAGTGAGATTATTGCGGTGTCGGCTGGAACAACAGCCTGTCAGGAGACCTTGCGTACCGCCATGGCGATCGGCGCAGACCGTGCGATCTTGATCGAGACCGATGTTGAATTACAACCCTTGGCCGTAGCCAAGCTGCTTAAGGCTGTCGTGGATCGCGAACAACCCGGCTTAATGATTCTGGGCAAGCAGGCGATTGACGATGACGCTAATCAGACGGGTCAAATGCTCGCCGCACTTGCGAATTATCCTCAGGCGACCTTTGCGTCGAAGGTTGAGGTTCAGGATGGCAAGCTGCGAGTCACCCGCGAAGTCGATGGCGGCCTTGAAACCCTAAGCATGACCCTCCCAGCAGTCATCACCACCGATTTGCGCCTCAACGAGCCTCGTTATGTGACCTTGCCCAACATCATGAAGGCGAAGAAAAAACAACTCGATCAGCTGACGCCGGCCGATTTGGGTGTTGACGTGACACCACGCCTGAAGACACTTAAAGTCACCGATCCGCCAGGACGATCAGCGGGCATTAAGGTGCCCGATGTTGCCAGCTTGGTCGACAAATTGAAAAACGAAGCAAAGGTGATCTGACATGACCGCATTAGTGATTGCCGAACACGAAAACGGCCAACTCAAGCCCAGCACGCGTAACACGGTCACTGCAGCGCTGCAAACGGCATCTGACGTTCATGTGCTGGTGGCCGGTGCAGGATGTGCATCGGTTGCCCAAGCAGCTGCGGGTATTGCCGGTGTTGCCAAGGTGATTTATGCCGATGCCCCACACCTCGAAGCGCAGACCGCTGAAAATGTCGCCGAACAAGTGCTCGCGCTGGCCGCTGCCTACAGCCATATACTTGCGCCCGCGACAGCCTTTGGAAAAAATGTCGCGCCTCGTATCGCTGCCAGGCTTGATGTGGCCCAATTGAGCGACATCATCGCTGTGAATGCGCCAGATACTTTCACAAGACCGATTTATGCGGGTAACGCAATCGCAACCGTCCAGTCGCTCGATGCGATTAAGGTCATCACCGTGCGCACCACCGGTTTTGACGCTGCTGTCGAGGGCGATGCAACTGCTCCGGTTGAGACCATCAGCCCGGTAGCTGACACCGGCAAGAGCCACTTCGTATCCCGCGAACTTGCCAAATCGGATCGTCCCGAGCTCACAGCGGCCAAGGTGGTGGTGTCCGGTGGCCGAGGCATGGGTTCTTCAGATAACTTTAAAATCCTAGAACCGATTGCGGACAAACTCGGCGCTGCGATGGGTGCTTCAAGAGCCGCGGTCGATGCCGGTTACGCACCTAATGATTGGCAGGTCGGCCAAACCGGAAAGATCGTCGCACCGCAGCTTTATGTGGCGATTGGTATTTCTGGCGCAATCCAGCATTTGGCCGGTATGAAAGATTCCAAGGTTATTGTTGCCATCAACAAGGATGCCGAAGCGCCAATTTTTGGCGTGGCCGACTATGGGTTGGTCGCCGATTTGTTTCAGGCTGTGCCTGAGCTGCAAGCCGCATTGGGGTAAGCCATGAGCTATGTTGCACCCGTTGCCGACATGCTTTTTAACATGGCGCATGTGGCCAATCTTGAGGAGATCAGCAAGCTGCCGGGATTTGAAGATGCTAATCTTGAAACCGCCGCAGCGGTCCTGGACGAATGCGCAAAGTTCAATCAGGATGTGATTGCACCGCTCAATTGGCTCGGTGATCAGCAGCCAAGCACCGTGAATGAAGGCGTGGTGACCACAACCGAGGGTTTTAAAGAGGCCTTTGCGCAGTATGCTGCAGCGGGTTGGCAGGGGGTTCAACACGGCTCACATTTTGGCGGTCAAGGCTTGCCCAAGCTGATTGCTTCCTGTTGTGGCGAAATGCTCAACGCGGCCAATCTTAGTTTTGCGCTTTGTCCTTTGCTTACCGATGGTGCGATCGAGGCGCTCGATACCGCCGGATCTGAGGACCAAAAGCAGCGCTTTATCCCCGCGATGATTGCAGGCGATTGGACCGGCACGATGAACCTGACCGAGCCGCAAGCCGGGTCTGATTTGTCGATGGTTCGCACCCGCGCGCATCCACAAGCCGATGGTAGTTACCGGATCTTTGGCCAAAAAATTTATATCACTTATGGTGAGCATGATATGGCCGCCAACATCATTCATTTGGTGTTGGCTCGTACGCCCGACGCACCCGAAGGCGTGAAGGGTATTTCTCTTTTTATCGTTCCAAAATTTTTAGTCAATGCCGACGGTTCACTCGGTGGTCGTAACGATGTATTTTGTACATCGATTGAACACAAACTTGGCATCAAGGCTTCACCGACGGCGGTATTGCTCTACGGTGATGGCAAGTTTCCGATTGCCGCTGAATCGGGAGGCCATGCAGAGGCTGGGGCGATTGGCTATCTGGTGGGCGAGGAAAATCGCGGCCTCGAGTACATGTTTGTCATGATGAACGCTGCACGGTTTGCAGTGGGTGTACAAGGCATCGCGGTAGCCGATCGGGCTTATCAGAAGGCGGCTCGTTTTTCGAAGGATAGGGTGCAAAGCCGCGATGTGGGGGGCTCTTCAGCGCCGGTAGCGATCGCCCATCATCCCGATGTTCGAAGAATGCTGATGACCATGCGGGCTCATGTTGAAGGTGCGAGAGCGATGGCCATGGCAACGGCCGCATGCTTCGACCTTGCGCATCAGCACCCCGATCGCGAGCAACGCGAGCGCCAGCAAAGAATTTACGAATTCATGGTGCCTATTGTGAAGGGCTGGTCGACCGAAATGGCTTTGGAAGTCACATCGCTTGGTGTTCAGGTTCACGGCGGCATGGGCTTTATTGAAGAAACCGGTGCGGCGCAGTTTTATCGCGATGCACGCATTCTGCCCATCTATGAGGGAACCACAGCGATTCAGGCCAATGACCTTATCGGCCGGAAAACCTTGCGTGAAGGTGGTGCAACAGCGCGCGCAATTGCCGCTGAGATGCGAGCCACGGGCCATCAATGGCGGGGTCTTGCTCCCTTGTCCCACACGTCGTTTACCGAGCTTAAGCGTGCCGATCAAGCGCTTCGAAGCTCGCCTGAGGCGATTGCCGCGCAACTTGATGCTGCGGCCGATGCGATTGAGCAATCGGTGACCTGGATGCTTTCGGTCGGCAAGTCCGATATCCATGCCGTCTTTGCTGGATCGGTGAATTTTCTTAAGCTCTGTGGGCTTGCATGCTCAGGTTGGCAGTTAGCGCGTGCGGGCCTCGCAGCTCACCGGCACCTCGCTGTGGGTGAAGGTGACCAAGCCTTCATGCGCGCGAAATTGATGACGGCCCGATTTTATGCCGACCATTTACTTCCGCAAACAGCGGCGCTTGCCCATGCGGTTTGCGTGGGCGCCGATGCGGTGATGGCGCTTGAGGTCGAGGCTTTTTAGCGCCGGGTTTCAGGGCTAGGGCTGGATTGCCGCCTTGGCCATGAACCGTTCATCGTCTGCGCTGAGCAATCCGCCGGTCCTTGCCTGCCTAAGTAGATCGGGTCGGAGCCGGGCGGTGGCGCGTAAGGCCTCTCGCCTGCGCCACACTGCAATCGCTTCATGGTCGCCCCCAAGTAATACCTCGGGCACTTGCATCGCCTCCCAGGTCTCCGGTCTCGTATAGTGCGGGCAGTCGAGCAGTCCATCGACGAAGGAGTCTTGTTGTGCCGATTGCGCGTCATGCAACACGCCGGGTACCCAGCGCAGGATCGCATCGATGAGCATCATCGCAGGCAATTCGCCACCCGAGACCACGAGATCGCCGAGTGCAAAGGCTTCGTCGATGTCGCGATCGATGAAACGTTGATCAATGCCCTCATAGCGACCGGCAACAAGCGTCAGGCCTTCGTGGTCGATAAGCCGGCGAATGTCGGCTTGTTTGATCGGCTTTGCCGCAGGGCTTAACAGAATACGGTGCTGGCGCTTTTTGACTTGCTTATCGATTTGCGCCACACAGGCACTCAAGGGCTGCGCTTGCATCACCATGCCCGGGCCGCCTCCGAAGGGTCGATCATCGATGTAGCCCATTTTTCGGGTGGTGAAATCACGAGGATTCCAGCAATGCAGTTGCCAAATCCCGGCAGCGTAGGCGCGGCCGCTCACACCATGCCGGGTAATGGCCTCAAACATGTCGGGGAAAAGCGTTAATACATCAAAGCGCACTTGCTTATCGATGCCTTTAGCTCAAAGTTGCGTGTCAATCGATCTCTGCCCGGCTTCAAGACCAATCGGCAAGCCAGTCGACCTCGATTCGCCTCGTTTCAATGCTAACCCGATCGATAAAGTGTTTCACGAACGGAATGTAGAAGCTGCCCGGTCCAGCTGATCTTGAGCTTGCTTCGTCAAAATCCCTTGCCGCGGTGGGTTTGACTTGCAACATTGGATGGGCGCCGTGGTCATCCATGGCAATCACTGTGCCAAGTAACTCATTGTCGCGATTGAAGACCGAGCATCCAATGAGATCGACCCAGTAATATTCACCACGCGCCAGCCGAGGGAAGTCGCTTCGCCGGATCGCGACTTGATGTCCCTTGAGTGCAAGCGCTTGATCGCGATCGATAACCGCTTTGAGTTGGGCAATCCAGGACGCGCCATGAACTCGCGAAGCCATTACCACGTAGGCTGCGGCTGAAGATCTGACTGGCGCTTTTGCCGCATCAACTTGATGCCTTGCTGCCGGATCCGGCAGCTGCGCCCCTGCCGTATCTGGCGACTGCGACCTTGCCGGATCTGGTTGCCGCGCCCTCGGTGAGGCAAGGCCTTGTGGAGACGCTAAAACAATGCCTTGGCCTGAGGGCGAGAGCCGCCAGTGCCTGGCCTTGCTGAGGACCGAGCGTTGGGTGTCCCCGAATACATCAAGCTTGATCCAGCCTGCCAAACCCCAAGCGTCGATAACACGCGCAACAGGCACCCATTCATCAACCTGAACTTCGCTGCCCAGTGCCTCATCGGTTGCCTCCGCGGGAGGCAGGGTTTTAATCGCCGTCCTGGGCAGCGGCGCGCGGTTGCTTTGCGCTTGGCTTAACGCCCGCAGCGCGTTCTTAGGCGGCGGCGCCGGCTTGTTTGGCGGCAAATGTTCTTACCAGACGATCAACTGCAGGCGACAGTTCGGCACCGTGTTGCTTCCAATGATGGACGCGATCAAGCGCGATTTGCAGTCCCAACTCAGCACCCGAGGCAACCGGGTTGTAATAGCCAAGCCGTTCGATAAATGCACCGTCGCGACGATTGCGTTTGCTCGTTGCCACAATATTGTAGAAAGGGCGCTTTTTTGCGCCGCCCCGGGATAGACGGATGACGACCATGTGATGTCCTCGAAAACCCGAAATTATAGCGCCTTGCCGCGGTGTAGACAAGCTTCGCTTTGGCAAGCGCGTGAAATCAGGTTAGAATCTCTGGCTGTCATCCTCTTTGCGCGCACAAGGTGCAGTTTGTACCGCATCGTAATCAAGTCGTACCGCATCGTAATCAAGTCGTAACTCAACAAAACCAGCGCCGCCAACGATGACCGGAGAATTGTCATGGATTTGATCAAGCAACTTGAGCAAGAAGAAATTGCTCGTCTCGGGAAAACCATCCCACCGTTTGCGCCTGGCGATACGGTCATCGTGAGCGTGAATGTCGTTGAAGGCAACCGAAAGCGCGTTCAGGCCTACGAAGGTGTGGTCATTGCGAAGCGCAACAGGGGTCTTAACTCCTCCTTTATCGTTCGCAAGATTTCCTCAGGTGAAGGCGTGGAGCGAACATTTCAGACCTATTCGCCCTTGATTGCCTCGATCGAAATCAAGCGGCGTGGCGATGTCCGTCGCGCCAAGCTTTACTACTTGCGTGATCGTTCGGGCAAATCGGCGCGGATTAAGGAAAAGCTTCCGGGCCGCGCGCCAGTCGCAGCAAAGGCGAACGCCTGAGTAAGCACCGCGTCGGGGATCCCCGCGCGGTTCCCTTCGAAGCAGCCCACGATGGTCTGCCTGCGCTTTCGGTCGCCCGATTTAATGCGAACGACTGGAAGCAACTCTTTCTGAGCGGTAGGCCCTGGGTGCCGGCGCTTGAGGGGGATCGAACGCGTTGGGTTGATCGACCGATTCGCGAAGCTTCGGTGTTGATCGCGCTGACCCAAAGCGGCGGTGTTTTGCTAACCGAACGCAGTGCCAGCATGCGCGATCACGCAGGGCAGGTCGCTTTACCGGGTGGACGCATTGAGCCCACGGATCGCGACGCTGTTGATGCTGCTTTTCGGGAAGCCCGGGAGGAAATCGGACTCGATCCAGGGCGGCTCGATGCGCTTGGCTTGCTGCCGGCCTACCTTACGGGTTCGGGTTATCGCGTCCAAGCGGTGGTGGCTTTGGTAGTCGGCGATCTCGACCTGCACGGGCATCTCTTACCTGATCCGCGGGAAGTTGCATCCATCTTTGAAGTGCCGCTCTCTTTTCTTCTCGAGCCGCGCAACCACCGCAGGCACTATTGGCAGGCGCCAGAGGGCTTGCGAGCTTATTACTCGATGCCCTGGTTTTGTGATCGACGCGAGGCAATGAGGCTCAGCTGTGTTTCTCAGGGTGGCGAAGACAGCGCGTCCGGTCGCGAGTTTTTCATTTGGGGCGCCACCGCAGCGATGCTGCGCAATTTCTATCATCTTCTGCATGCGCATCGGGATGTTTTCCCGATTGAGCTTTAGGCGATTCTCGCCTCCTGACGGGGCTGTGTGAGGCAAAATCGGGTATGGGCTTTCTCGCACTCATTGTGGCGCTGCTGATCGATCAGGGTCGAAACCTCGCGGTTCGTCACCTTGTGATTGAGCAACTTGAGTCCGCCGCCGACAGCTTACGCCGTTTAAGCGATATGGGTGGTCGTTTTGACGGCTGGGGAGCATGGGCATTGATGCTGCTGCTTGCATCAGCGCTTGCCTTGGCACTTGACTGGTTTGCAGCACGCACCCATGTGCTGCTCCAGTTTGCGCTCCACGTCGTCGTGCTTTACCTTTTCATTGGCTTTAGACAATTTAGCGCTCCATTTTCGGCGATTCAACGTGCTTTCTCTGAGGGCGATCCCGCGCGTGCTTTTGTGATCCTACAGGCTTGGTTGCGAGGCCGCGATCTTGACGATGCTGCGGTCTTGGCTTCCGGATCGTCAACGGAAGCGTTCGATGCCAGTGCGGTCTGCCGACAGGCGATCGATCATGCACTGATGGCATCGCATCGACATGTTTTTGGCCCGCTGCTTGCCTACGTCCTATTGCCAGGTATTTTGGGGCCGGTGATCTATCGCGTTGCCGAGGTATTGCTTAATCGCTGGCATCATCCTGGCGCGGAGACGGGCAGCGACAACGTTGCCGTGTCGATCGAGGATTCAGACCGACATCGCTTGGCAGCACAGCAGGGCTTTGCATGGATCGACTTTGTGCCGGTTCGTTTAAACGCCGCAGGCCTCACGGTTGTCGGTAACTTTGAGGACGCTGTTTTTTGCTGGCGTGGGGCGGTCGCTTCAAGGGCATCGCTTGCCCTTAGGCAAGCGGAGTCTGCTGCGCTGATTGACGAATCAAGGGCGATTCTCCTGGCAACAGCAAGCGGCGCCTTAAACTTGCGATTGGCAGATCCTGCCTTGGAAGGGCACTGGGTTAGCGAAGGTTTCGAATGGCAAGGGGCACTTCCCGATCCTGGTGGATTGCGCAGCGCCGTGGGATTGGTTTGGCGTAATGCGGTCTTGTGGGTCAGTTTATTTGCCATTTTGACCATGGCGGGCTGGCTCGGTCGCTAAGTTCCTCGGCTTTGCTCGCTGATAATTTCTTGCCAGATTGCGTAGCGCCGCGGGTCGATGAGCGAATCACTGATCGCCGCCTGAATCGCGCAACCGGGCTCCTGTAGGTGGATGCAATTATGGTAGCGGCATTGCCCGAGCCGGTCTGCCCATTCCGGAAAACTGTGTTCAATTTCAGAGCGTGAACAATGGACAAGACCAAATTGCTGAAAACCTGGGGAATCGATGATTCGGCTACCCGGTTCAAAATCGCTTTCGGGAAGATCAAAGCATTTTGAAAAACTGGTTGTGTGTTTGCCCGACTGAAGTGCTCTTGACCATTGTTGGGTTTTGAGGTCCGCATCGGGCACAAGTCGATTGATCAAGGTTGATTTACCCATGCCTGATTGGCCAAGTAGCAAACTTGTTTTCCCCTGCAGCCATTGACCTAACTCGCCCTCATGTAAGCGGCTTTGTGCATCATGCCGGGCTGACAGGTAACAAATCCCGACGCCCAGAGCGCGATAAAGTTCAAGCCTTGGTTCAATGTCTGCAAGTGCCTCAATCCGATCTGATTTGTTGATCAGCCATCTCATCGGAATGCCAGCGACGGCGGCTGCAACCGAAACCCGCACGGCAAGTGACTCAGAAAACGGGGGCTCGGCGGCTAGCACCAAACCAATCTGGTCAATGTTCGCTGCAAGCAATTTGTGCCGAAAATGATCACTTCGCTGTAGTAAGTTGCGACGGGGAATCAGTGCGTTGATCACGGCCTGATCATCACCGATCGCCTCGACGTCGACCCGGTCGCCGACACAGAAATCCTGGCGACGACCGCGGGTCACTGCCAAGCGTTGCTTGAACGGCGGGCGGGTGAGTGCAACGGTATTTTCAATGGCTGCATCGGCGTCATGAAACGCCTTCGCGTCACCTAGTGCTCGAATCCAGTACTGTCTACCATGGCTTGCCAGGATCTCGGCGAGCATCCTCGTGTCACCGGGTAGAGGCTGCTTGGGGCGTTTTACCGTTCGCAAGCCCCACCGCGCTTCCCAAGCGCTCGCTCAAAGCTTGGAGTCTTGCGATTCGGATCGATGCCGGCGGATGTGAGTCGTAGATCGCCGAATGTATAGGGTCGGGCGTTAGCGTGGCAGCGTTATCCTTTATAAGTTTGATCAATGCGCTCTCGAGGTCTGCGGCCTGGGTTTGGGACGCCGCATAGGCGTCTGCTTCAAACTCGTGTTTGCGTGACCACCAACTCATCAAGGGTTGTATTGGAAATAAGAACACCGGTATGACCAGCGAGAAAAGGAGCAGGGCTGCTGAGGCCTGAGAACCCGGAAGTGGAATAAGGCCAAGTCCCCGGTAAAACCAAGCCTGGTTCATCACCCAGGCGAGCAATGCGAGGGCAAAAAAGCTGAACACAGCGCTCAAGACGATGCGCTTCAAAATATGACGATGTTTGAAATGACCTAATTCATGGGCGAGTACGGCTTCGATCTCACGGCTGCTGAGTTGGGCAAGTAAGGTGTCAAAAAAAACAATCCGTTTTGATTGACCCATGCCGGTGAAGTAAGCATTGCCATGTGCCGATCGTTTGCTGCCGTCCATCACGAAAAGGCCCTGGCTTGAGAATCCACAACGGTTCAGCAGCGATTCGACAGCGGTCCTGACCTCACCTTCTTGCAATGGTTCAAATCGGTTAAACAGCGGTGCAATCCAGGTCGGCCATATGACCATCACAGCGAGTTGAAAAATCATCCAGGTGGCCCAAACCCAGAGCCACCAATGCTGCCCCGTCTGTTGCATCATCCAGAGTACTAAGACTAGGAACGGTATACCCAGTATCACACTGATAGCCAGGCCCTTGATTTGGTCACTGAACCAAAGGCCTAGTGTCATCCGGTTAAAGCCAAAACGTTGATCGATGACAAACTGCCGCCACAGCGAAAAAGGTATATCAATGATTGAGCCCAATAAAATCACGAGCATGATCAGGCTGATCTGGAAATCAAGCCCGGGTCCGGGTAGATCGTCGGGGAATAGCAGCAGCCAGGCGCTTGCAAGCAAGGATTGCAAACTCGAGAGCAGTCCGCCTGCCGTCAACATCACAAGCCAGATGCTTTGCACGAGCAGATCGACCATCCCGAGCGATACCTTTGCAGCTGTGTAATCCGCAGCACGTTGATGGTTCTCAAGCGATATGCGCTCTCGAAAGGGCAATGGAACCTGATGCCGGTGTCGCAGAACATGGCGAATCTGCCTTTGGGCCAGATAGAGCTTGATGCTGAACTGGGTGGCGAGCAAGAGCAAAAAAATAAGACTGAAATCGAGATTAGTCATGTGGCAATCAATGGGTCAGCGATAATTGCATCTTAAACGCAACCCGGTAAGCCTGTATGAGCATTGATGTTTCCCCAAGACAAGTTTCATCTGCCCCTCAATCAAGAGGCCTTATGTGATGAGCGAACCGCTATTGAAACCGGAACTTAATGCTGAGCCCGCGCGCAGTAAGCCTTTAGATGCCGGCGAGCAGCGGCCCAACGAAACCTATCTTGTTTGGTTAGATATGGAAATGAGTGGTTTACGCCCCGAGGTCGACCGAATCTTGGAGGTGGCCACGGTGGTGACAGATAGCCAGTTGAACTGCTTGGCTGAGAGCGAGGCCATCGCGATACATCAGCCCGATGCAGTCCTCGATGCCATGGATGCCTGGAACAAGGGAACCCATGGCCGCAGTGGCCTTATCGACAGGGTGAAGCAAAGCCAGCAAAGCGAAAGGGATGCGGAGCTTTATATGCTGGATTTCCTCTCATCGTGGGTGCCCGCTGGAAAGTCCCCGCTGTGCGGCAATAGCATCGGGCAGGACCGAAGATTCATGGCTCGCTACATGCCTGAACTCGAGCGCTATTTCCATTACCGCAATTTGGACGTCAGCACGCTCAAAGAGCTCTGCAAACGATGGCGACCTGAACTTGCAAAGGGGTTTGAGAAGCGCTCGGCCCACACGGCACTCGCAGATATCCGAGAATCAATCGACGAGCTACGCTACTACAGGGAACATTTTCTGCGCCTTCAGTGACCCGGTGGACTTTGCGGGCAGGTCGCGAGAACCCGTCGCCAGGTCTGCTGAGCGAGCATGCCTAAGCCGATTGAAGCGGCAGCGCAAGCGATCACGCCGGCCCACCAAAAGGCGCGAGCATCGTTGAAGCTGCCAAACCAACCCGAAAAGCTCAACCAGGCGCCGCCGCCGAGCCCGATGCCCCACAAGCAGGCGACATAAATCCAAAAGGGCAGGCTTGCAATCTTGTGAGCACGCAATACAAAAGCGTATTGCAGTTGCAAGCTGTCAAGCCACTGATGAATCGCAAGCCATGCAATCAGCAGCGCCGCTGTCTCGGCAACTGCGGGGTCTGTGGCGTAGGCCCTGGCCAGGGTGTCCTTGCCAACGAAAAGACAGACTGCCATGAACGCTGCTGTTGTCATCGCCGTCGTCATGCCAAGTCGAGCCATTTCGCGCGCTTCATGGACACGTTCAGCGCCCAAACGTTGCGCGGTGAGGACCATCGTGGCATTTGCGAGCGAGAGCGAAAACATATAAACGACGCCGGTCAGGCTTGATGCGATTTGCTGGCTGGCAGAGGCCGCAGCGCCAAAGGGTGCGATCAGCAAGGCAATCGATGCAAAAGCGCTCACATCGATAAAGGCAGTGCCGCCGATGGGCAAACCGAGGCGAAGCAGTTCGGAGAGTTGTTTGCGATCCGGACGCAGGCTTCCCAACAGCCGATAGCGCTTAAGGCCTTGATCAATCGTCGCCAGACCCAGCACGGCAATCGCACTGGCCAAGGCAAGGATGCAACTGCTGCAGGCAGCGCCTGCTGCGCCCATCGCGTCGATACCGAAATCGCCCCAGCCATACATCAGCACAGCGTTGAGCGGTACCTTAAAGCATAGGCTTGCAAGATTGACCCACATCACCAGTCGCGGACGGGATACTGCGGTACATAGCGCGGAGAAGGCGCGTACGATCAGTGCCGGGATAACACCCAGCGCACACCAGAAAAGATAGGCCTCGACTTTTTGAGCAACGTCAAGCGGTGCCCCGGAGAGCTGACTCCAAAACCTGGTTTGGCTCAGCACCAAGGTCCCGATGACGCCTAGGATCAGTGCCAGCAGCAAGGACTGTCGAAACGCGAGGCCGATAGCGTCGATCCGTCCGGCGCCCACATGCTGGGCCACAATGGGCGAGAGACCCAGCAGTACACTGAGTAAGCTCACATAAGCGATGATGTAAATGCTGGTTCCCAGCCCCAAGCCTGCAAGTTCAGTGGAGGACAACTGGCCTGCCATCACAGTATCGATCACCCCGTTGGCCATCACCGCGAGCTGACTCACCAAGACAGGGCCTGCCAGCTTTAAGAGCTGCTTGAGCGGGGCGCTTGTTTGCATCAGGAGCGCTCGATCGCAGCGTGTCTGAGGTAGAGGCGAAATCGTTCACTGTTCTCGCCCCGTCGCGAACCAACCCAAAAAAGATCCCAACCCGGCAGGGGGGGCGCTAGAAGACTCACTGCCTCGCCACTGTCTTGAATCAATCGCCAGGCGCAATCGGGGCGTTCAGAAAATTGAAAACCGGCAAACCATTGCAGGCTTGCCTGAACACTTGGGCGCACCTGATCGGGGAGGAAGCAAGCATGATGGTCGCTGATGACGAGCTGGGTCTGCTTACGATCCACTGCCGCCTTGGCTTGCGCTGCCATCTCACGGTAGGAATTGCGTGTGTTGTGTGCTTCCAAAAAAAGCATCTGAAACAAGAACCAAATCAGTACCAGGCCACTTGAAGCGAGGAGTACAGGTTTCCACAGCACAGCAGCTTGCCTGGAAAGCCGCCAGCCAAGGATCACCATCCATGCCAGGCTGATGATCAAGGCGGCCAGGCTTCCCAGCCAAAAGCTCGTCGCTTCGTCGCCCCTGGCTAAAATGCCCATGCGGTAGGCCATTTTTTCGGGCCAGCCGATCAGCCAGGCAAGGTAATAAGCCCAAAACATCAAGGCGATCAGACCGTAAATCAGCACCGCGTACCAGTCCACAAACTGGACAAGACCTCGGCGCAAAGTCGGCAGCCCAAGGGCTGCCAACGCAGCAAGCGGAATCGCCAAGGGCATCAGCCAGGCAAGCGTCGATCCATGGGCAAGCGGGCTCAAGAGGAGGATCGCCACAATGATGCTGATGGGGGCAATAAGGCTGGGCTCACGGCATCGCTCACGCAAGCACCATAAGGCCCAGACGGCCCCTGGCCAAACGGGCCAGAAAAACCACCAAGGTTCTCGCAAAAGATCATACAAGCGACCAGCAAGCCCCTTGACTGGGCCGCCGAGCTGCACCGACCACCAGGCCGACATCCAGCGCTGCCTTAGCAGCTGCGCTGATGCGTCGTCCGACGCGGTGGTGATGGGGCCTTCTCGGTACATCAGCCAGAACCATAAGCCGAGGCTTGCGGCAAGCGCTATGCCGGCACGCGGCACCATCACCTTGGCGATGCTTCGCCAGTGGGGGGATAGCGTGACCAGCAAAAGCATGGCAAGCGCGATCGCGAGCCCGAACCAGAGGCCTTTACTCAGCCATGCTGCCGAAACGATCAGCCCGAACAACCAGCTTGCTTGACGCGGTGAATCGAGGCTCCAAGCCAGGCAATAAAAAGCAGCTGCCATGATCAGCATGGCAAAGGCCTCTGGGGAGGTCTCATGAACCCTTTCAACCAGGCCTACGGTTGCAAGCAGCAATAAGACGCTGCTGTCAGCCAGCGAGGCTGCAAGTTTGCGTGGACTGGCTGCGATACCAATCGGGTCGTGTGGCATCCACTCTGGGCGCCGGCTCAAGCTGTAAACCGCTCGCCAACAGAGCGCCAGCGTTGCCAGCCAGGACGCCACCCACAACAGCCTGGTGAAAAAAGAAAAATCGATGCCGACGCGTTGACTCAGCAGGCCAAGGAGCGAGGCAATCCAAAACGGTAAGGGGCCTTCGTCGGGCAGCAAGACGGCCGGAAGCCTGCTGATCAGCCAGCCATCGAAGTCGCCAGCCTCGAGGGCAAGCAGCATGTTGAACGCGACCCCAAAACCGAGCGCGTCATCACCTCGCCAGGGATCGCGCCCTAGCAAACCCGGGAGGGCATAGAGCAAGGCTAAAAACAACAAACCCCAGAGGGGAACGCGTCCCGCCTGGGGTTCGGTGACCAGAAAAGGTTTCAAACGTTACGCTTGGCGCCGCCTGCACGGGCGAATTTCTGGCGAAATTTCTCAACCCGACCGGTTTCAAGCACCCGTTGTTGAGCGCCGGTATAAAAGGGGTGTGATTCCGAACTCGTATCGAGCTTGAACAAGGGGTACTCTTTGCCGTCGATTGTGACCTTCTCACGCGCAGGTGCCGTCGAACGGATAATGAACTGTTTACCGTTGGTCATGTCCTGAAACACAACCTCGCGGAAATTGGGGTGGATGCCTTCTTTCATAGCTAATCCCAGACAAGAAAACCCTCGATTATACAGGCTGATTGGCTTTCCTAACCACCTCGACGCATCAAATCAAAAAACTCGCCGTTGTTTTTGGTCATCTTCATTTTGTCAAGCATGAACTCCATCGCTTCGATCTCATCCATGTCATGCAAAAGTTTGCGCAGGATCCATATTTTTTGCAGCATGTCCTTGGCGATCAAGAGTTCTTCCCGGCGTGTGCCCGAGCGATTAATGTCCATCGCGGGATAAACACGTTTTTCCATCATCCGCCGATTCAAATGGATTTCCATGTTGCCCGTGCCCTTGAACTCCTCGTAAATGACTTCGTCCATCCGCGAACCTGTGTCGATCAGGGCTGTCGCGATGATGGTGAGTGATCCGCCCTCTTCGATGTTGCGGGCAGCGCCGAAAAAGCGCTTGGGACGTTGAAGTGCATTGGCATCCACACCGCCCGTGAGCACTTTGCCCGAGGAGGGCACGACGGTGTTGTAGGCGCGCGCAAGTCGGGTGATTGAATCGAGCAAAATCACCACGTCCTTTTTATGCTCCACAAGCCTTTTGGCCTTTTCAATCACCATCTCGGCAACTTGAACATGGCGGGTGGCTGGCTCGTCAAAAGTCGATGCAACCACCTCGCCACGCACCGATCGTTGCATCTCGGTCACCTCTTCGGGGCGTTCGTCGATCAAAAGGACAATCAAGACAATGTCCGGGTGATTCGCTTTTAAGGCGTGAGCAACATGCTGCATCATCACAGTCTTACCGCTCTTGGGGGGCGCGACAATCAAACCTCGCTGACCCTTACCGATTGGCGCAATCATGTCAATAATCCGGCCGGTGATGTTCTCTTCGCTCTTGATGTCTCGCTCGAGAGGAAGCATTTGGTCGGGATGTAGGGGCACGAGATTCTCAAAAAGAATCTTGTTCTTTGAGGCCTCTGGTGCCTGATCGTTAATCTTATCGACCTTCACCAGGGCAAAGTAGCGCTCACCGTCCTTGGGCGTGCGGACCTCGCCTTCGATGGCGTCGCCCGTATGAAGATTAAAACGACGGATTTGCGATGGCGAGATGTAGATGTCGTCCGGGCTTGCGAGGTAGGAGGTCTCAGGTGTTCTGAGGAAGCCAAAGCCGTCCGGGAGAATCTCGAGGACGCCATCGCCAAAGATCGATTCGCCGAGTTTTGCCTTTCGCTTAAGGATCGCAAACATCAGCTCTTGTTTGCGCATGCGGTTGGCGTTTTCGATCTCGAGGCCTTGGGCCATCTCAATCAGCTGCGAAATATGCAATGCCTTCAGGTCAGATAAATGCATGGAATTCAATCAAAAAGATTGTCGGTGGGCGCAAAAGGCTGTAATCCCGGGGGGCGACGATCATGGGGTGGGTTTAGGTTCAGACGCGGGTGAAGTGCTGCCACCTGATCGTCGGGAACCGGCCATCACTTCAAGGACCTTGAAGCGGCTCTGAACGAATACAAGCGCGATGGAGCGAAACTTCTCAATCGTTGCAGGGATTAGCAGAAGCCTGAACACTATAAACCCAAGCTACGAAAAGGGCAATTCGCAGCGCCGCTGTTTGTCTAAATCCAGCCGCGTTGTGCAAACGATAGGCAATTGTTTGCGCCAACAATCATGTGATCAAGCACCCGGACATCAATGGTTTGCAGCGCACGGCAGATGGCCTCGGTAAGAATTCGATCGGCATGGCTCGCTTCAAGCGTGCCGGAGGGGTGATTATGGGCAAGAATGACGGCCACTGCATTGAGTTCGAGGGCGCGTCGCGCGATCTCACGCGGATAAACCGCTGTTTGGGTAACCGTGCCTTGAAAAAGGTTTTCTGCACGAATCAATTGATGTTGCGCATTCAAAAAGAGCACGGCAAAACACTCCACACGGCGATCGCTGAGCCAAACCTTGAGAAATTGTTCGAGTGCTTGCGGGTTATGGAAGGCATTGCATTGCTTGAGGTCTTCAGCAAGGGCGCGACGAATCAACTCGCGCGCTGCCTGCAAGCTTGGGGGCCCATTTTGCAAGAGCGCACGCAAGGAGCCCGCTTCAGCAAGCCGCCTGGCTGCGCCTTGCAGCTGCCGCTGCTTGCTCGTGTGGCTTGGCCTGCCGCGGTAGTTCCTATGCAGAGTGACGGCGATCAACTCGAGATCACTCAGGCCGCAAGCCTCATCCGCCTGAAATCCGTCTTCTTGGACAGGGGGCGCTTGATATCGGAGCGTGTGAGATTGGCGGACCCTGACAGGCCCTCGAAAATCGCTGTCTTGGACAGCAGGCGTTTGCGCGTTGCGGTCATGAGCAAGGTGGGTCCCCATAACATAAACTCCTTGTTAAGAACTCGGCCGGCATCATGTTCGAGCCGAAGAAGATTGAAAGAGGAGAAGTGAATTGGCAGTGCAGCAGGATTCTTTTTTAACGCTCCACTATCGGATCAGTCTGGAAGAGGCCGCCGAGCCTGTCATGAGCACTTTCGGGGATCGTCCGGCAACCATTCAAATGGGCGCAGGGCAATTGGCGCAAGCCCTTGAACAGTGTTTGATCGGGCTCGAAGAAGGCGAACGAAAGCTTTTTCAACTCGCTGGCGGTCAGGCCTTCGGGCCGCGAAATCCGCAGCTTTTGCAGCGATTGAAGCGCAGCCTGGTCGATGAACACAGCGATCGTTCGGATCCCGTCAAAGCTGGCGATCTGCTGGACTTTCCAAGACCTGACGGCGGACGTTATGCTGGTGTGGTCAAGGAAATCAACCAAGACTTTGCCCTGATCGATTTCAACCATCCCTTAGCGGGTCAGGCGATCAACTTTGAAGTGGAGCTCATCAGTGTCCTCTGAGTCTTTATCCGGTGATGCCTTAAGTCCTGCGTCATTTGCGACGAACCTAAGTCGGTCAAAGCGCGCTTCGGCAGATGGATCTGAAACCCTTTCGGTACAAGCTTTCGACATCTTGCTTGCTCAACCGCGAGGATTTTGTGCAGGCGTGGATCGAGCGATCGATATTGTTGATCGCGCGCTCGAACAGTTCGGGGCGCCGATTTATGTGCGACATGAAATTGTGCATAACCGTTTTGTCGTTGAAGGACTACGCGAACGTGGCGCCGTCTTTGTCGAGTCACTCGATGACATACCACAAGGCAGTACCGTGGTGTTTTCAGCCCACGGCGTTTCTAAAGCCGTACGACGTGACGCCGAACAGCGCGGCTTGAAGGTTTTTGATGCGACATGCCCGCTCGTCACCAAAGTTCACGTCGAAGTCTCAAAAATGCGGCGGGACGATTTTGAAGTGGTCATGATTGGGCATGCCGGCCACCCTGAAGTCGAGGGCACCATGGGTCAGGCTGACGCGGGTATCCATTTGGTTGAGTCGCTCGACGATATACGAAGCCTCAAGGTGAATGACCCGAATCGATTGGCCTACGTCACACAAACCACCTTGTCAGTCGATGACTGTGCCGAAATCGTAGCGGCGCTTAGAAAACGATTCCCTAACATTGCCGAGCCTAAAAAGCAGGACATCTGTTACGCCACACAAAACCGACAAGATGCCGTTAAGTTCATGGCGCCTCAGTGCGATCTGGTCTTGGTGGTGGGATCGGCCAACAGTTCAAACAGCAACCGCCTGCGCGAGGTGGCTCAGAAAATGGGCTGCGACGCTCACCTGGTTGATCGACTTGATGCGGTTGTTCCGGATTGGCTCATTGGTCGCAAGAGGATCGGGGTGACAGCAGGTGCCTCGGCGCCAGAATCTTTGGTCCAAGAGTTGGTTGAGGGGCTCAAGCGCTTAGGGGCCAGGGGGGTCACCGCCCTCGACGGGATTCAAGAAGACGTCAGTTTTCCCCTGCCCAAAGGCTTAGGGAACAGTTCGACGCAAAGCGGTTAGAATACGGGTATTGCCGCTTTAGCTCAGTCGGTAGAGCAGCTCCTTCGTAAGGAGAAGGTCGACAGTTCGAGTCCGTCAAGCGGCACCATCGCGATAGCGTGATCCCTCAAGGTGTGCGGTAACACAGCCACAGAGAGATACCCCAAGCGATGCGGCACTCACGCTAGCATTGAGAACGGATGTGACTCGATAGCAATTCAAGCACGCCTGCGCCCGCGTTGGTATGAATGCTTGTCTGTACCGCGGCGGTGTAGTTTCCCTGATGGGTCACTGAAGAAGCCGATAAAAGCGCTTCACCTTGACCGGGACTGATGAAGGCGGCATGCAATGACGAAAGCCGCCAGGTGTCGTCAAGGCTTGCGCTTGCGCTAGCCATCCCGAAACCGAGTGTGATACCGCCTTGAACATGGCCGACTCGATTGCCAAGATGTGGGCCGTTGGGCAGCAAACCTTTGGAGCCCTGCGCCTGCCTGCGCAAGCGGTGGCCGATAAAGTGCTCAAAAAAATAATGATCCGGGCGTTTACCCAGCGATGCACACCGCTCAAGACAATCAAGGGCATGCTCAAGAATTTCTAACTCGCTCTGATTAAATTCGCAGTCGGGGACAAGCACCGGATGACTTGGCGCTGCCTGATTGATCCATGCGATTGGAGAAAGCTTACGGTCTTTCGGTGCCGGCAACGCCATAAAGCTTCCCAGGCCGCTCGCGACGAGGCCTTTTTCGCTATAAATCTTGACGGTGCTTTGACCGAGCCTGCCTTTTCCCTGACGATGAAAGCCGACAAGTTCGCCGTAGGCATTCAGATAGTCAAAGGCTTGCGTGCCGTTACATTGAAGATTAATCGAGACCGTTGCGAGTCGGGTTGACGGGTCGTCCGCTGTACGGATGGCGCTTGCCATGGCGAAGTCAGCAAGCACTGCGAAAGCGCTCTCGTGAATTTGCCCGTCTGGACGTTGCAGTTGGGGGCCGGCCCGCAGGCTGACCAAGGCCTGCCCTTGACGGACATCCTCGAAGCGCAAATCGAGAAAATTGCCACAAAAGTGGTATCCGGCAATCCGGTTAAGGGTGATGGCGCGGCGAACCTTGTTGAGAATGAGGGCGTCTGTGGCTTGATAAGGCATGGGACTGGTCGTGCAGAGGCGCGGCAACTTGATTCGGACTGGCGCAGCTGCCGCACCCGGACCCAGAGGCAGAAGGGCGCTACAGATACTTGAAAGCTACAGCCGCCACCAGCGTCGGTAGCAGGGCTGCTGCAAAAAGGCCTGCTGCGCTGATCGCTTCGTCCTCGAAGTATCGCCTCAGAATCGCAAAGCCAGCCGGATTGGGGGCGTTTGCAATGACCGTGAGCCCGCCGCCGGTGACTGCGCCCGCGACTAAGGCGTATTTAAATTCTGGGCTAAGGCCTTCGACCAGGGACCCAAGATAGGTCAGTGCCGCATTGTCGGTAATGGCAGTGAGCGCCGTGGCGGCCCAGAAGACCGTGTCGGGCGACATGCTGCGCAGCAAACCCTCAAGCCACCACTGCTGCTGGCCCCCGAGCACCACCAGTCCTGCCAGGAAGAAGGCGACCAGCAAGCCCTCGCGGAGGATCAAACGATCCTGGTATTGCGGATAAGCGGTGGCCACACCCATGAACAGCAAAAAGAGCCCCATGAAAGCAGAGGGGTGGTGAGCGAAAACGACAACCCCGGCCAGGAGCAGGATATGGAAGCCGTAAATCGCCAAAGGGATGGGGTCGTGTTGCGTCGTGATGGGATTGTTTTCCGCATCCGGATGATCGGTCATGGCTATGCCGGCGAGTTCACGATGAAAGAGCAAAGTGACGACCCCTGCATTGATGACGACAGCCAATGCAGCACGCCAGCCGAAATGGGTCAAGATGAAGGGTAGATCCCAGCCCCATTTGGCTGCCACCATCAACACGGGCGGAGCGGCAAAAGGCGTGAGGGTGCCGCCAATCGATATGTTTACAAAAAGCACACCGAGTGCAGCGTATTTCAGGCGATTAGACGGGTTTTTCGTGTAGAGACCGTCGCGCAGCATGAGCGCCGCAAGCGTCATCGCAGCAGGCTCAGTGATGAAGGAGCCTAGCAGAGGAATGGCACAGAGCGCTAGAAAAAAGTAGGCCGTGACGCCCGGTAGAGGAAGGGCCTTGGCAAGACTAGAGACGGCGCCGCGGGTGAGCTCGAGTATCGGGCGACTTGCAGCAATCACCATGATCGCAAAGACGAACATCGGCTCCGTGAAGTTCCTCGAATCGAGGTACTCGGTCGCCGGTTTGAAGCCCAGGGTTGCGAGCATCACGGCAACGAGGACGATGGCCCAAAAACCGAAAACAACCTCGACTTCGCCGAGCAAATGCCAGACGCCTGCGTGTTGGGGACGCGTGTGAGCGAGATGCTCGAAGAACTTGGTTGAGAAGGTATGAAGCACGGCCACGGCGAAAATGGCCGCGCCAATCCACTGAATCGATTCCACTGACGGCTCTCCTTGTTTAAGCTTTGAAAGCTTGCTTGCGGTCTTTATGGAACGAATTGTCTCAACTGCCGCAATCACTGAGGCGGGAGAATCCGCTAAAGCTGAGATCGTGGCAACATAAACCCTCACCTGTTGACAACGTATTCTGGGAGCTTTCGGTCAATCATGTATGCATTTCAATACCGGCGTCCTTCCTCGGTTGAAGAGGCGCTCGAGCTAGCTGCTGCGGACGAAGAAGCGAAATATCTCGCGGGCGGTATGACCTTGATTCCTGCGCTCAAACATCGGCTCTCGTCGCCAAGTCAGCTTATTGATGTGGCGAGGCTCGCGCATCTGCAACGCTGCGAGCGAATCGACGGCGACACGCAAACCCTTTGGCGAATTGGTGCCGCAGTCAGACATGCCGAGGTTGCCGCACACCCTGGCCTTGCCCAAGATCTCCCCGCGTTGACGGCGCTCGCTGCGGGCATTGGTGATCCCCAGGTTCGAGCACGTGGCACGATCGGTGGTTCGGTGGCGAATAATGACCCCGCAGCGGACTACCCCAGTGCACTGCTTGCCCTCAACGCGGTTGTGATCACAAACCGTCGTCGCCTTGGGGCTCAAGACTTTTTTCAAGGCATGTTCAGCACAGCGCTGGAAGATCAGGAAATGATTTTTGCCGTCGAATTTCCGATCCCCAAGCGCGCGGCTTATGCCAAGTTTCCCCACCCGGCAACCGGCTACGCCATGGCCGGTGTTTTTGTCGCGCAACACCTGGCCGGAGACTGGCGTGTTGCGGTGACCGGCGTGGGTGCCGGTGTTTTTCGTTGGGTCGCTGCCGAGGAGGCGATTGCTGCGGGTGATCCGGTACCGGCGCTTGAGCGCGATGACCTCATGGAGGACATGCACGCACCTGGCAGCTATCGTGCGCACCTTGCCTCGGTCATGCTTGCCAAAGCCCGCGGTGAATTAGCAGGCGGAGTGTAAATCTCATGAAAATACGTCTCATAATCAATGCAATAACACACGAAGTTGAAGTTGAAGAAAGAACATTGCTCGCCGATCTTTTGCGTGACCAGCTAGGGCTGACCGGTACTCACCTCGGTTGCGATACCAGCCAGTGCGGCTGTTGTACGGTGCATCTAGACGGTGAGGCGGTGAAGTCCTGCACCATGCTGGCTGTTCAAGCTGCGGGCTGTTCGGTGCTCACCATTGAGGGCTTGGCGCAGGCGCATGCTGATACGCGGTCCGGGTTCGAGTCGATCGATTCGAGCCGCGAACGCTCGAGCCTGGCTAGCGAGGAAGCCGGGCAGGCGCTTGAAGTCCATCCGGTTCAGGCGGCCTTTGCCGCTTGTCATGCCCTGCAGTGCGGCTTTTGTACCCCCGGGATGATTATGGCGAGCGCCGACTTGCTGCGTCGCCACCCCGACCCCAGTGACGAGCAGATTCTGGAAGGCTTGGCCGGAAATCTCTGTCGTTGCACAGGCTATGTGAACATCGTCAAAGCCGTGAAGCAGGCTGCAGCGCAAATGCAGACCTTGGCGGCTGCAAGGAGCGGTCAATGAATGCGCCAACAACCATGCGCTTGCCCCAAAGTGCAGATTTCCGCTTTCCGGCGGCGATCGAACCGGCGCGCCAGGAAGATTTGCGACTGGTCACCGGTACGGGCCGCTATGCAGCCGACTGGATCTACCCCGGCATGCTGCACGCCTTTGTGATCCGTTCGCAAGTGGCTCACGCACGCATCAGCAAGACCGATTTTTCGGCGGTTCGGGAGGCGCCTGGGGTTGTGGCGGTGCTGACGGCCAGTGATGTGGCTGAAGCCGGTTTCGGGTCGCTACCCAACGCTGTGACCAATAAAGCGCGGGACGGAAGCCCGCAAAAGCAGGTTTTGATGCCGGTATTGGCCACCGACAGGGTGCTTTTTGCGGGCCAACCGATTGCCATGGTTATTGCGAGCACTGCGCGGGCGGCGCAGGACGCTGCGGAGTTGGCTCTAGTGGATCTCGAAGCCTTGCCCGCTGTGGCCCATGTGGGCGATGCGCTGGCGCCAGGCGCCCCCCAATTGCACCCAGACGTGCCGGGCAATCTTTCGCTGCGCTTTGAAGCTGGCGACGCGGAGGCGGTCGAGAAGGCATTTGCCGTGGCACGTTTTGTGAGCAAGTTGCGGGTCGAGAGTCAGCGCTTGATTCCGTCGCCGATGGAACCGCGCGCTGTGGTTGCCATCCACGATCCAGGGTCCCAAAAGACCCGTCTTCATGCGCCCAATCAAGGCATGGTCGGGATGTTGAATTACCTGGTTGCCATTACCAAGTGGCCTGCCGAATCGATTGAAGTGCTTGCGCAAGATGTGGGGGGTTCATTTGGGATTCGTAGCGGTGCCTTCAGTGAGCATGTGCTGGTGATGCTGGCGGCTCGCAAGCTCGGCAAGCCGGTTCGTTGGGTGGGTTCGCGTTCGGAAGTCTTTTTGTCTGACTTTCATGGTCGCGCCTTGGCGCTTTCCGGGGCTATCGCCATGGACGAACAAGGCCGTTTCCTTGCGATACGGTTTGACGATGAGGTCGATTTAGGAGCCTACAACTGCTATTTCAGCACGCATATTGGTACGCGAAACCTGTCGATCACCATGGGGGGTGTCTACAAGGTCCCGGCACTGGCGATGCGATCCGATCTTGTCTTTACCAATACCGTCCCGATCTCTGCCTACCGGGGCGCCGGACGGCCGGATATCGCCTATGCGATAGAAAGACTTGTCGACCATGCAGCCCACGAGCACGGTTTTGACCCGGTTGCTTTGCGGCGCTTGAACTTCATCGACCGGGAGGCCTTTCCCTATACAACCGCAAACGGCACGGTCTACGATAGCGGTGATTTTGAGCAGGTGCTCGATCGTGCGCTCGAACTGGCTGATTACAGCGGTTTTCGAGCGCGTCAACAGGCATCAGCCGCGCAGGGCAAACTTCGTGGCATCGGTCTTGCCTTTTATCTCGAGGCTTCAGGGCCAGGTGGCGCACCAAAAGATCAGGTCGAAGGCAGTTTCTCAGCCGATGGCTACATGACGGTCTATGCGGTGACCGGTGCTTCAGGACAGGGCCATGAAACCTCATTTGCGCAGATTATTGAGTCCGAGCTTGGTTGGCCGGCAGCGCGGGTTCGCTATCGGGCAGGCGATCCGGCGCATCACTTGATCGGCAACAGCACGGGAGGTTCTAGAACGTTGTATGGTGCTGGAAGCGCTATCAAAGCCATGTGTGCCGCATGGATTGAAAAGCTCAAGCCTGAGGCTGCGCAAAGACTAGGTCTTTCCACCGACGATATCAGTTTTGTAAATGGCGGGTTTCACAAGACTTCATCGCTGTCGAAGGCCTTACCATCTGACCCCGCTGCTGCTGCGTCGCTTAGCGTCGAAACCTTAATCGATGCGCTGATCGCCGAGGGTCGAGCGGGCGAGCTTGGGGTGATTGGCGAAGCCACATCCGGGTCCACGTTTCCCAATGGTTGCCATTGTGCTGAAGTTGAGATCGATCCAGATACCGGAATGACAGCGCTGCTCCATTACATTGCGGTGGATGATTTGGGTAAGGTGATTTCGCCCCAGCTGGTTCAGGGGCAGGTCCACGGCGGTGTTGTGCAGGGCTGGGGACAGGCTTTTTGTGAGCATGCGATCTATGACCGGGGCAGCGCCCAATTGCTCAGCGGCTCCTACATGGATTACGCCATGCCGCGTGCAGGTTGCCTGAGTTCGATCCGTAATGACACGATCAATGTCCCCACCCGCCTCAATTTGCTTGGCTCCAAAGGTGTCGGGGAGTCAGGTTGTTCGGGATCCTTGCCCGCGCTTGCTAACGCGGTGATTGACGCCTTAAGGCCACTCGGCGTGAGCAGCATGGATATGCCTTTTACAGCCGCTAAAGTCTGGGCTGCGATCAGGCAGTCCGATCATGGCGCCTGAATCGATGGGGCTGCTCTCAGGTGAAGTGGCACTTGTGACAGGTGCCGGGCATGGCATCGGCCGAGCGATGTGTCACGAACTGGCTGGCGAGGGTGCAATCTTGTTCCTCATTGATGTCGACGCATCGCGCTTGACAGCAAGCCTGAACGCGCTGCGCGATGCCGGGGCTGAGGCCGATGGGGCATTGATTGATCTGTCGCTCGCAGGCTCTGGGGTGATGGCGGTTGAGCATGCGCTTTCGCGGTTTGGAACGGTACAAATGTTAGTGCATGCAGCATCGCCTCCACGATCCGAGCTCGATCGCTGGGACGTGGTGAGCGATCAAACCTGGGAAGCCATGTATCGGGTGAATGTTTCAGAAGGTTTTCAGATGGCAAGGCATCTTGCTAAGCATTGGATCGGCGAGGCGATTGCTGGTCGTATGCTTTTTGTGACCTCCTTGCATGCAGCAACACCCCGTAACCTGCCGCACTACGCAAGCAGCAAGGCAGCGATGATGATGCTGGTGAAGGAGCTCGCCCGTTCTCTTGCCAAGCATAGTATTCGCGTGAATGCTTTAACCCCTGGTGCGATTGCAGCAGGTGGATTCAAGCCCAATCCTGACTTGCAAGCGAAGATTCCGATGCAACGCCTGGGCGAATCCGCTGAGGTTGCAGCCATGGGGATCACGCTTTTGATCGATCGCTTCTCGCGCTATGTGACCGGTAGCGAAGTGATTGTGGACGGGGGCTTAGGCTTATATAACTGGTTTGATCCGCACGACGCCTAAGTGGTGGTCCTCTTGGGCCAACTGATGAAGATCAATGAAGCAATCACGACTGCTGCGCCGGCGATTTGAATCAGCTTCACCGTCTGGTCGAGCATCAACCAGCCCATGGCCATGGCCGCGACGGGTTCAAAATTGAAAAACGGTGCCGCTTTCACAGGTCCGATTTTCGGTACTGCGATGAGCAGGGTGCTGAAGGCGATGCCGTAAAGCAGCGTGAGCGCCATCACCGCAAGCCAGCCCTTGATGTCCGATGGCATGCTCAAACCGCCCATACTCAAGCCTACGCTTAAGCTTCCAATGGCGACGATGCTCAAGGTGCTGAGTGCACGAACGCGGCCTTCGATCGGTGTGAGCCAGCGCTGGGTGAGCGCCATGATCGAGGCCATGCTGACGGCTGCCGCCAGCCCATAAGCGATGCCAGCGAGGAAGCGATGGTCCCAGGCATCGCGTTCGAGGCCGCGCGAGGGGACGTCCAGCACCAGTATCAGCCCGCCAAGGGCAATCGGCATGCCGATCCAGGCGCGCAGACTGGGGCGATCGCCGCCCAGACCCCATGAGAGGAATCCGAGCATCATCGGAAAAAGGTTGAACACCAATAAGGCAAGCGCAACTGGCATTTTTTGAACGGCTGAATAAAGAAAAAAACTTTGCGCGCAGACCAATAAGCCGACAGCCAGTGCCTTATGGCGCAGTTCGGCTGGTATGACGATGGCTTGTCGCACCATCACAAGCCAACAGGCGAGAACGAGCGCCGTCCCAGCCGAGCGCATGCTCACCGCAAAAAGCACGCTTGTGCCGTGGTCAAAAGCCACCCGCGCTGCGATGTGATTTGCAGCGAAGGTCGTCGCAAGCAAAAGGATTAAGGCGATTTGGGCTCGGGAAATCGCGGCGCCAGGCGTTGAGAGAACCGGAGCATCCTCAGCGCGAGGGATGGTTGTCAACGCAACCAGCCTTTGCGCCTGAACCACCAAAAGGGAACGACCACCGACACCACCATCAAAGCCAGGGCAAAGGGGTAGCCCCATTCCTGGGCGAGCTCGGGCATGTATTGGAAGTTCATCCCGTAAATGCTGGCGATCAAGGTGGGCGGAAGCATTGCGACGGAGGCAACAGAAAAAATCTTGATGATTTTGTTTTGGTTGATGTTCACAAAGCCAATGGTCGCGTCCATCAAAAAATTCAATTTATCGAACAGGAACTCGGTGTGGCTGTCGAGGGAGTCAATATCTCTTAAAATTTGACGCGCATCTTCAAACTGATCAGCGCTTAAAAGACGGGCACGCAGCAGAAACGAAACCGCTCTTCGGGTGTCCATCACGTTGCGCCGGATCCGACCATTTAAATCCTCTTCTTTGGCGATACTCGCCAGAATCGATGCTGCCACACTGTCGTTGAGTTCATCGTCAAGCACCCGGCGAGAAAACTCATCGAGCCGTCCATACATTTCTTCGAGCGCGTCCGCCGAGTACTCCACATCGGCCGCATAGAGTTCCAAAAGCACATCTTTGGCATCACCAACATAGCCCGGCTGACGTCGAGCACGCATACGCAGCAGCCGAAACACCGGCAAATCCTCGCGGTGTACCGAAAAAAGGATGTCGTTTCGGATCACGAAAGCAACCCGGATGTTTTCACTGCCTTCCTCATCGTCTTGCAAGATGAAGTCAGTCCGGATGTGCAATTCGCCTTCGGGCTCTTCGAAAAAGCGCGCACTTGCCTCGATATCGCCCGAATCGGCCTCATCAGGAAGCCGAAAACCAAAAACTTGTTCGGCCCAGGCGTGTTCTTCGTCGGTCGCGTCAACAAAGTCAACCCAGACCGGCTTGCAGTGGAGCAAGTCCTCCAGCGCATCGATCTGCACTTGCTGCAGTCGACCTTGTTCTAAGGTAAAGGCATTGATCATGATCAGCGAATCAGCCCGGATTGTAGGGCCTAAATTTGTTTCGGCTCCTGCTTGCCAGCTGTCTGTTCACGGTGACTCATCATCTGCTCGAGAAAGATGCGTGCCCGTGGTGCTTTCAAGCGCGGCCGGATCTCCTCATGCATACGGCGATTGTGGATGCGTCTTGACTCTTGCATGAAAGACCACATCATCGGACTCACCGCGCTTGACACTGTCTCCCGAGGTGCACGCGGCGGCGGTGGCAAGCCATGAAGTCTGGCGATATGATCGAACCAGTCGCCCATCGCCAAGGGTTCGTTATCGACAATGGCATAAAGTCGCCCGGGTGCTGCGCGAAATAGACTGAGCCAGAGCATGATGGCCAGATCGTCAGCGTGGATATGATTGCTGTAACTATCTTCCTGTGGCTCCAGGCAGGGTTTGCCTTGGCGGATCCGATCCGTTGGCAGGCGGTCCTCGGCATAGATGCCAGGAACCCGCAAGCGAACCGCGTGAAACGCTTGCAGCAATTGTTGTTCAGCATGCAAGCGCCGCAGGCTCCGCGCCTGCTTTGGCCGTGGTGTCACGGTTTCGTCAATCCAAGCACCCTGCCAGTCACCAAACACCCCGGTCGTACTCACATAAATGAGCTTTTTGATCGTTGTGTGACCGCGCCTTTGGACCGACGATGCAGCGCTGGCAATATCACTGTTGCCCGCGCGCCATTGTGCGACGAGTCGCTTGATCCGCAGGTCCTGATCGCTCAAACATTCTGAGGGAGGAAGCAGCACAATCAACCAAGATGCCAACGACGCAAGTCGTTTGACGGCGGTTTGATGATCCAGATCGATGAGTATCGGTGTTGCGCCGGCCTCGCGAATGGCTAGCGCCTGCTCATGCCGACGCGCTGTTGCGATGATCTGCAAGCCCTCAGGGCGATGGACTTGCCGCAGCCAGCGGATCAGTCGAAGGCCAACATCGCCACATCCGAGAATCAACAATCGCTGCGGCGAGGGATAATCCAGCCTGAGTCTTGGTTTTTTATGGATCACGAGATCAATTCCTTGAGAGATTTGTTATGGCATGGACCGTCACCATTGAACCCGCCGCCAAGCAGTTTATGGCTGAGCCGGATGAAACGCTGCTCGAGGCGGCGCTGCGTCAGGGTATTGTGTTGCCCTATGGTTGTAAGGATGGTGCCTGCGGCTCCTGCAAGGCAAAGGCCTTGGCCGGATCCTGGGAGCAAGGCGCACATCAGCCCTCGGCACTGAAGTCAGATGAAGCGACGCAGGGATTTTTGCTCACCTGTTGCTCCAGGGCGAGCAGTGATCTGCGGCTTGAATGCCGAACCGTGGCGGGCATTGCCGATATTCCGGTACGGAAAATGCCAAGCCGTATCGCATCGATTGAACGTGCTGCACCCGATGTGGCGATTATTCGCCTGCAGTTGCCTGCCAATGAGCGATTGAAGTATCTGGCCGGTCAGTATCTTGAAATTCTGATGCGGGACGGTTCACGCCGTGCCTATTCGATGGCAAGTCCGCCCGAGTCGAATGAGCCGCTCGAACTCCATATCCGTCATATGCCGGGCGGTAAATTCACCGATCCCCTGTTTGGTATTGGCTCAAGTACCATCAAAGAGAAAGATATTCTTCGATTCGAGGGCCCGCTTGGCACCTTCTTTCTGCGTGAGGACAGCTTGCGACCCATGATTCTTTTGGCAAGCGGCACCGGTTTTGCACCGATCAAAGCCATTGTCGAGCACGCCCAAGCCAAAGGCATCAGCCGACCCATGCATCTTTACTGGGGCGGCCGTCGACCTCAGGATCTCTATCAGCAAACCTTGTGTCAGGATTGGGCCGAGAGACTGCCGCACCTTCAATTTGTGCCGGTGATATCCGATGCGCTCGCCGAAGATCAATGGGAGGGACGGGAGGGCTTTGTGCATCGGGCAGTGATGGAAGACTTTCCTGATCTTTCGTGCTTTGAGGTTTACGCTTGCGGTGCGCCGGTCATGATTGATGCTGCCCGCAAAGACTTTGTTGAAAGCTCTAAGCTCGATCCCGACTTGTTTTTTGCTGATGCTTTCACCTCCGCGGCAGACTGATCAGCTTAGCGGCTGGCCGGAGCTGATCTTTCCCGATGCCTTGCCGGTCAGTGATCGGCGCGATGAACTTGCCCGAGCGATTCGCAATCATCCAATCGTGATTGTTTGTGGGGAGACCGGATCAGGAAAGACGACCCAACTTCCGAAAATCTGCGTTTTGGCGGGACGGGGGCGGCATGGTCTGATCGGCCATACCCAGCCACGGCGCCTGGCGGCCACCACCGTCGCGCGTCGAATCGCCGAGGAACTCGGATCGCCCCTTGGGACCCATGTCGGCTACAAGATCCGTTTTCAGGAGCGTTTGGCGAAAGAAGCCAGGATCAAACTGATGACGGATGGGATTCTGCTTGCGGAGACGCAAGCCGATCCCTCGCTCAAGGCTTATGACACGCTGATTATCGATGAGGCACACGAGCGCAGCCTTAACATCGATTTTCTGCTCGGCTACATCAAGCGTCTGCTGCTTGGCGCGCGTCGTAAAGACTTACGCGTCATCATTACCTCGGCAACGATCGACGCTGGTCGTCTGGCTGAACACTTCACGCTGCCTGGTGTCGGACCCGCCCCGGTCTTTGAGATTTCCGGTCGCACCTATCCGGTGGATATTCGCTATCAGCCCGCGCCTGAAGGCGAGGAGCTGGAGCAGGCGGCGCAAATCGAGACGGTGATCGAGGCGCTTTGGCGTGAAGCTGAAGGCGATGTGTTGGTGTTTTTGCCTGGTGAGCGCGAGATCCGCGAGCTTGCAGATCACCTGCGTGCTGCGGTTGCGCGTGCAGCGCATGCCGGGCAACGTTCAGGGATGGGACGGGTGCTTGGGGTTGCACCGGTTGAGATATTGCCGCTTTTTGCGCGTCTATCGGTGGCGGACCAGCAAAGGGTGTTTTCTGGTGCCTCGGGGCGACGCATTGTGTTGGCCACGAACGTGGCTGAGACCTCGCTTACGGTGCCGGGTATTCGTTATGTTATCGATAGCGGTATGGCGCGTGTCAAGCGCTACAGGTTTCGCGGCAAGCTAGAACAATTACAGATTGAAGCGGTATCGCAGGCTTCTGCCAACCAAAGAGCCGGTCGCTGCGGCCGTGTGATGCACGGTATTTGTGTTCGACTTTATAGCGAAGAAGATTTTAATTCGCGCCCGCGATTTAGCGATCCAGAAATTTTAAGGGTGTCGCTTGCCGGCGTGCTCTTGCGCATGAAGGCACTGAAGCTGGGGACGATCAACGATTTTCCCTTTCTTGATCCGCCTCAGGCCAAGGCAATTGCCGATGGGTTGGCGAGCCTTTTTGAGCTCGGCGCACTCGATGAACAAGGCGAACTTACGCCCCTGGGTAGGCAACTCGCCCGATTGCCGCTTGACCCGCGTATCGGCAGGATGTTGCTTGCTGGCCACGAGTTTCATTGCCTACAGGAGGTCCTGATCATTGCCAGCGCCTTATCGGTGCAGGATCCGCGTGAGCGGCCCATGGACCAGCAGCAGGCAGCCGATGAACAGCATCGCAGATTCCACGATGAGCGTTCTGATTTTTTGAGCTGGATCAAACTTTGGGATTATGCGTTTCCGCGCGAGGCGGGGCAACAGCACGGTGTCATTGATCGTCCGCCCAATGCCTTGCGGCGTCAACGCGAGCGCCAGTTTCAGCGTGAATTCATCAATACAAGACGTTTGCGTGAGTGGGCTGATGTGTATCAGCAACTCGAGCAGGCGCTTGCCGAGCTTGATCTGAATCCCAAGCCTTTCCAGGGGCCAGAAGATGCAGGTTTTGCAGCGATTCATCAGGCCTTGATGACAGGCTTGTTGGGAAACTTAGGGTTTTGCTCGGGGGAATCGAATCAATACAGCGGCACGCATGAAACCAGATTCTTTATCCATCCGGGTTCAGCATTGCAACGCAAGACGCCACGCTGGATCATGGCTGCCGAAGTGGTCGACACAAGCCGGGTGTACGCCAGAACGGTTGCACGTGTTGAGCCAGCTTGGATCGAACGTATCGGCGCTCATTTACTGCGCCGAAGCTGGTCAGATCCGCACTGGGAAAAAAAGGCGGCACAAATTGTGGCTTTCGAAAGGGCAACGATTTACGGCCTGATTCTTTACGCGCAAAGACGTGTTCACCATGCTCACCGTGATCCAATTTTGGCGCGAGAGATGCTCATTCGCGAGGCATTGGTGAACCTCGACTGGGATTCGCATTTGCCCTTCATGCAACACAACCGCCGACTCGTGCATGAAGCCCAGCAGCTGGAACAAAAAATGCGCCGTCCTGATGTGCTTGCCGATCAGACCATGCTTTATGCCTGGTTTGATCAACGACTGCCTGTAGATGTTATAACGGCCAAACGATTAGAACAATGGTGGCGAAAAGCCTCCCAGCAAGACCCGGATTGCTTATGCCTGCCCAGGGAAGCCTTGCTGCGTAAACAGATCGATGGTCTCGAGGATGAGCGATTCCCGCGATCTTGGCGCTGTCGGGGACTCAGCCTCGATTTGGCCTACCGATTTGAACCTGGCGCCTCAGACGATGGCGTCACGCTGGTGATCCCGCTTGCCGCACTCTCGCAGCTTGACGAGCGTCAATGCGAATGGCTCGTGCCCGGATTGCTGGAAGAGAAAGTGCTCGCCCTGATGAAATCCCTGCCACAGCGCTTGCGCAGAAATCTGGTGCCCTTGCAGGCCTGGGTTGATCGATTCATGACCCGCAGGCAGCGCGATGAGCAGTCCTTGATGACGCGAAGAAGTCTGATCGACGTGCTCATTGAGCAGGCACGTGAGGATGGCGGAGCGATGATCAGCGCGCATGATTTTCGCTTGGAGCAATTGCCGAGACATTTGCTCATGCATTTCCGGTTGATCGACGAGCACGAGGCAGTGCTCGGCATGTCCCGGTCACTGGCTGAGCTCAAGAGCCGCTTTGCTGTGAGGGGCCAGAGCGCTTTGCAGGCTGCATTCCAGGGTCTTGGGCTGCGAGACCAGTCGATACCGTTCAAGAACAGGGCGGCATCCGATGAAGCTATCGCCGAAACGCAGCAGACAGCGCCTGCGCCTGCTGGACGAGGCGACGCAACGCTTCGCTTTGATGCTAGCCAGCGCTATCAACATTGGGCCTTTGGCAGCCTGCCCGAGCTGATGGAGCTCGAACATGATGGCCAGCTGTTGATTGGATTTCCTGCCCTGGTTGATCATGGCGACGATGTCGGTTTGCAGGTTTTTGACGATTTGGATGCCGCTCAGTTGGCGCACGAGGACGGGCTGATGCGTTTGCTCGCCATTCACTTTCGAGAGCCCTTGCGATTTTTCCTCAAGCAACTGCCCGACGGGCAACGCATCGAGGTGCTCTACAGTCAGTGGGGAAGCGCCAAAACATTGCATAAGGACTTGTGCTTTGCGCTTTTGCAGCGCGCCTGTCTCGGGGTCGAAAAGCCCCGTTCCGCTGAAAGCTTTGAGGACTTGTGCCGATCAGCCCGCCCGCGGCTGGGTCTGATCGGCCAGGAGTTATCACGTTTACTGCTGACGATCCTGAGTGAATATATCCAGCTCACCAAGCGCTTGGCGCAGGCTAAATCAACCCCCGCTCAGGCTGATATCGAGCAACAACTGGCGTTCCTGTTACCAAAATATTTTTTAAAACAAACGCCGCCGGGTCAACTTGGACATCTGCCGCGCTATCTCCAGGCGATTAATCAGCGGCTCGATCGTTTGCGCATCGATCCCCAACGTGACCGTGAACTCATGGCGCAATTGCTGGTGGTTGAGGCGCCATGGCGAAAGCTGCTGCTTGCGCGGCGCGGTCGCAGCGATGAAAAACTCACGCAATTTGCATGGATGCTGCAGGAATTACGCGTTTCACTTTTTGCCCAGACACTCAAAACACCCATGCCGGTATCGGTCAAACGGCTCGAGCGTTGGTGGCAGGCTAACGCAATCCGGTAAGCCATACCGCAAAGCTCACGCTTAATACCGCGAGCATGCTTCCGGCAACAATCGACTGTGCCACCGCGGCGGTGTCCACGCCATAGCGATTGCCGATGATGAAGGTGTTGCTTGCTGAAGGCAGTGAAGCCGCAACAATGCCGATTGCAAGCGCTTTGCTATCGATACCGGGCATGCACCATAGAACGAGCGCCGCGATGAGTGGGTGCAGGAGGAGCTTCCAAGCCACCATCGTCGCGCTGTAGCTGCTCAGGCGCAACGGGGTTCGCCCGATCGAAGCACCGATCGCAAATAAGGCTGCCGGGGCTGCAGCAGCGCCCAAAAGGCGCGAGAAATGGTCGAGCAAGGGGGGAATCGGTAAGGCCATCACCGAAAACAACAGGCCCAGCGACGATGAAAGCACAAGCGGCGATTTTGATAGTCCTTGTAAGACGGTTACCGTGATGCCCTGCATGACAGCGCTGCTCGGATAGATGCCGTGACGTTGCGCTTCGCGCAAAATGCCTGCATCAGCCCGCCGTGCGCGAACCTCAAGCAAGACCATGCTGAGCACCACCACAATGAAGAGATCACTCATGATGGCCATGACCATCAGGGGTACCAGATCTTGGCCAAGTTCCAGTGCAAGCGGCAAGCCCATGTAGCCAACATTGGGGTGGGTGACATTCATCGCCATCACCGTTCCGGCCATGGGGCCTTTGATGAGTCTTCGATTGGCATAGGCGTAAGCGAGCGTGTAGCACAGGAGCGAACTGAGCATCCACGCTGCGAAAAAGGAGACCTGCTTATAAACCGTTAGTGGCTGAAAGGCGATCGCCCTGAACAGCATGGCGGGGAGTGCAAAATAAAAAACAAAACGGTTTAAGGCGTCGACGCCTCCCTCAGGAAGCAGACGCAGGCGTTGTCCGAAAAAGCCACAGAAAACCAGACCGAACAAGGGAAGTGTGACTTCAAGCACCTTAAGCATGGCTTTTGCATTCTAAACCTTTGGGGTCGCTACAATCGATGGCTAAGTCAATGCGACAAAGGCAGGAGCTTGATGTTTGGTGAAGCGCGTTCGCGCTTGCGATTTTTAGCTGCTAGCGGCATGGGTAGTGCTGCGTTTGCGCTGGGCATGAGCGAGCGCGCGCTGGCCTATCCCTTTTTTACTTCTGGTGCGCCACCGGTTGCCAGGGAGCCAATCCCTTCGGGGCAGATCGGTGCTCAGGGTAACGCCACGCAGGGCCGCGGGCCTGTGTTTATTTTGAATTCACGCGATGCCAGTGTGAGCTTTATCGATCCGGTCAAGATGGCGGTGATTGGCGAGGTGAATGTGGGCAAAGAGCCGCATCATTTGTATCCCACGCCTGATGCCTCCCAGGTTATTGTGGCGTCGGCGATGAGCAACGAGCTCCACTGCTTTGATCCGCTAAGCGGCCAACTCAGCCAGCGCATCAGACCAATTGATGATCCCTATCAACTCGGGTTTTCGCCGGATCGCAAGTGGTTTGCTACAGCCGCTCTCAGACTGGATCGGGTTGACCTATATCGTTATAACGGGCGTAGCGCCGAGCCGCTACAACTGGTCAAGCGCATCGCATTACCCAAGGCACCGAGCCATTTGTGGTTTTCAGCGGACAGTCGAACCGTCCTTGCGACCCTGCAGGACTCGGGAGAACTTGCTGCGATCGATCTGGAACGCCAGGAAGTCTTATGGAAAATACAGGTCGGTGCCTTGGCCGCAGGTGTCATCATCACCGCGGACGATCGCTATGCGATGGTGGGCGTCATGGGTGAGGATCATGTTGCCGTGCTTGACTGGCGGCAGCGTCATTTGATTGCCCGGATTCCCACGGGAAAGGGTGCGCATAATTTTCGTGGTGCAGGGGATCGCAAGCATGTGTATGTGTCAAACCGTGTTGAAAATACAATTTCCTGTATCGATATAAGCCAGTGGCGTGTGGTGTCGAATATCGCGGTGCCTGGTGGCCCCGATTGCATGGAAATCGCCTCGGACTTAAAGACGATGTGGGTGACGAGTCGCTTTGCCCGCGCCGTGCATGTGATTGATTTGCCAAGCGGCAGGATTTTGCAGCGGATTGGCGTTGGTCGGTCACCGCACGGTGTTTTTATGAATCAGCGTGCGCCATGGCTTTAGCGAAGCCTACCGAAGCTTGAATGCATGCGTCATGATCAAGGTAACCTCCAAATGCATCGTGATCCTGTTGACAACGTTCTCGTCCTTGCTCGATGCGATGGCCCAGGAACCATGCCGCAAACCCGTCTATCTCACGCTCGATACCGGGAACATGGCTTCTGCCGAATTGATCGCGTCAACGCTTCGCAAGCATCAGGTCAAGGCAAGTTTTTTTCTCGCCAATGAGCGCACGCCTTTTGGCAACTTTTCGCTCGATGATGCCTGGGCAGGCTACTGGCGGGAGCGTGTGAGCGAAGGACATGCTTTCGGGAACCACACCTTTGATCATGTGTACTTTCCGATGCAAGCCGCTCAGGGTGCCGCGCAGCAGCTTATCAAGGCTCGACCGCAATTTGGCGCCGCAGCAGGCAAGACGCTGCGCTGGTCTGAGCAGGAATTCTGCAGCGAGCTTGGCCGGGTCGCTGAGCGTTTCCAAGCGATCACTGGGACAAAGCTTGGTGGCTGGTGGCGGGCACCGGGCGGCAAAGCGCCGAGTGCTGTTTTCGAGGCAGGCGAGCGTTGCGGCTATCGGCATGTTTACTGGGCGAGCGCAGGCTTTTTGGGGGATGAGTTGCCAAGTGACCGATTTACAAACGCCGAGCTACTGAAAAAAGCGCTTGATAACATACGCCCGGGCGATATTTTGATGGCTCATCTGGGGATCTGGTCGCGACAGGAAGTCTTTGCGCCAAGTCTTGACCCGCTGATTGACGGGCTCAAGCGCAAGGGCTTTTGTTTCCGCACCTTACGTGATCATCCGGTGCTTGGGAGGTGATCATGGACATCCAGGACCTCATCGCTTTACCTCAGCAATGGCTCTTTGAACACTGGGTTCAGCCACTGATGTTCGCGATTGGCTGGGGGCAGGGCCTTGATGCGGCGTTTGACGCGACCGAGTGGCTTGTGTGGGGTGTTTATGAGTTGCTGCTCATGGTGGTTGTCCTGGGTTGGATGGAGAGGCGTTGGCCGGTTGAAGCACTTCGAGACCGGGCTGCGGTGCGGCTTGACATGTTTTTCACAGGCTTGCACCGGCTTGGTCTCTTTCCCTTGATCGCCTTTGCAGTGCTGGTGCCTTTGATGGACCGCTTTGAAGCGAGTCTTCGCTGGTGGGGGTTTTCGCGTCCCAACATGGACCAATGGCTCGCGATTGAGTCCCTGCCATGGTTGTCGTGGTTTGTTTATTTGCTGGTTTTTGATTTTCTTGATTACTGGATCCACCGCTTGCAGCACCGGTGGTCATGGTGGTGGGCGCTCCATGCGGTTCATCACAGTCAAAGGCAAATGACCTATTGGACCGATCAGCGTAATCATTTGCTGGATGATTTCATCCGGGACGGTTTGCTTGCGCTCGCTGCTTTATTGCTAGGCGCAGCGCCTGGGCAATTCGTTGCTTTTGTCGTGCTCTCCAGAATGGTCCAGAGCTATCAACACGCCAATACCCGACTTAAGGGGCCTGCCTGGTTTCAGCGCCTGCTGGTGTCACCCCAGTTTCATCGGGTGCACCATGCCATGGGGCTTGGCCATGAAGGGCGTGCCATGGGATGCAATTTTGCGGTGCTTTTTCCCTGCTGGGATATGTTGTTTGGTACCGCAGACTTCGATGCTGGCTACCACCCGACAGGCATTGCCGATCAGCTTGAGGGCAGGCAGTACGGTGATGGCTTCTGGTCCCTGCATTGGCGCGCTATGCAGCGTTGGGTAGGATCGTGACCCAGCCTCCGAAAGCCCTTGCGCACTGCCTTTGGCTTGGCTTTCGTGCGATGTTCAAACCAGCCTATTGGTGGCTGGCTTTTTGGCCCGTTGCCCTGTCCATCCTGGCGGTGGGATTGTTGCTTTGGTGGTTATTGCCGGCTTTACTTTCCGGCGCCGAAGCGCAGATACAAGCTTGGAAGCATACGCTTGCGCCTGAGTCAGGTGGAATGCCTGGCCTGGGCGGGATTGAGCAGCCCCGGAGCGGATTTTCAGGGCCGGATTGGCTCATCCCCGCTTTGGTTTTTTTGGTCAAGATCCTGAGCTCGCCAGCCGCGCTATCGATCTTGGGTTGGGTGTTGGGTTTGCTGGCGGCGCTGCCACTGTCCTGGCTTTTTGTGTTGTTGATTTCAGGACTTTTCGTGACGCCTGTTATTCGGGCTGATTTAATCCGGCGCGATTACCCCGATCTGCGAGACCATAAAGGCGGCGGATGGATAGGCGACATGGGACAAACGCTCTTTATTTTCCTCAGGCTTGCCCTGGGTCTTCTGCTCTTGTTGCCCTTATGGTTTTTTGTGCCATGGCTTGCAAGTCTATTGTTTATAGCCCTCATGGCCTGGTCGACCGCATCGATATTTCTGATCGATTGCCTCTCAGGGCTTACCAGCCTGCGTCAGCGTGAAGCGATGATGCAAGCTGAACGCCCCAGCTTCTGGGTGCTTGGCGGCCTGGTTTCTGCGATGGGCAGTTTTCCGCTGATGTGGCTCCTGGCGCCGATCTTCGCCTCGGTTGTCTTTGGACATTTCAGCTTGTCGCGCTTAAACGCCGCAGGCAGGGCAGGCAGCGACCCGCAAAGCCACTTTTTGCCCACGACGAGGATAGCGCGATGACCGTACAAGACCATCAGCCTTTGAATGAGCCAACGCCATCGGTGCCTGGCGTTGGATTGATCATCATCGGTGACGAAATCCTCTCGGGCAAGCGGCAGGACAAGCATTTTTCAACGGTCTTGCAAAAGCTCAACGATCGTGGCATCGGGCTCGACTGGGTGCAATATCTTGGTGATGACCGGCTTCGATTAAGTCATTGCCTTCGCGACAGCTTTCAGCGTGGCGATTGGGTGATCAGTTGCGGCGGGATTGGGGCAACCCCGGATGATCACACCCGCCAAGCCGCAGCATCGGCCCTCGGCTGTGAATTGGTCTTGCACCCGGAGGCAAAACGCCTGATCACCGAGCGATGTGCTGACATGGCCGCGGAAGGCCGGGGTAGCGCCGACATGAGTCTGCCTGAAAACCAGCAGCGTTTGAAAATGGGTGACTTTCCGATCGGCGCATCGATTATTCCGAACCCCTACAACAAGATTCCAGGCTTTTCGATCCGTAATCATTTCTTTGTGCCTGGATTTCCCGTGATGGCATGGCCGATGGTTGATTGGGTGCTTGATCAGCGCTGGGGAGCGCTGCATGATCGGGTGCAGCATGAAGAGCGTTCGTTCATCGTGTACGAACTGCCGGAATCCTTGGCAACACCGGTGATGGAGTCGGTCGAGCGTGGTTTTCCGGGTGTTAAGGTCTTCAGCCTTCCCTCCATGGGGAGCGAGGGCGAGCGTCGCCATATTGAGCTTGGTATCAAGGCTCATGCCTCGCAAATTGATCGGGCCTTTCAGGCGCTTAAACAAGGTATTGAGGCCTTGCCAGGTTTCGATGCATTGCAAGGTCTTCATGGGCTACAAGGTCTTCATGGGCTACAAGGTCCTCATGGGCTACAAGGTGTTAATGCACCGCCAGTTGTCGAGCCAAGGCGCTAGGCCGCCAGCTTGGTCTTTGTTATGGGAGTAATCACCGTATGAACCATCCCACCGAGCTTCGTATGAAGCAAATTTCGCTTGACGACCGCTATGAGGCGACCGAGGGGTTCGTCTTCCTCACCGGCACCCAGGCGCTTGTGCGCTTGCCGATGATGCAACGACAACGCGACTGGGCGGCGGGTTTAAACACCGCGGGTTACATCAGTGGTTATCGTGGCTCACCTGTTGGTGGCTATGACCAGGCTTTGTATAAGGCAGCCAAGCAGCTCAAAGCACACCACATCAAGTTCCAGCCGGGGCTCAACGAGGATCTGGCGGCAACTGCCCTGTGGGGGACGCAGCAACTTCACATTCATGGCGATGGGAAGTACGAGGGCGTCTTTGGGATCTGGTACGGCAAAGGGCCGGGTGTTGATCGCAGCGGTGATGTTCTCAGGCACGCCAACCAGGCCGGCACATCACCGCATGGCGGGGTCTTGGCCATTGCCGGTGATGATCATGGCGCCAAGTCCTCAACCGTCGCCGCTCAGGTTGACCATATCTTCATTGCCGTATCAATGCCAGTGCTTTCGCCAGCAACGGTCCAGGATTACCTTGATTATGGTCTGCATGGTTTCGCCTTATCCCGCTTCGCCAGTGTTTGGGTGGCGATCAAGGCGGTTACCGACACGATCGAGTCAGCAGGCATCGTGGATGTCAGTCCCACAAGAGTGGTCCCAGTTTTGCCCCAGCACATTGAGTTGCCGCCGGGCGGTATTCACGGTCGCTGGCCCGAGGAGCCCTTTCCGAAGCTTGAAGAGCGCCTCGTTCGCTACAAAATCCCCGCCGTGCTGGCCTACGCGCGCGCGAATCGCCTCGACCGTCATGTCTTCGGCGTTGCCGATGTCGAACGGGGCGGATCGCCTGCGCGGCTGGCGATTGTCTCAAGCGGTAAGGCTTGGCTTGACAGCATGCAGGCACTGCAAGACCTTGGTATTGATGAAGCATGCGCTGAACGCATCGGCCTGAAAGTCTTCAAGGTGGCTATGCCCTGGCCACTTGAGCCGATGGGTGCGGCGGCCTTTGTGGAGGCTGCGCAGGAAGTGCTGGTGATCGAAGAGAAGCGCTCGCTTATCGAAAGCCAACTCAAAGAACAGTGCTATCGCAAAGCGATGGCACCCATCATTGTAGGTAAGCGCGACAGCGAAGGGCTGGCGCTTGTGCCCGAGGCCGGTGAGCTATCGCCTGCCTTGTGCGCAACCTTGATTGCGAAGCGCCTGCTGCCTCGACTCGACCCTGCGGATGCTTATCAGTCCGGGGTGATTGCCCGAGTACAGCGCCATCTTCAAGCATTGCAGGCACGTGAGCAAGGCAGTGGCAAACACTTCCAGTCCATTGAACGTATTCCTTATTTTTGTTCGGGTTGTCCGCATAACTCCTCAACCAAAGTGCCCGAAGGTTCGCGCGCGCACGCGGGCATCGGTTGCCACTATATGGCGATGTGGATGGATCGATCCACGGTGACATTCTCACAAATGGGCGGTGAGGGAATGACCTGGGTTGGGCAAGCTCCATTTAGCAAGACCGAGCATGTCTTTCAAAACCTGGGCGACGGCACTTTTTTTCACTCGGGATCACTCGCGATCCGACATGCCTTGGCAAGCCGTACCCGCATCACCTTCAAGATCCTGTTCAACGACGCGGTGGCAATGACCGGTGGTCAGCGCCACGATGGTTTACTCAGTCCGCAAATGATCGCGCAACTCGTGCGCGCCGAGGGTGTGGAGCGTATCGAGGTGGTGAGCGACGAGCCAGATAAGTATCCCGCCGGATATTTTCCCGCCGGCGTTTCGACCCATCATCGACGAGAGCTCGATACCGTCCAGCAGGATTTGCGTGCCTTTGACGGAGTTTCGGTGCTGATTTACGACCAGACCTGCGCCGCAGAAAAGCGCAGACGCCGCAAGCGAGGCTCGTTCCCTGACCCACAACGCAGAGTCTTTATCAATGACGCGGTCTGCGAGGGTTGTGGTGATTGCGGTGTGCAAGCCAATTGCGTGTCGATCGAGCCGCTTGAAACCGATATGGGCCGCAAACGCCGCATCAACCAAAGCAGCTGTAATAAAGACTTTTCCTGCGTGGAAGGTTTTTGCCCATCCTTCGTCACGGTTGAAGGTGGTAAACCACGTCGTGGCAAGGCAAGCAAAGTTGCTGATGAAGCCCTGAGCCTGCAACTCCCCGATGTGAGCCTGCCAGCATTAGACAAACCTTATGCCTTGCTTGTGACCGGCATTGGGGGAACCGGGGTGGTAACCATCGGTGCGCTTTTGGGCATGGCAGCGCATCTAGAGGGCAAAGGGGTTACCGTGCTCGACATGGCAGGCCTGGCACAAAAAAACGGCGCCGTCATGAGTTTTGTGCGTTTTGCTGCTGATGTTCACGCGCTCCACGCGCCGCGAATTGGTCTGGCCGCGGCTGATGCGGTACTTGGCTGCGATGTCGTCGTGACCGCGGGTAAGGATGCCCTTTCCAAACTTCGAAAAGGTACGCGGGTAATCGCCAATGTGGCAGCAACACCAACAGCCGACTTTACCCGTAACACCGATTGGAAATTTCCGCTCGGCGCCATGGAGTCGGCAATTGTCGATGTCGTGGGTGAGGGACAGGCCGATTTCATTGACGCGAGCCGATTAGCGACCGCGCTATTGGGCGATTCCATCGCAGCAAACTTGTTTTTGCTTGGCTATGCTTGGCAAAAGGCAATGATTCCCTTGAGCGCAGAGGCTATTGACCGAGCCATTGAGCTGAACGACACCGCTGTCGAACAAAACAAGCAGGCTTTTTTGTGGGGACGCCGCGCCGCTGTTGATCTTTATGCGGTGACCTCGGTTGCGCTGAGTTCGCGCTCGGGGACTCATGCTGCGACCCAGGGCAAAGCGATCGCATCGCCGCTGAGCAAGGGAGAATCTTTAGTAAGCCATTCGAGCTTGGCCGCGCTCCTGGGACACCGGCAAGCGTATTTGCGGGCCTATCAAAACGAGGCTTTGGTTGCCCGCTTTGAGGCTTTGGTCAAGCGGGCCATGGCGGTGGAGCTTTCGGTGAGACATGCCGCCAAGCTTTCGCCAGCAGCTGCGCTAGACGCACCGGATTCAATCGATTCCCGCCCGCTTGCGACGGCGGTGGCTCGCTATTTCTCAAAATTACTCGCCTATAAGGACGAGTACGAGGTGGCTCGACTTCATGCCGATCCTGCCTTTGCCGCCAAGCTTAGCGAACAGTTCGAGGGTGATTACCAGCTCCGTTTCCACTTGGCGCCTCCGCTTTTTGCCAAACGCGATCGGCAGGGCCATTTAATCAAATCCGAATTTGGGCCCTGGATGATGAAAGCCTTTGGCTTATTGCAACACTTCAAATTTTTGCGCGGCACAGCTTTTGACCTGTTTGGCCAAAGCGAGGAACGACGCATGGAACGCGCCTGGATCGAGCGTTACGAATCAAGCCTAAAGGGGGCGCTTAAGCAACTGGAACTGGCGCAAGACGCGCTTGCTGCACGCTCGCGCTTGACTGAGGCCTATCAGGCGCTTGTCGTCCTTGCCCAAGTCCCGGAGCACATCAGGGGCTATGGTCATGTGAAAGCGCGACATATCGACGATGCGCAAGGCCGCTGGCAACAGGCGAGTGATCGTTTCCAAGCAGCCCTTGATTTGGAACACACAAACAATCGCGACAGTGGCGGCGAGAAGCAGGACGCTCAGCCGGTGTTGACCAAGGTGGTGGCTTTGCATCGCCCGACCAGCGCGTCGGTCTAGCGCAAAAAAAATCAGCTAGCCTGGGCTAGCTGATTTTTCTGCCATGAAGCCGCGCATCTGTCGCGCGCTTCAATCGCGGCGATGAGAGCTCCGGCTGCGCGTCATCGGTACCGGACCTGATCGCTTCGTGGCTTGATTAAGCGGCTTTGCGTGGGCCGTTGCGCGGTGCCTTGGTCACAGCAGCAACATTGGCTTCTGCCATTTCAACAACCTGGCGGGTTGTCTTGCTGACTTGGTCCCATGCGCTGTTCGATGCAGCCATCGCGCTTTTTACGAAGGACACAACGCCCTCAGAACCTGCAGGCGCATTTTTGGCCATGCTTTCGATTGATGCGAAAACATGCTTGTTGGCCTCGGTCATCTGGGTTTCGTAGAGTTTGGCGATTTCGGTGCTGGTTTCGCGGGCGATGTCATAAACATGCTTGGCGTAGGTCGTTGCTTTGTCAGCAGCGGGTTGCATGCCTTGCGAGGCCAAATCGGTCAGCGCTTTGGCATCTTTGGCCGCAAGCAATGCCTTGACTTGCTCATTGCTCTCGGTCATGGACGCCTTGGTTGCCTGAAGTTGGAGTTCCATCATGCGCTCAAAACCTTCAACCGACTTCAACGCAACGGCGTGAAGTGTGTCAATAGCGGCTTTGTGAGCGGCAAGATACTGTTCTGGGGTAGTAAACATGGATGTTCCTTTGTGGAAGATTAAGTTAACGATGAAATGAGTAACGATGAAGTGAGAGCCATTTACAACTTAGAGATCACCGGGACGAAGGAGAGACTTGCGACCGTTTTTTGAAATGCTGCAACGCACAAAACAGAGTTTACGCATAATTCTCGCCGTGTCAAGTGATTTTGTTGCAACGCAACATCGTGATGTTTGTTGCGTTGCACCGACGGTCGGTTCACCCACAGCAGCGGTCGGTTCAGCGTAGAATCGACCATCTTGCTGTTTCCTCTTGCCTACCGAGACAAATGAAGGCCTTTTTCAGCGATCATTTCGTCTTGCCCCTACCGCAAGGGCACCGTTTTCCCATGGAAAAGTACCGACTGCTCAGGGAAAAGGTGGCAAGGGATTTGCCAGGCGTGGCCCTTTGCGAGGCACCTGCTGCAACGGACGGACAACTCGCACTCGCCCACCACCCCGCCTGGATCGAAAAAATCTCCTCAGGCAGCCTGTCGCCCTCGGAACAAAGAACACTCGGTTTCCCATGGTCCGAAGCCATGGCAGAGCGTTCGCGGCGTTCGGTTGGGGCAACGCTTGCCGCCTGTGAGGCTGCTCGAGAGCACGGCTATTCGGCGAGTCTGGCCGGTGGGACCCATCATGCCTATGCGGATCGCGGGGAAGGCTTTTGTTGCTTCAACGATGTTGCGGTTGCCGCGCGCTGGGTACAGTCAAGGCGCTGGGCTCAACATGTTTTGTGCCTTGATTTGGATGTTCATCAGGGAAACGGTACCGCAAGCATTTTTTCCGATGATCGATCGGTTTTCACGCTTTCCTTGCACGGTGAAAAGAACTTTCCCTTCACCAAAGCGCATAGCGATGCCGATTGGCCTTTGGCCGACGGGACGGGCGATGAGCTTTACCTAAGCAGTTTGCAAGCGGCGCTTTCGGATGTCGCCCAGGTTTTTCGCCCGGATTGGGTGCTTTATGTGGCGGGTGCCGATGTCTATGAAGGTGACCGGCTTGGACGACTTGCCTTGAGCAAAGCCGGGATCGCCGCCCGCGACCGTATGGTCTTTGACTGGTGTCAGGCTCGGGGCTTGCCCTGCGTTATCACCATGGGAGGCGGCTATGCCAGGCCGATTGAAGACACGGTCTACATTCATTTTCAAACGATCGAGCTGGCCTGCACCCAACATCATGCGAGAATAGGGAGGGTTCAGTGACTCGCTTGGCAGCAAACAGGTCGCATCAGCAGTGTTCGGGCAGCGTGCCAGACCTGTCGACGGCGTGAGCTTGCGGCCCTAGGGATGGCAGAGATTGTTAATCGACAGAACGTCATGACTTCAAGAACAGCACGAAGCCTGCGCGGCGACTATCCCCATTTGCATCTCATCACCACGCGTTGGCATGACAACGACGTCTACGGCCATGTCAATAATGTCCAGTACTACGCTTTTTTTGACACGGTGGTGAATCAGTTCCTGCTCAAACGCGAGGTGCTCGATATAGCGCACGGTGAGGTCATCGGCCTGGTGGTTGAGACGGGTTGCCGGTATTTTGCCCCGATTGCCTTTCCTGACACGGTGATTGCCGGCTTGCGTGTTGCTAGGATCGGCAACAGCAGTGTTCGCTATGAAATCGGCCTCTTCCGCGGGGAAACCACCGATACGATTGACGTCTTCGCGTCCAGTGAAGCTGAAGCGCTTGCCGAGGGTCATTTTGTTCATGTTTATGTTGATCGGCTGAGCCGACGACCAAAAAGTTTGCCGCCCAAACTGCGTGAGGCGCTTGAATCGATTCAGCGGGTACTTTTTTGAAGGATTATTGTTGAATACGATCACTCATCCGGTTGACCAGGCGCTTCAATCGCGCCGTTCGGTGCGTGCATTCCTACCCACGGATGTACCTGATGCCTTGGTGTTGCATTTACTTGAACTCGCGGCGCGCGCACCCTCGGGCACAAACACCCAGCCCTGGCAAGTCCATGTCTTAAAGGGCGAAGCATTGGCGCAACTCGTGCAGCTTGCCCAGGCATGTTTTAACGATCCTCAGGCCTTGGCCGCACAGCCCGAGCCCTACGACTACTATCCAAAGCATTGGGTGTCGCCATACCTCGATCGTCGCCGCAAAGTCGGTTTTGATCTTTACGCGTTGCTGGGTATCGCTAAGGGTGACAAGGAGGCAATGCATCGACAGCATGCGCGTAATTATTGTTTTTTTGACGCGCCGGTGGGCTTGTTTTTTACCATCGACAACATACTCTCACAGGGTAGTTGGCTCGACTATGGGATGTTCTTGCAGTCGCTGATGATTGCGGCGAGGGGCCACGGGCTTGATACCTGCCCGCAAGCGGCCTGGCTGAGCTTGCAAGGTGTTGTGACGTCGTTCTTGGAACTTGATGATTCCAAGCAGTTGGTCTGTGGCATGGCACTAGGCTATGCCGACGAAGCAGCCATCGAAAATCGATTGCTGACTGAGCGTGTGGCGGCAACGGAGTTTGCGCGTTTTGTTAAGGCAAAAGCTGGCAGCTGAGTTGATGGCTATCAGGATCGGATTGCGGTACCCGATGCTCGATCAGCCCAGGCGGCGCGGCTCATTTGGTTTGGGTTTTTAGCGGTGACAAGATTAAACATGATGCTTTCATTCCGGCTGGTCGGTTTTCTCACGCTTTCACTGATTTTGTTGGCCTTTGTTCCAAGGCTTGAAGCCCAGCAGCAAAGCGTCAAAGAACGGGCCAATGGCCTACAGCCGAGGGTTAAGAATCCGGATCAAGCAAAAAAGAAAGCTTCTCAGCCTGCTTCGAAGAAGTCAGCCACATCAGGCGGTTTTGCAGCCAAGCCGGCGCGCAAAGATGTCAAGCGCGGTGGCCCAAGCTTGCTCAACAAGAAAAAGACGCTCGCTGCAGCGGCCGCAGGCAGTGCTGCCGCGGGAGCGGCTTCAGCCTCATCGAGCGCTTCAGCAGCAAATTCAGGCAAGGAAGCGGCTAAATCGTCGGTGGTTGCTCCCGATCAGGCCCCAGCGAGGCCCTCTAACGGACAAAAACTCGGCCTGCATGGCACAGACGATCCGCTTGATTTGCGCTCATCGGTGGCCTATGTGATGGACTCCGACAGTGGCAAAGTTGTTTTTGAAAAAAATGCTGAGATTGTGTTGCCCATTGCATCCATCAGTAAGTTGATGACCTCCATGGTGGTCATTGATGCGCAGCAGGATTTGCACCAAGTGCTTGAAATTACCAAAGAGGATATCGACAGTGAGAAGGGCACGAATTCGCGGCTGCGCGTGGGGACCCGCCTGAGTCGGGCGGAGCTGCTGCATCTGGCCTTGATGTCCTCGGAGAACCGGGCGGCGAATGCACTGGGTCGCTACTATCCGGGTGGGTTGCAAGCTTTTGTGTCTGCCATGAATGCGAAATCGCGTTTGCTAGGGATGAACGACACGCGATTTGTTGAGCCAACAGGCCTGTCTAGCCGCAATGTCTCGACGGCGAGAGATCTGGCCAAGATGGTGCAGGCTGCCGGTGAATACCCTTTGATTCGTCAGTACTCCACATCGCCCGGGCTGCATGTGGACGCCGGGCGTTCAACGCTTGCTTATCGCAATACCAATCGCCTCACGCATAACCCTAAATGGGACATCGAATTACAAAAAACAGGCTACATCTCTGAAGCAGGCAATTGTCTTGTGATGCAAGTACGCATTGAAGGCAAGGCCATGGTCATGGTCTTGTTGGATGCCAAGCAAAAGCTCGCGCGATTCGCCGACGCGCAGCGGCTGCGACACTGGATTGAGCTCAAGTATTCCTGAGGCTTTCAGCGGGTTCGCGACGGGCCGTCATACCCAAGCGATGAGGAAATTTTTCTTGCGGTTTCGCAAATCCAACTTACCCAGGTGTCCTGACCTTGATTCGCGGGGGCCGAAATAGAAAGGCCGGCGACAAGCTTTGCAGTATCGTCATAAATCCCCGCGGCAATACAACGCACCCCGGGCTCAAGTTCTTCGTTATCGCGTGCAAAACCCATTGTTCTCACCTGGGATAACTCCTGTTCCAGGCGGTTAAGCTCTGTGATCGAGTTGGGCGTTTGGCCGCTCAGCTCCGTGCGCATGGCGTAGGAACGCACGGTCTTCACATCATCGGCGGCAAGAAACAGCTTACCCACCGAGGTCAGGTGCAACGGCGCCCGACCGCCCACGGCACGGACCACCTGCATGCCCGAGCGCTCAGAGACAGCGCGTTCGATGTAAACAATCTCATCGCCCTGACGTATCGACAAATTGATGGGTTGCCCGGTCTTTAAATGCAAATCCCGCATCGGCCCCATTGCGGCATCGCGTATGCTGAGCCTGGCCTTTACGAGATTCCCGAGTTCGAGCAAACGCATCCCGAGCTGGTAACTTCCGGTGTCGATGCGCTCCACAAAACGCGCACCGACCAAGTCATTGAGGATACGATGCGTGGTGGAGGGATGAAGCCCTGTAGAAAGGCTCAGGGTTTTTAAGGAAACTGGGTCGCTTGATTGCGAGAGCACATCGAGCAGGTTCACCATTCGGTCAATCACCTGAATGGCGCTTGATTTGCCCTGTGCCTCAGCGAGCGCAGAGCGAGGAATCTTGTTGCGTGCCATGATCGGCCGGACTATATATCATTCGGGTATGGAACCAAGCACACATCATCCTGAGGCGACGACGAAGCACTCAACGAGCGCCCTAAGCAACCTTGAGACCAAACCCAGCCCGGATGCGGTTTTGCCCGCGGTGCGCTTGCGGGTCGGCTTGTTTTATACCTGCCTCGTCGACATGATGCGCCCCGAGATCGGTTTTGCTACCGTGCGCCTGCTTGAGGACGCTGGCTGCCAAGTCGAGGTACCGGTTGGGCAAACCTGCTGTGGTCAGCCTGGATTTAATGCCGGTGAGCTGGCTATAACTCGCGATCTGGCGCTGCAATGGCTACAGAGCTTTGAAATGTACGATTATGTTGTTGTGCCCAGCGGTTCCTGTGCAGGCATGATTCGGAAGCACTACCCGGCGCTCTTTCGACATGATCCGGACTTGAATATCCGGATCCAACGACTAAGCGATCGCACCTGGGAACTCAGTAGCTTTTTGGTTGAGGTTTGTGGCATGCAAAAGCCACCCGGACGGTTTCAGGGTGCGATCACATACCACGATGCCTGCAGTGGTTTGCGCGAGCTTGGCGTGCAACATCAGCCCAGACAATTGTTGCAAAGCATGCCGGGACTCGAACTCAAGGAGATGCAGGATTCGAGGGCCTGCTGCGGATTTGGCGGCACCTTTGCAGTCAAATACGGCGCGATCAGCGCCGCGATTGCCGATGAGAAAATCGCACAGATTAAGCAAAGCGGCGCAAGCTGCGTGGTCATGGGCGATCTTGGCTGTATGTTGCATCTTGAAGGGCGACTGCGTCGTTGTGGCGACCAGCAAACCCGGGTAACGCATCTGGCAGAAGTGCTTGCCGGTGATTCGCAAGCTTTGGCAAGCGAGCCTAAGCTCACAAGAGGGGAAGACTGATGCAAGTCCAGTCCATGCACTTTAAGGCGCGAAGCGGCCAAAAGCTTGCCGACCAGAGACTACAGGCGAACTTAAGGAAACTTTCGACCAAATGGGTTGCGGGTCGAGCGGCTGCGATTGCCGAGTTGGACGATTTTGAGACCACGCGGGACGATGCTGTTCAACGGCGCCAACGTGCTTTAGCAAACCTTGACGTCTGGCTTGAACGCTTTGAACAGGAGGCTACGCGACGGGGCACGGTGGTACTTTGGGCCGAAACGCCAGCCGAAGCCTCAAAGCTCGTGGTTTCAATTGCTAAACGGCATCAGGTGCGCAAGGTCACCAAATCAAAGTCGATGGTCTCTGAGGAAATGGCTTTGAATCGGGCGCTCGAGGCTGCAGGTATCGAGCCCATCGAAACCGATCTGGGCGAATACATTCTACAAATCAACAATAACGAACCGCCATCGCATATTGTTGCACCCGTGCTTCATAAAGATAAGGATGAGGTTTCTGATCTTTTTGCGAAAGTGCATCAAAAGCCAAGACTGACCGAAGTCAACCAGATGACGCGCGAGGCCAGAGAGGTTTTAAGGCCGCATTTTCTCAATTCGGATATGGGCGTTTCGGGTGGTAATTTTCTGATTGCCGAAACCGGTTCTGTCGCTTTATTTACCAATGAAGGCAATGAGGGCATGTGTACGATCGTGCCCCGTGTTCACGTTGCGGTAACCGGTATTGAGAAGGTCTTGCCGACACTCGAGGATCTGGCGATGATCGCGCGGTTGCTGCCACGATCGGCGACAGGTCAGTCGATTTCAAATTATTTCTCAATACTCACCGGTACTCGGGCGACCGAGGAGCAAGATGGCCCTGAGCATCACTACGTGATTCTGGTTGACGGGGGACGTAGCGGGCTCTTGGGTGGTGATTTTGAATCGATGCTGCGTTGTATCCGCTGCGGTGCCTGCATGAACCATTGTCCGGTTTATCAAAAGGTCGGCGGACATGCTTATGGTTGGGTTTATCCCGGTCCGATGGGTTCTGTGCTGACACCGGCATATGTCGGGATCGAAAAAACTCTCGATTTGCCGCAAGCGGCCACCTTATGCGGCGAGTGTCATGTGGTTTGTCCGATGAAGATCCCCTTGCCCGATCTGCTGCGAAAGCTGCGCGAACGGCAGTTTGAACGGGGTTTGCGTCCCCTGAGTGAACGGCTTGGCCTCGCGGCTTGGGGATTTTTTGTGCGCAGGCCAAGCTTGTATCGCTTTGGCACCCGCGCAGCCTCGCAAGTTTTGCGCTGGTTTGCCGGGGCTAAGCCTCATTTGCGGCATGTTCCGGGTGCCGGTGCATGGACGCAGCACCGTGACTTTACCGCGCCGAGCGGTAAACCTTTCAGCACACAGTGGGCGCAAAGGCAAACCTCAAACCATCCCCGATGATCCGTTTGGGCCTTTACCGTGGTCGCGTAGGTGTTTTGCAGCCTCGTAGACCAGCTTGGGTCCCCTGTATATCAGCCCGGTGTAGAGCTGCACCACGTCGGCGCCAGCCCTTATCTTTTCAAGGGCATCGTTCGCACTGAGAATACCGCCAACACCGATGATTGGAAACTTCGGACCAAGTGCGGCGCGTAGCTTTGCAATCACCTGATTGGATGGGGCAAGCAGCGGTGCGCCCGACAGGCCTCCTGCTTCCGGTGCATCTGCGGCATGCAGGACCTGTTCCCTTGACAGCGTTGTGTTGGTGGCGAGGACGCCATCGATTGAAAAGAGAAGGAGCAGTTGCGCAATGGCATCGATTTCATCAGTTTCAAGGTCTGGAGCAATTTTTAGAACCAAGGGTACCTTGCTGCCTTTGCGGCTATTTAATCGATCGCAGCGCTCGCGCAGGCGGCCAAGCAGTGCTTGCAGCGCGGCGCTGGACTGCAATTGACGCAGGTTTTTGGTGTTTGGCGATGAGATGTTCACCGTAACATAGTCCGCATAAGGGTGCACGGCGTCGAGGCAGCGCAGGTAGTCCTCGTCGGCATGTTCGATGGCCGTGGCAGCATTTTTGCCAATGTTCAGACCGATCGGACCTTGCCAGCGGCGGGCCCTGACATGCCGGAGAAAAGCATCCAATCCGTCGTTATTAAAACCGAGTCGATTGATCAGCGCTTCATGTTCTGTGAGTCGAAACATTCTCGGCTTTGGGTTACCTGGCTGGGCAACCGGCGTGACCGTTCCAACTTCAATAAATCCGAATCCAAGTCTGCCAAGCGCATCGATATGCGCTGCGTCTTTGTCCAATCCCGCTGCAAGTCCAACACGGTTAAGCAGTGTCAGACCCATGAAGTCAACCGGATCCTCAATCCTCTCATCGAGCAAATGCCTTAACAGACCGATCGCCTCAAGGGATTTGAGTTGGGCTAAGGTGAGGTGATGGGCAGCTTCGGCGTCAAGACGAAAAAGCAGTGACCGCACAACCGGATACCAGTTGATCATGACGTTTGCTATCGGTCCAAGGGGAAGCGTTAGTTGCGACTTAGCGCTGACCAGCGCCCTTGAATCAAACCTTGCATGGGCTGAAAGTCTGATTTGTAGGACATCTTCGGGCTTTCACGGATCCAATACCCGAGGTAGAGGTAGGGCAGGCCGCACTTCTGTGCCCAGCGAATTTGCCATAGAATGTTATAAATACCGAATTTTGCGCGTTCTACCGAAGCGTCATAAAAAGTGTAAACCGAAGACAGACCATCTGCCAGTTGATCCACAATCGAAACCATAAACAAGCGCCGATCGCTCGCCTCGCGAAACTCGATCAAATGAGTACGAACCCGGCTTTGTAATAAAAATTGTGCATACTGATCGCGGCTGTCCTGATCCATACCCCCGCCCGCATGCCGGATACGCTGGTATTTCAAATAAAGTTCATAGTGCTCAGCCGAAAAAGTGAGTGGCACAAAATCGACGGTCAAATCCTCGTGCGCCTTCCAAGCACGGCGCTGGCTTCGGTTCGGTTCAAAGTCTGCAACCTGTACGCGAACAGGTACGCAAGCCTTGCAGTCGTCGCACCACGGCCTGTAGGTGAAAACGCCGCTACGACGGAATCCGACCCTGACGAGATCGCTATAAACACCATGATGTATTAAATGATTGGGGGTTGCAACTTGCGAACGTGCTGCCTTACCCGGCAGGTAGCTGCAGGGGTAGGGCGCAGTCGCGTAAAACTGCAAGGTTGAAAAAGGGGCTTCGTGTGGGTGTGTCATGGCCAGTGCAATTCACAGCTCGACCAATCGGGTGGGGGGCGCTGACACAAGTCCCTGATCTGCATGAGGTAGCGATCTCTAGGAATCGGTTTTGCGCCCATCAGCGCCAAATGCTCAGTCTGCTGCTGGCAGTCTATCATCGTGAAGCCTTCGCGCGCCAGCAGCGCCACGAGGGCTGCCAGCACGATTTTTGATCCGTCGGGCAAGGTGGTGAACATGGACTCGCCAAAAAACATCTGCCCGATGTTCACACCGTAAAGACCCGCCTTTAGCTCATGCCTGTATCGAAGCTCAATGCTTTGCGCGTGACCGAGCTCGTGGAGACTGCAATAGGCGGCGATCATTGCTGCCGTGATCCAGGTGCCTGCCTGTCCGCGCCGGGGCGCTGCGCAAGCTTGCATCACTGCTTTGAAATCGCAACTGAGATGCAGCGTCCAGGCCTTGTCAAGACTCAATGCGCGTACCCGTTTGCGAAGCGAGCGGTGAAAGCGGAATTGATCGCAATAAAGCACCATTCTTGGATTCGGGCTCCACCACAAAACAGCCTGCCCCTCGCTGTACCAAGGGAAGATGCCTGCCTTGTAGGCCTCCAATAACCTCGATGCGTCTAGATCAAGGCCTGCGCAAAGCAGGCCGTTGGGTTCGACGAGCGCCTGCGCGGGATCAGGAAGCGCTTCGCTGGCGCGAACCCAAGGCAATCGCATCGTAGTGAAAGATAGATCGTTCAAAAGTAGGGTCGCGTTGCTGATCCTCCAAAAACCACTTCAGGGCTTTAAAGACCGTGCGAAAAGCAATTTGTTCCCATGGAATATCTTCTGCCCTGAATAGCTTGGCTTCCAAGCTTTCGTCTCCGGGATCCAGCATATCGGTCAACATGGTTGCACGGAAAAACAAATGAACCTGATTGACATGGGGCACATCAATCATGGCAAACGGCTCAAGTCCAGTGATCTGTGCACCAGCTTCCTCGCGTGTTTCGCGTTCAGCGCCTTGTTCGGTGGTTTCATCGTTTTCAAGAAAACCGGCTGGCAAAGTCCAAAATCCATAACGTGGCTCAATAGCCCGCCGGCAAAGTAAAATATGCTCATGCCAGGTGCTGATTGTGCCAACGACCATGTTCGGGTTTTGATAATGAATGTTATTGCAAGTTGTACAGACCCAGCGCATGCGGTTATCACCCGCCGGTATACTTTGTTGAACGGGACTTGCGCAGCTCGAACAGAATTTCATAAAAACCTGCCTCCCGGAGGGCGATCGATACAGGGACTGCATTTGCCGTGGCGCGTTCGCCAAGCGGTTCTTGCGAATCCACAGTTTAGCTCGCCGACTGCTTCTCTGTTACACTGCTGACATCTGACGCGGGGTGGAGCAGCCCGGTAGCTCGTCGGGCTCATAACCCGAAGGTCGCAGGTTCAAATCCTGCCCCCGCAACCAATCAAGATTTTGAAGCGCAAAACATTGCGAAAAGTCGGGTTTGAATCTCAGCCCGTTCGGTTTGCGTGATCAACGATGCTTGAATCCGGGCCTAAGAAAGTTGGCGTGAGCAACACGTGCTTAAACCGTCTTGTTGAACACGGCTTTGCGTCTGGCTTCGTGGCGTGAGCCCGCTTGAATGGACTGTGCAACGTGGATATTTTTATCAAAAATGAACACCAACCAGGTAACACGGGTGCTTGAAGCTGCCTTATTGACAAGCCGAGAACCGATGAGTGTTTCAAGGCTGCGCGCGCTCTTTGAAGATCAGGTGGGTCCTGATACGCTGCGGCAGTTGCTTGAGCGTTTACGCGAGACTTGGAAAGGCAGGAGCGTTGAACTTGTTGCCCTTGCCAGCGGTTGGCGTTTCCAGACAGCGCCCGACGTGTCTGCATTTCTCGGAAGCCTTCACCCCGAGAAGCCGCCGAAGTATTCACGAGCGGTGATGGAGACCTTGGCGATCGTTGCTTACCGCCAGCCGGTAACGCGAGGCGATATCGAGGCGATTCGCGGGGTCACGGTGTCGAGCCAGGTCATCAAGACACTTGAAGATCGTGGCTGGATTGAGACCATCGGCCATAAAGAGGTGCTGGGACGCCCGGCTTTACTTGGCACCACACGACAATTTCTTGACGATCTCGGTCTGGAGGTCCTGAGCCAGCTGCCCACGATCGAAGGCCATCGCGGCCTTGCTGACTTGCTTGATCCTATCGATTTAGCGGCGTCAGCATCAGCGACGGCACCTGCCACGATGGCTGCGTCGGCGCAGGGCGATCTTAAGCCAGACGACAGAGCGCATCAAGACCATGCCCGGCATATGCTGAGGAGTTTGTAGCCCATGAACCAATCCAAGGATGATCACGACAAGGCCGAGGCGCAGGGCGGGGTCTCAACTGATACTAAAAAGGCGACAGCGACGGTTGATCCCGCTGCGAGCGGTTCCTCAAATGAGGAATCGGGCGCGAAAAAGCCGCGAAGGCGGCGCAAAACCGATACGAGCGCCGAAACGCCTCCTCAAAGCACTTCGATGCCAGCCGACGACGCGCCTCTTGCGAGCGAAGCGCCGCCGAGCGATCTGCAGGAACGTCAACCCATCGCTGCGTCGGAAGATCCGTCGCGATTTGACCCAACGCGCCAGCCAAGGCGCGGCCCGCGAGGGCGTCGACCGAGACGGGATAAGGACCGCTTGCGTGACAATCCGCAAGAAGACGGCGAACAACAGCAAGTTAACCGGGCGGAGAGCCAGTCCACCGTGATATCGGGACCTGGGGATCGAAGGGCTGCTGAGGAGGCAAAGCTTACGGGCGCAGCGTCTGAACCGTTGCCGATTCGCAGTCATGTGGCCAGCATTTTGCCAACGCCAGGCACACGAGCGTCCTCTGATCCTGATTACGGCAGCCTGAAACTGCAAAAAGTTTTGGCTGATGCCGGGATCGGCTCGCGTCGCGATATGGAGGAGCTGATTCTGGCAGGCCGGGTCTCGGTGAACGGCATGCCGGCCCATATCGGTCAACGCATCGGACCGAACGATCAGGTTCGGATAAACGGCAGGATGTTGCAACGCAAGGTCGCAGCAATGCCGCCGCGTGTGTTGCTTTACCACAAGCCATCCGGGGAAATTTCTTCGCGCGACGACCCTGGACATCGACCCACGGTTTTTGGGCGTTTGCCGCGCTTGAAAGGTGCCCGCTGGGTTGCAGTGGGCAGGCTCGACTTCAACACGGAAGGACTACTGATTTTCACCACCTCAGGCGATATTGCAAACCGGCTGATGCACCCGCGTTATGGCTGGGAGCGGGAATATGCAGTCAGAATCCTGGGGCGTATTGATGAGGCCCAGGCCAGGCAATTACTCGACGGCGTCAATCTCGACGACGGTGTGGCACGCTTTAACAGTCTGGAGGACGTGGGCGGTGACGGGGCCAATCACTGGTACCGCGTGACGCTTTCTGAAGGACGGAATCGGGAAATTCGTCGCATTTTTGATGCACTCGGCTTGGTGGTGAGTCGTCTTGCAAGGATTCGCTTCGGTCCGATTGGCCTTCCCGAGGGTTTGGTGCGGGCGCGGTATGTGGAATTGTCCGAGGCGGAAGTACGCCGTCTGCAGCAACTCATGCTTGAGGCTGATCCAACCCGATCCGACAATCAAAGCTTGACGGAGCGGCTGGGCGAGTTTGAGTCTCCCGGTGACGATGGGGATGAGGACGACGATGGGGACGAGGGGCCGCCGCCGGGATTTGATCCCTCGGCCTATTTGCCGCGCTATGCAGACGAGCCGGTCGACAGGCCTGAATTGCAAGATGACGAATGGCAGCCACGCAATGCCAACGCGCATCTTGAGGGAATTACCCGTCTCGTGCGCAAGGCCGTCCGGTCCCCCTCAGCCTTACCCCCTGGTATGAGGCCGCCAGGTCAAGGTCCTGGTGCGGGTGGTCAGAAAAAACGTCGTGGCGGTAAGAACGTTGCAAAATTTAATCTTAGTCCCGGGGTCTATCAGCCTGCCGCAGACGGTCAAACCCCGGCAGCATTTCCTGCGGGAAGGCCAAAGCCTGCCAAACGAAGAGGTCCGGGCCCGGGCGGCGTTTCAGGCGGTATGCCCGGTGGCGGGGCTAATCCAGGCGGTGGACCGAGGTCGGGTGCAAAGCCGAATCGTTCTCGACGAAAAACGCCAAGACCTGGCCCAAAAGCAGATTAAAAGGTTATACTCTCCGGTTAAGGTAAATTGAAAAAAATAAAGAAATGGGCTGGGCAGCAGCCCATTTTTTTTTGTCGGCCGAGACGCGATGGCCAATGCTTGTCATGCCCTTTTCGCGTCTGAGCTTGATGCAGGTGAAAGGAAGCGTGAGCGTCTGTGAGTGTGTCGTTGTTCCAGTTGGTTGAGCAATCGGTGGAGCCGCTTGGCTATGAGCTTGTGGATCTCGAACTTGCTGGGGGTATCGTCCGTGTCTTTATTGACTGGCCCGCTCAGAAGCAATCGAGGATAACCATTGAGGATTGCGAACTGGTCTCGAGGCAGCTGTCTCAAGTGATGCTGGTCGAGGATATCGATTACAAACGTCTTGAGGTTTCCTCGCCTGGGGTTGATCGCCGTTTGCGGCGGGCAAGTGATTTTGAGCGCTTCCTTGGGCATAGGATCAGTGTTCGGCTTCGCCTTCCCTTGGGTGGTCGCAGGAATTGGGAGGGTGAACTCGCTCGTGCAGAGGGAAAGCCTGTTGATGACTGGATGTTGATACTCAGCGAAGCCTCAGACTCAGGCAAAACGGCAAGAAGGCGGGTGAGTACCAAATCGAAGCCTAAGCAGGGCAAAAAAAAGCCGCAGCATGATGGCAGGCAGGAAAGTGGGTCGGAGAGCGGGCCGGAGCAAGGCATTGAGCAGCAAGCTTCGTTGAACGTTCTCAATTTTAGTCTAAACGATATAGAGCGCGCGCACCTTGTGCCGCAGTTGGTGTTCTGAATGATGTTTGAGGAGAGCTGGTCATGAGTCGCGAGGTTTTGCTTCTGGTGGATGCCTTGGCACGCGAAAAAAACGTGCCTAGGGAGACCGTTTTTATAGCGCTTGAACTGGCACTGGCTTCAGCGACCAAGAAGCTGTTCAAGGACGAAGTTGACGTCCGAGTGCAGATTAACCGCAGTTCGGGCGCCTATGAAGCGTTTCGCCGTTGGCTGGTTGTGTCGGATGGCGAGCTCGATGATCACGATTTGCAGATTATCTTGAGCGAAGCCCGCAAGCAGGTCAACGAAGTCGAGTTGGGTGACTACATTGAGGAAGGGCTTGAGGCAATCGACCTCGGACGCATCGGCGCCCAGGCCGCCAAGCAGGTCATCCTACAAAGAATTCGCGATGCCGAGCGGGAGCAAATCATTAGTGACTACCTGGCACGCAACGAACCCATTGTCTCTGGTACCGTGAAACGGGTGGATCGTGAGGGGGCAATTATTGAATCGGGTAAGCTCGAGGCACGTTTGCTGCGTGATCAGATGATTCCAAAAGAAAACCTGCGAACAGGCGACCGGGTACGCGCTGCGATTCTGCGGGTAAATCGCGAAGGTCGAGGACCGCAACTGCTGTTGTCGAGAACCTCGCCGGAATTCATCAAGTATCTCTTCTCGAATGAAGTCCCCGAAATCGAACAAGGACTGCTTGAGATTAAGGCGGCCGCCCGCGATCCAGGCGTGCGGGCAAAAATTGCTGTCTTGAGCCACGATCGTCGTGTTGACCCGATCGGAACCTGTGTGGGTGTGCGCGGCTCACGTGTTCAGGCAGTGACGCAGGAACTCGCTGGCGAGCGCGTTGATATCGTCTTGTGGTCAGAAGATCCCGCGCAATTCGTGATTGGTGCGCTCGCCCCGGCCAATATCAGTTCTATCGTGGTCGATGAAGAATCGCATGCGATGGATGTTGTTGTTGATGAAGACAATCTTGCTTTGGCAATTGGCACCGGGGGGCGAAATGTCCGGTTGGCTTCTGAACTTACCGGCTGGACGATTAACATCATGACGGCTGAGGAATCGGCGCAGAAGTCAGAGACCGAACGCACCGAAATTCGAAAAAACCTGATGATCAAACTTGATGTCGACGAGGAAGTTGCTGACATTTTGATCGATGAAGGGTTTACAAGCGTTGAAGAGGTGGCCTATGTGCCGATCAACGAAATGCTTGAAATCGATGCTTTTGATGAAGAAACAGTCAATGAGCTTCGTACGCGTGCGCGTAACGTTCTATTGACTGAAGCGATCGCCAAAGAAGAAAAAATCGATCAGTCCTCTGATGATCTGCTTTCGCTTGAGGGCATGGATAGCGACCTGGCTGCCAAGCTTTCGGATGCGGGTATTTTCAGCCGGGATGATTTGGCCGAGCTTGCGGTTGATGAGTTGCAGGAGGCTACGGGCGTTGATGAGGCGCGGGCAAGAGGTCTGATTTTAAAAGCACGCGCTCACTGGTTTGCTGATCAAAATTGAATCCTTACGCCACTCGGATCCTGACATTCAGCTGCCGGTTCGTGCTGGGTTTTGCTATATCGCTGTTATCGTTCTTTTTTTAGGAAGTACACATGTCCGCAAACAACGTCGCTAATTTCGCTGCTGAGCTCAAAATGCCGGCCGACGTGCTGTTGCAACAACTCAAAGCTGCCGGGGTTGCTAAGCAATCGGTAAATGACGCAATCTCCGAGTCCGACAAAGAGCATCTCTTGAGCGCGCTGCGCCGTGCCCACGGCTCAGACGATGCGCCGAAGAAGAAAATCACCCTGACGCGCAAGCAAACCAGCGAGATCAAGCAGGCTGATGCGACTGGCAAGGCCCGAACGATACAGGTCGAGGTGCGAAAAAAGCGGGTGTTCGTGAAGCGTGATGCGCCTGATACCCAAGAAGCAGCGCCTGCCATGGTGCAGGATTTGTCACCCGAGGAAACGGCTGCGCGCCTTGAAGAGGAGCAACGGCAGCAAGAGCTTCTTGAGCGCCAGGAGGCGGAGCTTCGCGAAAAGCAAGAGCGGCTTGAGCGGGAACGCGAGCGCGAGGCCCTCGCTGCCGCGGAAGCGATTGCCCGCGAAGAAGCGGCAAGGCGTGAGCGCGAGCGCCTAGCTGCGCTTGAGTTTGCCCAGAAAGAAGAGGACAAGGCCCGTGCGCAGGCCGAAACTGCCGCTGCCCTTGAAGAGGCCCGCCGCGCCAAAGAAGCTGCGGAAGCTCAGGCGCGTGCCCGTCGTGCGGTTGAAAGCGAGGTTGCAGAAATCAATCGGCTGATGAGTTTGCAGCGTAAGCCGGTCGTCAAGCCTGCGCCCAAGCCTGTCGTCAAGCCCCCTGAACCCGAAACAAAACCCGTCGAGGCGGTCAAGAAAGAGGGTCCTTCGGGTACCTTGCATAAGCCAAGCGCCCAGAAAGCGGCTGAGAGCAAAGAGGTGACGGCTGCTGCGAAACCGAAGGAAAAAGACAGCAAAGATCCGAAGGATGCCAAGGACAAAAAGCATCTGAAGTCAGAAAAACTCTCATCGAGCTGGGCTGACGAAGCAAGCAAGCGTCGGGCCCTCAAAACCCGCGGCGACACCAGCATGGGCAATAGCAGTTGGCGAGCATCCAAGGGTGGCGGACGACGCGGCCATGGTGATCGCCAGGAGCAAATCCAGGTCCAGTCTGAATTTGTTGCGCGGGAGATTCATGTTGCGGAAACCATAACGGTTGCCGATCTTGCACACAAGATGTCGGTCAAGGCTGCAGAAGTGATCAAGCACTTGATGAAGCTGGGTCAAATGGTCACCATCAATCAGGTGCTTGATCAAGAAACAGCGATGATTGTTGTGGAGGAAATGGGTCACAAGGCCTTTGCCGCTAAGCTCGACGACCCTGAAGCACTGCTCGAGGAAGTGCCGAGTCAGGATGCTGTGCTGCTGCCAAGACCGCCCGTGGTTACCGTCATGGGTCACGTCGATCATGGAAAAACCTCCTTGCTGGACTACATTCGGCGCGCCAAGGTTGCTGCCGGTGAGGCCGGTGGCATTACCCAGCACATCGGCGCCTATCACGTCACAACGGATCGTGGTGTGATCACCTTTCTTGATACACCGGGACACGAAGCGTTTACCGCCATGCGTGCCCGTGGTGCCAAGGCTACCGATATCGTGATTCTGGTTGTAGCGGCCGATGATGGTGTCATGCCACAAACGGTTGAAGCGATCGCGCATGCGAAGGCTGCCAAGGTGCCGCTGGTGGTTGCGATGAACAAGATGGACAAGCCTGAAGCGAATCCCGACCGGGTGAAACAGGAGTTGGTCGGTCATGAGGTGGTCCCCGAAGACTACGGCGGTGAATCGCCCTTTATCGGGGTCTCGGCAAAAACAGGCGATGGCATCGACGAACTGCTTGAGAATGTTCTCTTACAGGCTGAAGTCCTGGAATTGACGGCGCCGAAGGATGCGCCGGCAAAGGGTCTCGTCATTGAAGCGAGACTAGACCGCGGCCGCGGTCCGGTGGCCACCGTGCTGGTTCAAAGTGGCACCCTGCGCAAGGGCGATGTGGTGCTTGCCGGAAGCTCCTGGGGTCGGGTCCGCGCCATGCTTGATGAAAACGGACGATCCATCGACGCGGCCGGTCCTTCAATACCGGTTGAGATTCAAGGTTTGCAAGAAGTTCCCTCGGCTGGCGAAGAGGTGTTATCGATTGCCGATGAACGCAAAGCACGCGAGATTGCGCTCTTTAGACAAGGCAAGTTCCGAGATGTGAAGCTTGCGAAGCAGCAAGCCGCAAAGCTCGAGAATATTTTCGATGCGATGACCGAGGGCGAAACAAAAACCCTCACGCTGATCATCAAGTCGGATGTTCAGGGCTCTCAGGAAGCGTTGGTGCACGCCATGCAAAAACTTAGCACCGATGAGATCAAAGTGCAGGTTGTTCATGCCCAGGTCGGTGGCATCACCGAAAGCGATATCAATCTTGCCATGGCCTCCAATGCGGTGGTGATCGGCTTTAACGTGCGGGCCGATCAACAGGCCAAGCGCGTTGCTGAGGGCAACGGCGTGGATATCCGCTACTACAACATCATTTATGATGCGGTCGACGAGATCAAGGCAGCGATGGCTGGGATGCTATCGCCGGATCGTAAAGAAGAAATCATCGGCTTGGTTGAGATTCGCCAGGTCTTCCGGGTGTCGAAGGTGGGTAATGTGGCCGGTTGCATGGTGCTCGAAGGGCTTGTGCGACGGGGCGCGCGCATTCGTCTGTTGCGCGACTCGGTGGTGCTCTTTACCGGTGAACTCGATAGTCTTAAACGCTTCAAGGACGATGTACGGGAAGTCAAAGAAGGCTTTGAGTGTGGCTTGTCTGTTAAGAATTATGACGATATAAAAGAAGGCGATCAGCTTGAAGTCTTCGAGATCAAAGAGGTTGCGCGCAGTCTCTGAACTGCGCCGCAGACGTCTGGCTTATGAAGCGTCATTTTTCATCGGGCTCGGGCGGTGCGCGCGGCGCGCGTATCGCGGATCAGATCCAACAGGAGTTGGCCGAGCTCATTCAGCGTGAGATCAAGGATCCGCGTATCGGGTTTGCCACGCTGACCGGTGTGGATCTCACACCGGACTATGCCTATGCCACGGTGTTCTTCACCGTGTTGCCCGACACGGAAGCGCAGATTTCGAGCACGCTATCCGGTTTGCGATCTGCAGCGGGATTTTTGCGTGCCGAACTTGGCCGTCGGATCAGGATTCACACCACACCTGAGCTGCGTTTTCGCTACGATCAATCGACGGAGCGCGGGATGGCGATGTCGCGTCTGATTGATCAGGCACTGGGTGAGGGTCCGGCCGTTGATGATGTCAAGGCATGAGGCGCCCGTGCGAAGGCAGCGTTGATGGATTAATGCTTCTCGACAAAGCGCTGGGCAGTTCATCAAATCAGGCGCTGCAGCAGCTCAGACGCCTTTTTTCGCGGGTAAAGGCGGGGCACGGCGGGACGCTTGATCCGCTGGCAACCGGTATGTTGCCCATTGCCCTGGGCGATGCGACAAAGTTTTTGCATGGTTTGCTTGACGCGGATAAAACCTATGAAGCGAGTCTTAATCTAGGGCAATCGAGTTCGACCGGGGACGCCGAGGGCGTCTTAAGCGATTGGTCCGACCCCAAACCTTTCCTTCATCGTCTGTCATCTGTTTTAGAGCGTTTCAAAGGGCCTCAAGACCAGACTCCACCCATGTATGCAGCGCTCAAGCACGAGGGCAAGGCCTTATACGCCTGGGCTAGAGAGGGCATCGAGGTACCCAGAAAGCCACGTGCCATCGTGATTCATCAGTTAGACATCTTGGACATGGTTCAATATGACGCTAGCAGCGGCGAACGGACTTGTCTCCGTGTGCGGGTCCATTGCAGTAAGGGGACTTATATCCGGAGCTTGGCGCATGACATCGGCCAGGCGCTGGGATGCGGCGCCTATCTTGCTGGCTTAAGAAGGACCGCTGTTGCTCATTTTAAGGAAGATCAAATGCTTTCGCTCGATCAGCTCGAGCCGCTCGATCAGGCGGCACGAAACGCTTTTTTGCTGCCAACTGATGCGTTGTTATTGGATTTAAATCGACTTGATCTTGACGATGATTCGGCGCGACGACTGATTCAAGGCCAGCGCCTTTCAAGCGAGGCGCACGGCGCACAAGGCCTTGTTGGCCCGGTCAGACTTTATCGATCAAGCGGGGGGCTGCTTGGTACCGGATCGATCGATGAGCGCGGTGTGCTTGCCGCCCAGCGGCTTGTGGCACAAAAAAGCATTTAACAGCGCAGCAAAGCATGAAGCA
>Ga0214923_10000184_pt1 | contig 95711 bp, 85 predicted proteins | sample LL1510_MetaG_FD_177993 | JGI IMG/M metagenome (GOLD analysis project Ga0214923, IMG submission 177993) | Freshwater microbial communities from Lake Lanier, Atlanta, Georgia, United States - LL-1510 | ecosystem: Environmental > Aquatic > Freshwater > Lake | place: USA: Georgia | collected... | reverse complement strand
TTCATTACGATGGAAATACTTCGACCTATCCAAAGGTGTACTTAGCTACTCGTTCAGACTTGAACGACACTGCCGTCAACCCATACTCATACTGGGTCGCTCCGGCATACTTGGACTTCAATAGCCCGGTTACTGTTAGCGGTCCAAGTGGAGATAGTACGACCTCCGTCGGAACTGATGCTTTCGGTAAGTATGTGACCTACACATTCCCATACAACGCAAGTCACACAACATGGGCAAACATGATTGTTGGTAATGCGGGATTGACGTCCAAGGACGGCGGTCAAGTTGGCACTGGTAATCGCTATGCTGCGCTTGATGCATCAGGTACTACACACATCTGGTTAGTATCTGGTGACACTACAAGTAATAGTGGTAACGCTGCTTACACCAGCAATCCTTATTCCGCTCCCGTCGTCTCGTCGCTAAGTTCGACATCAGGCAAGGCCGGCGATTCAATCACGATTACTGGTACTGGCCTAAAGCCACAATCAGGCTCGAATCCAACTGTATCCATTGGTGGAATTTCGGCTACAGTTACTTCGGCATCTAGCACCTCTGTCGTGGTAACTGTTCCTGCCGGACTGACCGACGGCGCGGCTTCGGCGGTAGTTGTTACAAACGCTGGTGGTACTTCAAATACGGATAAGACCTTTACCATCGTCCCAGTCCCAACTATCACTTCGCTGAGTGTAACTTCGGGTATTCGTGGTGATTCAGTAACATTTACCGGTACCGGGTTTACCAATACAACCGATATTAAGTTCGGCTCAGTCTCGGTCTCAGTTGCATCAATCACTGTTAACAGCGCTACTTCAGTCACCGCTACTGTGCCAAGTGGTGCAGCGAACGGTCTGCAGAGTGTTTCGGTAACAACGGCTGGTGGCACTGCTACGAGTAACGATGCCTTTACGGTGAATAAGACCACCCCAACGGTTACTGCAACTCCGAGTGCTTCGCCAATCAGCTACGGTCAGACTCTGGCTTCAGCCACCCTTTCGGGTGGCAGTGCTTCAGTCGCTGGTTCATTTGCTTATGCAACCCCAAGCGCAGCGCCAGCAACCGGCACGGAAAATCAGAGTGTGGTCTTTACCCCATCTGATACCACGACGTACAGCACGGTCACATTTGGGGTAAGCGTTACGGTAAACAAGGCCAATCCAACTGTGACCACATTGCCAACTGCATCGGTCATCACTTACGGTCAGACTCTGGCAGATTCAAATCTGGGCACCGGCTCAGTTAGTGTTGCCGGTTCATGGGCATGGCTGGATTCAACGATTGCGCCAAGTGCCGGAAGCGCTTCGCAGACTGCCGTATTTACGCCAACTGATGGAGACAACTACAACTCGGTCAATAGATCAGTAACAGTTGTAACCAACAAGGCGAATGCCTCGGTCTCGATAACTGGAACAAGTACCGACTACACCGGTTCGGCACAAGGAGTCACGGTAGATACCACGCCAAGTGGGCTAAGCGTCACAGTTACCTACAACGGTTCAACCACTGTTCCGACAAATGCAGGCAACTACTCAGTAAGCGTCACAGTGAACGATGCGAATTATGCTGGCTCTGGATCAGACACATTCGCAATTGCAGCGGCAACGCCAGATGTGACTTGGCCAACAGCTAGTGAAATTCGCAACCCAGCTGCTTTGAGTGCATCTTCACTAACTGGTGGAAGTGCTACATTTGGCGGCAACTCGGTTGCTGGAACATTTGCTTGGGCTACTCCAACAGCAGTTCCAACTCCAGGCTCAGCCGATTACAGCGTCAAGTTCACCCCAACATCGAGTAACTTCGCACAGGTAACCAGCTCAGTTTCACTGTCAGTACTTGAACCTATTACTGCCGCTCCTACTGTGGGATCGGTGTCACAGAGTGGCTTGGTTGTTTCAGCAGACATCACTGCAGCTAATGGCACTTCGCTCAATACCATCAGCGTGACAGTCGATGGAAATACTCGGACTTACAGTGTTTCAGGTGATACATATTCGGTAACTTTGTCCCGAAGTGATATCGGAAGTTCAGTGGTCTTCAGTGCAACTGCTATTGCAGAAGGTTTCATGGAATCAGATGTTGTTTCAAGTAGTGCCTTCACCGTCACTGCGGCAGCGGCACCGAGTGCAATTAGCTTGTCTCAGTCTGGCCTTGATGTCGAAGCCGAAGTTACTCTAGCTTCGGGCACATCACTGGGTACAATTTTGGCTCAGATTGGTTCGGCAAGTCCAGTTTCAGTCACACCAGACGAAGATGGTCGGATTGCAATAACCTTAAGCAGAAGTGACAAGGGTAAGTCGGTTACTTTCTCAGCAACTGCAACGCAAAGTGGCAAAGCCGAGTCCGAAGTAACCAGCAGCGATTCCCTAACCTTCGGTGTTGCCGATACGCCAACGCTAGGCACCGTAACCCAGAGTGGCTTAACGGTAAGTGTCACGGTCGAAGTAAGTCTCGGGCAATCAATTGGCAGCGTAACTGCAACTGTTGATGGTTCGGCAGCAACCGTTTCGAGTTCTGATGGCACCTACTCGGTAACGGTAGCTCGTTCTGCCATCGGCAAGAACGTGGTATTCACGGCAGTTGCCTCAGGAACCGGAATTGCTGATTCAGCTGCAGTTTCGACTGACGCTTATACGGTGCTTGTCGCAGCAGCCCCGACATTTGGTGCTATTACTCAAAACGAACTGACGATTAGCGCCAAAGTAAATCTTGGTGGCGATCAGACCTATGGGGCTGTTACCGCAACCGTTGATGGTGGAGAAGCTCAGGCAACTGAGTATGAAGGCGATGGCGTCTTTAGCATCACTTTGACTACTGCCGAAATTGGCAAGAGCATTGTGTTCAGTGCCACTGCGGCACAGTCAGGTCGTGCTGATTCAAGTGTCGCCTACAGCAATGGCTATACCATGGTCACTCCGCCACCTCAGTTGTCTAACTTAAGCGTTGATTACGGAATTCGTGGCGCATCGATTACTGCTAATGGAAATTACTTAACCGGTGGAAGTATCAAGGTTGGTGGAGTAACGGCGACGACAACTTCAGTCAATTACACAAGCATTACCTTTACTGTTCCATCTGGCGTAGCTTCTGGCGCAGTAACTGTAGTGGCAACTACAGCTACAGGTAGTTCCTCAGGACTCGATTTCACGGTTGCTGATGCACCGACCATCACTGGCTTCGCGTCATGGATGGGCACGACTGCACCATACGTTACAAACCGCGGTCGCACGTTTGACATTTATGGTACAAACCTTGCCAATGCTTCCTTCACGGTAGGCGATGTCCCTGTGTCAACAGTCAAGGGTGGCGACACAGTCGTTCGCGTTATGCTTCCAGTGGATGCCGCGCTTGGCACCGATCAAGCAGTTGTTGCAACAACTCCGATGGGTGGCGCGTCAAACACAATGTACATCGATGTCATCGAGCACTTGCCGGTAATCACTGGTTTTGGTGCTTCAGCAGTCCGACCTGGTGAACTAATCACCATTTACGGTAACTGGCTAGATAACCCAACAAGAGTTCGATTCTCAGTAGGTGGACTTGTTAACGCAACAGTTGGCGTTGACGCCGCCCTTACTGGAACCGATGTTGCGTTAATGACAACAGCAATCACAGTTCGTGTCCCTGCAGGTGCGCAAACTGGCCGCGTCAGAATCTATACGCCTGTTGGCTCAGTATTGAGTGCGGACATCCTTACGATTTATCCAGCGCCGAAAATCTCGTCAATGAAGGTAGCGGGCAAGACTGCAACTGGAGCTGCTCGAGGCCAGAGAGTAGAGTTGGCCGGCAGTGGGTTCTTAAATGGATCGGTGACAATCGGTGGAGTCTCTGCGCAGATTGCTGCCAGCCCCGCGCCAAAAGATTCGGGAATGACAGTTATCGTGCCCAATGGGGTAACGCCAGGTGCGTCTACAACCTTGGTTGTGACTTCCCAGTACGGTGTACCGTCAGCGGCGGTGGCATTCACCGTTGGCTATGACAAGCCTGTGATTAATTCGCTATCGGTGAGTGCTGGTGCACTCGGCTCGTTAGTGACCATTAATGGAAAAGATTTCACCGGAACTACCTCGGTTAAGTTCAATTCCAGCAAGTCAGCCAATCTAAGTGATCCGGCCACCGTTATCACGGATACCGCCGTAACCGTCAAGGTGCCAACCGGTGCTATCACGGGAACGATTACGCTGACAGCTCGTGGTGGATCTGCTACATCTGCTTCATTTACGGTTTACCAGCCACCAACATTGACTACGATCTCACCTAATGTTGGAAAGGCTGGAACCGTAATCTCAGTCACCGGAACCAACTTGCTCAGTGCAACATTCCAAATTGGCGGAGTTACGGCATCGCCAGCACCATCATTCGTGGCAACTGCAACTTCGGCTCGAATCCTGGTTCCGGCTGGAGCAGCAATTAGCAGCGCAATGGGAGATAGCACAGTTTCGGTTAATGCACTTGGCGGAACTGCCAGTGCACCATTCACGGTAGTTGGCGCTCCAGCAGTCACAAGCTTGAGTAGTAGCTCGGCAGTAGTGGGAACTGAAATCACAATCAATGGATCTCGACTACTAAATCCAACGGCTAGCCCATCGCCTTCAGCGATCTCGGTAAAGATTGGGGGATTGACAGCGACTGTGAAAGCGGGTGCAACGGCAAGCCAGTTAGTAGTTACTGTTCCACTAGCTGTTCCTGGCGGAAGTTCATCAATAAGTGTCACCACTTTGGGTGGAACTGTGACGACGGGCTTGACTGTGATTCCGCTGGCTCCTACCGTTTCTTCGCTTGGGGCTACTACGCAGAATCGCGGCCTGACTGTGCGAATAAACGGAACTAACTTACTGAACTCAACGGTAACCATCGGCGGTGCAACAGCCACCGTGTCGGCTGGAGCTACGGCAACAGGTATTACCGTAACGGTTCCTGCCAATGCTCCGCTAGGAAGTCAGACGGTGGTAGTTACCACAGCTGGAGGTTCAGATAGCACCAAGTCGATCATGGTTAAGGTGCAAGCGCCTACGGTGACCGCAGTTAGCCAATCCGGAACTAAGCGTGGAGTAGGCACGGTAACCATCACTGGTTCCTTCCTAGCCAATGCCACAATCAAGGTTGGAAGTGTGACCGTAGCTAGTTCGGCGGTTAACATCAATGGTGCAGGCACCTCGTTAACCTTCACCATCCCGCCAACTGCCACTGTCTCCACGGCTGCCTCGGTCAACATCAACACATCTGGTGGCGCTTGGCAGTCATCAACTAGTTCGCAAAAGATTGCAGTCACTTCTTAATCCGAAGGTAAGCAACTTAAATAGTTGCCGGGTCCGAGGCGGGCCCGGCAACTAGCAGTTTTAAGCTCCGAAAAGACACAGTTTGATAACAATTGGGTTAGTGGGCTTCCGTTGTGGGAATTATCAGATTTACCCTAAGTTAAGGTGGAAATCATCAGGAAAGTGGAAGGATGACAAGGATGTCAGGACTGAGTATTGCACGATTAAGTCGTAAAGCGGCTATCGCGCTGTTGGCAGTTACAGCTTTACTCCTAGGTTTCAATGTCGGTGTGGCTAAGGCGCTGCCGGCAACGGTTAACCTAACCATCCACTATTTCCGCGACGCAGGTGATTATGCAACCCCGGCTGGCGCCACAGGCCCTTGGAATGTCTGGATCTGGAAAGATGCTCCAGGTGGAGCCGATGACGTAGCAGTTAATGCCCCAAATGGAAATGCGTTTACCCAGCCGACGACTACGAAAGTTCTTGATAGTTGGAACTACAGTGCAACATTGAAACTAACTATCACAGGAATGCAGCCAGTTCATACTCAGATCGGTTTCATTGTTCGCCAAGGTCTTTGGGATGCAACAGACATCGGCTTTGACCGATTCATTACTAACATTGATCCTGTTTCAGGCAACGCTGAAATTTGGCTGAAGCAAGGCGATAAGAATGTTTACACTTCTGTGCCTCGATTAGGCCCAGGCATTAAGAGTGCAAGCATCGATGACTTCCGAAAGATTACTGTTAACCTAAATCGCGCGCCTGCTACTGGTACCGCTGCAGCTAACTTCACAATTTGTCCGGTCCCCACCACGTCTGCAGAACCAGCACCATCTCCAGTTGCACCAACTGGCGTAACAGCGGCCGCCGGCAATGCGAAAGTTTTCTTAAAGTGGACCCATGTTGCTGGCGCAACCGGATATAAGGTCTACCGAGCAGCATCAACTTTGCCAGCTGCCCCAACCGGTTTGACCGCAATTGCCGGCAATGCGAAAGTTTTCTTAAAGTGGACCCATGTTGCTGGCGCGACTAGTTACAAGGTTTATCGCGGCGCGAGCGCAACTTCGGTCACAACACTTTTGGGCGGCGACAGTACCAATGGCTACACCGACAGCACGGCCGTTAATAACACGAGTTACTACTATGCGGTAAAGGCATCAAATGCGGCAGGAGATTCGCTTAATTCAACGGCAGTACTCAGCAAGCCAGTCGCTACCTCGACTATCGCCGTGATGCCAGCGCCAACACCTTCAGCAGCTGCCGCAATTGTGCTGCCAACTACGGCTCTTGGCACGACAACAGCAAATGGTTACACCGACGCAACTGCAGTAAATCTCACCACCTATAACTACGGTGTTCGAGCCACCAATGGAACAGTTGACTCTCCTCTTTCAGCCATTGTCGCTAGCCGCCCGATTTCCACATCAACTGTGCTAGCTATGCCAACGCCAACGCCGTCAAACGTGGTCGTTGCCCCTACTTCTCCATGTCCGGGCGCTACTGGTGTACCAACGATCTCAACGGCAACAGTTAGTGGATCGGTGGCGACGCTAAATCTTGGCTCTGATGTAACACTAGGCACCAACTACCTAATCTTCTTAAAGGACAAAAACAACGTTGACTTTGGCAGTCAAAAGACTTACTCGGGCAAGATTTTGACCTCAACGCAGTTCAATGCAAATTTTGTATACAGCGGTGACGATTTAGGTGCCACTTATTCCGCTCTAAATACCAAATTCCGCGTATGGGCGCCCACCGCCTCCGCACTGTCCGTCAAGATTTATGACAGTGCAACGTCAGCACTACCAAGCAGCACTGTGCCAATGACCAAGAGCACGCAGGGAACCTGGGTAGCTACTGTAAACGGTGACCTAAATGGCAAGATTTATATGTATGGGGTGACCGTTGATGACCGCACCCTAGAAACGATTGACCCATATGTCCGTGCAACCACGATTAATGGAACGCGCGGCGTCATTTTAGATCTAACTAAAACTGACCCAGCAAATTGGGCTAATGATAAGGCTCCTGCTTTCAGTGGCAGTGCAACCGATGCAGTTGTTTACGAACTACATGTTCGGGACCTGTCTATGGATGCAAGTAGCGGATACCCAGCTGATCAAAAAGGTAAGTTCTCTGCACTGACCAACTTCAACACCACCTACTGTTCTGTGGCTTCTCCAGCGCCGACTGCTCCCACCGCTCCCACTGGCTTAGCGACAACAGCTGGAAATGCGAAAGTATTTTTGAAGTGGAACCAAACTGCAACCACCACCGGATATAAAATTTTCCGCGGCGCAAGTTCAACCACTGCAACAACTCAAATTGGTACAGCAACTGTCAACGGTTACACGGATTCGACTGCGGTAAATGGTACTACCTACTTCTACACAGTGAAGGCATCAAATTCAACCGTCGATTCACCTGCTAGTACAGCAGTTTCAGGCGCAGCCTCAGCGACATCAATAGTTACTGCGATGCCGGCACCAACGCCTAGCGCGCCAGCTGCCATAACGCCATGGACCTGTCCCTCAGCATCAATCGTCAAGACTGGCATGGGCGCAATCAAGGATCTTGGCATTACCCACTTGGAACTTTTGCCGGTCTACGACTTTGGTTCAGTGAATGAAACCAATCCAACCTTTAACTGGGGTTATGATCCACAAAATCCGAATGTTCCTGAGGGCTCTTACTCAAGCGATGCGACTAACCCTGCTGCTCGAATTACCGAATTAAAGCAAGGTGTCCAGGCCATCCATAACAATGGTATGCGCGTGGTTATGGATGTTATTTACAACCATGTCATGAATCCAAACACTTTCAGTCAGGAAAGCTTGGTGCCTGGGTACTTCTTCCGCACAGACGCTTCGGGCAATCTAACCAATCAGTCTGGTTGTGGAAACGATGTCGCATCCGAACGACCAATGGTTCGCAAGTACATCGTTGATTCAGTTGTTTACTGGGCAAAGCAATATCACATGGACGGCTTCCGCTTCGACATTATGAGCTTGGTCGACAAGGTGACTATGGGCCAAGTGATGACTGAACTAAAGAAAATTGATCCGACCATTATCGTTTTCGGTGAAGGTTGGAGTTATGACGAAAATAAGGCTCAGTTGCCTTATTCAATGCAGTCCCGCCAGGCAAATGCTGGCAACACAGAGTTGCAAGGCATCGGCTTCTTTAATGATCAATTGCGTGACGGACTTAAAGGCGATACTGGAACCGATACCCTGCCAGGCTATGTGAATGGCCTAGCGAGCAATTACATTAACCAGGTAATAAATGGCATCTTTGGTCAAACTGCAACTAACTTCAACACCGACAAAGCCAGCAGCAGAAGCTGGACCGCAACTACTCCTGGGCAGTCGGTTAACTATGTTGAGGTCCACGATGGTTTAACACTTTGGGACAAGTTGAAAGCAGCTAACACATTTGGAGTTACTGATACTGTATTGCAACGCCAGGGTAGGCAAGCCGCTTCACTAATGCTGCTGTCGCAGGGAATGCCATTCCTGCATGCAGGACAGGAATTCTTGCGTAGCAAGGGTGGAAACGCTAATAGCTATGCACCACCTGACTCAGCTACTACCACTGCACTCAAACTTGATTGGGAACTAAAAACTAATTCACTGAAGTGGAATCAAGCTTCGACCAATAAGATCAATGTTGATTACTATCGTGGTTTGATCGCCCTGCGTAAGGCCCACCCACTTTTTAGAATGAACAGTGTTGCTGAAATTAACAAACGTTTCGAATGGTTGCCGGGTTACGCAAGTAATGCACTTGGTTTTATGTACAAGAACACTGCAAGCGACGGTAGCAAACTTGGTGATACTTGGAATCGTATTGTGATTGGCTCCAATCCAAACGACACTGCGAAAACCATGGGCCTGCCATCTGGCACTTGGTATGTTGTTGTCAATGACACAGCGGCTGGCGTTTCAACACTGGCAACCATCACCAATGGTCAGGTTAGTGTGCCAGCAAACTCAACCGTGGTATTGACCGATACCAAGCCGTAGCACAATATGGATATTTTGATGGAGGGGATTACGCCAATGAAAAGAACTTTTCAACGCAGTTTCAGTGCGTCGATAGTCGTTGCCTTAATAACTGGCTCGCTAATTGCGAGCCCCAGCCAGGCGGCAAGTAAGCCGGTAGTCATCTGGTGTGACAACGCACGAGTTGCAATCATCAAAATGTGGGCCACCTCAAACGCCAGCAAACTTGGTGCAATAAAGGTAGTTGGCCAAGATAGCGTTAAAGGAAGCCTGAAAACAGTTCGCCCAGTTGATGCTCCAGACATCATCATTGGCGCCCACGACTGGATTGGCGCCTTAAAAGCGGATAGTAAAATTCAACCAGTAATCCTGCCCCCTACTGCAAAATTCGACCCAAAAGTGAAAGCTGCTTTTCAAATCAGTGGCCGTCAATATGGCGTGCCAATGCAGACTGAAAATGTAGCTCTTTTCCGCAACACAAAGTTAGTTCCTAAAGCACCAAAAACCTTCGCAGATCTTGAGAAGGTTGCCCTTGCTCTTAAAAAGAAGAATTCTAAGAACCGTAACTTCGTGCCATTCGCAGTGCCGCAGGGTGCCGGTGGCGACGCATATCACATGTATCCATTATTCAGTGGCCTAGGTGGTTATTTCTTCGGCGGCAACTCGCTGAAATGGAAAACTAACGATGTAGGTGTAGCCAATTCGAAGTTCATAAAGAACTCGGTAATCATCGACAAGTGGTATAAAGAGGGTCTCATCAAGGCCTCAGTAAGTGCCGAAATCGCACTTACTGCTTTTACTAGCGGTAATGCGCCGTTCTACATCACAGGCCCGTGGAACCTGGGCAAGATTCGTTCTTCCGGCGTTGAATATGCCATCACACCGGTGCCAAACATTGTTAAAGGAATTCAGCCAGTTCCACTTATCGGTGTGCAGGGTGCCATGCTGACCAAGTGGGCTAATCAGCATAGAGTCACGATTGCGGCAAAGAAAGTACTAACCGCCCTAGCCCAAAAGGATGCACAACTCTTCATCTCGAATCTGATGCTTCGTACGCCAGCTAACCTCGATGCAGCGAAGCAGTTTAATCGCCCAGGTGCGTCAGAATTTCAGCAGGCTGGGAAAGGCGGCATTCCGATGGCGGCGATGACTGCGATGAATGCAGTATGGGCCTCCGTCGGAACTGCATGGGTAAAGGCAACATCCGGAGCATCTAAAGCCGCCCCAGCCTTTAAGTCAGCAGATGCGGTAGTTCGCAAGGCTGTCAAGTAGAGCCGACGCAAAAATCTTCTAGATTTTGGGTGTGGGTGCGGGTATTCTCGTACCCACACCTACTAATAAAAAGTGTTTAAAATTCTGAGGGGTTTGTAAGTGTTTAAATTAGTCGCGCGGATTCTGGTTCTGGGCATTTTAGACGCACTTGCAATTGGCTCCATCCCACGAGTTTTAAGCCAAAAAGATTTATTGGTAACCATAGTTTTCTTTACCGTCTTCATTGGTTTAAACATTGTTTACTTCTGGCCAAAGGCAAAAGCCTCTCGCTGGCTAGCGCCCGGCACAACGCTACTTGCTATTTTCGTCATCATCCCAATCATTATTAATGTGGTTCTGGCTGGAACAAATAATGCTACTGGCCATGAAGGAACACGCGAAGAAGCAATTACTGCGACGGTTGCCAGCTCTCTACAACAAAGTGAAGATGGTATTTATTACGATCAGCAAGCAGTATTTAAAGGTGACCAACTCGGCCTAATCTTGATAAATGCCCTATCTGGTGAAGTTTCATTCGGTACTTCCTCAGGAAATTCAATCATCGAAAATCCAAAGAAGCTAGCCGACGGTTCAATTGTCCCTCCCGAAGGCTGGACCGCTTACGGAACCTCTGATGCTGAGTTGCAAAAGCAAGTCGATTTTGTCACCGCTCAGCCAGGCGAGCAGTTCGCAATCCCAAATGGCAAAAATGAATTCATAGTTTGGGATGGAGCGAGTAATCCATATAACGCTACGGCGCTTGTTATCTACGACAAGAAGAAGGATCGGCTAGTAGATACGACTAGCGGATACGTTTACGGTGAGACTAATGGCTCGTTCGTTGGCCCCAATGGCGAAGACATGACACGCGACGAGTCCTGGGTTGGATGGCAAACTTGGATAGGCATTGGAAACTTCACCAAGATATTTTCCGATCAAGACATTAGATCCGCATTCATGAAGATCTTGCTGTGGAATATCGCCTATGCAATCTTGGCAGTCGTTACCTCATTTGTTATTGGCTTGTTCCTCGCATTAACACTCAACCACCCACGCATGAAGTTTCGTCGTTCAATGCGCTCCCTACTAATTATTCCGTATGCAGTTCCTGGAATTGTTGCAGTATCTGTCTGGGCGGGCTTGCTCAATGATGACTACGGGTTCATCAATGGCGTGTTCGGGACAAACATCAGATGGCTACTCGACCCAACTTGGGCCAAGGTTTCAGTCTTGCTGGTCAACCTTTGGATGGCTTTCCCTTACTTTTTCTTGATAACCACTGGAGCGCTACAAGCTATTCCAGCAGAACTATCTGAGGCTGCTGAAGTTGATGGCGCTCGACCAAGCCAGATACTGACTCGGATCAAAATGCCTTTACTTATGGTGGCCTTGACCCCCTTGATGATTGGTTCACTTGCTTACAATTTCAACAACTTTATGAACATCTATCTGCTCACCGGGGGAGGGCCGTTCACTGGCAATGACCCCAATGCTGGCGATACCGACATTTTGCTCAGTTACACCTGGAAAATGGCTTTCAATTCTGGCTCTGGCCAACAATTTGGTTTGGCTTGCGCGATTTCAGTACTTATATTCTTCTTCATCGCGCCAATTTCCATTTACGGATTTAAGCGTGCTCAATCGTTAGAGAATTTGAGCTAGGGGGAAGTGATGGCAACTACAACTAATGCTCGTTTGGTAGCAAAAAAATCGTCTACTAAGCCTTTTATCAGCCTGAATCAACGAGGAACGATTTGGTGGCGTTACATTATTGGGCTAGTAGCCATTTGCTTCTCACTTTTTCCAGTTTTATTCGTGGTGTCTACTGCTTTTAATTCCCTCGGCATTCTTGATGGTACCCACCTATTGCCTAAGCAGTTTGGCTTAGATAATTTCCGCCACTTGTTCATTGATTTCAACGATCCAAATAGTGACCCTTCGCTTCCGGCATCGCATCCACCGTTTTGGTCTTGGTACCGAAATTCGCTTTTGCTTTCATTTACTGCCGCATTCTTGCAGGTAGTAATTGCTACTTACGCTGCATTCGCATTCAGCCGCCTGCGCTTTAAGGGTAGAAAAGCAACAATTAGCGGCTTGTTGATTATCCAGATGTTTCCGCAGGCTTTAGGTCTGGTTGCATTAATCACCATCGCACAACGTATCGGCGCAATTTGGCCAGCAGTTGATCAGAATACCTATGCCGGCTTGCTACTTGTTTATTTAGGTGGCTCAATGGGATTCAATGCATATCTGATTAAGGGTTACTTTGACACTATTTCAACAGAACTCGATGAAGCAGCTCTGCTGGATGGTGCAACAATCACCCAGATATTTTTCAAAATAATTTTGCCACTTTCAGCACCAATTTTGGCAGTGGTCGGATTACTCTCGTTCATAGGCTTAATAAACGACTTTTTGCTCGTTCAAACATTTTTAACTTTGACTGGTAGTGATGACACTCGTAACACATTAGCAACGGGGTTGCATACCCTAGTCGGAGATCCTCGATCGTCGAACTGGGGTGTTTTCGCTGCCGGCTCGCTGTTAGCGAGTATCCCGATGGTCGTGCTCTTCCAGTTCTTGCAGCGCTATATCGTAGGCGGCCTAACCTCTGGTTCGGTTAAAGGTTAATCGCCGAAGGCAGTCTCAGGTCTAGAAAGTGGCTTATTAGTCGTTGTCGGCTTGTCTGTAACGAAATCGTGACGGAAAATAGAAAATTTTTCGTTGATTTAGGGCAAATTCTGGGGATAGTCTTTAGCAATAGGCGATGCACGATTTAGCGAAAGAATCTTCATTCGATTGCTAATTGAGTTATCTCATCAGAAGGGGATATTTTCAGTGTCCAAGTTCATCAAGTTTTCGACTAAATTACTTGTAACAATTCTGGCCATCGGTTCTTTGTCTTCGACCGTGCCAGCAAGTGCTGCACAAAGTGGGGACTTGACTGTGACCATGCACTATGCACGCCAAGCTGGTGACTTCACGGGACGCTATGCCTGGGTTTGGTACACCGGCACGAATGCTTCTGGAACTTTCGGCGGCACTGGCGTCATACCAGTAGGTTCAGGTTCGGCTTGGGTCCCAGTCAACAACGCAGGTATTGATTCCTACGGCGCCGTTTCAACCTTTACCTTAACTGGCGCTGCTAACATCGACCGCTTTGGTGTAATTGAGTGCTCTACAAACTCATGGACAAACAATTGTGGTCGCGATTTGGCAAGTAATACCGATCGTTTTTTCAACGTGCAAGGTTTAACTTCTGAAGTCTGGCTACGTTCGGGTTCATCAGCCACAGCCGACACAACGATTTATACTTCTGATTCCCTCTCGCCAAGCCCATCGGCAACTCAAACTTTAAAAATTCATTACAACCGTACTGACGGCAATTACAGCGGCTGGAAACTTTACCTTGGCAGCGAAAGTAAAGTTATGCCATCCACTTTTTGGGTGAGTCCTAAAACCTATGACTTTGATGCCACAAGCCCAGCCGGTTACACAGTTGGTTCGGATCAATTTGGCGCATTCATTGAAACTACGTTGCCTTACTACGCTGGGCAAACGAAAACATTAAACATGATTGTGTACTCACTTGCTGCCGATGGCGTCACGTGGGTCAAAGACGGCGGAAATGTTGATGGCCACCGGTATCTTTCAGTGGATACCAGCGGAACTACCAGTGCTTGGCTAGTCTCGGGTGACACAACTGGAAACGCTGCTTTTGCAACAGATCCTGGCAACATTAGTGGCACTCCTACGCCAACACCGACGCCAACTGATACAACAACTCCAACAGCACCAGCAATCACATCGCTTAGCGTTACATCGGCTTCTGCTGGCGATGAAGTCACAATTTTTGGAACTGATCTTCAGGTAGACCCAAACTCGCCAACCGTTACTGTTGGCGGTTTCGCAGCTAACGTGAACGCAAGCTCGACTAGTGCAGTGTCATTCATTGTCCCCGGTGGCCTTGCGGCAGGAGATGTTTCTGTCACTGTCACAACGGACTCAGGAACCTCAAATTCTGCAGCGCTAACAATTGTTGACAGTACAAACCCAAGTGGCCCGACCATCGATTCCTTTAGCCCCGAATCAGCTCATGCTGGGGATGTAGTAGTAATTAACGGTAGCGGCCTTTTGGATGGCGTTGTTTCTATTGATGGCATTGAAACACCTCTTGAGGCAGTTTCTGGTGACACTGTGATTACCTTCACTCTGCCTGCCGATCTTGCTACCGGTGCTTACTTAATTCGTGTTACGACAGCTTCGGGCTCAACAGTTGCGGGATACACAGTTCTTCCTGCTGCGCCAACAGTTTCTTCGGTTACTGATTTGCAAGACAACCCAATCACTGAGGTAACCGCGGGTGACGTTGTGAAAATTGTTGGAACAAACTTGTCAACTACTTCCAGTGTCAATTTCTCGGGTGTAGAAGCTGATCTAACTGGAGTCGGAGTCATCATCACAGACACCTCAATTACGGTTATTGTTCCTGAGTCAATTTCTGGCGTGGTTACGGTTAGCACACCAGGAGGTACAGCCACCAGCCCGCCGTTAACTTTTCTGAATGTTGCAGCTCCAGTTATAGACTTAGTCGATCCAGCAAGTGCCATTGAAGGTGACGTTTTAACAATTACTGGCTCACATCTTTTAGGTGCCACAGTAACGATAGGTGGGGTGTCAGCAGCAGTCCTGCAGGCAACCGCTTCAATTGTTACTGCCATAATGCCTTATGGAGTCACCTCGGGCGAGACAACAGTTGTTGTTAATACAGAGGGCGGTAGCGCAAGTGGCTTTCTAACAGCGCTTGATTCACCTAGCCCGATTATCAGTGAAGTCAGTCCAATTTCTGGTGCTCCCGGTGACGCAATTACCGTAACCGGAAAATACTTCATCCCACAAACAGGCTCAAGTGCAATTGTCTTGCTGGGCAACTTGCCGGCAAATGTGCTGTCGGCAACAACGACATCAATTACTTTTGAGGTGCCAGCTGGCTTAGCTCCAGGTGAGTATATTTTGGATATTGCTAATCTCGCTGGTTCAGTCACGACTGCGTTTTCGGTAACTGAAGGCGTAAATCCGACACCAACAGATACACCAACACCAACAGACAGTCCGGGCGTTGACCCAGTCGTATCACTTGTTCTGCCACAGACCGTGCAAGCGGGAGATGTAATTACCATTCTGGGCACAAACTTTGGCAATAACCCAGTGGTAACAGTAGGTGGCCAAGAGACAACCGTGATTGATTGTGGCGGCTTCGCCTTCAATCCAAATGGAACATTTGATCCAGACTTTAACAATTGTGACGGACACTCAATCCTCATCTTGGTTCCAGAAGGATTGCCGGTAGGTTCAGCCGAAATTCTAATTAGTTGGGACAACCAAAAGACTGCCTCAACCAGTGTCGGCATCGTTGCCGACCCACCTTCAATTGACGGATTTAGTGATCAAAGCGGCAAAGCAGGAGATGTTGTCACAATTTATGGTGCTCACTTAACTGAAATCTCATCAGTGACATTTGATGGCGATGGGGTATCTGGTTCAGTTACTGCAGATTTAACTGATTCCAATTATGTTGCTAATCCAGATGGCTCATCGGTCACGGTGACTGTTCCGGCTGGGTCAAGTACCGGAACGATTACTGTAACGACTTTCAGTGGTATCGCGACAAGCGAAGACACCTATGAAGTTCTGCCAGCACCTACCATTGATTCACTCAGCTCAACTAGTGGAATTCCTGGTGATGTCATCACCATCTACGGAACCAATCTTGATAGTGTCCTGTCAGTCACTTTTAATGGAATCGAAGCTGATTTAACCGACTTCAACACCGTAGTAGCTGAAGATGGATCGAGCATTTCTGTTGTTGTTCCAGAGGGAGCCGCAACCGGAAATGTCTCAGTCACTACCAGCGGTGGCTCAGCGGTTTCCGCTGATGTCTTTAGTTTGGCTTCAGCGCCTGAAATTCTCTCCTTGAGTTCTTTGATGGGCAAAGAAGGCTCAGTTCTATCAATTAGCGGTTCAAATCTAGGCGGCTTAGTATCCGTCTCATTCGATGGCGACGAAGACAGCTCACCAGTCCTAGCCGATCTAACCGATCCACTTACAAAGATGACAGACTCACAAGTTGTTGTGGTCGTACCAGTTGGTGCCACTTCCGGAACCATCACTTTGACAGCTGCCGGTGGCGTAGCGACTTCCGATGATGTTTATGAAATCGTTTCGCCACCCGTTGTTACCTGGATGAGCGACACTTCGTTAAAGCCGGGTAGCACATTGACAATGCGTGGTTCAGGATTTACTTGGGCTAAAGTTCGGGTCAGAGGAGTGCTGGCAACGGTTTCTGCAAGTTCCACAGATACTCAGCTCAAGATTACCGTTCCGCAGCTTGGCCCAGGACGCACAACTCTGGTTATTACGACTCCAGGTGGCGTAGTTACCAGGCAGGTGTCCATTTCAACTCCAGCCCCAATAATCAAGTCATTCACCCAGAGCGCCTCTAAGAAGCGTGGCGTTGGAACTGTAACCGTAATCGGTCGCAATCTAATTGGCGCTGTCGTGAAAGTTGGTAATGTGACTGTGAAGTTACGACCTGGTGCATCCTCAACCAAGTTTACTTTCACCCTGCCAAAGCGGGCAGCGGTGACAGCTAAGGGTATTTTCACTGTCACAACCGATGGTGGGGTAGTCAAGAGCAAGGCAGCCCTCAAGGTCACTGCCAAGTAGTGTAGGTAGGGTAACTCCTACCTACACTCAACGAGGTAATTCACTGTGCGTAATACCGACTTGATTCATCACGATGGATCTGACCTTTATTTAAGTAACTCCCACCCGAAGCTGGGCGAGACGGTAAAGCTGTACCTTCGTATTCCCAGTGAATTAACGCCAACAGTGGTTGCATTGCGGCAGGTGCGAGATGGCGAGCCGGTAGCGAATCTTGCTAAGCAAGTATCATCACCTTTCCCGGGCGATTCTGATAATTGGTATGAGGCCGAGTGCCTGGTGCATAACCCACGCACGAATTATCGCTGGCTGATTAGCGGCGGCAATGTTGGCTATGGCTGGCTCACTCAACTTGGCTGGGTTGATCATGACGTTAATGATGCCGCTGATTTTGTAATTACGCCGCATAAGCAAATTGCTGATTGGGCACGGCGTTCGACTATTTATCAAATATTTCCAGATCGCTTTGCCAGTTCAGGACGAGAATATGAAGTTCCGGCCTGGGCAGTAGCGAGAAACTGGGAACAGCATCCAGAAGGTCGTGGCCCAAATACGCCTATCGAATATTTCGGTGGCGATCTTTGGGGAGTAATTGAAAAGCTCGACTACATCCAAGAACTAGGGATTAACTGCATTTACTTCACGCCAATTTTCCCAGCAACATCGTTGCACCGTTACGATGCTCGCAGCTTTGATGAGGTAGATCCATTACTTGGCGGCAATGAAGCCTTAATTGCATTAGTAGAAGCCGCACATTCTCGTGGAATGAAGGTAATCGGCGACATTACCTTAAATCATTCAGGCGATACGCACGAATGGTTCCAGGCAGCTCTTGCGGGGGATCCAGAGTATCGGGACTTTTATATTTTCAACGACCAACTCGAACATGGCTACGAGTCGTGGATTGGTGTTAAGTCGCTGCCCAAATTCAACTATGAGTCGGAAGCTCTGCGTGAACGATTAATTACTGGAACTGACAGCGTCATCCGCAAGTGGTTGCGGGCCCCTTACAACCTAGATGGTTGGCGGGTTGATGTGGCAAACATGTCTGGACGCCTTGGCACATTAGACATGACCAAGGAAGTTGCCCGATTGACTCGCGAAGCAGTGTCACTCGAAGGCCCAGACAAGATTTTGATTGGCGAGCACAACCATGATTCAGGGCCTGATCTTGATGGCGATGGCTGGTACGGAAACATGAATTACACTGCATTTCGAAATCCAGCGTTGATGTGGCTCGTTGCTGACTCAATGACCAACATCGAAGAGTTAGATTACGCCAAGGTACCCCAGGGCATAATTCCACAGGTTTCTGCAGAAGAAATGTTGAAAGTTATTCGCCAGTATTCTTCACGAATGCCGTGGCGCAGCTACTGCTCAAGTTGGAATTTATTGAGTAGCCATGATTCGCCGAGAGTTCGGTCAATTGTTGGTTCCCGGGGTCGACAAATTGCTGCTGCCACATTAATGACCACCTTTCCAGGCACGCCAATGATCTTTGCGGGCGACGAATTAGGGGCACAAGGACTCTGGGGCGAGGATTCGCGCACAACCCACCCATGGCATTTGCAGGACAACTGGGACATCGACCTACTCGATTCCTACAGATTGCTAAATAGATTGCGTACCAGTAGTGAAGCGCTCGCCTATGGCGGGTTGCGGATTATTTTTGCAACTGACGATGTGTTGGCGTACCTGCGCGAAACAAAAGAGGAGCGAATTTTCGCAGTTATCGCGCGTGAGCCAGCAGGTGAAGTTGAAATCACACTTCCAACATGGAGCTTTACTCAAGTTGAAGCACTATTTGGTTTTAGTGCTAAGCATTCAGGGAAGACTGTCACGGTTAACATCGACTCTGCAGGTGGGGGAATTTGGCGATTGTCATGAAGAGAACCCGATTGACCTTCATGACTTTGGCCTTTCTGCTGTTCGGCACACTGTTTAGTCAAATTTCGGTGCGCGCCGAATCCCAGCCATTTCAAATGGTCAAGAATCCAATGATCTATTTCGTGATGCTAGATCGGTTTGCAAATGGTGATCCAGCAAATGACAGTGGCTACCTAAGTGGTGGCGCAACTAAATCGGGGTTCAACCCTTTGGCAACGGGCTTTTATCACGGTGGCGACTTAGCCGGACTCACTAGCAAAATCTCTTACATAAAATCACTTGGCTTTAATGCAATTTGGGTTACGCCGGTTGTGCGCCAAGTTACCGTTGCACCAGATGAGAGCAGTGCGGGATATCACGGCTATTGGGGTGCAGGTTTTAATCAAGTTGATTCACACCTCGGGACGATGCAAGATTTTAAAGACTTTGTTTCGGCTGCTCACGACCAAGGCCTCGGCGTAATTTTAGATATTGTCGTTAACCACACTGGTGATGTGATTTACTCTTCTGCTGGTACTGGGTATTCAGATACCGATTTCTTTCCTTACCTACTTAAAAATGGCAAGGAGTTTGATGCAACCAAACTAGCTGGGTCAACAAAGTTTCCCAAGCTGAGCCAACTAAATCCCGATACTTCATTCCCCAACCCACCACTGCTTAATAACTCAGACTCCAGGGTTAAAACTCCGGCTTGGCTAAATGATGTTCGTAACTATCACAATCGTGGAAACACAACTTTTACCGGTGAGTCTAGCCAGTTTGGCGACTTCTTTGGCCTAGATGATTTGTTCACCGAATCCCCTGTAGTAGTGAAGGGGATGACCCAGATTTTCGCGGATTGGATAACAAACACTGGCGTTGATGGCTTTCGAGTAGATACGGCCAAACATGTAAACGAAAAATTCTGGAAATCATTCTTACCGGCAATGCGCAAGGCGGCAGCGAAGCAAGGAAAAACTAATTTTCCAATGTGGGGCGAAGTTTATGATGCCGATGAGAGTCAAACTTCTTATTGGGTCAAAAACGCATCCTTTAATGAAGTCCTAGACTTTCCGTTGCAAAGCCAACTACTCAGTTTCATCAACACTGGTTCGACAAATGGCCTTGTTTCAGTTTTGAATGGCGATGACTCGTATACAACGGCAACTAGTAATGCAAACCAACTAGTGACCTTTCTGGGCAATCATGACATGGGTCGCGTTGGTTCATTCATTACGCGAGCAACAAACGACAAAGCTTTACAACTGGCTCGGGTAAAGCTAGCACATGCGCTGTTGTTCACCCTGCGTGGTAACCCTGCCGTTTATTACGGTGACGAATTCGGCTTAGGTGGTGGCGGTGATCAACAGGCACGGCAGGATCTATTCCCAACCCAAGTTATTCAGTGGAAAACCGAAGCTCGAATTGGTGGCACCCCTATCGGCTCTGGAAGCAGCTTTGATTCAACTAATCCGATTCAGGACACTATCAAAGAGGTAACTGCGCTTCGCAGTAGCGATTCGGCATTCACTGCTGGCCCACAAATAATCCGATTAACTGGCTCGGGAATCCTAGCCTTCAGCAGAATAAATCCAGACACTGGCATTGAGTATCTTTGTGTATTTAACTCAGGCAACTCAGCAATTGATAAAAATGTTACAGTCGGCGCTACCAATTCAAACTGGTCAAGAGTGCTAGGTGAAGGAAGTCTGAATCCAGATGTTGCTAGTGTGAAAGTCCAGGTGCCAAAAAATAGCTGGGGAATCTTTAAGTCAGGATCTGCAACACCTACAGCCGAAAATATTTCGATTAAGTTAGATCCAATTAGAACTAGTGCATACGACAGCAATCAATATCAGTTGCAGGCAAAAGTTACAAACACTGCTTATCAGCAGGTGCGTTTTTATCGAAAAGCACCTGCTGGAAAATGGACCTACCTAGGAAGTGACAACTCGCCAATTTACTCAGCAGGTACGAGTTCACAAACTTTGAACACGCATCGAATCTTTCCGCTAAGAAGTTCATTGAAGCGTGCAACGACTTACGCCTACAAAGCTGAAGTAGTGATGCTGAATGGAGAAATTTCTACCTCAAAAATCCTGAGCTACCGGATGAAATGATTTAGGAAATTTGATTCAATACCTGTTCACTTTGCGGTATTTTTAGCGTGAAACCGCTTACAAATTTTGTGAAACCGCTTACACGAAAATCGTTACAATTTTTTCAAAATTTTTCATTACTTTTTCGTTAATTTCTGCCTATTATGAATTTGCGATTGAAGGGGAATTCAACACAGTTGCTCAATCAATTTGCATCGGTTACGAATGGAAGGACATCACATCGTGATTTCATCAAAGGCACTGGCTCGAAAAATCTTCGTGCCATTCCTAGCAACATTAATGGTTGCTGGGTTGTCTGCTGGCTTTGCATCACCTGCAAAAGCGGACAACGTAAGCAATACAGTTACGATTCACTATCAGGATCCAGCAGCAACTGATTTTGATAGCTACAAGGGTTGGAATTTATGGCTCTTTAAGGGAGCTGGTACTTCAACTGACACTGCTCAGTGGAATGTAGCAACCTACTTCAATGGCTCTGACTCGTTTGGTAAAAGTTACACTTTTACAGTTAGCGATTCAGCAACGCTCAGCACAATCGGCACAATCGTGCGCACAAATGCTTGGGACAAGAAAGAATGGAATGCACCCGCAGGCCAGGACAAGGGCAACCGTTACATTGCTCTAGATTCTGACGGTTCAACTGAGGTCTGGATTGTTGCCGGAACTGATAAGGCTGCTTACTACACCTCATTGGCAGACGCTCAGGATGCTGGCGCTGGATCCGCTCCTTGGGAAGCTGGCGCAACTGACCCTAATTACGACTGTGCTGATGGTGTTTGTACTCCGGTGTCAACCGCATCTAACACTCAAGCACTGACCATCCACTACCAAGGTAAGAACGTCACTGGCTTTAATAGCTACCGTGGCTGGGATGTATGTATCTATAACTTTGGCGATTTCGCCTGCCATAATTTCAATGGCGAGGATGCTTACGGCAAGGTATTCAAGAAAAACCTCACTGGAACAAAGCTGCTTCCTGCTATCGGCATCATCATTCGTAAGAATGACTGGTCGACTCGTGCTTCATGTGCGCAGTGTACTGGTGATGGAGACGGTAACCACTTGATCACCCTAGATCCAAGTGGAACAACTGAAGTTTGGGTTCTTGACGGATCAGACGGACCATTCTTCTCATCCAAAGCAGATGCAGAAGCCGCTGGCGCAGTTTCAGCTCCTTGGGAAGCTGGCGCATCAGATCCAAACTACAGCTGTACTGGAACTGGATTCGACGCAGTTTGTCAGAGCCTAATCAGCTACTCATCAAGCCAGACCATTCGCATCCACTACAACCGCCCAGCAGGCGACTACGACGGCTGGAACATTTGGTACTGGAACATCGGTACTGGTGGTCAGCTCGACTTTAGTGGTGAAGATGCTTACGGCAAGGTTGCGACTTTGACCGTGAACAACACCGCTGCAGTTTCCGGATTTGGTTTCTTATTGCGCAGTAGTGATAACTGGGATACGGCTACCAAGAACGGTCTCGATGGAAATGGTAACCAGGACTCAGTTACATTCACTTCAGTTCAGGACGGTGCTCCATCAGGTGCAGGGACTGTTGATGTCTATGTAAAGCAGGGCAAAAAAGCGGTCTACTCCTCAAATCCATACGGAGCACCTACTCTAAGTGGCTCGCTTCCAACCACAACTGGTGGAAACAAGACCTTCGAGGTAAGCGGAACTAACTTCCCAACTGATGGAAGCGTACGGGCGAATCTAGTTCGCGCTGCAGTACCAGCTGTGCTTGCTACCAAGGTTGGCAATGTGTACAAGTGTGGATCTGTAACTCGTTCGCAGGGCTATGTCTGTACTGCTGCTGTTCCTGCAGCTACTGCACCAGCAGTAGCTCGCGCACTGTCGGCTACCAAGCTTTCAGTTAGCTTGGCCAAGCCAACCTCAGCGATTACCGGCAAGCTTGTAGTAACCACCCCAGGTGGAAGCGCAACTTCTACTGGCTCAATTGCCTTGACAACCGCTAACAATCTGCCAAGTGCACCAGTTGCTTCACCAGCTGCTGGTCTAGTTGGAGATACAGTTACTGTCACCGCAACTAACGCTGGCGCAGCAACGGCTGTGAAACTTGGTACATTGTCAGTTGACTTCACCGTCACTGCGATTAACAAGTTGACCTTCGTGGTACCTGCTGGTGCTGAAGATGGCAAGATTTCAATCACCACTGCTGGTGGAACTGCATCCTCGTCGGCATTGTTCAGAATGAAGCCAGTAATCAGCAGCTTGTCGCCAAGTTCTGTAGCAGTCGGTGGCATTGTTACCATCAATGGTGCAAATCTTGCGGGAGTAACAGCAGTAAAGATGGGTACTAAGGTTTTGGTGAAGAAGACCGCCGGAGCAACCTCAATTACCTACCAGGTTCCAGCTGGAACTGTTACTGGCAAGGTTTCAGTAACCACCCCTGGTGGCACTGTAACCAGCGCAGACGACCTAACGATCATCCCAGCTCCTTCAATCACTGCGGTGACTGGAACAAAGGGAACTGGTGCAAATGCATCTAAGTTCGTTAAGGGAACCACGATGACAATCACTGGTACAAATCTGACCGGTGCTACTGCGGTTCGCATTGGTGCAAATACCATTGCTGAATTCACCGTAGTTAGCAGCACTCAGATCACATTCACTGCGCCTACCAATAAGACTGGTACCTCAGTGTCTGTGGTAACTCCTGGTGGTACTGCAACCAAGTCTGGCACCGTAGCTACGACTGCCTAAGTTGCAAAACTAAAGGGGTAAAACCTTAAGGGGTTGGGGCTTGTAACACTTTGTTGCAAGCCCCAACCTTGAGGTAATTAACGAGGCTATCCAATCCACGGATAGTTAAAAAGGAGCAACGGCTCTGATTATGAGGGGGAATCGTGGATACATCGAAGGCAATTAGTCAGAAAAACAACATGCGACCTTCATTCAAGGTAGCGAAAATTCGAATAGGACAATTTTTGATGAAGCGAACTGCGCGTCAAATTAAATCAATGGTTTTGGCTGCACTAGCTGTAGCACTTTTTTCTGGCGGTTTGACCGCTACGTCAGCGCAAGCCGCTGGCGACAGAACTCTCATAATTCATTACTCACGTACAACACTCGATAATGACGGAACATCTGCTAACGGATACTGCGATGAAGATCCTTGTGGACTCTATGATGGTTGGAATTTATGGCTCTGGCAGACCGGTGATTCAGACTCAGGCAATACTGCAACCTGGGGAGAAGTTGGTGGCGGATGGCAATTTGATCCTGCCGACCAGGATAATTTCGGTGCGAAAGCGATCATTAAAGTTACCAGTGCTTCAACAAAGGTAGGCTTCATAGTTCGTATTGGTTCAAATAAAAATGATGTTGCTGAAGATCGCTTCATAGACATGAAGCCAACTGGAACCACTGAAGTTTGGCTTAAGCAAAACGATTCAATGATTTATACCTCAAATCCAAACGATCGAGTACTTCGGATTCACTACAAGCGAGGAGATAATAAGTACACCGGATGGGACATCCTGACCCAAGAAGAGGATTCGGCTGACAACAAGGCCGTGCCATTTGCTAGTGCGCCTGATTGCTTTGGTCGGGTAGCAAGCATTAACTTGCCCGACATTACCCAAGTGGACCAAAAGTTTATTTTGCGTAAGGGTGGAAATGCACTCACGCTTCAGTCAGAGGTATTCACTGCAACTTTGTCTCCGAAAAAGTACACAGACTTTTGGCTGGATGCCAATCTATTTGACGACGGTGGCACGCTGGTGGACATTACCGTCGACAAGACTGTTGGCGAGGAAACCGTTACCTATTTGGACATGACTGATAAAGCTAGTTTGACTAATCCCACCGGAAATTTGGTGGCAGTTCATTACAGTCGCCCACTGCAAGATTATGCAGGTTGGAAAGTTAATCACCTTGGAAATGGTGTTGCCTACAGCCCTGACTTGAAGGACAGTTTCGGCCGCATTGCGTGCGTTTACGAATTCGATCGCACAGCATCTTCGATTGTTATCACCATCAAGAAGGGTTCAACTATGGACCTTGCTTCGGGGGAACTGCCAACTGGACTCGGTGGTCAGCGCACTGTTAACATCACTGGCTCAATGACTGAGGTATGGATTAAGCAAGGCAATAAGACAGTCTTCGACAAAGTGCTTGTTCCAGATCCAGCAATTAAGGCTGCCCAAAAATTATCAAAGGTCCCAACATCTCTCAAGCGAGGCAAGAGTGTAGCTTTGCCGGCAAAAACCGATGCCAAGCTTGTGGTTAAGTGGACAGTGATTACGCCACAAAATTGCAAAATCAAGTCTGGCAAACTCTTCGCTAAGAGTCCTGGAACTTGCAAACTTGGTGCAATGCAAAGTGGTAATGCAGCTTTCAAACTTTATACCAACCAGTTCAGAATCACTATTAACTAATCAACCCTGCATGTGTTTAACGTGCTAAAACCAAGTCCTTCGGAGGAAAAATGAAAAGTAAGAAAGTTGGAATAGTAGGTGGCATAGTAGCTGCAGCTATGTTGGTAACAGGGTTGACAATGCCTGCAGCTCAGGCAGCAACTGTAGTTACGATTTGGACCGATTTGGACCGGGCAAGTGCATTTCAATCATGGGCTAAGGCCTTTAACCGAAAGCATAAGTCAATTGTCGTAAATGTTATCGGCAAGGACGGCCATAAAGATAAATTGAAGACTGTTTCGGATACTGATGCTCCAGACATTATCGTGGGCGCGCATGACTGGATTGGCCCACTGCAATCAGATGGTTCGATTCTTCCGCTGACAATAGCCAATGCTTCCCAGTTTGATAAGCGCGACAAGGATGCATTCAAACTCGGTGGTGCCACCTATGGCGTGCCAGTAGCTGTCGAAAATGTGGCACTGTTCCGAAATGCAAACTTGGTGCCTAAAGCACCAAAGAAGATGGCAGATATCGAGTTGGACTGCAAGAAGTTTTTTAAGAAGAACAAGAAAGCAAAATTCTGTCTCGCAGTTTCGCCAGGTGATCCGTATCACATGTACCCATTCTTTTCTGGACTAGGCGGATATATATTCGGTGGCTCATCAGGGAACTGGAACACCAACAAACTGGGAATTGCAAACAGCAAGTTCCTCAAGAATTCAACCTTGATTGACAAGTGGTATCGCGAGAAACTGTTTAATGTAAATGTGACTGGCGATACTGCTCTTGCAGCTTTTACCGGCAAGCAAGCCCCATACATGGTTACAGGTCCATGGAACTTGGACAAGATCCGACTAAAGAACATCAATTACGAGATGTCACCATTCCCAACGGTAGTTAAGGGATTCAAGGCAGTTCCGTTTTATGGCGTGCAGGGTGCGATGCGCACTAAGTGGGCAGCGCCTGGCAAGCATAAGAACGTGTTGCAGGTAAACCAGGTTCTTGCGGATCTGACAACCAAGGACGCACAACTTCGGATTGCAAATCTAACCATTCGGACTCCGGCAAATAAACTTGCTCGAGCTGCCTTTAAAGATCCTGACAGCGCGGCATTCTTCAAGGCCGGTCAAGGTGCAATCACCATGCCACAGATTCTGGCGATGGGCGCTGTTTGGACTCCGTTAGGTAATGCTTGGAGCCAGGTCAAGACCGAGAAACTTGCTTCCAAGCGGTTCAAGAAAGCGCAGTCAACCATCTCGAAAGCAATAAAGTAAAAAGAGTTACGAAAGCGAAAGTTCACGAATCGGCTAGCGCAGATACTTAGCAATTTGCCAGTGTCTGCGCTAGTCGATGAACTACATATTTTAATTAGGTGGGGTTAAATCGGTGGTTGGCTTAGTTGCCCGAATTCTGTTCTTGGGACTTATTGATTCTTTGGCATTTTGGGCTGGAACCCACTTAGTAGTTTCCAGCAACTGGTTAGCCTTGACCTGGTTGGTAATTACCACTGTGATTATCAACATCGTCTATTTGGCCAAGCGAACTAAGGCTTCTCGCTGGCTGTTGCCAGGCACCATTCTGTTAGTAATTTTCCAGATCTATCCGGTCTTATTTACTGCAGTAGCTGCTTTTAGCAATTATTCGACCGAACACTTTGTCAGCAGAGATGAAGCCCGAAAGGCCGTGCTGCTTTCATATGTTCAGCAGGTTGAAGATAGTCCTGAATACCCAATTCGAGCTATCCACAAAGCTAAAGAGTTCGGACTTCTGATAGTCAATCCAGAGACCGAGAAGGTTTACTTAGGCACCGAAGATGCAGCAACAGAGATTCCCTCTCCTAAATTTGATTCAGATGGCCTGCCGCTGCCTCCAGCGGATTGGAATGTATACAGTGACGATCAAATCAATTCGTCCGAGTCAATCCAAAATTCGCTCACGGACTTCGCCTCTCCGATAAGTAAGGACACTTACATAAAAGGTGATACCTATCCCGTTGGCTATGAGTATTCCACCACCGTAATCTATGACGCCAAAAAAGATCAGTTGATAGATACAACAACTGGATATGTTTTCAAGGAAGTCGAAGGTGCATTCGTAGCTGAAGACGGCACTTCACTAACACCTGGTTGGCGAGTAAATGTAGGATTCAAGAATTTTCACTCTGTAATCACTGATCCGGTAGTCCGAGGCCCATTTGTTCGAGTTTTGATTTGGACCTTCGTCTACGCATTCTTAACTGTGATAACTACCTTTATCCTGGGCTTAACTTTGGCTTTGATTTTGAATCATCCAGGCGTCAAAGGTCGCAAGTTCTTGAGATCCTCGCTAATTATTCCGTATGCAATGCCCGGCTTTTTGTCTTTACTGATCTGGGCCGGCTTCCTTAATGATGATTTTGGCGTTATCAATAATTTGCTCGGAACAAACATTCCCTGGCTAACGGATGCATTTTGGGCAAAAGTATCAACGGTGCTGGTTAATTTATGGCTTGGTTTCCCTTACATGTTCCTAATTTGCACGGGCGCTATTCAGTCCATTCCAGCCGAGCTCGCCGAAGCGGCCTCGGTAGATGGAGCAAAACCGCGCCAGATACTTACCAGAATCAAATTGCCATTACTGATGGTCACCGTATCTCCATTGCTAATTGGATCCTTTGCCTACAATTTCAATAATTTTGGCGGCATTTATCTATTGACTGGTGGTGGACCTCCAGCTGCAGATTCTGAAATTGCTGGCTCAACCGATATTTTGATTTCCTACACCTACAAGTTGGCTATTGAATCGGGACACGGTAACGATTACGGTCTGGCTTGTGCTATTTCGATCTTGATCTTCTTTATTGTTGCGGGCATCTCAACACTTTCATTCACCCGTACCCGTGCTTTAGAGACTTTGAACTAGGAGAGCATATGTCAACTCAAACTTTGGATTCTGTGGCAGCTCGCCAGGTGCAGTCGCGTGCACCGAAAAAGCGCAACAAGAATAGAGGCAAACTTTGGTGGCGGTATTTAACCGCCGTCCTAGCATTTTTATTCGCTGTCATGCCAATTGTCTGGGTAATGATGGCAGCCTTGAATCCGGCTGGCACACTTTCAACTCTGAATTTGCACTGGAGCGACTTTGGTCTTGATAACTTCCGATTCTTATTCGGCAAGCATGACATTAGCAATGACGTAACTTATGAGAATTATCCATACCTACATTGGTATGGTAACTCGCTCATGATTTCTTCTGTGGCAGCAATCTTGCAAGTAACAGTCGCAACTGTGGCCGCTTACGCATTTAGTCGCATTGCTTTCAAAGGGCGCCGACTTAGTCTTGGTGGACTGCTCATTCTGCAAATGTTTCCCCAGATCCTTTCTTTCATTGCACTCTTTTTGATTATGCAGAAAATCGGAACAATTTTCCCATTCATGGGAACTGGCACCATTGCCGGACTAATTCTTATTTATTTGGGCGGGGCAATGGGCTACAACACTTATTTGCTCAAGGGCTTCTTTGACACCATACCTCGTGAGCTCGATGAGGCGGCAATTGTTGATGGAGCTACCGCTAACCAAGTGTTCATGAAAATCATTTTGCCATTGGCAGCCCCAATGCTCGCGGTAGTTATGTTGCTCTCCTTTATCGGGCTCATGAACGACTTCGTCTTAGCCAGCATTTTCTTGACTAAGACCGATCAGATGACCCTGGCTGTTGGCCTTCGTTCATTTATTTCAGGGCGATACGCATCAAACTGGGGGGTATTTGCGGCTGGCGCCATGTTGGCTGCGCTACCAGTTGTAATCCTCTTCCAAGTACTTCAGCGCTTCATCGTCGAGGGACTATCCGCAGGCTCTGTTAAGGGCTAGTAAATAACGAAATCTTGATGTTAAACAACATAGAAAAAGGGAAAAAGTATCAAATGAAGGTATCAGTTCAGCGCAAGGCAATCATCAGAATCCTTGCCGCATTTTCACTACTAGCAGGGTTTTTAGGTGCATATGGATTTGCCCCGGCATCAGCATCCACAACAAGCACCATAACGATTCACTACAATCGCCCGGATAATAACTACACCGACTGGAACATGTGGATTTGGTTTCCAGGGTTCACTGACGACTACGCCAAAGAACATGGCCTGATTGGCACTCAAGATACTTCAGCGCGAAATCTCTTCAATGGAACTGATGCGTATGGCAAGAAGTTGACTCTGACTCTGACTGATATTCAGGATGTCAAAAAGATTGGCTTTATCGTTCGCAAAGATGATTGGTCTAAGGATGTCGGCTCCGATCGATTTATTACTGAGTTTGATGCTAATGGAAATGCCGAAATTTGGATCCGCTCTGGAATTGCCAAAGTTTATACTTCAGTTCCATGTTTGTGTGCTGAAATTTATAGCGCAACCCAAGATGATTATCGAACCATCAATGTCACACTGAGCGAAACTTTCCGTGGCGTTACCGGCGACACTGGCGCACAAGGCTGGACAATTTCTGACGGATTAAATATTGTCTCAGTGGCGGTAGCTCAAGCTGGTAAAACTATTAGAACCACCAGAGCGCTCCGGCTTACAACAGATGCCGACATGGTATTGGGCAAAACATATACCGTAACTAACACTCGATCATTTGCGGTCACGAAGAAGCAAGTGAAATCAAATGTTGCAACTTTGACGACTACTACTGCACCTGGTGTTTCACCTGGTCAAACTGTGATTGTAAAAAATGTTGATGGTCGAATAGATGGTGTCGTTAAAGTAGTAGCTTCACCAACGCCAACTGCATCGCCAACTGCAATCACTTTCTCGTATGCAAAAACATCTCCAGACATTGCACTATCTGACGCAAGTGGAACTGTTGAAACTGGCTTTGGCAGCGCACCTGTCGTAACCGGTCAAATCTTCTCTTCGCCTACCTTTGCGGAAAAATTCACTTACGACGGAGATGATCTAGGGAACACCTACACACCTACCAAAACCAGTTTCCGCGTTTGGGCACCAACAGCTACCGACGTTAAACTTCTGACATTCGGAAATGCACTGCCACCTTCGTCAATCTCAGATACGCCAACTGTGATACAGCTGACTCAAGGTGTGAAGGGAACTTGGTTCGGTTCAATTGATGGCGATCAGCATGGTTTGATTTACCAGTACCGAGTCTCGGTTAATGGTGAAGTCAACGACACCATCGATCCTTATGCTCGTTCGGCGATGGCTAATGGCACCAAGGGTGTCGTTCTGGACTTGTCCAAAACTAATCCCACGGGCTGGGCCACCCATAGCAAACCTGCATTCAGCGGCAAAGCCGTAGATGCTTCGGTTTACGAGCTTCACGTTCGTGATTTCTCAGTAGATGCCACCAGTGGTATTCCGGAAAATCACAAAGGAAAGTTCCTGGCATTTACTGACCTGAACACTTCTTATTCGACAAAGGTAGGAACGAAAACCGTAACTACCAAGACTGGTCTAAGTGCACTCAAGGAACTTGGAGTAACGCATGTTGAGTTGCTACCCATCTACGACTTCAACTCTGTCAATGAAACTCCTTCGCCTTCGGCAAGTCCGCAGTTCAACTGGGGATATGACCCACAAAACTTCAACATTCCGGAAGGTTCTTACTCAACCGACCCCAACGATCCAATTGCCCGCGTTAAGGAGTTAAAGCAGGCCATTCAGGCGATGCACGCAAACGGTCTACGCGTTGTGATGGACGTTGTCTACCCACACGTTGGAAGTGCAGTTGACTTTAGTCAGCAGCGCATTGTTCCCGGCTATTTCTACCGAACGGAAGCCAATGGTGAGCTAGCAAACGGAAGTGGCTGTGGCAATGAACTTGCATCTGAGCGGCCAATGGTTCGAAAGTTTGTAACCGACTCATTTAAGTATTGGACGTCGGAATACAAGATGGATGGATATCGGTTAGATCAAATGGGTCTAATGGACATCACGACTGTTAACGGAATTCGATCGGCGATTGACTCCGTTGACTCATCGGTAATCACTTACGGTGAAGGCTGGAACATCGGAAGCGTATTGCCGGTCGCACAAAAAGCCGCGCAGCCGAACGTCGCCCAGATTCCTAAGTTTGGAGTATTCAACGACCAGATACGAGATGCAATCAAGGGATCAACTGGCAATCTAGTAGCGCCTGGATGGATTTCTGGAGACCCTTACGCAAGCGTTGATGTCAAGACCGGCATTACTGCTAACACAGATTACAGTGCAGAATTGTACCCCAACTGGACAACTGTAAATCCTGGCCAGTCTGTGAACTATGTAGAAGCCCATGACAACCACACCTTGTACGACAAGTTAAAGGCCAGCGCCCCAGGCACAGATGCTCAAGCAGCTGTCAAAGTCCGACTTGCTGGCGCAGTTATGTTATTGGCGCAAGGCATGCCATTCATTCATGCGGGACAAGAGTTCTTGCGCACTAAAGAGGGCAATGGCAACAGCTACAACGCTCCGAATGAGATTAACTCGCTCAAGTACGGTTCGCGGTTAGCCAATGCAGTGACGGTTAAGTACTACGCCGGTTTGATTTCTATCCGAAAGCAGCATCCAGCATTTAGGATGTCAACTTCGGCGCAAATCAGGGCGAATCTGAAGTTCATGAAAACTGCAGATTCCGTTATCGCTTACCGAATCAATGGGGCAGCGGTTCGAGATACATGGAAGAACATCGTTGTAGTTCATAATTCTCAGACCACGCCAGCATCGGTTAGTCTGCCATCTGCTGGTGAATGGCAATTGTTTGTGACTGGGACTTCAGTTTCAACTAATCCAACTAAGCCAGTTAAGACATTGAAGCGGGTGTACAACTTGAATGTACCTGCGCAGTCAACGGTGATTGCCGTAAAGAAGTAATCATTCAAATCCTTTGGGGGATGTGAGCGGGTGTGCGACCGCTTACATCCCCCATTAATTTGCTGAGATGATGCCTAATTGTGTTGGGCAGCACCAAAACCATTAAACTTTTCTAGCGCCGCAATGGCGACTGGCCGCCTTAGCTCAGGGGTAGAGCAACGCACTCGTAATGCGTAGGTCCGGGGTTCAAATCCCCGAGGCGGCTCTGAATCAAGGCCTGCTGGCCTTGATTCAGAGCCCTATTCGTTTGAACCCCGGAAAGGGTGGGGAGGAGAACAAATCGCGTTAAGCGATTGTGTTCGACGGTTCCCCGAGGCGGCTCGCACCAGATTGGCCTATTGGCTCACCGTAGGTGCGAGCAGAAAGCGCTCTTGATTTCGCAACCGACCATCAAGGCCTGCTCACTATTCCAATTCAACTTCTGATACCAAATCAATCCCTGAAAGTAATTTCCGCTTACTGGGCTTTGCATTGAAAAATTGATCAAGAGCCTGTGTCTTAATTACCGCATCAAATCTTTGATGGGAGATCCATGTTATGTAAGTTTGCTGATCTTGAATCTGCCCAAGTCTTTGCTGCAGGCTCTTTGTCCAAACCTCAAGCTGCTGGTTTCTATGTATGCCAAGCTGCCCAACAGCTTGATAGGTGTATCGGCAATGCTTTGTGGCAATACGAACAAGGTGCAGTTGGCTTGGCCTTGGCTTATTAGGAAGTTTCAGAATTTGATCAAAGAGATGGATCCAACTTTCTTCGATTAAGTAAATTATGTTGCGGTATTGCTCAAGATTACTTAGCTCGAGCTGGGATTTAGACACTGGTGGATGTAATGAAAATTCAGCGAATCGATTCCAGAGTTGCTCAACTATTGGTTCCGTGAGTGATTGCTCAAGGCGGTTCACTTCGGTGGCGCGTTGCTGAATAAGTTCTTCTCTCAGAACTGTCTGAACGTGCTGATTTTCTAATTTAGCTGTAAGTGAAAGCAATGCATCTAAGTTCCGAATTGGTTCTAGATGTTGATTAAACTCATTGATTTGATCAACTAGTTCGCGCCTAGCCCGCCGTTTGAGTAATGGCGAGAAGGATTTTAGCAGCGACTTTGTTGCTCTAATAGCCACCCGAGCATCATGAATTGCTTCAATCGTTATCTCAGTGCGCAACTTAGTGATGTTCTCGGTCAGAGTCTGATGTTGTCGACTTAAAAGAACGGCCATGAATCCCGCGGTTTCAAAATCAAAATCGTTTTCGATACTCGGAAGCTCTGTACTCACCTAATCATTGTTAGCAGGAAATACCCTTACCTTGACTTGATTTTTGATTTACCAGTATCGAGGGTATGCCTCATCCCGAGTTACATTGTTATAAATCAAGGCAACAGCGACCAAAATTGACGAACCAAGGAATGCTGGAAAAATAATTGAGTGCCAGCCTGGATCAATTTCTAAATAATGAAAACTCAAGTAGATGATTACTGGATTAGCACCTGCTGGTGGGTGGACAGTGCCCGATAGCATCATGAATGTCAATGAGACAGCTAATGCAAGACCAACGGTCCACCATTGGGCCCCGAGAAACTTAGTGACAGCAATCCCCGAGGCATAACTTATGGTGTGGCCAATGATGACATTTCGGGGTTGAGCAAACGGTGAATCCGGGAAACCAAATAGCAACACACAGCTTCCGCCGAAAGAGCCCATAATCAGTAAATTATTTGGAGCCTTTGAAGCAGTTGCAATTACGGCTACCGCGATAAATGCCCCAATGGCTGAAATCAGGATGTGATTCCTGCTTGCAATCGGTGGGCGCTCGCTTCCTTGGCCCTTTAGTTTGGTTAAAAAATCAGAAATGGAAGTTTTCGGCATGGAGAGCTACTCGCTTGGCAACAGTTCGCTAATTAGTTGCTCAACAAGTACCTTGATTTCATCCCTGATTGGGCGAACAGCGTCCACGCCCTGTCCGGCAGGGTCTGCCAACTTCCAGTCTTCGTAGCGCTTGCCTGGGAAAATTGGGCAAACATCGCCGCAACCCATGGTGATTACAACATCCGAGATTTCAACCGATTCGGTCGTGAGGATTTTGGGCTGCTCCGCAGAAATGTCAATCCCAAGTTCGGCCATCGCGGAAACCACTGAGGGATTGATTGAGTCTGCTGGGGCGGAGCCAGCCGAACGCACCTCGATCTTGCCTGCGCTCAACTCTCGAAGGAATCCGGCAGCCATCTGAGAACGGCCGGCATTGTGAACACAAACAAATAGCACGCTTGGCTTTTCTGACATTTGCTGTCCTTTCGACTACTGTTTCAGTCTACTAATTTGTCCACTGTGCGCTGCAATGGCAACTCGCTTAGAGTTGAATTCACTTACCGTTCAGAGGGGAAAACCAGGCTGCAATGACAAATCGAGTTCAGCATGCGATTGGGACTCGATTTCGGCGCATCATCACTAGTGATCCGGCAGGTGTTCCGCCCTGGCTCTCTGAAATTTCTTCAGGTGAAGATGCGGGTATGTTTTTGCCATCTGAAGCTCCGTGGATTGTGCATGGGGATCTGAGTACTTTAATCGGGGGCATCCGCGCTCTGCTAATTCAGGCGCTACATCCCGGTAGTCTGGCGGGAGTTGCGCAACATTCAAGATACGAATCAGATCCGCTTGGCCGACTTGCTGGCACCACTAAGTGGTTGACGATTCTCACTTTTGGCAGCGCAGAGGCGATCCAAAGAGAGTCCGATCGAGTAAATTCCATGCATTCGAAAGTGCGGGGAAGTTACGACACACCTGATGGCCGTGTGATTAAATATCAGGCGACCGATCCCGACTTGCTGCAGTGGGTGCATGTGGCATTTACTGATTCCTTCTTACGCACTTTCCAAATGTATTCGACGGAGCGCGATCTCAACATCGCTGATGAGTATGTCGCAAAATGGGCACAGGCAGTTACTTTTTTAGGTTTAAGTACCGCGCCAAGATCTGAAACAGAACTTCAGGATGCAATGGCTGGCTACCTAGCAAAAAATCAATTACAAGTAACCGAACAAACTAGGCGAGTTATTAAATTTATTAAACAGCCTCCACTTTCACGAACAGCATTAGTTGTGTACGGTCTACTATTCCAAGCAGCCTTAGTGTCGATACCCCAGCCATATCAATCAATGCTTGGTCTAAAAGCAAGACCTAAGTGGATAATTGTTCCCTTAGCTCGCACGTTAATGCGACTAATGCAGATTGCCATTGGTTCACATTCACCATTGGAAGAGGCTGCATTAGAGAGACTGCATCGAATCGGCGTACTTAACTAGTTGCTGAGTTCTCCCTGTATGGTCTCCATTTGATCATCCCCAAGCCGACTAAGGCAGCGATAAACAGGACCTGAACCGCAATTGCAACTGGCGAAGTAATGTTTTCCTTAATTAGTTGTCCAAGAGAAGTGGCCGCAAAGGCACTTGTGCCAAATACATAAAGTGAATACGTAACAACGCGACCCGAGGCAAAAGCTACTACCAACGGCCTAAGTGCCACACTTTTCATTAACCCGGCCGCTTCAAATAACTGCGCAGACGAAAATGGGCTGACAAAAAAGAGCAACCAGATAGCGGCTATGTGACCTTTAGACCTACTTAAATGTGTAGCTGCATTCTCCAAGTTACTTATGTACGAACGAGGGAACCTGTGCTGATTTTTTCGAAAGGTAACTGCCAAAATGAGCCGGGCACTAGTTGCGGACACAATCCCAAGAGTGATCAAGGAGATTTCATTTAGGTTTTGATTCAAGGCGAAAAAGACTAAGACCGACCAAGTAGGCGGAGCGAAAGCTGGCAGCAAATTGATGCCGAATACCACGGCAAAAACCAACATGTAATCGGTCAAAGGTCAACGCCTTCAAATTCGAGAAGTTTTCGTTTCACAGACTCGCCGTAGCCGTAACGGCCGAGAGAACCATCTGTTTTGATAATTCGGTGACATGGAATTATTGGAGCGATCAGATTCTGTGCGCAGGCAGTGGCAGCGGCACGAACCGCCGCGGGACTGGAAGTCTTCTTCGCCAGTTCCGAATATGAAATTGCTTTTCCTGGTTTAATCTGGCGCATCGCACGCCAACAATCTTGCCTAAATTTCGAACCTCCCTGGTCAACTTTGAGTGTATCCAGAGCTAGAAAATTGCCAGCGAGCCAATCCTGAAATACATCGGCAATAGGTTTTGGGATTTTCTGACGTTTTATTTGTAATCCGGGGCGCTGGGATAAAACACGCGTAGTTAATTCAGTTAACGAACCAAAACCCGCTCCAATTATGACCGGCTGCAAATCAGCAGTGACAAGAATGTTGAGCGAACCAAATGGCGTACCGATTTTCTCAGCACTTACCGGTTGCGCGAGTTCCATGGAATTCTAGGCCCCTAAGACGTTTGCGGTTCTGGATATCGCTTGAGAGATTATTTCAGCGCTCGTGCCAAAGTTCAGGCGGATATGACCAGCGCCGGCAGGCCCAAAATCTGTTCCTTCACTGAAGGCGACTCTGGCCTGCTCGCGAATAAAAGCTGCTGGTGCTTGCTCTCGATAAGCCGAAATATCTATCCAGGCTAAGTAAGTGGCTTGCGGGATCTGGTACCTCGCCTGCGGCAAGTGCTCGTCTAATAATTGAGCTACGAGCTTTCGATTACTATCAAACAGCGAAAGTGCGCTTTCGAGCCACTGTGAGCACTGGTTGTACGCGATGATATTTGCCCAAGCACCAAGTAGTGATGCCCGCCAAGAAATATGTTCGGGAAAATGGCTAAAGGCCGCAGCGCGTTGCGTATCTTGCGTAATGATTTGCGCACATTTCAAGCCGGCAGTATTCCATGCCTTGCTTGCAGAGGTAATTAAGACCCCAGTTCGCCGGGATTGTGCATTAACACTTAGGTACGGAGTGAATGTTTGCCCTGGGTAGATTAGTGGCGCATGTATTTCATCGCTAATAACTAGAACGTTGTGCTCATCCGCCAAATCAGCCAGCTGTTCTAGCTCACTTCGCGATGGCACATAACCAACTGGATTGTGTGGATTGCACAATATGTAGGTAGTAAGTCCCGAAGTGAATGCGGATTCAATGCCATTGAGGTCAAGCCTCCAACCATTGCCAGGTATCTGCTGTAGTGGAATGTCGACAACTTCACAGTTTGCTTCCGAGATCCAGTTTTGAAAATCGTAGTAAACCGGCGAGCTAATTCCAACTTTGTCGCCAGCTTCACAAAATTGCCGCATGGTTTCGATGCCAGCTATGGCAACATCAGTGACCAGCCAACATTGGCTAGGGTCTGATTCCCAGCCCCAGCGTCGCCCCGCAAAAGAGCTAAAGGCCTGCCCAAGCTCTGGGGCAATTGCGCCATATCCCAAGTCAGACTCGGCGATCATTTTGCTTAGTCCCGCTTGAATCGGTTCAGCCACAGGCAAGTCCATCTCGGCCAACCCCATGGGAAGGACATCCTGCTCGTACATCCGCCACTTAGCGCTTCTGCGCCTATGTAATTGCGCTAGCGGTTGAACAGGTAGGTTTTCCACGCTTTCCACAGTAGCAATCAGTTTTGACCGTTTGGTGGTCTCGGCAAAAATTTGGCCAGAATTGCAGACTGCTAAATCCCTTGATTTTGCTAAGGTTTCAGGCCCGGGAATAAAGTAGGCCACCAGATGGGTTATGCTAGATGAACTTGAGCCAACCCGACTCAAGGTATCTGATAGTCAGCCTCTCAGATGTCATGAACATGGGATAACTTAAGGAAAAGTCCAAACCTGGAGGAAGAAATTATGTCTCGTGCCGTAGGTATCGATTTAGGAACCACAAACTCAGTAGTCAGTGTTCTAGAAGGTGGCGAAGCTACCGTAATTGCCAACGCAGAAGGATCACGCACCACGCCAAGTGTCGTGGCTTTTGCTAAAAATGGCGAAGTTCTTGTTGGTGAAGTTGCCAAGCGTCAGGCCGTAACCAATGTTGATAGAACTATCCGTTCCGTCAAACGACACATGGGCGACCCAAAATGGTCAATTGAAATTGACGACAAGAAGTACAACGCGCAAGAAATCAGCGCCCGCATTTTGCAAAAGCTCAAGCGCGATGCCGAAGCATACTTAGGTGAAACAGTTACTGATGCCGTTATCACAGTACCCGCTTACTTCAATGATGCAGAACGTCAGGCGACAAAAGATGCCGGTCAGATTGCTGGCCTTAACGTATTGCGTATTGTCAACGAGCCAACTGCAGCTGCGCTTGCCTACGGTCTTGACAAAGGTGAACGCGATCAAACTATTTTGGTTTTCGATCTCGGTGGTGGAACTTTCGATGTATCACTACTTGAAATTGGCGAAGGAATTGTTGAGGTTAAGGCAACTAGTGGCGACAACAAACTTGGTGGCGACGATTGGGATCAAAAGATTGTCGACCACTTAGTGAAAGCCTTCAAGAGTGCAAACGGTGTTGACCTAGCCGCCGACAAAGTCGCATTGCAACGCCTGCGTGAAGCCGCAGAAAAAGCAAAAATTGAGTTGTCTCAGTCAATGTCAACCAATATTAATCTTCCCTACATCACCGCTTCAGATGCCGGTCCGCTACACCTAGATGAAACTCTAACTCGCGCCCAGTTCCAGCAAATGACTGCAGATTTACTTGAGCGGACTAAAGCACCGTTCGCTGCTGTAATCAAGGATGCGGGAATCAAAGTAGGAGACATTGACCATGTTGTGCTAGTTGGTGGCTCAACTCGTATGCCAGCTGTCACTGACTTGGTTAAAGAACTTACAGGTGGCAAAGAGCCAAATAAGGGTGTAAATCCAGATGAAGTTGTTGCAGTTGGTGCAGCTCTGCAGGCTGGCGTATTGCGCGGCGAAGTTAAAGATGTGCTCTTGCTTGATGTCACACCATTAACCCTCGGTATTGAAACCAAAGGTGGCGTAATGGCTAAGATGATTGAGCGCAACACCACGATTCCAACAAAGCGATCAGAGAAGTTCACTACTGCTGAAGATAATCAGCCATCTGTTTTGATTCAGGTATTCCAGGGTGAGCGCGAAATGGCTGCCTACAACAAGAAGCTCGGCACCTTTGAACTAACCGGTCTGCCACCAGCACCGCGGGGTGTGCCACAGATTGAAGTAACCTTCGACATTGACGCCAACGGTATTGTGCACGTTTCAGCCAAAGACCTTGGAACTGGAAAAGAGCAGTCCATGACCATCACTGGTGGATCGGCTCTTTCTAAAGAAGAAATTGATCGCATGATGGCAGATGCTGAGGCACATGCTGCAGAAGATGCTGCGCGTCGTGAAGAGGCCGAGATCCTTAATCAGGCCGATTCACTCGTATTCACCACTGAGAAGTTCTTGCAGGAAAATGACGAGAAACTTCCTCAGGATGCCAAGTCAAACGTCACTGGTCCGCTGGAAGATTTAAAAAAGGCGCTAGAGGCCAAGGACTTTGAAGCAATTAAAGATGGCATCGAAAAAGTTGCTACCGCGAGTCAGGCACTTGGGGCGGCACTCTATGAATCACAACAAGCAGACGCCGCTACCTCATCTGACGATGATGTTGTAGATGCTGAGATTATTGATGAAGATCAAAAAGCATGAGTGAGTCTGAAGAAGGCGTAAAGATAACAGACAAGCGCAAGCTTGATCCGGAAACTGGCGAATTGCGGGTATCGGGTGCGCAGGCACCCGATACCTCAGCAACAGAGGACTTGGAATCGGGTACTGCAACAATCTCTGACCCGATAGCCGAACTGACTGCGGATTTACAGCGAGTCCAGGCTGAATTTGTAAACTATCGCAAGCGAGTGGAGCGCGACCGGCTAATTGAACGCGAAGCGGCAATTGCAAAAGTGCTCACTGAGTTACTGCCAGTTCTTGATGATATTGGTCGAGCACGATCGCACGGTGAACTTGAAGGCGGCTTTAAGTCAGTTGGCGAAGCGCTGGAAGCAACGGTGGCGCGCCTGGGCCTTACTTCATTTGGTCAGCCCGGTGACGAATTTGATCCCATGCGCCACGAAGCCATTACCCACGAGCACAGTGCTGAGGTAGTCAAGCCGACTTGTGTTTCGGTGTTCCAGCCAGGTTATGAGTTTGCGGGGCGAATAATTCGCGCAGCAATTGTCAGCGTCGCTGATCCGGAATAAGCGGATTCGTAAGGCGTTAGAGCGATTGGTCAGCAAGGGAGGTGACTATGAGTCAGCAGGATTACTGGGAGAAGGACTATTACAAAACATTAGGTGTTGCAAATAGTTCAGACGCGACCGAGATCAAACGCGCTTATCGAAAATTAGCCAAGGATCTACATCCAGATAAAAATCCGGACAATCCTAAAGCCGAAGAACGCTTCAAAGAAGTATCTAAAGCCTATGAAGTTCTCAGTGATGAGAAGTCTCGAGCTGAATATGATGAAGTTCGTGCGATGGTGGCAAGTGGTCGTCGCCCAAGTGATTTTGGCGGTCCTGGCGGATTTACTCAAGGAAACTTAAATCTAGAAGATCTACTGAACAGCGGTGGCGGATTTGGCGGACTTGGTGATATTTTCGGCGGACTATTTGGTGGTGGTCGTGGGCCACAAAAAGGTGCAGATCTAGAAACCCAAACCACACTGACCTTTCTTGATGCCATGCGCGGTGCGACGGTAACTCTGCGCACGAGCACGGGTACGACAACTGCGCGTATTCCAGCTGGAGTAACTGATGGAGCCCGCATTCGGCTGAAAGGAAAAGGCGCTCAAGGACAGCCTGGTGCGCTAAACGGCGACCTCTACGTTTCAATTAAAGTGCAAAAACATCCAGTATTTGGGTACGAGGGCAAAGCATTAACCATAACTGTGCCAATCACAATTGCAGAGGCAACATTAGGCGGTCAGGTCAAGGTGCCAACTCTAGATGGCACAACAGTGACCTTGAAAGTAGCACCAGGCACCAAATCTGGAACAAAAGTGCGAGCCCGTGGAAAAGGTGTTACTCGCACAGATGGAAAGGCTAGTGATCTGCTAGTCACATTAGAAATCGTGGCTCCTGCTGAGCTCTCCGATCAAGCCAAAACTGCACTCGAGGCATTTGCCTTGGCTACAAGCGAGTTCGACCCTCGCGCCGCGTTAATGCAGCAGGCTGGCCTAAAAGACGAGTCGAGATCGAGCGCATCATGAGCGAACATGAAATCGGTCAAGATGTGCCAGCTTTTGGCATTACAGTAGCTGCGCAACTTGCTGGTCTACACCCGCAAACTTTGCGCCAATATGATCGGCTTGGTCTGGTGTCGCCAGATAGAACAGTTGGCCGCAATCGACTCTACTCGGCTAACGACATCCTTCGCTTACGAGAAGTAGCACGGCTATCAGCAGCTGGGGTCACTCTGGCCGGCATCATTCGCATTATGGAATTAGAACATCAATTAGAGGCGGCCGTGCGTGAGATAACTGCACTGCGGGAACAAATCGGACCCTCTACAGCTCTTGTAGTCTGGCGCCCCGCGCGCCGACAGCTATAGTCGAATTGCCAGGTGCATTCACACTGGCAAGATAGTGATATGACTCAAACATTTGTCGGCAAAACCGCATTGGTAACCGGCGCAACTTCCGGAATTGGCAGAGCCTTCGCAGAGGTTTTAGCTCATCGGGGCATGGACTTGGTTGTCAGTGGTCGAGACAGTTCGCGCCTGGCTCAGATCGCAGAAGATTTGCACGAAGATGCTGGATCAAATGTAGAGATTCTTGTTGCAGACCTTTCTGACCGCGCTCAAGTGGATCTGGTGGCCAACCGCGCCGCCCTTGAAGATATCGCGTTGGTTGTAAATAACGCGGGTTATGGCCTTGCCACACCTTTCGTCGGCGGTGATTTAGCCAGCGAACAGGCGCTACTCGATGTCCTGGTAACTGCGGTGATGCGAATTTCACATGCGGCACTTCCTGGTTTAGTTGAGCGAGATTTTGGTGGCATCATAAATGTCAGTTCGGTCGCTGGGTGGTTATCGAGTGGAACTTACAGCGCAGCGAAGTCTTATGTCACAACATTTAGCGAATCACTAGCTATGCAACTGCGCGAGAGCAACGCACATGTTATGGCGCTTTGTCCAGGGTTCACACGAACTGAATTTCAGCAGCGTGCCGGTATGAACACCGAAACTATTCCAGAAATCCTTTGGCTTGATCCGCACGAAGTTGTGCAGGAGGCGCTGCTAGATTTTGCCGCGGCTAAGGCGGTAAGCGTCCCTAGCGTTCAATACAAAACACTCGGTATCGCAGCGCAGTATTTGCCTCGACCATTAGTTCGCATATTTTCGACCTTAGAACGTAACTACCGAAATTTACCTCGATAGGCCGGTCTTGCTCATTTGCGCTGGCACTTAGTGCAAGATTTGAGCCAGCTGTTCACGAGTAACTTCCCAACCACGCAGCTTTGCTTGGCGGGCAGCATCAAGGGCAAATTCTGGCGCTACTTCAGTAAGCACAATTGTTACGGGGGCATCTGGCCAGTCGCCATAATCGCCACCAATACTTGGCATAACTGGATCAATGAGAATGTATCCGACTGCTGGACTACGAAGAGCTTTGCGACTGAAGCCAAGGGCTGGTGCGTACTGACTTGTTTGACCTGAAAACACCAGAATTAATGAATCTGCAGTCCCCGCAAGCTGTGCTGCAACATGCGTTATCCACCGAGCGCCAGCAGGGGGAGGACTTATCACATACGGAGCGATCTGAAGATTTATGTTTTTGGCATGTGGATTTATGTCGGTATCGGTCGGACAGAATGCCACGGTTGCCATAGGACTACTGTGCCATGCTTTGAGAGCCGACTCATAATCACCTCCGCAAAGCTCAACATTTTCTAAGCTAGAACTCGTCCGGAAGTTAGACTTCTAAATATGACAACAAATCAAAGCGCTCTTTCAAAACTTCGTAGATTCAATTTCATCGCTGGTATTTTTCACCTCCTTCAATTAGTGGCTGTGCTGTACCTGGCAAATGATTTTTCCTTGCCGGTAACCGCTCGATACATGTCTGGACCCCCAGGAACTACCTACGCTGACCCAGTTACTTTGTTCGACACCAGAGTCGGTTTGGCGGTGGCGGCATTCTTGGCTCTTTCAGCACTGGCTCACTTTATTGTCATTAGTCCAAAATTCTTCCCTCGTTACAGTGCTGGCTTAATTGCCAATCACAACAATTTCCGCTGGGTCGAATATTCAATTAGTTCATCAGTGATGATTGTGTTAATTGCTCAAGTTTGTGGAATAAGCGAAGTTACTGCGCTACTTTCAATCTTCGGTGTCAATGCTGCGATGATTTTGTTTGGCTGGCTGCAAGAGAAGTATGAGCAGCCAAAATCAGGCGGTTGGTTACCATTCATCTTTGGTTCAATTGCCGGAGCGGTTCCCTGGTTGGCGATTGCAATTTACGTGGTTGCACCAGGGGCAGAATTTGCGAGTAAGCCACCGGCTTTCGTCTATGCAATCGTTGCAACACTGTTTATTTTCTTCAATATTTTTGCAGTGGTTCAGGTTTTGCAATATCGCGGAAACGGCCGTTGGGCTGATTATCTGGCGGGTGAGCGCACCTACGTGGTCCTGAGTTTGGTCGCAAAATCAGCCTTGGCTTGGCAGATTTTTGCCGGCACTCTCATTTCTTGATAACTAAATTTTCTTACCTCGAGTGCAAAGAAACTTTTCGACATGAATAGGGTTTAGGTATGTCAGATCGCGATGAACTCCGCCAGCAAATTTTGGACAAAGCGGTAGTGCACGGCAAAGTAATTTTGTCTAGTGGCAAAGAAGCTGAATATTATGTGGATTTGCGACGAGTCACTCTAGATTCGGTGGCAGCTCCACTCGTGGGCAAAGTGATGCTGGAGCTTTTGGCAGACGTTGAATTTGATGCAGTAGGTGGCCTAACTTTAGGTGCAGACCCAGTGGCAACTGCCATGCTTCATGCAGCGGCAAACCTAGGACGCTCCCTTGATGCCTTTGTGGTCCGCAAAGCCGAGAAGGCTCACGGTTTACAGCGCAGAATTGAAGGGCCAGATGTAGCCGGCCGAAATGTAGTAGCAGTTGAAGACACCAGTACTACTGGTGGATCAGTGATGACAGCGGTAGAGGCACTTCGTGAAGCTGGTGCCAATGTTGTGGCGGTAGCGGTAATTGTTGAACGCGGAGCTGCCCCGATGATTGAGGCTGCAGGACTGCCTTACTTTGCAGCCTTCCAACTTTCAGACCTTGGCCTTTAATTAGCTTTTTTTGCGTTTCTTATTTCTAAAATAATCGGAACCACACTTATCGCCACAACAATTAGTGTGAATATTTCAATGTGGTCGTGAATGATTTTTATCGTGCCTAAGAAGTAGCCAAGTAGGGTCATTGAGAATACCCAAAGCACGCCACCTAATCCGCTGTAGATGGCGAACTTGCGAAAATCCATTTTGGCAATTCCTGCCGTGAGCGTAATCAAGGTCCGCACAATGGGTGTAAAGCGAGCTAAGACAATCGATCTCGCGCCGTATTGGGCAAAAAATTTGCTGGTTTTTTCAACGTATTCCTGCTTGAAGATCCGCGAGTCTGGTCGCCGAAATAATGCCGGCCCAACACTTCCGCCAAACCAATAGCCAACAAGATTGCCCAAGATGGCAGAAACTGTCATTAGGACTAGTGCTAAGACCAGATTTACTTTAATCACTTCTGTTGCAATAAATAGGCCTGTGATGAAAAGTAGCGAGTCACCTGGCAATACCAGTCCAACCAAAAGCCCACATTCAATGAAAAGGATGGCCAATACGAGGGCAAAGGCATATGGGCCAGCAGATTTCAAAAGGCCATCAGGGCTGAGGATTCCAGCTGGGGTTAGCAGTGTGGCAAGAGTACTCTGAATCACATTTCCCACCTTATCCGTGACACAATAGGTATTGGGCAAAGGTGCCCAGTTCCCTCCAACCGCCACTCTTTGAGGAGTCTTAACGCATGCCTATTGCATCACCCGAGGTTTACAACGAAATGCTCGATCGCGCTAAAGCTGGCGCTTTCGCATATCCCGCAATTAACTGCACTTCATCCCAGTCCATCGTCGCTGCCATTCGTGGTTTTGCCGAGGCCGAATCTGACGGCATCGTACAGGTCTCCTGGGGTGGCGCTGAATTTGCATCTGGACAGCTTGTTAAGGACATGGTTGCCGGAGCAAGTGCCCTTGCCGAATTCGCACACTCTATTGCGAAGCACTACAACGTGAACATCGCACTTCATACAGACCATTGCCCAGCCGAGAAGTTAGACGGTTTTATGCGCCCGCTAGTTGCACTTTCAGCTGACCGAGTTGCCAAAGGCCTTGAGCCACTATTCCAGTCGCACATGTGGGATGGTTCAGCAGTAAGTCTTGAAGAGAACCTTGATATCGCTGACGAGATGCTAGATAAGTGCTCTGCTGCTAAGACGGTTTTAGAAATTGAAATCGGTGTCGTTGGTGGTGAGGAAGATGGCATTGAAGCAAAACATGATGCCAAGCTATTTTCAACTCCGGAAGATGCTCTAGCTATGGTGGACAAGCTTGGCCTTGGCGAGCGTGGCCGCTATCTAGTTGCTGCAACTTTCGGCAACGTACATGGCGTCTACAAGCCTGGAAATGTGGTACTAACTCCTTCGATTTTGAAGGATTTGCAGGATGCAGTTTCGGCCAAGCACCCGGGCAATGACAAGCCACTCGATTTAGTTTTCCATGGTGGCTCAGGTTCCTTGCTTTCGGAAATCCGAGAGTCTCTTGATTATGGTGTAATCAAGATGAACATTGACACTGATACTCAGTACGCATTTACCCGACCAATTGTTGATCACATCTTCAAGAACTATGACGGCGTCTTGAAGGTGGATGGCGAAGTGGGCAATAAGAAGGCTTACGACCCACGTGCCTATGGCAAACTAGCCGAAGCTGGCATGGCTGCTCGCGTTGTGCTTGCATGTGAAGACCTACGCTCGACTGGCACGCGCATCAAATAGTTTAAAAATCTTTTGCGCCAGCATCTACCTAGGTAGCTGCTGGCGCAATTCATTTTGGGTAGAAAGAAGATAGACTTAAAAGCGTGCTCGAACACTTTTTCACTGGTCTGTTAGTTGCAACTTCAGTTGCAATTACTTGGTTTGCCGGGTATGTAATTTACAAATTATTCAAGGGCCAGCGCTGACTTCTGAAATTCATTACGATGTGAATCCAATTGCATGGCTGCTTGGCACTTGGGTCGGCTTAGGTGTTGTTCATTTCCCTGGGATGCAAGGTAGCGTGCAGGCGGCACATGAATTAACTGTGGTCACCGATGGCCAACCTTTTCTGACACATCTGTCTCGGATCTGGCAAGTCGATGAAGCCGGGAACCGAGTCCAACTTTTAACCACTGAATCAGGAATTTGGCGACCACTTCCTAACCTAGAGGTCGAATTTACTCTTGATCCGGATGGCAATGCTCGTACTTGGATAGGAGAAGTTAAAGTAACTGGTCTAGTAGACGCAACAATCACCCGTGCACACACAATCATGAATAGAACCGGCTTGCCAACAAGTGATGAGAATGGCTTGGTTGGCCAGGACATTCGGACCTATGGGCTAGACCCAAGTGGCCGACTTGGCTGGGTGCATGAAGTTGAAACAGCTCAAGTACCATTAACATCACAAGCATCCTTTTTATTGACCAAGGCAGGCTAGGAATGAGTCGGGATTGGGACGAAGTCCTTCGGGAGCATGGTTATCGAATCACGCCTCAGCGCCAATTAGTGCTCGAAGCTGTTAACGCGCTTGGCCATGCAACCCCAGAGACTCTTCTTGCCGAAGTCCAGAAAACCGCAGGAGCGGTTAATCTATCCACTATCTATCGAACGCTAGAAGTACTGGAACAGGTTGGCCTAGTTACTCACGCCCACATTGGTCATGGTCCACCGACGTATCATTCAGTAGATGAAGATCCCCACATTCATTTAGTGTGCGATACCTGTTCGTCAGTTGATTCGATTCCTGCGGAATCCGCAACACTGTTTGTGCAACTACTTCGTGATCAAGTTGGCTTTGAGACCGATGTGGCACATGTTTCTGTACACGGGCAGTGTGCTGACTGCGTAAAAAGACTTAAATATCTTTAATGTGCCAGTAGCGAACAGCGCGTAATTCCTCAACACTTTTCAGGGACAATAGAAGTATGACGGCAATTCCGATGATGGACCAAACCGCAATCGATGCTGCTGTGCCGTGGCATTATGGCGATCCATTCCGAGAGCAGCGCCAACTTGTTGCGGGGCTTGGTCGAGTTGATTTATCACATCGAGAAGTTGTCATGGTTTCTGGTCCTGACCGACATGAATGGTTGCACGCATTACTAACTCAGCACTTACTCGAACCATATTCCAGCACCCAAGCTCTTAGTTTGTCGCCAAATGGCCACATCGAACACGACCTTCACCTGATTGACGACGGTCAGATAACTTGGCTTATTTGCGAAACGGGTTCCGCTCAATCTCTCGTCGCTTATCTAACCAAAATGAAGTTCCGCTCGGATGTGGCTGTTACCTTAGTCACCGCCGATTATGCAGTCATTGGAGCGCCAGGTTGGGTAGTTAGCGAATTTCCTGTTTGGCATTCTCCAGCCGCCTACCTCGGAGATTCAGATACTCCTGTCGCATATGTTCCGAAGCGTCCTGCTCCTTGGCAAGTAAGTGAAATAGTCGTCCCAAGAGAATTGCTTGCCGCCGAGTTAGGTGAAGTATTGGTCGGAACCTGGGCTTGGGAGGCGCACCGCATCAGAGCCGGAGTTGCGCGATTCGGATTCGAAACCGATCATCGAACAATTGCGCATGAGCTCGGCTTGATCACCCCCGCAGTTCATCTGCAAAAAGGGTGCTATCGCGGACAGGAAACTGTAGCTCGCGTTTACAACTTGGGAAAACCACCGCGTCGACTAGTTCAGTTGCAAATTGATGGTTCTACAAACGAACTTCCCATAATCGGAGCACCAATTGTTCTTGGCGATGCTGAAGTTGGCCGACTGACTTCAGTAATTCAAGATTATGAAAGTGGTCCGTTGGGACTTGGGGTAATCAAGCGCAATATTGACTTAGCTGACATCCTGATTGTTGGCGGCGTAACAGCCGCTCAAGTCCCAATTGTTGTTGCTGACTAAACTTCCACAAGTATCGTCATGGGGCCATCGCAGGTCTGAGTGATTTGCATGTCAGCGCCAAATTTTCCAGTTTCCACGCTTGCACCTAAGTCGCGAAGTGCACGAGTTAGTTCATTTATCAGTGGTTCGGCTTGTTCACCTCGAGCGGCTTGCTGCCAAGTCGGTCGCCTTCCACGGCTAGTATCCGCAAATAAAGTGAACTGACTTATTAGCAAAATGGGAAGGTTTGCATCCGCTGCCGAAACCTCATTTTTCTCTGGTTCAATTTTGATCCCATGCGCGCGAAGCGCTCCCGCTTCGAAAATTCTAAGTTTCCAGATTTTGTCTGCAAGGGTCACACATTTAGAGATATCGTCATCAACACTCACGCCAACTAAGACGCAAAGGCCAGGACCAGAAAATTCGCCAACTACCTGTCCAGCAATGTGTACGGCCGCCCCAGTTACTCGTTGAATTACCGCACGCATAACTCCATTTTGGTCTACCTGCCCAGCAAATTATCTGAACCCGTGCCACTATGAACCTATGTCGGTTCCGTTGGCCCAGGTGATTCGCAGTGGACTTGTTGAAGGCACCCACTTCGGCAGTGCAGTTGTTGTTGGCTCGAGTGGGGAAGTACTTTGGTCGACAGGTGATGTAACAAAAACATTTTTCCCGCGATCAGCAAACAAGCTGATGCAGACTTTGGGCATGGTAAGAGTAGGCTTACCACTCAACGATCAGCTACTCGCGCTGGCTTGTTCATCACATAGTGGCGAAGCTTTTCACATCGCTGGCGTTAGACAAATTCTGCAAGAAGCAGAATGTAGCGTTTCAGATTTGCAGTGCCCTAGCGACTACCCACTTGATGAAACGCAGCGAACTGAGTTAATTACACAAGGGCAACCTAAATCATCGCTTTACATGAACTGCAGTGCTAAACATGCAGCAATGCTCCTAGCCTGCAAAACTGCCGGTTGGCCGATTTCAAACTACTGCGCACCAGATCACCCGCTCCAACAAACTTGTCAGGCGGCAATCGAAGAGTGCACAGGCGAAAAAGTGGAAGTAGTCGGAATTGACGGATGCGGGGCGCCAGTGATGTCCAGCACGCTAGTCGGTTTGGCCAGGGCTTTTGGCCAATTCGCCGGTCCAAGTGCAACCGCGGATCAACGCATGATCAGCAGTGCGATTAAGTTATACCCCGAATTTCTCGCCGGAACATGGCGCGATGTAACCAGGCTCATGCAAGGTTTACCGGGCGCAATCGCCAAGGATGGGGCAGAAGGTGTCTATGCGATTGGCCTTGGTGATGGACGCGCGTTAGCAATCAAAATTGCTGATGGTGGCGAGCGGGCTCGAATCCCAGTTGCAATGGCTATTCTGCGCGATGTACTTGGCGTCGTCTCTGAAGAGGTGGACCGACAACTCGACAGTAGAGTCACACTCGGCGGCGGTCAGCCCGTGGGCAAAGTCATCCCCTTAATCTCGTAGCCACAGCATTGCCAGCCGTAGTTGTCACCGATAAAAACATGATGAGTTTGCCAACATGTGCGGTGTGCCTCCAGAGGAAATAACTACTCAGTTAATACCGTGAAAGGGTGTCAGGAGTTGTGCATCCAGTTGGACCAAAACCACAGGCAGTTTATTGGCGCAGGCGTGCAGTATTTCTAGTAGTTGTTTTGCTGACTCTTTTCGTTATCGGTCGATCAGTTTTTGGAAACTCGGGATCCGATAACAAGGTGGCTGCAGCTCCCTCAAGTTCACCGACAACCACATTTAGTCCTTCGCCATCAGCAACCGAATCTAGTGAACCAGTCGGTGTTGAGAGTCCAGAACCAGAACCTAGCGACGCTGTTGATCCAATAACTTTGCAGTCGCCAAGTCCGATTGTCACCGGCAGTCAACCAGCAGGAAGTTGCCTTGACAGTGAAGTAAGCGTAAAAGTTGCACTCAAGAAAAAGGTAGTAAGGGCGGGCGCTGGGCAAGACATAATTATGTCCGTGACCAACATTTCAAACCGCACTTGCAAGCGCGATGTTGGGTCTGGGGCAAACGAAGTTACCATAATTTCTGGTCCAGCTTTAGTTTGGTCTACTGATCATTGTTCGCCTGGCTCGGAGAGCAATTATGAATCCTTGAAGCCAGGGCAGACTTGGTCAGTAAAAGTGGTTTGGAATGGCCGACTTTCCGCGCAAAATTGTCAGGTTTTGGCCGATGCCACATACGGCGCCTATTGGGCACATGCGCGAAACGGCGCACTAACTAGCCCTGGCGCTCGCTTCGTAGTCGAGTAATTTACAAAACTTCTGATTTGGTTAAACGTAGCGTTCGAGCAGGCTAGATTCAGCTAGTCGCGACAAACTTTCGCGAATTGTTCGGGCCCGTGCTTCACCGACACCTTCAACGTCGCGTAAATCCTCAACTGTAGCTGCAAGAATTTTCTGTAGCCCGCCAAAATGCGAAATCAATTTATCAATTACTACTTCAGGAAGCCGCGGGACCTTGGCCATCAGACGATAACCACGTGGCTGAATCGGCGAATCTTGCGAATCAATGTCACCGGGCAGACCTAGGGCGACAGCAACCTGGCCTAAATCTAATAAGCCAGCCGAATCTAGTTCGGAAATAGCTATCAGTGCCTTTTCAACCGCCTTATTTCGCCGAGTCAGGTTAGGGACATAATCCTGAACTACTAGGCGCTGTTCGTCGACAGTACCGGCAATCAATTCGTCATGCTGAAGTGAGAGCAATCGGCCATCGGTACCGAGTTCAACGACATAACTAGCAATTTCGGCAGCAATGCGTCGAACCATTTCGTGTCGTTGCGCAACGATTGCAACATCACGAATAGTCACCAAATCTTCAATTTCAAGTGCAGAGAGTGAGCCAGCTACTTCATCCAGACGCTGCTTGTACCGCTCTAATGTGGCAAGTGCCTGATTAGCGCGCGACAAAATCGATGCCGAATCTTCAAGTACATAACGCCGACCATCAAGATAGAGCGCAATGATGTTCATTGATTTACTCACACTTATTACCGGGAGTCCCGTTTGCCGAGAAACTCGATCTGCGGTTCGGTGACGAGTACCTTGTTCATCAGTTGGTATCGAGGGGTCTGGTAGCAGTTGAACTGCGGCGGCAAAAATGTTGTTTGCTTCGCGATCGCATAACACCGCCCCGTCCATTTTTGCTAATTCGCGTAAGCGAGTAGCGGTGAACGGAATGTTTACGTTGAAGCCGCCACTGCTAATTTGATTGATAGATTTGTCTTCACCTAGAACAATCAAGGCGCCAGTGCTACCACGCAAAATACGTTCCAGACCATCACGAAGTGCGGTTCCAGGTGCAACTTGAGCTAGCACCGAGCGCAAGATTGCCTCGGTATCAACTACTTCTTTAGCGGGCACTGCGATATCCTTTTCCTAGCGGGTGCACAAGAAGTCTAGGGCTCAAATCAAAAAAATAAAATGCCTCTGCGCAAATCCGATGCCAAATCTGCCCTTAATTCACAGGTGAGCAATCGCCCCAGCAAGATTCGCCACTTCGATGAGTTTCAAGCCGGCCAAATTTACAGATTTGCTCGTACCTCTGGGCACGATTGCTGTGGTAAACCCGAGTCGAGCCGCCTCGGCCAGTCGCTGGCTTAAGCCAGGCACCGGACGGACATCACCGCTGAGGGCTACTTCGCCGATTGCCACAAGATCATCAGCGATTGCCTGATCGCGAGCAGCGGAGGTGAGGGCCAAACACATTGCCAAATCTGCGCCTGGATCAGAAACTTTTGCTCCAGCAACCGTAGCTAAATAGACATCCTGATCCCAAAGTTTGATTCGAGCAGCCCGCTCCGTTACTGCAGTGAGCATTGTTGCTCGGGTTACATCTAACCCAGTTGTGCGCCGAACTGGATTATTTCCTGAACTAGTTGTGGTCAAGGACTGAACTTCAACCAGGAGCGCCCGACGACCTTCGAGGGTGATTGTGATGCAGGTGCCCGGAATCGCTGAATCACGCTGTGATCTAAAAAGTGTCGACGGATCAGAGACTTCGTGAAGCCCATCATCCGTTTGTTCAAAACAGGCAACCTCATCAGCTGGCCCATAACGATTTTTATTTGCGCGTAGTAATCTCAGCGGGGTGCTGCGGTCGCCATCAAAAGTAAGCACAGTGTCAACAAGATGTTCCAGGGATCGCGGTCCCGCAACAGAGTTATCCCTGGTCGATTGACCAATTAAGAGCAAGGGCATACGCCGGCCTTTGGCAGCTCGGGTTAGCACTTGAGTAACTTCGTGTACCTGAGCTACTCCTCCCGCACGTCCATCTAGTTCGGCCGATGCAATTGTTTGCACACTATCTACAATGAGCAGGTCTGGATCCACATCTTCAACATGCCCCAGCAAGACAGCAAGATCTGTTTCATCTGCGATAAGCACATTTGGTGACATCGCATCAATGCGTCGTGCGCGGATACTAATCTGTTCGGCAGACTCTTCTCCAGAAACATAAAGCACCTTCCGCGGCTTGCCTGAAGAGTTGGCAAAGGTATTTGCCGCAGCCAGTAACAGAGTTGACTTTCCGACGCCTGGTTCACCAGCCAACAAAACACATTGTCCAGCGACTAAGCCCCCGCCTAGCACTCGGTCGAGTTCGCCAAGTCCGGTCAATGTTCGTTCAACTTCACCGATTTTGATTTCAGAAACTGGTCTAGCTGGCTGGCTAGGTGATACCCCAACGGAGGTTGTTTTTAGGCCAGCACGATTTGTGCTAGTCGTAGATTCAACAACAGAACTCCAGGCCTGACACTCGGGACAACGCCCTACCCACTTTGATCCAGACCAGCCACATTCAGTGCATTTAAATGCCGCCCGCGCAGTTTTAGCCATGGCTTTAGATTACGGGCTCAGTCCGACAGCAGCAGAATCTATTGGTTGGTAGGTGCTGGTTTTGGATCAGCTGGATGTGCGGCTAAGACCTTTAGTAGTTTTCGATCACCCATATTTTGCGCCGCCGCTAATGTGACTTCGCGGGCCTGGCAGTGTGTCTTCAAAATCTGGTAGGCCTTTTGACCCATTAACTCAATAAGTTCGGCCTCGTACGATTCGTATACCGCTTTGCTAGCGATGTGTGCTTCCGTAGCGGTACTGCAGTACCAATCCAAATCCTTACCGCCAGCCCCCCAGCCGCGCCGATTGAATTCACTAATCACCACAACATCAACTTTGCTGCCATCGCCACGATCTTGTTCTTCGAAAGTGCGCCTAATTGGCAATTGCCAACACACCCAGGGCTTGGTCTCAATGGGGTTTTTCCCCTGCTGTAGTGCCAAAATGTGTAGCGCGCAACCATCGCCACCGGAGAATCCGCCCCGATTATGGAAGATACAGGCACCATTAATTGCACGCGTCTTTTTATCACCATCAGCATCACGTTCCATAAAGCCGTTTGCTCGACCCTCTTCATAGTTTTGCCAAATTTCAGGAGTTAGTTGTTTGGCAAAAGTTCGGGTTTTCTTTTCATCTTCTTTATCCGCCATATGCGCACCGTAAGTGCAACAGCCAACATCGGGGCTATCTTTATCGATGCCTTTGCAACCTTGACCCCAGATACAAGTCCAGCGACTCGTTAGCCAAGTCAAATCACAACGAAATATGTTTGTTGAATCTTCGGGATCGGCGAATTCCACCCAGTGACGAGGGAAGTCAATTTTCTTTTCTGGCACAGGGTGAGCCTATCTGAAAAACGAGTGCGCTACACATAAAGTTAGAAGGGAATTTGATTTCGGGGAGTGACCACAATGTTGCGCAAAGTTGTGCAGGGTGTATTGAAAAATTCTCGAGTGCAATCCTTTGTTGAATCATCTGCCCTTGGCGAAGCAACAGCTGACCAATTTATTGCCGGCCTCCATGTGAACGACGCAGTCGATGCTGTTATTCAACTTAAAGATGCTGGCTTCCTAGCAACAGTTGAGCGACTACTAGAGTCCCCGGCCGATGAATCGCATGCACAATCCAATGCGATCGCTTATATCGACTGCATTCGCGCATTAGCTGGTGCAGGTCTGGGTAGAGATCTTGATCTAACTGTGCAATTGAGCGCTTTGGGCCTGGCCCTTATCAATGGCGAAAATATTGCAAGCGATAATTTATCTAAAGTGTGCCAAGTTGCTTATGAAATGGACATGACTGTCACGGTGGGCATGGAGAAAGTGGAATTTGTACCCGCAACTTTGCGAATAATACATAGCCTGTCTGAGCGATTTTCCAATTTGGGAATTACCCTGCAGTCATCACTTCTGCGTAGCGAGCAAGACGCAGCGGTCTTTGCCGCAAGCGGCGCGCGGGTTAGATTGTGTAAAGGTGCGTTCACCCAAGACCCTGACCATTCGCACACGGCTAAGGCTGATGTTGACAAAGCGTTTGTCCGTGAAATGCGCACTCTGCTTAAGTCTTCCGCTTATGTAATGATTGCTACCCATGATTCGCGGTTATTGCAGATTGGCCAGGCTCTCGCGTTGCGTAGCGGTCGAACTAAAGATTCATTTGAATTTCAGATGTATCTTGGCGTCAGCGAATCAGAGCAAAAGCGGTTACTTGGACTAAATCATCGAGTCCGAATTCATGTGCCATTTGGCCAGCAGTGGTATCCATTAGTAACTCAACGCCTGACTCAGACCCCGAAATCATTTGGTAAAGCCATTACCTCACTACTTCCCGGCAAATCTTAGGCGTACGCTAGAGCGTAATTCGAAAGGTCATTGAGATGAACATCGCTCTTATCGGCGCAGGTGTAATGGGCGAAACTTTGCTTTCGGGAATTTTGCGTTCAGGCATTGCCCCTGAACAGATATTCGTGGCCGAGATTCGAGCCGATCGCGCCGTTGAGCTTGCGCAAACTTATGGAGTGACTTGCAGTGATGCTAGAACGGCGGTGGCAAAAGCCGATACGGTTTTGTTGGTTGTAAAGCCGCAAGATATCCCTAATGTCCTTTCTGACATCGCAGACGCGCTGTCGACTTCTGCGCTGGTAATTTCACTGGCCGCCGGCATCACAACGAAAGCAATGGAAGCGCAACTACCCGAAGGCCAAGCAGTTGTGCGGGTTATGCCGAACACCCCAGCACTAGTTGCCCAAGGAATGTCAGGGGTTAGTGCGGGTAGCAACTGTTCTGCTGAGCAACTGGACCAAGTTGTTCAGTTAATGAACAGCGTTGGCAAGACAGTCGTAATACCAGAAAGTTTGCAGGATGCACTTACCGCGGTATCCGGGTCCGGACCAGCATACATTTTTTACATTATTGAGTCGATGGTAGCCGCAGCAGTAGAACTAGGAATTGATGCATCCATGGCAACAGAGCTGGTTGAGCAAACAGTTTTTGGGGCTGCATCGCTAATCATGCAGACAGGAGATTCCGCTAAGACGCTTCGGGAGAGAGTTAGTTCGCCAAATGGCGTTACCGTTGCTGCAATCAGGACTTTAGACCAGCATGCGGTTCGTGAAGCTTTTCTCGCTGCCATGCAGGCTGCAGTAAATCGATCAATAGAACTCGGCCAACCAAGCTAATAACTACATCAATGTAACTTTTAGAAATCGGTTTCACAGCCGCCACAACAGCCACTATGGTTGGACTACTTGAGATAAATGCAAAGTCACGCCAGAGGGGTTGCTGGTTGTGGCTAGCACCAAGATTTAAGGATCAGATATGAATCCAGTGAATGATCGTCCGCTTGCAGAGGTTAGATTTTTGACTATCGCTGAAGTTGCAACGGCAATGCGAGTATCCAAGATGACGGTTTACCGTTTGGTACACAGTGGAGAGTTGCCAGCAGTTCGAGTAGGTCGCTCATTCCGAGTTCCAGAACAGGCAGTTCATAACTACCTCAGGGATTCATTCGTCGAAGCAGGCTAATCGCAGGCTGATTTTCCGTCTGCGCGGGTTAGTGCGTAGACTTTCTACTCGTTGAACAAAACGAACTTATGAAGGTGGTTGTGTGGGCTCCGTAATCAAGAAGCGCCGCAAGCGGATGGCTAAAAAGAAGCATCGCAAGATGCTAAAGAAGACACGTTCAAAGCGTCGTAAGTAAATTTAAGAAATTTTTGACCGGGAGCGGGCTCTGGCAGCAAGTGCTAGACCTGCTCCCGCTCCTATTAGTAACAGAGCACTTCTTGCCGCCGGCACCGCATATTTCTGTTTCAGGTGCTCTCTGCGGAAATCATAAACTGGCCATTCGTTGACCAAGGCAAAATCGCGCAGGCGCGAATCAGGATTAACAACCCGAGGTTTGCCAACAAGACTTAAAAGCGGAATGTCGTTTTGCGAATCTGAATAGGCAAAACTTTGGGCTAAATCAATGTCATGTTTCTGAGCCAAATTTCTTACTGCCTGCGCTTTTTGTTCGCCGTGCATAGGTGCGCTTTCCAAGTTTCCGGTGTAACGACCATCAACAATCTCACTAACAGTGGCAACAGCTCCAGTGAGGTTCAATTTGCTCGCAATGATTTGGGCCAATTCAATTGGTGCAGCCGAGACCACCCAAACTTGGTGTCCTACCTCTCGATGTGCAGCCGCTAGTCGCACTGTTCCTGGCCACAATTTGTCAGACATAATTTCGTCATAGATTTCTTCGGCAAGGGATGCGAGTTCCTCAACTGTGCGATTCTGCACAAAGGCCAGCGCATTATTTGCGACCTTTGCTAAGTCTGAACTGTTCTCTTTCCCAGTGAACAAGAACTTACCTTGGGTAATCGCATAGTCCGTAAGATCACGGGGCTTAAGTACGCCTTTGGCGAAAAGGCCGCGAGCTAAGTGGTAAATGCTGGTTCCACGCATAATCGTGTTGTCAATATCAAAAAACGCAGCGATCTGAGAATGACCCTTTGCATTTTGTCTTGGCAAACCTTGGCTTTGTTCTTGATTTACTTCTAACACATTCTCAGCGTACTCTTGAGAAGTTCGTCTAGTTTCTTAACTTGCTGCTAGGAGCGAAATGATTCGGGTGCAATTAATCGGCAAACCAGATTGTCACCTCTGCTTGCAGGCCGAAAGCACCATTGCTCAGGTTTGTGCTGAGCTCTCGGTAGGTTGGGAATCCCTATCTATTTTCGACGATCCACAATTGGCAAATCGGTTCGCTGAATTCATTCCAGTCACCTTGGTCGATGGTCAGGTCTTGGAGCAGTTTGGCATCTCCGAGGCACGACTCCGGGCCGCCTTAAAGTAACGAGCCGAAAATCCCAATCAAATAAGGATTTTTTACTAACTATCCGAATGTAGTCGCAAATTTCTGAAAATTAGCAATTACGCATACCACGAATATGGCCCAAATAGCCAATTTTGTCTTCCGGGAATATGTGCCTAATCTGAGTGCCATAAGCCTACGCGCGGAAGTTGGTTTTGATGCCACTATCAGAGTCGCCTCGAGTATCGACACAGTTGCGTTCAGGTATTCCTGAAGCAACAGTTACTCGACTACCGATGTACCACCGAGCGCTTGTTGCGATGGCGGCGCGGGGCACTGAATTAGTCTCCTCAGAGGAACTTGCAAATGCAAGTGGTGTGTCCAGTGCAAAACTGCGTAAGGATTTATCTTTCCTTGGCTCTTACGGAACCCGTGGCGTTGGATACGATGCAAATTTCCTGCTTTATCAAATTGCTCGCGCATTAGGCCTGACTCAAGAGTGGACCGTAGTCATTGTTGGCGTCGGAAATCTAGGCCATGCATTGGCGGGCTATCCAGGGTTTGCCTCGCGAGGCTTCCACGTTGTTGGACTTTTCGATACAGATCCAAGCCGAATTGGCGAGACAGTTTCGGTCGGTGGCTCTAAGGTAAAGATTGCTGACCTGGCCACCCTGCCAGCAGTTATCCAAACAAGTGGTGCATCCATTGGCGTGATTGCAACCCCTGAAAATGCAGCACAAAGTGTTTGTGACTTACTGGTTCACAACGGCGTGACCAGTATTTTAAATTTCGCACCTGTCCTGTTGGACGTTCCCCAAGGTGTAGACGTGCGACGCGTCGATTTAGCAACAGAGTTGCAGATCTTGGCGTTTCACGAACAACGCAAGGCCGAAGTGGCTTTGGGAAACAGCAACGTTGGCTAGTCCAATGATGAATGAGGCAGGTACAACAATGAGTCAGGTAGGTGCATAGATGCCAACCACAGACATCGCAACATCAGGTGTTGCATTCGTCGTAGCAGGTCCGGGTGAAAGTGATTTACTGACAGTGCGAGCACTTCGGTTGCTTCAGAGCGCCGATGTCGTAATCACAGATAGTGAAGTGGTTTCACTTGCCAGTGAAGTTGCTAATGGAGAAGTGCTTGTTGCACTTGATTCAGTTGGCGCACCGTTATCACTTGCTTCCCGCACCAAAGCACTAATTGATGCTCGCAAGTCTGGCAAAGCGGTAGCCCGACTACTTTCTGGAGATCCAGTAATTGATGGTCGCCTGACGATGGAGACAGCTGCTGTCGCAAAAGCCGGCTATGCCTTTGAAGTAGCTGCTGGCGTATCTCCACTAACTGCTGTTCCAGCGCACGTCGGTTTTTCCTTAACTAGTGGCCGTACTCGCGAAGTTCGAATCATAGACGCCGATTCACCAACAGTGGACTGGACAACCCACATAGATCCGACTGTCACATTAGTAGTCCACAATGCCGCCGAGCGGGCAAACGAAGTTGCTAAAGCATTGGTGAAAGCGGGTAGAGATCCACAAACACCAGTTGCAATCATTCGCGACGGAGCCACTATCGAACAACGCTCACTACATTCAACACTCGAAGCCCTCCCAAGTGCAATGAAGTTGGCTAAGCACTCTGGAGCTGGGCTGGTAATTATTGGTGAGTCAGCTGCCGAGCGCACACCTTGGTTTGAGAGTCGGGCACTTCATGGTTGGAAAGTCTTGGTTCCGCGTACTAAAGATTCCACTGAAAATTTACAAGAAATGCTTCATACACATGGAGCAGTCCCATTCGAAGTCCCAACTATGTCAGTTGAGCCACCGCGTACACCACAGCAGATGGAGCGGGCAATTCACGGCCTAGTTTCGGGTCGATTTGAATGGGTTATCTTCACAAGTGTCAATGCAGTTCGAGCAATCCGTGAACGTTTTGAGGAAATTGGCCTAGATGCGCGCTCGCTTTCGGGAATTCGAATTGCCGCAATTGGAGTAGACACCATAGAAGCCCTTGTTGCGATGGGCGTGCGACCAGATTTGGTTCCAGACGATGAGCAAACAACTGCTTCGTTGCTGGAAATTTGGCCAGAGTTTGATGTAATTTCTGATCCGATAAACCGAATCTTCTTGCCGCGAGCAGACTTAGCAACTGAAACTTTAGTAGCTGGCCTTACTGCCTTGGGCTGGGAAGTTGAAGATGTAACTGCGTATCGAACCGTTCGAGCAGCGCCGCCACATGTTGATACCCGTGAAGCAATTAAGAGTGGCGGTTTTGACGCCGTAGTTTTCACATCAAGTAGTACCGTGCGAAACCTTGTCGGTATTGCCGGAAAGCCCCATGCTGCCAGCGTTATTGCCTGCATTGGCCCAGCAACTGCTAAGACAGCTCAGGAGCATGGTCTGCGGGTTGATGTGCTACCTGAAGAGCCAACCATGGCTGCACTGGTAAAGGCGCTAGCCGCACACGGCATGGCCCTGCGCGAAGAAGCAGCAAGTAATGGCGCAGTAGGTTGGCGTCCATCACGCAAGCGCTCTGCATCCCGCCGCCGCGCGACCTGATTGCTAGGAGTACACCATGAGTGATGAGCAGACAATTGTTCATTTACTACGCCATGGTGAAGTGCATAATCCTGAGAAAATTCTCTATGGCAGACTTCCGGGGTATGTGTTATCCGATCTTGGCATGGAGATGGCAGATCGAGCCGCACATGTCTTGGCCCACCACGACGTCGCAGCGGTGATTGCTTCTCCGCTAGAACGCGCTCAGCAGACTGCTAATCCAATTGGCTGCAAACATCAATTAGAGATTGGCACAGATGCCAACTTGATAGAAGCCGGAAATATTTTTGAAGGCCAGCGGGTTGCCGTTGGCGATGGCGCACTGCGCAGCCCCAAGTCTTGGCGTCATCTCTATAACCCTGTGCGTCCATCTTGGGGTGAACCCTACAAACAAATCGCGAACAGAATGCAACACGCTATTGCCCAAGCTCGTGCGGTTGGTCGTGGCCATGAAGTGGTCTTGGTCAGCCATCAATTGCCGATCTGGATTGCGCGTTTGGCGTTCGAAGGTCGTCGCTTTGCTCATGATCCGCGTAAACGGCAATGTAGCCTGGCCTCGCTTACCTCACTGACCTTTAAGGGCGATCAGTTGGAAGCTATTGTTTACACCGAACCAGCAATTGATTTGGTAGAAAAAGCCCATAAAATCGCAGGTGCGTAACTGTGCTTATGCGATTAACTCTTTTAACCATCTGTGCACTTACATTGACGAGCTGTACCCAAAATTCGGGGCGGACCACGGGCGAAATTAGTTATGTTGCTGGTGATGGCTCAACTATTTTCGTTGCCACCAAAGAGCGCCAATCAGCAGTCACGCTGTCTGGAAAATCTTTGTCAGGTGAGCAACTGAGCACTAGCAATTGGCTAGGAAAAGTTGTGGTGGTTAACCTCTGGGCATCGTGGTGTGGACCATGTCGCTCCGAGGCAAAAGTGTTGGCAAACTCTTACAAGGAATTTTCCGAGCAAGGCGTTGAATTTATTGGCCTAAATACTCGGGATAGCCTTGCCACCGCTACCGCCTTTAATGACAGATTCCCAACAGGCTATCCCTCGATTCAAGATGCAGATGGCGAGTTGATTTTGCGCTTTGGCAACCTAGGACCAGCTGCGACGCCAAGCACGATTGTCTTGGATCGATCCGGCCGAGTCGCGGCTCGAGTTTTGGGTCCAGTAACGCAAGCGCAGTTGCGTGGGATTATTGCTGCAGTGGCGAGCGATGGTGAAAAATGATTGTCGAGGGAATCACGGAAACCATTAATTCTGGGTCACTACTCTTAGCACTGCCACTTGCCTTCGCTGCAGGACTAGTCTCTTTTCTTTCGCCATGTGTTTTGCCTCTTGTGCCTGGCTATCTTTCATTCATGACCGGCGTAGCAGGGGCTAGAGCAAACGGCCAATCGGTAAAGCGCAGCCGCGCATTGCTCGGTACCGTGATGTTTATCGTCGGATTCTCTACCGTGTTTATTTCCTTTGGCGCGGTGTTCGGGGGAATCGGACAGTCGCTTCTGCTGCACCAACGCCTATTGCAATCAGTCATGGGCGTATTGGTAATCGTTCTGGGACTTGGATTTCTTGGTGTAATACCTGCGCTGCAACGTGAAGTGCGGTTACCGAATCGCCCCACCGGAACTTTATTGGGCGCATTGATTTTAGGCTTTGTTTTTGCTCTTGGCTGGACTCCGTGCATCGGACCAACACTTGCAGCGGTTCAAGCGATGGCCCTACAGGAAGCAAGTGCAGTTCGTGGCGCAATTCTAAGTCTGTCTTACTGCCTCGGTTTAGGACTACCGTTCATACTTATCGGTTTGATGATGGAACGTGGCGTGCGAGCAATTAAATTTTTGCGTAAACACTCTCAATTGATCATGCGCATCGGCGGAGTTTTATTGATTGCTATTGGCTTACTCTTAGTAACTGGTTATTGGAATACCGTGAATATCTGGTTGCGTAGCTGGTTACCAGTGTGGGCGGTGCCACTCTAATGTTTGGAATCACTGCTTGGCTCCGCTGGTTTTGGCGGCAATTGACCAGCATGCGCATAGCGCTATTCCTGCTCTTCCTGTTGGCGCTGGCCAGTGTGCCCGGCTCAATTTTTCCGCAACGCGGCACGGCCCCCGCTCGGGTAAGTCAGTATTTGCGCGAGCACCCAAAATCTGGACCGATACTCGATCGCTTACATCTCTTTGATGTCTTCGCTTCACCTTGGTTCGCCGCAATCTATTTACTCTTGTTCATTTCTCTTGCTGGTTGCGTCATACCTCGAGCTTTTGAGTACTGGAGAGAATTACGAAGTGAACCGCCGACTGCTCCGCGCAATTTAAGCCGTCTAGGAGTTTATGAATCATGGCGGACAACAACATCGGCCAGTGATGCGCTTGCTAAAACAGCGGTTAATTGGGAAGCAAAAGGCTGGCGAGTAAAAGTTGGCGACACTTATGTTTCAGCTGAAAAAGGCTATGCACGAGAATTTGGAAATCTGGTGTTTCATCTTGCCTTGCTTGGTCTACTTGTGGCTGTCGGCGCCGGCAGTTCATATGGATTTCGTGGAACTGTGATTGTTCGAGAGGAAACCGGTTTTGCCAACAATGTAACGCAGTACGACTCGTTCACGCCCGGCCGATCATATTCTGCAACTTCACTCCCGCCCTTTTCTTTTTCTTTAACTGACTTCCATGCCAAGTACCAGTCGGGTGGAATGCAATCAGGTGCGGCCCGAGAATTTCACGCTGATGTATTGGTTAAGGCTAATCCCGAAGCAAGGGAAGTGAAGTTTCGGATTAAAGTTAATGAACCACTCCGGGTTGCTGGGGTTACTGTCTACCTAGTTGGACATGGCTATTCTCCCGAGTTCACAGTTCGAGATTCCAAAGGAAAAATAGTTTGGCAAGATGCTGCCATTTTTCTTCCACAAGATGCCAACTTCACATCAAATGGAGTTGTCAAAGCGCCAGACAGTGTTCCGCAATTAGGTTTCCAAGGATATTTTCTGCCCACAGTAACTTCTGATTTCAGTCAAGGTCCGCGCTCAATTTTTCCAGCGCCAGATGATCCCCAAGTTTTCCTCAGTGCCTGGAGTGGAGATCTGGGGCTGGACAGCGGACTGCCACAAAGTGTTTATCAACTCGATACGCAAAAAATGAAGCGAATCGGTATCGAAGAGTTAAGTCCTGGCGAAAAGTGGAAGCTACCAAGAGGCCAGGGCGTAATTGAGTTCACCGGCTTCAAGCAGTGGGCCGCATTCTCACTCGCTCGTGACCCAGGTAAAGGCTGGGCACTCGGATTTGCCATTTTTGCTATTGCTGGCCTGACTATGTCGTTGCTGATACCTAGGCGCCGAGTTTGGTTGCGAGTCGCCGAGCATGCAGAGGGTGGGATTCTGTGCGAAGTTGGAGGTCTAGCAAAGACTCAAGCACCGGGTCTACCTGCTGAAGTGACCAGGCTTAGCCTAATAGTTAAGGAAAGTGCACCGGAGGTACTAAGTGATTAACGAATCACTAGCTCAGACCAGCAACATGTTGGTTTATGCAGCGATGACTGGGTATGTAGTGGCGATGGTTGCATTTGCAATCTCATTATCAAAAAGCCGCCGGATCGAAACTCTGCAGGAGACCGCAGCTCGTGTTTCAGCAGTATCTCCAGCCGCCCGCCAAGGTGGTACCGCTACCTTGGCAGACGCCAGCGTTTCTACTGCATTGAGCGATGGTGATGTCTTAGGTTCTGGACGTCGATCGGGCAACATTGGCATGTCGGTCACTTGGCTGGCAACCCTGTTACTTGGGGCCGCAATAATTTGCCGCGGATTATCAGCAAGTCGTTTGCCGTGGGGAAACATGTATGAGTTCTCTTTGGCGGCCGGCTTCTCAATCGCATTTGCTTATTGTGTTCTGTCATTAAAGCGTGACTTACGATGGCTCGGTCTGTTCATTGTGGTTCCAGTTCTGTTGGACTTAGGAATAGCAGCCACCATTTTGTACACCGATAGTGCCGAGTTGGTGCCAGCACTGCAGTCCTATTGGCTTGCAATTCACGTAACCGCAGCCACCGTTTGCGTTGGAGCTTTCACTGTAGGAGCAGCGCTATCTGCCCTTTACCTAGTAGCCGAACGGGCTGAGGCAAAAGTTATTGCTGGCGAAGAGCCTGGCCGAATCGCTTTCTTAGCAAACAGGTTGCCGACTGCAGATCGGTTAGATCTGATGGCCTATCGGATTCACGCTTTCATGTTTCCGATCTGGACCTTTGCGGTAATTTCGGGTGCGATTTGGGCTGAAGCAGCTTGGGGTCGCTACTGGGGTTGGGATCCGAAAGAAACTTGGGCATTTATTACTTGGGTGATTTATGCAGCCTATTTACATGCCAGAGTTACTGTTGGCTGGCGTGGCCGAAAAGCGGCCTACATTGCGTTGGCAGGAATCAGTGCAATCCTGATTAACTATTTCGTCGTCAATATTTTGATTCCGGGTTTGCATTCGTACTCTGGTGTTAAATAAGAATCTCTTTAAGACTAGTGATGAGGCGCTGAGATGAAGCCAACTTTGATTTACACCTTATCCAGATTAGGTTTGCTTTCTGCCTGTTTAGGACTTGGTTACTTAGCAAGTTTGCGCGGTCCAATCCTGATTGTTGTTGCTTTTCTCGGCTCAGGAGTACTTTCTTTTTTACTATTGGCTAAACAAAGAAGTGCCATGGGTGAGCAGCTCTCTAGTGCCGTATCTCGGGTTTCGAAAAAGCTCGAAGAGAATACCCGTAAAGAAGATATTGACTAAGAAATTGCGATTGTAAAACTCAGGAGTATGGCAAAAACGAGCAAAGCCTTTCCGGTGCCAACCAAAACAGGAATTAACTCCGGACCGCTAATCCCGCTGCGAATCGCTCTAATTGGTGAAACCGAAACGAAGCCAGCACTGAGTGCGACCCAGGCAAATTCTGGCCCTTGTGGCAACATCGACATAATGGTTGCCAGAGAAATGCCCGCGATTAATACGAATTGGTAAAGGAATCTAGTTTTTCCATCGCCAAGCCGAACTGCTAATGTTCGTTTGTCCGACTCCATGTCACTGGGAATATCCCGCAAGTTATTTGCAATCAAAATCGCACTGGACAGCAGCCCACAAGAAATGCCAGCCAATACAGACAGGATTGAAATATTCCCAGTCTGACTTGCGCTGGTTCCGATAACAGCGACTAAACCAAAATAGATAAAGACAAATAATTCACCAAATCCCGCGTAGCCGTAGGGTTTAGTTCCACCGGTGTAGAACCAAGCTGCCAGCATCGCGCTCACACCTATCGGTATCAAAATCCACAGGCCGCTCAAAATTGCCAAAAGTAGTCCGGCGAGGCCAGCAATCAGAAAGTTCAATAACGCCGCTCGCTTAACCAATTTTGGTTCAGCTAATTTCTGGCCAACTAACCGCACGGGACCTAAACGCACCTCGTCAGTGCCTCGTATTCCGTCGCTGTAATCGTTGGCGAAGTTAACGCCGATCTGTAACGCTAGCGCAACTACTAGTGCACAAAATGCCCGAACCAAGAGCATACTGTGTTCAAAATTCGCAATGGCCGTGCCTATGAGAACTGGTGCTATTGCTGCTGGCAAGGTACGAGGTCGAGTACCCGCGATCCACTGCGATCTAGTTGCCATATTGCTCCTAGTTATTGCGCACCAGGGTGCTGGACGGTTCCTTGCGCTATTTCCTGATTTGCTTGCAAGCGAAGACCAAGACGATCAACTTTGCCACTATCGAGCATAGGCAGGTGGTTGACGAATGTTACTGTTCGGGGGGTCGCTGCTCGGCCAATGCGCATTGCAACAGTGTTTTGAATTTCACTACGCAACCTATCCATTGAAGACTGATTATGAAGTTCGCGATTTCGCAAGACCACATATGCGACCGGCAACGCACCCCATAGCTGGTCATTAACGTCAATCACTGCAACGTCAGATATTTCGGGGTGGTGTCTAATGGCCGCTTCCACCGCTGAAAGAGCGACGTTAACTCCGCCCACCATAACAATGTCATCTAGACGACCAAGAATGTGGATTAAACCTCTGGAATCAAGTGCACCAACATCATGAGTGATGAATCGATTGTCAACAAATGAAACACCATCAAGATCTGGGCGCAAGCGATACCCGCTAGCAATCACTGGACCAGCAATACTGACGCGCCCTGGCTGAGCCTCGTGCTGGGAAGCAATGAAAACCTGAACACCATCAAGTGGCATTCCATCGAAAACACAACCACCACAAGTTTCACTCATGCCGTAAGAGACAGAAATCCTAATTCCGAGTTTCCTTAGTTTGTCAAGCAGTGGTTGTGGTGTAGCTGCAGCGCCGCTGAGAACTAGGTCATAAGACTGCAAAGCTTCAATTCCAATTGCTCCCGAATCAACCAGGCGGGCGATTTGAGTTGGAACCAGACTAATCATCAACGGCCTACCGTCGGTTTTTGAACTTCGAATTGCACTCTGAGTGGTGGCCCAAAAAGTTGCTGCATTAAATTGCATAGCGCCACCAATCGATGGATCAACTACTACGGGATTGTTGTTGTAGTGGGAACGCACTAACACCATCAATCCTGCGATTCGGTGAATTGGCATGGCAAGTACCCAGCGAGCATCAGAACCAAATCGAGCACCAAATGCGTTTGCCGAAGCTTGGAGTGCTGAACGAGACAGTAAGGTGCCGCGCGGAGTTCCCGTAGATCCCGAAGTCGAACAAACCAAAGCAATGTCTGATGTTTCTATCGGAAAACTTGGGTCGTCAGCGCGAATTATGGCCCTGATGGTATCCGCTTGTTCAGTACTTGGAATCGGGGCAATTGCTGGGCCGGTGCCTGAAAGTGCCCGTGTCAGCGGCCGAGTGATCGTTGTAAGTCCGCTCGATCCAGGAGGAATCAGCACAGATTCCAGTGTGGAATAGCTAGGGCTATCGCTGAATGTGTCAGAAGTTGTCATTGAGACTAGCCTAGAGCGAGAAGCAACTAAAAAAATTCAAGGTATGCCATGGATACTCGCAACAAATACCCATTACCACCGATTGCACCACCAGATAGTCCTGCATTGGTCAATCCAGCACACTCATCTACGAAACCTGCCTGTGACTGGGAAAACATCGGTGAATACTCGGACATCAAATTAGAAGCCTCCACTGGATCTGATGCAGGTATTGCAAAAATCACAATCAATCGTCCGGGCAAGCGAAATGCTTTCCGACCCCAGACAGTAACTGAGTTAATTCACGCTTTTGAAATTGTTCGTGATGACCCAAAAATTGGCGTCGTGATTTTAACTGGCCAAGGCGACTTGGCTTTCTGCAGCGGTGGCGACCAAAGCATCCGTGGCGACGATGGCTACATCGGAGACGATGCGGTAGCCCAAGCGGGTGTAGGGCGACTTAATGTCCTGGATTTGCAGATTGCAATTCGCCGAATTCCAAAGCCCGTAATCGCGATGGTGGCCGGCTATGCAATTGGTGGCGGACATGTTTTACATGTCGTTTGTGATCTATCAATTGCAGCTAGCAATGCCCGCTTTGGTCAGACTGGACCAAAAGTTGGATCGTTCGATGGTGGCTACGGCTCTGGATTGTTAGCTAAACACATCGGCCAAAAGCGTTCGCGTGAAGTTTGGTACTTGTGTCGACAGTACGGAGCTGAGCAAGCCTACGACTGGGGACTAGTTAATCAGGTAGTCCCAGTCGAAGATCTGGAACTGGAAACCATCAAGTGGTGTCGCGAAATTTTAGATATGTCCCCACTTGCACTTCGGATGTTGAAGGCAAGTCACAACGCGGTTGATGATGGTTTAGCCGGGGTGCAACAACTTGCTGGCGATGCCACACTTTTGTTTTACATGACCGAAGAAGCACAAGAAGGCCGCAACGCCTACAAAGAAAAGCGCAAACCAGATTTCGATCGTTTTCCAAAACGTCCTTGATATTTAGGTTCAGTAAGTGTCCATTGAGTCCTTAGCCAACGATGCCGTGGCTTTTTCCGTGCCCCTAAGTATCCAGTTTCGTTCACTTCAGAATCGACAAGGCGCTCTTATCAAGGGACCGAATGGTTGGGGCGAGTTCGCACCGTTTCTGGATTATGACGATGAGATTGCTGGCCGATGGCTAGCTGGCGCACTCGAGCTAGCTTTTGGTACGCTACCCAAGCTCCAGCGAACCGAAGTTCCAGTTAATGCAATCATCCCGGCAACTGATGAGATGACCGCATATGAGCTGGTTGAAAAAGCTGTTCAGCGCAGCGGAATTTCGACAATAAAAGTTAAGGTTGCCCAAGCGGGTCAAAACCTGGCAGATGACATTGCTCGGGTTCGAGCAGTTCGAAGTGCACTTTCCGCGAACCAAATCGCCAATGGAAAAATTCGGCTCGATGTAAACGGCGCTTGGACTACCGATCAGGCAATTCATGATCTGCGACTACTTGTCGATGCTGCGAACGGATTGGAATATGTGGAGCAACCATGTACCACCCTTGCTGAGTTAACCGAATTACGCAAAGTGATTGATATTCCAATTGCAATTGACGAAGGCTTACGGCTTTCCAGCGACCTTGATTTGTTGGCGATTCGAGATGCAGCAGATTTGATCATCGTAAAGTCTTTACCGCTAGGTGGGGTAGTGCAGAGCCTTCGGTTGATCGACCGAATTGATTTACCGGTGGTCGTAAGTGGAAGTATGGATACCTCTGTTGGCTTAGCTAGTTCACTGTTTTTGGCCGGCAGCGCTACTGAACTTTACGGCGCTTGCGGTGTGGGTACCGGTACGCTTCTTGCTCTTGATTTAGTGCACATTACAGAGTTGCCCGAGAATGGAGCTATGTCCGTAGTCCGCACGCCACCTGAACCTGATTGTTTGGCGGTCGCGCACGCATTGACAAGCGAGGAAACCAGAGAAGTCTGGCGTGAGCGAATAGTCCGAGCCTGGTATGCCAGCGCCCAACATCTAGTAGCGCCAGAAGTTAAACATGCGGTTCTGTCATGTTAGATAAATCAACAGCAACGGCACGAGCAGTTGTACAAAAATTATTGGCAAGTGGCGTAGAACATGCCGTGCTCGCGCCAGGCTCACGTAGCGCACCACTAGCAATTGCGTTATTACAGGCAGAGAATGCTGGTTTAATCAAGGTGCACGTTCGGATCGATGAGCGAGATGCTGGGTTTCTAGCTTTAGGCTTGGCTAAAGTTACCAAAAACTTAGTTCCAGTTTTGGTCACATCTGGAAGCGCAGTTGCGAATCTACTTCCTGCAATAGTTGAAGCATTTCAGTCTGGTATTCCAATTGTGGTTCTCAGTGCAGATCGACCGATTTCTGCTCGAGGAAAAAGCGCTCCACAAACAATTGATCAATCTAATATTTTTGGCTCGTATGTAAAAGCTAACTATGACACTTCTAGCGCCGATTTCTCTGAGAGTCGGTTTCAAGAGATTCTTGACTTAGCCCAGGCAGTACATAACGGTCCAGTTCAGCTAAATCTGCAATTTGAATTACCGCTAGTTCCAAGTGGTGACAACTTGGAGTGGACACCATCTGCTGTGGTCAAAGCCAAACCTGCTGCACCGGTTGTTCAGCGAGAACAAATCCAATTGCCAAGTCGTGGCCTGATCATTGCCGGGGACATTTCCGATTCCGGTGCAGTGGCGCAAGTCGCCGGATTATCCGAGCAACTAGGTTGGCCAATTATCCACGAGCCATCCGCAAATCTTCATGCTTCGAAAAATGCGATAGCGCACGGCGTTCTGTTAGTTGCATCAGGCCAATTGCCTAAACCCGACTGCATAATCACAGTTGGCACAGTCGGCTTATCGCGCCCGATACTGCACTTACTGGGTCAAGTTCCAGAGCACATCGCAATTCATCTTGCAGGTAACGGTCCAGACACTCCCGATCCAGTGCAAACTGTGAGTCGAGTCTTAGCTGCAATTCCAAGTGCGGACAACACTGTAGATTCGGGATGGTTGGCGACCTGGCAAAAAGCAGATTCATTAGCACATCAAATCATTGCGAATCAGTTGTCGGCACAGACACTTACGGGACCAGCGGCGGCCAGCCGAATTTGGCATGTGGCAGAAGATCAAGACCAACTTATGGTTGCTGCGTCCTGGCCAGTGCGGCACATTGAAAGCTATGCGAAGGCTCGATCAGGTTTACGCGTTTTTGGTAATCGCGGTGCAAATGGCATTGATGGTCTAATCTCCACAGCTTGGGGTCTTGCTCTGGGTGGAAGTGGGCGCACTTACTTGTTGATTGGTGATGTTGCGTTCTTACATAACATTGGTGCACTCGCAGTTCCAATGGGCAGCGACGAACCAAACTTAACTATTGTCGTGCTTGATAACGATGGTGGTGGAATCTTTAGCCAACTCGAACAAGGGGGGAGCGACTATTCACGTTATTTCGAGAAAGCATTCGCAACCCCGCACGGCAAAGACCTTTGGCAGATTGCTGAGAGTTTTGGTTTTGCCAGTTCTCGGGTGACAACTCAACTGGAATTAGATGGCGCGATCACGCGTACGAAAAATATTCCGGGTGTGCACATAATTGTTTGTTTAACTGGAAATCGCAACTTGGAAAATTACCTGATAACAAAAATTCAGGCTGAGATTACCGCTGCTCTTGCAACTTCTGCGTAGCTAGGAAATCTGTCGTAAAGTCAGCCTTGTCTGCGCAATTTGGCAGACTTGACGAAGGGACAATTATGACAAAGCAAGAAAAAGCAACGATTACCATCAAGGCCAACGGTTCGCTACAGGTTCGTGGTGCAACTATCGTCGGTGCCGACGGGGTGGTTATCAGCAACGAAGAAGCAGTCTTTCTGTGCCGTTGTGGTCATTCAGAAAATAAACCATTTTGTGATGGTGCTCATCGAGCAGCTGGCTTTACTGACTCAGGTTGTTACCCTACTGAGCAAAGATCCCAAGAGTAATCAGAAACTGCAAACTTACGCACGATTGTCCCACTCGCGGTGTACCGTGGTAGCACCACAATAGAACTGAGAATCCTGTGACTAAATCGATGCGTGTTGAAGTAATCCAATCAGATGGTGCGCAGTTGCCACCACGAGTTTCCTATTCGCAGTTAGCAAAATTTAATCAGTGTGGACTGCGCTATTACTTCAGCTATTTAGGCGGTTGGAGCGAACCACAGACTTCAGCACTTGTAGGTGGTTCAATTGCGCATGAAGTTATTGAGCATCTATATCGCTTGCCAAGTGAAGAGCGAACTGTAGAGAAAGCTCTTGAGTTACTTCGTGAGCATGGACCGCGGTTACTGCGCCTACCAGACTATGCAAAATTTGCGAATGACAATTCGATGAAAGCAAGCGTAAAGGAAGCAATCGAGAATCTCTTCGCGCTAGAAAGCCCAGCCGAATTAGTGGTTCAACCTGAGCACCTTGAAATGGAGCTCGAAGTTGACATAAATGGTGTCAAGTTTTTTGGCAAGGTCGACCGATTCACCGTAGATGGGGTTAATCGAGTCACCGACTATAAGACTGGAAAGAACCCAGGACGCTTTATGGATGACAAGTTAAAGCAACCTTATTTATATGCCTTGGCTTTCAAAATTCAACATGATATCGACATCGACCAAGTCGAACTGATTTTTCTTAACGCAAAGCACATTGAAAACCGTCCAGTAGATTTCACTATCGCTGAGCAAATGGGTGAATCTCTAGCAAAAATGCGTGGTGAAAGTGAAACAGCATTGGCTGCTAGTGCCTGGGAAGCTCGAACTGGAAAATTATGTGAATACTGTCCTTTCGAGGCAGCTTGTCCCGCAGTTCGTGCTGATGCTGCTAAACCAGGAACAATCGAGAGCGATAACGCTTTGATCAAACTCGGTTTAACTCGGCGCGAGAAAGCAAGTGGCTTAGGTTAAATCCAGGTAGCCCAACGGTAAACTTTGGCTATGCGTAACTCCAGATATCGATACTCTCGCTTGGTCATGATTTTTGGTGCAATTACATTCGGCATCAATTCTCTTTGGCTCCTGATCTCACCAAAAGGTTTCGCTGAGTTCATCGCTCTGGAATCAAGCGAGACTAATGAGTGGGCATTTCGCATGCTTGGCGTGATTTTGGTAGCGCTTTCAGTTCACATGTCGGCAACTTCACGACAGGTACCAGATGAACCTTTTCGTCGGGCGGCGATCGTAATGGTTGCAGTCTCACTCAGTTTGGCTTACTTGACATACGTTGCTCCAGGTGAATTAACCAAAGGCAGATTACTTTTTGTGATTATTGGAACACTTTTTGCAATTCTGTATGTAATTACGCTGCCTATTAAGAGCATCGGAATCTTGGAAGAAGAAAAATAATTATTGAGTCAGGGCATCCCGCATTGCACTGAATTTTGCATTTGATTCCGCAACTTCCAATACGCCAGTTGAGCCAGAGACAATTCCACAGCCAGCGAACAGGCGGAGAGTTTTCTGCTCCCGATCTTCGATGTTTGCGCACCGAAGTGCGATTCCCAATTCGCCATCACCATTGGTAGTAATCCAGCCGACGGGACCAGCATATCGATTTCTTGACATGCCCTCTAACTCAGTAATCAAGGCACTTGCCCGCTCGGTTGGCGTGCCACAGACGGCAGCCGTTGGATGCAAGGAGGCTGCCAAAACCAGCGCCGACACATTATCCGCAAGTTGGCCGGTGATGTCAGTGGCTAAGTGCTGCACATTTGCCAATTGCAAGATGAAAGGTTCTGTTGGAACGGTTAAATCAGTGCAGTGAGGTGCCAGAGCTGCTTGAACGGACTGAACTGCGTACTCGTGCTCAGCTTGATCTTTATCTGAATCTAAAAGAGAAGCCGCTAATGCATCATCTCGGTGCAGATTAGAGCTCCGCCTGACTGTTCCTGCCAAGATTCGGCTAGTCACACTTTCACCTGCGCGCCTGACTAACAGCTCTGGAGTGGCGCCCACTAGGCCATCAACAGCAAAAGTCCAACAGTCTGGAAACCGGTTATTGAGTCGAACTAACAGCTCCCCAACATCAAGTGAGCGGCTCAAATTCGCAAAGATGTCTCGGGCCAATACAACTTTGTCCAGTTCGCCACGATTAATCCGAACAACGGCTTTATCCACATTTGCTTGCCAATTAGAAACTGGAATAGAGCCCTCGTGCCAGGTAACAGTCCCTATGTCTCTCTCGCGTTTTTGTGCGTTCTGAATTTGCGACAGCGCTTGATCAACCAGGTACTCAATCTCGTTTTTTGGTGCAATTACCGTAAGAGCTGATTTTCCTGCGCTATTTCGAACAATTACCTCAGGTACGACAAGTACTGACTGCCCAGGTTCACTAGCGAAAGCAAAGGAGGCAAATGCGATTGCCGAGTCACCGAAACTTTGCTCGCACCAGGTACTCCACCACTTTTGGGCTCGACTAAAGCGTTCTGGACCATCGAATTCAACTCGGTCAATACATCCCCAGCCCACGGCGCCATCCTGGTTACCAGGCTCACCTTGAACCCAAGCAAGACCGCCATCGGCAGGAAGCAGTTGTAATAGATTTTGGATATGTGGGATGTCAATAGTTCTGACGTGCAGACCAGAATCGGGGACAAGCGCCAAAGTTGTCATAGCCATCTAAGCGTAAACGCAACTTTCATTCTTAGCATCAGCACGGTTACTGCCAAGTTATTAGCAAGGGCAAATTAGTGACAGACTAGAGCCATGTCCCGAGCGCACCTAAATAAAGACCCCAACGAAGTTGCAGCGATGTTTGACGCGGTGGCAAAAAAATATGATGTCACCAATGACCTACTGTCACTAGGTCAAACTCGAAGTTGGCGTAAGGCAGTTGTCGCTGCGGTGGACCCTAAACCCGGCCAAAAGATTCTAGATTTGGCGGCTGGAACTGGAACTAGTACTCAACCCTTTTATGCGGCAGGTGCTGACCCGATCGCCTGTGATTTTAGTCAGGGCATGATTGAAGTTGGCCAACAAAGGTTTCCAAATCTGACTTTTGTCCAAGGTGATGCCCTAGCCTTACCTTTCCCAGATAACACTTTTGATGCCACAACAATTTCTTTCGGCCTGCGAAATGTTAATGATGTTAATCTTGCGCTACGCGAGATGTACCGAGTGACCAAACCAGGTGGTCGCTTGGTAATTTGCGAATTTAGTCAACCTACTTGGTCAGCGCTTAGAACGGTATACCTCGAATATCTGATGAAGGCATTGCCCGCTGTTGCAACCAAAGTCTCAAGTAATCCAGATGCCTATGTTTACCTTGCCGAATCCATTAGAGCTTGGCCAAATCAGCAGAAACTTAGTGAACAAATCCTGAGTGCAGGGTGGAGTAACTGCCAGTGGCGGAATTTAACCGGTGGGATTGTGGCGCTGCATAGAGCAACGAAACCAGAATCTACCCAGGTGGCCTAAGTGACACTCCAGGGTGCATTGGTGCAGGTTCGCTCAGTTCGGTAAACTGAAAACCGACCTAGTGAAAAATTTCACAAATGCACAAAGTTGTGCCTTTGTTAAAAATTTCCATCTCGAACTGGCTGTGACTAACAACAGTGAAGTCGTGCGTGAATTAAACGCGAAAGTGGGTGCTATCAAGTGGGCCAAGGTGCTGTTTACTTACCCATATTCTTCTTAGGTCTATTAGCTTTCGGCTTCGCGGCATTCTCAGTTGCTGTTGCAACTATCACGGGACCAAAGCGCTACAACCGAGCAAAAGTTGAAGCATACGAATGTGGAATTCAACCAACACCTCAACCAGAGGGTGGCGGTCGCTTTCCTGTTAAGTATTACTTGACAGCAATGTTGTTCATTATTTTCGACATTGAGATCGTTTTCTTGTATCCGTGGGCAGTGGCTGCCGACAAACTTGGCCTCTTTGGGTTAGCTGAGATGATTACTTTTATTCTTACTGTCCTAGCTGCTTATGCATTTGTTTGGCGTCGCGGTGGACTCGAGTGGGACTAGTTAGAGGAATTCCTGATGGGCGTTGAAGAGAAATTACCAAGTGGCGTACTTTTAACCACAGTTGAGGGACTAGCTGGTTATGCGCGTAAAAACTCACTCTGGCCAGCTACTTTTGGTTTAGCTTGCTGTGCCATTGAGATGATGGCCTCAGGTGCAGGTCGTTATGACTTGGCCAGATTTGGCATGGAGGTGTTTCGCGCATCTCCGCGCCAAGCAGATCTGATGATTGTGGCGGGGCGGGTTAGCCAAAAAATGGCGCCCGTAGTGCGACAAATTTATGATCAAATGGCAGCGCCAAAGTGGGTCCTAGCTATGGGTGTTTGCGCATCCTCCGGTGGCATGTTCAACAATTATGCAATTGTCCAAGGCGTCGATCACATCGTTCCCGTCGATATTTATCTACCAGGCTGTCCTCCCCGCCCTGAGATGTTGATCGATGCCCTTTTGAAATTACACGATCAGATTTCTGATACCAAGTTGGGCTCAAATCGCAAACGCCAGCTAGCAGATCTTGAAGCAGAAGCATTGCAGGCAACTCCAACTTCAGACCAGATTGGGTTAATGCGATGAGCGATGATGTAGTTAAAGCTGGTAAGCCGCTGCTGCAGGTAACTACCGTTCGCGAAGGCATGTTTGGCGCAAGTGGATCTGGTGATACTTCAGGCTTCGGTGGTCTAGTCTCAGTTGTTCCGGTACCAGCACCATGTGTACCGCCATTCGGGAGTTACTTTGACATTATTCATGCCGAATTAGTTGCCGCCCTGCCGCAATTCGGAACTTCGTTCGAAAAAGCAATCGCCAAAGTTGTGATTGCCAATGACGAAATGACGCTCTATGTTCACCCCACCCAATTAGTAGCGGTAGCACAAACTTTGCGTGACGAACCAGGGCTGCGATTCGAGTTGTGTCTTGGTGTCAGTGGTGTTCATTACCCGCATCAAACAGGCGCTGAATTGCATGCTGTCTACCACTTGCGCTCTATTACGCATAATCGCCGACTTCGTCTTGAAGTAGTTGCCTCTGATTCCCATCCTCACATCCCGTCAATCGTTTCGGTTTATCCAACAAACGACTGGCACGAGCGAGAAACTTTTGACTTCTTTGGGATTGTGTTTGACGGACACCCGCACTTAACTCGAATCCAAATGCCGGACGATTGGCAGGGTCACCCACAACGCAAAGATTACCCATTAGGTGGAATCCCAGTTGAGTACAAAGGTGCAACTGTGCCGGCTCCAGATCAGCGGAGGTCCTACAACTAATGACTGACACATATGCAGATTCTTACGAAACCACTGAAGGTCGGGTATTCACCGTAACTGGTCAGGACTGGGACACCATCACCGGAAATGCAGCTGGTGAAGCTGAGCGCATAGTGGTCAACATGGGTCCGCAACATCCATCAACACACGGTGTACTGCGACTCATCCTAGAAATTGAAGGGGAGACGGTAACCGAAGCACGCTGCGGAATCGGTTACTTACACACGGGAATTGAAAAGAACATGGAGTTCCGTCATTGGACTCAAGGTGTAACTTTTGTCACGCGTATGGATTATCTGAGCCCGTTCTTCAATGAGACTGCTTATTGTTTGGCGGTCGAAAAGTTACTCGGGATAACAGATCAAATTCCAGATCGGGCAAATGTCATTCGAGTAATGATGATGGAGTTAAACCGCATTTCTTCGCATCTTGTTGCTCTGGCAACGGGCGGCATGGAATTAGGTGCCTTGACTGCAATGATTTTCGGCTTCCGGGAACGCGAATCAATTCTTGACTTGTTTGAACTGGTGACCGGACTTCGAATGAACAGTGCTTACATTAGGCCAGGCGGTGTTGCGCAAGATTTACCGGCGGGGGCAGAAGAAAAAATTCGTGAAACAATTAAAGCTCTTCCGCGCCGAATGAAGGATACAGCTGACATGCTGGTCGACAATTCAATCTGGCTTGGTCGCACATCCGGAATCGGCATCCTCGATCTTGCCGGCTGCATGTCGTTAGGTGTCACTGGGCCAGTCTTGCGTGCCACTGGTTTGCCAGCAGACCTTCGAAAGACAGATCCGTATTGCGGATATGAGAATTACGAATTTGAGGTAATTACGAAAGACACTTCAGATGCCTATGGCCGGTTCTTGATTCGGTTAGAAGAGATGGAGCAGTCACTCAACATCGTTGAACAATGTTTGGATAGGTTACAGCCAGGACCAGTCATGGTTGAGGACAAAAAAATCGCATGGCCCGCACAGTTATCGATCGGTAGTGACGGTCAAGGTAATTCACTTGATCACATCCGCCACATCATGGGCGAGAGTATGGAAGCCTTAATCCACCACTTCAAACTTGTTACTGAAGGCTTTAATGTTCCAGCTGGACAGGCTTACGCAGCGGTTGAGTCACCACGTGGCGAACTTGGTGTACACGTAGTTTCGGATGGTGGAACTCGGCCGTATCGGGTGCACTATCGCGATCCGTCATTCACCAACTTACAGGCGACGGCAGCGATGTGTGAAGGGTCGCAGATTGCCGATGTGATTGCTGCTGTTGCTTCAATCGACCCGGTCATGGGGGGAGTGGACCGCTAAATGTCTCTTTCAGAACTGACTCGTAGCAGAGCTCGTGAAATCATTGCTCGTTACCCTCATGCTCGTTCGGCACTTCTGCCAATGTTGCATTTGGTGCAAGCTGAAGAAGGTTATGTAAGTGCAGATGGAATCGCACTGTGCGCCGAGGAGCTTGCTCTTACCACCGCAGAAGTATCAGCAGTGGCAACTTTTTACACGATGTATCACAAGAAACCAGTAGGCGAGTACCACATTGGTGTTTGTATTAATCCTGGCTGTGGCATTTTGGGTGGCGACGAAATTTGGAACAAACTCTGTCAGCGCCTCGGAATTGGCAATGATGAGGTAACGGAGGACGGAAAGATTTCCCTTGAGCGCATTGAATGTCAGGCTGCTTGTACTCATGCTCCGGTTATGACTGCAAACTGGGAATTCTTAGACAATATGACACCAGAGACCGCAGTTGATGTAGTTGAGAAACTTCGCACTGGCCAAGAAGTGCTAAGCACTCGTGGTCCCAAAATTCCAACTTTCAAGGAAAACGAACTGCTCCTGGCTGGTTTCGATGATGGTCTCACGAACGAAGGTGTTCAAGCAGACGAATTGATGTTGGCTGGCTTAAAGCGCGCTAAAGAACTTGGCCAAAGTGCGCCGGAGGTAAAGCCATGACATTGACTCCTGTTCTTTCAGCGCATTGGGACGAACCAGATTCCTACACAATTTCTGGTTACATGCGCCATGGTGGCTACACGGCATTCAAGAAAGCACTTGCCACCGATCCGGATGCGATCATTTCTTTAGTAAAGGATTCGGGACTTCGCGGTCGTGGTGGTGCAGGATTCCCAACTGGTTTGAAATGGAGTTTTGTTCCGCAGAACGACGGGAAGCCGCACTACTTAGTTATTAACGCGGACGAATCTGAGCCAGGTGCGTGCAAAGACATTCCATTAATGATGGCAAACCCACATTCACTCATTGAAGGCATCATCATTTCGGCGTTTGCCATTAGAGCAAATCATGCATTCATCTACATACGTGGCGAAGTGCCACATGTATTTCGTCGAGTTAACGCAGCTATTCGCGAAGCGTACATTGCAGGCTACTTGGGCAAGAACATCATGGGATCTGGTTTTGACTTAGATGTTGTGTTGCACGCAGGAGCAGGTGCGTACATTTGCGGTGAAGAAACAGCATTACTTGATTCACTCGAAGGTCGACGAGGACAACCCCGACTTAAACCGCCATTTCCAGCAGTTGCGGGTTTGTATGCCTCTCCCTCTTGCGTCAATAATGTCGAGACAATTGCCAACATTCCATACATCTTTAATAACGGTGTTGATTGGTTCAAGTCCTTCGGTACCGAAAAGTCACCTGGCTTCAAACTTTTTGCAGTATCTGGTCACGTGAACCGGCCAGGAATTTATGAGGCACCACTTGGCATCACCATGCGTGAATTACTTGAACATGCTGGCGGAGTGCGCGACGGCAGAAGTATAAAGTTCTGGCTGCCTGGCGGCTCATCTGTTCCAATGCTTACGCCAGAACATCTTGATCTCCCACTTACTTATGAAGACATTGCAGCAGCTGGTTCAATGCTGGGCACCGGTACGCCAATGATTTTTGATGATACGACTTCAGTAGTCAGAGCCGTTACTGGATGGCTAGCGTTCTACAAGCATGAGTCATGTGGAAAGTGCACACCCTGCCGCGAAGGAACTTACTGGATCAGCGATGTCCTACATCGACTAGAAGAAGGTCAGGGTACAGAAGCAGACCTAGACACTTTGGTTGAGCTGTGTGCGCAAATCGCTGGTCGGTCATTTTGTGCACTAGGTGATGCGGCTGCGACTCCATTCCCCGCTGCGCTCAAGTACTTCCGAGATGAATTTGTTCAGGCAACAATCACACCGGCAAATGAATCTTTTGATCCGATTGCCGCCACTGTTTTCGCAGGAGCCAGTAAATGACCGTCACCACATCCACAGTCACCTGCACCGTAGATGGTGTGACAGTTGAAGTTCCAGCAGGAACTCTAATTATTCGAGTGGCCGAAATGCTTGGCACTGCTATTCCACGCTTTTGCGACCATCCGCTACTTGACGCAGTTGCTGCTTGTCGCATGTGCTTAGTTGAAATTGAAGGTCAACCAAAACCACAACCATCTTGCGCAGTCCCAGTGACTGAAGGCATGGTGATCAAAACTCAGCACACCAGTGAAGTTGCAGCAGCAGCGCAAGCTGGCGTTATGGAGTTCCTGCTAATCAACCATCCACTTGATTGTCCAGTTTGTGACAAGGGTGGCGAATGTCCCTTGCAAAATCAGGCGATGACTAGTGGTCGTGGCGACACTCGCTTCACTGGAGTTAAACGAACCTTTCCCAAGCCAATTAATGTCAGCGCTCAGGTGCTATTAGATCGTGAGCGCTGCGTCTCCTGTGCTCGTTGTACCCGCTTTGCCGATCAGATTGCAGGCGACCCGTTCATTGAATTATTGGAGCGCGGTGCTAAGCAGCAGGTTGGAATTTCGCAAGATCAGCCATTTGATTCGTACTTCTCTGGCAATACAATTCAAATTTGCCCGGTTGGGGCATTAACAAGTGCGAAGTATCGATTCCGCTCACGCCCATTTGATTTGGTCAGCACTCCTACTGCATGCGAACACTGTGCAAGTGGTTGTGCCCTGCGTACTGATGTGCGGCGTGGTCAAGTAATGCGCCGATTAGCCTGGGATGCACCTGAAGTTAACGAAGAATGGAACTGCGATAAAGGTCGCTTTGCCTTTCCATACGCCATACAAGGTCGACTAACATCACCCCTTGTTCGTGATACGGACGGCAACCTAGTTCCAGCCTCATGGCCCGAGGCTATCCGAACCGCCGCCGCTGGCCTGGCACAGACCGGACCTAAAACTGGAGTGTTAACAGGCGGCCGACTAACCCATGAAGATGCAAAGGCTTACGCGGCATTTGCTCGCAATGTTTTAGGCACCGGCGACGTTGACTTCCGCGCACGCGCAGTCAGTGATGAAGAGACGGCATTCTTAGCCAGCTATGTTGCAGGTAAGACCCTTGATGTTACCTATGCCGACCTTGAAGTTGCACCAGCGGTTCTCATGGTTGGCTTTGAACCAGAGGACGAATCGCCAATTGTGTTCTTACGGTTACGCAAGGCAGCTCGGACGAATGGCACAAAGGTTTATTCGATTGCTCCGTATGCGACAGCTGGACTGGGCAAAGTCAATGGAACATTAATTCCGGCCGCTCCACACGCCGAGCCCACAGCAGTAGCAAACAGCGCTAACTTGCTTACCGAACCTGGAAGTATCATCTTGGTCGGTGAACGCGCTGCCACAATTCCAGGCTTGCTCACTGCAGTTGCGCAATTAACTAGTGCAACTGGTGCAAAGCTTGCTTGGATTCCGCGCCGTGCTGGTGATCGCGGGGCATTGGATGCTGGCCTACTTCCAGTTACCGGCCGCAATACCGAAGAGATCATCGACGCAGTAGGTAGCGACATCACTGGCCTTGTAATCGCTGGAGTCGAAGCCCACGATCTAGTTGCAGATTTAGAAGGTGCAATTGAACGCGCTGACTTTGTAGTTTCTCTAGAGACCAGGCATAGCGAAGTTACGGCAATTGCTGATGTCGTTTTCCCTGTGGCTACAGTCATCGAAAAGTCTGGCACATTCCGAAATTGGGAAGGGCGCGATCGGAGCTTCACTGCGGTAGCACCAAAGCAGGGGCTATTAAGCGACGCGGATGTATTGGCAGAAATCGCAACTGCTATGTCTGCGTCTCTAGAACTCACCGAAGATTTCTGGGACACCGCCAACAAGCCGGTGCTTTCCGGCACCGCGGTAGCTGCTCCAGTACTAGAAGATGGGCAGGTTGAGTTAAGTTCTTGGCGCCACCTTCTGGACAACGGCACTTTGCAAGATGGTGAACCATATTTAGCAGCTACATCAAGAGTTGCAGTCATTCGAGTAAGTGCAAATACGGCAACACGACTTGGATTGACCGATGGAGATTATGCAACAGTGGATTGCGCAGGCGTTACTGCGACGGCTCCAGTAATCATCACCAATGAAATGGTTGATGGAGTTGTCTGGTTACCAGCAAACAGTCAAGATGCAACACTAAATCTGCCTTCAGGCTATGTGGTCAGTGTTACTACTGGAGGTAAACCATGAAAAATTTGGTAAATTTTGCCGACCCGATTTCAGGTTTTGGCACGGATCCAATCCTGATTATTCTGCTCAAGGTTGTCGGCATCTTTGTAATCATGGTACTGATGACACTGTTCACGATTTGGGCTGAACGCCGTGTTGTCGGTCGAATGCAGATGCGCATCGGTCCAAACCGGGTCGGCCCATTCGGACTATTGCAGTCCCTAATGGACGGCATAAAACTAGCGCTTAAGGAAGAAATTATTCCTAAAACCGCACATCTGGCGGTTTACTGTATTGCCCCAGTTATTTCAGCTACCACTGCCTTCCTAACTTTTGCTGTGATACCACTTGGTCCATCAGTGTCGATATTCGGGCATGAAACACCTCTGCAACTGACGGACTTCCCAGTCTCAGTTCTTTATGTGCTAGCAATTGCTTCAATCGGAATTTATGGCATTGTTCTTGCTGGCTGGGCATCTGGCTCAACTTATCCGCTACTAGGCGGCTTACGATCTAGCGCTCAAATGATCAGTTACGAAATCGCGATGGGCCTATCGTTTGTCGCGGTATTCCTGTATGCATCTTCAATGTCTACCTCGGTTATCGTCGATAGCCAACAGAATCTTTGGTACTGCGTACTCTTGTTGCCGTCCTTTGCCATTTATACGATTGCCATGGTCGGAGAAACAAACCGAGCCCCATTCGATCTACCGGAAGCGGAAGGTGAATTGGTCGGTGGGTTCCACACCGAATATTCATCACTGAAGTTTGCACTTTTCTTCTTAGCAGAATATGTAAACATGGTTACTGTTTCCGCAATGGCAACCACACTCTTCCTGGGGGGATGGCGTGCTCCGTGGCCGATCTCAATGTGGTCCAGTGCCAATGAAGGTTGGTGGCCATTGCTTTGGTTCTTTGGCAAAATCTTCGCTTTCCTATTTGTCTTCATCTGGTTACGTGGAACGCTTCCACGTATGCGTTATGACCAGTTCATGAAATTTGGCTGGAAAGTTCTGATACCCGTTTCTGTGGTTTGGATTTTGATAGTGGCCAGTGCTCGTGCGCTGCGTAACGCTCAGTACTTGGATACCCGCACCCTACTTTTTGCCGCCAGCGCAATCTTATTTATCGGAATCGCAATCTCATATGTGGTGGAGATTCAGACCAATAAGAAGAAGGAAATACTTGAACAAGAGCAGCGCGAGCGTGAAGCACGCGGCTTTGATCCTTTCGAAGGCGGTTTTCCGGTACCCCCTATGCCTGGTCAGGTAGCTCAACCATCTCGGCTCGAGACACTACAGGTAATGCCGGCAACCGAAACTGCAACAGAAGTGGAAGGTTAATCATGGCAAAACTGCCACAAGTCATTCGTGGCTTTAGTGTTACATTCTTTTCAATGTTCAAGAAAGTTACGACTGAACAGTATCCCGAAGAGCGAGATGTCTATCCGCCAAAGCCTAGATTCCACGGTCGCCATCAGCTAAACCGACATCCCGATGGTTTAGAAAAGTGTGTCGGTTGTGAATTGTGTGCTTGGGCTTGTCCCGCAGATGCCATCTTGGTAGAAGGCGCAGACAATACCGAGCAAGAGCGCTACTCACCGGGCGAGCGATATGGTCGGGTTTATCAAATCAATTACTTGCGTTGCATCCTCTGTGGACTTTGCATTGAAGCATGTCCCACTCGTGCACTAACTATGACGAATGACTATGAATTAGCGGATAACTCTCGTGAAAAGCTCATCTACGAAAAAGCAGATTTATTAGCGCCACTGCTGCCAGGTATGCAGGCCGCGCCACATGACATGGCCGATGGTGCAACCGAACAGGATTACTACCTAGGAAAAGTAACTGGGCTAAACCAACTCAAGGCGGTGACCGAATAATGACCGGCGAAGCCATTGTTTTTTGGATTACTGCCATCCTCTCGGTATTTGGTGCAGTAGGTATGGTCATTTCCCGAAAAGCGGTGCACAGTGCGCTTTGGGTTGCTTTCACCATGATCAACTTGGCAATACTTTATTTCAGTTTGGGCGGCGCATTCTTAGGCACAACCCAAATAGTGGTTTATACCGGGGCAGTAATGATGCTGTTCCTTTTCGTACTCATGATTGTTGGTGTTGATTCTTCAGATTCGCTCATCGAAACAATCAAAGGTCAGCGAATCGTAGGTACAATTTTGGCCCTCGCCTTTGGCGCTTTGCTTACTTCAGCAATTACTTCAACCGGATTCAAAACAGCAACTGGCTTGTCCGAAGTAAATGGAGCAGAAGGCGGAAACATTCAAGCTTTGGCGCAATTGATTTTTGGCCGATACCTTTTAGCTTTCGAAGTAACATCGGCACTGCTAATAACCGCAGCCCTTGGTGCGATGGTCTTGGCACATAACGAGCGGTGGGCGCCGCGTAAAACTCAGGCACAATTGCAGCGTGAACGCACTCTTGGTGGACATCCGACCCCCTTGCCAAGTCCTGGTGTGATGGCACTGAACAACTCGGTGGATACGCCAGCACTTTTGCCTGATGGCTCAATTTCACAAGAGTCACTCCCACGCATTTTTCAGTCAACAGGACAACCTGATCATGATTCGAATAATGAGGTGACGTCATGAATCCGAACAACTATTTAGTGCTCGCGGGCATCCTATTTACCATTGGAGCCTTTGGAGTATTGGTAAGGCGAAATGCAATTATCGTATTCATGAGTGTGGAGCTAATGCTTAACGCAGCCAATCTGGCATTCGTAGCCGCCTCGCACATTACCGGAACGCTCGATGGACAAGCAGCAGCGTTCTTTGTGATGGTGGTAGCTGCTGCCGAAGTTGTAGTCGGCCTGGCCATTATTGTCGTCATTTTCCGTACCCGTCGCTCCGCTTCTATTGACGAAGCAAGTCTGCTGAAGTACTAGGGGAGTATTGATGATTTCTGCACTTATTGGCTTGCCGTTAATTGGGGCAGCCTTGTTGTTACTCGGGGGCCGACGCACAAATGCTTGGGGTCCGTACTTTGCCGTTGCCATGTCTTCATCGGCATTTGTCATAGGTGTGTTCCAATTTTTTACACTTTTGGGAAAGCCTGCCGAAGACCGGCATCTCCAGCAACACCTCTTTGACTGGATTGCAGTTGGAAATTTTCAAGTGCCATTCGGATTGCACTTAGATCAGTTGTCGCTCGTCTTCGTATTACTAATAACTGGCGTAGGTTCACTTATTCACATTTATTCTCTCGGGTACATGGCACACGACGAGAATAAGCGCCGGTTCTTTGGCTACTTAAATCTATTCGTAGCGGCCATGCTGTTATTGGTCTTAGCTGATAATTACCTACTTCTCTACGTTGGTTGGGAAGGCGTTGGTTTGGCTTCCTACTTACTAATTAGTTTTTATCAGCACAAACCATCGGCAGCAGTTGCGGGCAAGAAAGCCTTTGTCGTAAATCGAGTTGGCGATGTCGGTTTATCTATTGCCATCATGTTGATGTTTGTTACCTTCAAAGATGTCACCTTCAAGGGAGTGGCTGAGCATGCCCACCACGCCTCTGGTCACAATTTGACACTCATCGGACTTGCTTTGTTGCTCGCTGCCTGCGGGAAAAGTGCCCAATTCCCATTGCAGTCCTGGCTATTGGATGCGATGGAGGGCCCAACCCCAGTGTCAGCGTTGATTCACGCCGCAACCATGGTCACTGCTGGTGTCTACCTCATCACCCGCGCACACGCCATTTTTGATCTGTCCGAAACAGCGCGCACAGCAGTTGTTGTTATTGGCGCTATCACTTTGCTGCTCGGTGCCTTCATTGGTACGGCAAAGGATGACATTAAGAAAGGGTTGGCGGGTTCAACCATGAGCCAAATCGGCTACATGGTTTTGGCGGCGGGGCTTGGTCCTGTTGGCTATGCCTTTGCAATCTTCCACCTACTAACTCATGGAATGTTTAAAGCTGGCCTATTCCTAGGAGCAGGTTCAGTAATGCATGGCATGAATGACGATGTGAACATGCGTCATTACGGTGCTTTACGCGGGGCGATGAAGATCACTTATGTAACTTTCGGTTTGGGCTTTTTGGCAATCATCGGCATCCCACCTTTTGCCGGTTTCTGGAGTAAAGACGAAATTATTCACGCCGCCTTTTCGCAAAACTTGATTATTGGTCTAGCTACTCTTTTGGGTGCTGGAGTTACAGCGTTCTACATGACTCGCATGATGGCAATGACTTTTTACGGTGAGGCGCGCTGGGAAAAAGATGCTCATCCACACGAGTCATCTCTTGTCATGACGGCGCCAATGATTCTGTTAGCAATTGGTTCAGTATTCGGTGGAATGGCACTGCTCTTCTTGGGAGATATTGAGGTTTGGCTTGAACCAGTTGTTGGTATCGCAGATCCGGCACATGCAATCTCAAATACCGTTTTAATCCCAATCACCTTACTTGTTGTTCTAGCCGGTGCGGGTTACGGCTGGCTGAAATACGCAAAGACGCCCGTTCCTGCAGTAGCGCCAGCCAAGGTTTCCTTGCTCACGCGAGCTGCTCGGGCCGATGCTTACGGGGACGCATTAAATGAAGCAATTTTCATGCGCCCTGGTCAATACCTAACTCGGGCTCTGGTTTGGTTTGATACCAAGGCGGTCGACGGCACGGTTGGCGGGCTTGGTGCTGCTGTTGGCGGACTATCAGCTCGACTGCGTAGATCACAAAACGGCTTAGCTCGGTCCTATGCCCTAACCATGGTTGGAGGCGCTGCTTTGCTTGCCCTCGTTCTACTCTTAGTGAGGCTTTAGTTATGTTGACTGCACTCATGCTCACTCCACTTGTTGGAGCGGTGGCGGTTCTGGCACTACCAGCAACGCGCGCTCTACTGGCAAAGCAAATTGCGTTAGCCGTCTCACTGATTACCACATTCGGCGCGGTGTACTTTGGGGTTTCAATGGATCCGTCCGCAACGGGTCTGCAGTTTAAAGAAAGCCATGAATGGATTCCAACGTTTAGTATCAACTGGGCGCTGGGTATTGATGGCGTAGCTGCAGTACTTATCGTGATGGCCACCATTTTGGTGCCACTGGTAATCATTGCTAGCTGGAACGATGTCGAACGCATTGGTCGCGGCAGCGTGAAAGGCTATTTCGGCCTAATTCTAATTCTGGAAACTTTCATGATTGGCGTGTTCGCCGCTACGGATCTATTCCTGTTCTATGTCTTCTTTGAAGCTATGCTGATTCCGGTTTACTTCCTGATTGGCAGGTTTGGTGGCCCACAACGTGCTTATGCAGCAATGAAATTCTTGCTCTACTCCCTCGTGGGTGGCTTGTTCATGCTGGCTTCGTTAATTGGGCTTTATATTGTTTCGGCACGAACTTCTCCATTCGGACCAAGTTTTGATTTTGAGACTTTAGCTAGCCTCCAGATTGATCCAGCGACGCAGAAGATGCTGTTCCTTGGCTTTTTCTTTGCGTTTGCGGTTAAAGCGCCAATGGTTCCATTTCACACCTGGCTGCCAGACGCGGCTGCTGAATCAACACCTGGTACTGCAACTTTGCTAGTGGGCGTGCTAGATAAGGTTGGCACCTTCGGCATGTTGCACTTTTTGTTACCAATCTTCCCAGATGCCAGCAGGTTTTACGCGCCAGTTATTATTACCCTAGCCGTGATTAGCATCTTCTATGGCGCGTTGTTAGCCATCGGACAAAATGACATGATGCGACTAGTCGCATTCTCATCCATCTCTCACTTTGGCTTCATTGTGCTTGGCATTTTTGTCTTCACAGCACAGGGACTTTCGGGTTCAACCTTCTACATGGTCAACCACGGGTTTTCGACTGGTGCGCTCTTCTTAGTAGTCGGTTTTCTAGCCAGCCGCAGGGGATCAAGCTTGATTTCAGATTTCGGTGGGGTAACAAAAACTGCCCCAGTTCTAGCCGGTGTATTCCTACTTGCTGGTCTGTCTTCGTTGGCCCTGCCAGGAATGTCAAGCTTTGTTTCGGAATTCCTAGTGCTACTAGGTACATTTAGCGCCTATCAATGGGTTGCGGTCATCGCAACCACCGGCATCGTGTTAGCTGCTTTCTACATTTTGTGGATGTATCAGCGCGTGATTACTGGAGAGCCATCTCAAGAAGTTACCGAAACAGTAACGGAAATTTCAAAGCGTGAATTACTGGCGATTGTGCCAATCATCGCCATCATTATTGGTCTTGGAGTATATCCGCAGGCTGCCCTACGCATAATCAATCCAGCGATCAATCAAGTGCAACAGGTGATGAAAATCCAAGCTGATACTTCTAGCCTTGGAGGTGAAGGATAGTGACCCCATCAGTCGAATATGGCGCTCTTGCTCCAATTGTCATTCTGCTTTTTGCAGGCGTAATTTCAACGTTGCTTGAAGCATTCGTTCCACGGACTGCTCGTCGTACCGTGCAGCTATTTCTGGTATTTGGCTCACTTGCCTTGGCGCTGTTTTACACAATTCTGAATTCCTTCTTCAGAATTGCAGTTGATGGCCAAAGCACCCAACTCAATGGCTTACGTCAACTAGCTTCAGCTGGTTCGGTTGCTGTCGATGGCCCCGGACTTTTCCTACAAATGACCATTCTGTTAGTTGCTCTAGTCGGTGCGCTGTTGATTGCCGAACGCAGGATTGATCCGCAAGGTGATGCCTTTGCACCGCGAGCCTCGGCACTACCCGGCAGTGAAGATGAACGCCAATTCACCAATCAGGGTTGGCTACAAACAGAAATTTGGCCACTATTTTTATTCGCGGTTGGTGGGATGTTGTTATTTCCTGTTTCCAACGATTTATTAACCATGTTTGTCGCATTAGAAGTCCTCTCATTGCCGCTTTATTTGCTGGCAAGTATGGCGCGTCGCCGTCGACTCCTGAGCCAAGAAGCAGCTTTGAAGTACTTCGTACTCGGTGCATTCTCTAGTGCGTTCTTCTTATTTGGTGCCGCCCTAATATATGCAGCAACGGGGACTATGACTTTCGGTGAGATTTTTACCGCGTTAGGTAATTCAGCCCATGACGGCGTGGTCCTTACGGGCATCGGACTAATTGCAGTGGGCTTACTCTTTAAAGTAGGTGCGGCGCCATTTCATCAGTGGACTCCTGATGCTTATCAGGGCGCGCCAACTCCAATTGTGGCCTTTATGGCGGCGGCAACGAAAGTGGCAGCTTTTGGCGCATTACTTCGACTGTTCTACGTAGCCTTTGGCACCTTGCGTTGGGATTGGCGACCAATGATGTGGGCAATCGCTATTGTTTCAATGTTGCTTGGTTCACTTCTCGCGGTAACTCAAACTGACATCAAACGCATGCTGGCTTATTCATCGGTAGCTCATTCGGGCTTCTTGTTATTAGGTGTGATTTCAACTTCGCGGGCCGGTATTGGTACGACATTGTTCTACTTGTTGGCTTACGCATTTACAACACTAGGAGCTTTTGCGATAGTTTCGCTGGTCCGTGATCCAGCAGGTGAAGCCACCCATCTTTCGAATTGGGCCGGACTAGGCAAAAAGTCGCCCGTAGTGGCAAGTATTTTCACACTGTTTTTACTTTCGCTCGCCGGCATCCCATTAACCAGTGGATTCACCGCTAAATTCGCAATTTTTAGTTCAGCAGTAGGTGGTGGAGCAACCGCATTGGTGATTATTGGCGTTATCTCAAGTGCTATTGCAGCCTTCTTCTATGCTCGGGTGATTGTCTTGATGTTTTTCTCGGAAGCTCCGGATAATGATGTTGCAGTTGTCGTGCCAAGTATCCTTACCAAGACTGCTGTTGCGACCAGCGTAGTAGTCACTTTATTGCTGGGCATTTTGCCCGAGCAAGTATTAGAAATTGCAGCCCGCTCGGGTCTGTTTGTCCGTTAGGAACTGGCTTTAGCCGACGATTTTAAGTGACCCTATTGCCCACCAAACTTGCCAAGCTGGAAAAAGATGTCTCAGCTCGGCTCCTTTCGGTTGAAGAAATGTTGCGCGAGGAAATATCGAGTGAGTATGAGCTCGCGGATATAACGGCTCGACACCTAGTAGAGGCAGGTGGAAAACGATTTAGGCCATTGCTCGTTCTGCTTGCTGCCCAATTCGGTAACCCTGATGCTCCTGGTGTTGTCCCATCTGCCGTTGTTGTTGAGCTAACTCATCTAGCGACGTTGTATCACGATGATGTGATGGACGAGGCACAGGTTCGCCGAGGAGCACCATCGGCAAACAGTCGTTGGGGTAATACCGTAGCGATTCTCAGTGGAGATTTTCTATTTGCCAGGTCATCTAAAATTCTGGCCGACTTAGGGCCCGAAGCAGTTCGGGTGCAAGCACAAACATTCGAGCGCCTAGTGATCGGGCAATTGCGAGAAAGTGTCGGACCGCAACCAGGTGAAGATCCCGTCGAACATCATCTCGGCGTCCTTGCCGACAAAACCGGCTCGCTCATCGCCGCTGCTGGGCGTTATGGCGCAATGATGAGTGGCGTTGATCCTAAAATCACTGATGCAATAGCTCAATTCGGGGAATGTGTCGGCGTCGTATTTCAACTAAGTGACGATTTACTGGACCTCGAATCCGAAGTTTCTGGCAAAACACCTGGCACAGACTTACGTGAAGGCATCAAAACTTTGCCAGCCTTGTTAGCGCTTCAAGATCCAGAAACTACTGACGAGTTGCGAGATTTACTGTCCAGGCCATTGCCGATTGAGTCGGAGCACGAACTTGCTTTGAGGCTGCTTCGCGCACATCCTGCGATGGGGCAAGCCCGTACTGTTTTACTCGATTGGGCCGATAAGGCTAAAAAGCAGCTTGCCACCCTGCCAGATGTGCCAGCCAGAGCCGCATTCAAAGTCCTCGTGGACAGTGTTATTGAGCGAAAATCCTAGAATTTACAAGGCTTTTTAACCTTAGTAAAGATTTGGTGAAGAATTAGCAAAATTGGCCATTTGGGCTTGTCTCCCAAGGCATAGTCGGGCAGAGTTAGCGATAAGAAACCAGCCAAGGAGCAGGTATGCGTAAGCTCACCAAATTAGTAATTGCCAGTTTTGCATTTTCGTCTTTGATTTTCGCAAGCGTCGGCCCAGTAGTAGCTGATCAAACAAACAAGCCTGGAACTTCAATTTCGGTGAAATCCGGCGAGAAAGCCTCAAAGAATAAGTCCACCAAAGCTAAGAAAGCAAAAAAGACCAAGAAAGCTAAAAAGGCAAAAAAGGCTGCCAAGCTTGGCAAAGCAAAAAAAATAGCCAGCAATAAAAAGCGCGTCGCTAATTTCGCGCCGGCTGTCGAGCCAACTCCAGCAGAGTCGCCATTTTGTGATTCAAGTGTTGATTATTGTGAACCAGAGATTTTCCCAACTCCAATTGTTGACCCAACATGCGATCCAATGATTGATAAATTGTGCCAAGAGATTGTGGACCCAACATGCGATCCAGTAGTTGATGAATGGTGTCAAATCTTTGTTGATCCCGAGCCAACTGATGAACCAACCATTGACCCGACACCAACAGAAGAACCAACCCCAGACGAGACCTCGCCGGCGATTGAGGCGTGGCAAATTTACAACGACACCATTACCAAGGCTGTCGAGGATTACTATGCGGTCGTAAATGCTGCTCAGGCTGAATATGAAGCACAGACTGCCGATGCTCGGGCTACTCGGGATGCTGCGGTTGCGTCGGCAACCACTTTTGCTGAGGTACTAACTGCAGTCCAGAACTATCGACTAACTACCGCCGATGCAACTGCTAAGTTACGAACTCTCTATGAGGATGCCGGAGAGGCACTTAACCTAATCCAGAAGAAGGCCTACGAGCAGTATGTGGCAGATGGCGGTCCAATCTGGGTAACCTGCAGAGACTACCCACAGCCTGAGCCGAGTGAGTCAAATGACAATCAGTCAAAGCATAAAGAAGGCAAGAAGAAGCACAAACGGCGTTAATTTAGAAAAATTCTTTAACTGGGACTCGAGATCGACTCTTGAGTCCCAGTTTCTTTTGCGCGACTATTTTTGGGTGTGACCAACCGCGAGTTTTAAACATCGCCTAAAGTCGTAGTGTGGTTAACCCAAAAGAGGGCTCAATTCAAATTACCGAGTTGGGACTTGCCTGCTGTGCCGTTGAGGCATCGGCAATAGATTTACTAGACGAGGCCACAGCACAATTTTGTGCGAATGACTTGGCTAAATTAGCAAAGCATATTCTGGTTATTGCTGGAACGGTAACCCAAGCTTTGGTACCTACTGTTCTAGCTCAGTACGAGCAGTTAGCAGAACCTAAAGTCGTTGTCGCATTTGGCGCTTGTGCCATCAGCGGCGGACCTTACTGGGATTCATACAGCGTTGTGCCGGGAACCGACAAACTGATCCCAGTCGACATCATGGTGCCTGGGTGTCCGCCAGCACCAGAAGATTTAGCTCGAGCATTGAACTTAGCAATCAGCAAGGCCACAAATGAGTAGTTTTACCGAAGAAATACGTCGAGAAGTTCGGGGAGCGGACATTTGGATTTGGCTTTCCCCAGAAAACTGGCTGGCTGGAGCAAGTACGCTAAATTCGCAAGGCTTCAAGCGTGCTGAATGGTTAACCGCAACACACCTCGACCAGAGTCAATTCTTAGTTGTACTGTGTGTAGCCAATGAGACAAGCACTGAAAAATATTTTTTACTAACTGAAGTTAAATCAGAAATCGCTTCCCTTAGTTCTATTTACCCAAATTTAGATTTCCACGAGCGAGAAGTTAGACAACTACTTGGCCTGAGCTTCTCTGGGCTGACCAATAATACGCCTGCAATCAACTTTGAATTTTCGGGCTACCCACTTCGCCGAGATTTTGCTTTACAACCCAGAGTTACCCAAGAGTGGCCAGGGCAAGTAGATCCCGAAAAAACGACTAAACGTCGCCTTCCCCCAGGAGTGAATCAGGACTGGGTTTCATGACCGGACCGCACGAATCAATTGCCCTACATCCACAAAGTTGTACTGCTTGCATGCTTTGTGTCCGTGAATGTCCAGACTGGTGCATTGAAATCGAGGCACATTCAGAGCAAGACCCTGATGCTGCGCAATACAGCAATGCTCGTCGACCAGCCATGAAGAATGTTTTGGATTCATTCACAATTGATTTCAGTCAATGTATGTGGTGCGGAATTTGTATCAATGTTTGCCCTTTTGACGCCTTACATTGGTCGGCCCAGCCTCTGAACCCAAATGAAGATCGCACTGGACTTGCCTATCCGATTGAACGCTTGGTCGAAAACCTGCCATTAGCTAGAAGGGCTGATGGAACCATCGCTCCGCAGATTGATGAGCCACCAAGCGGTCGGCGGAAAAAATAGCGTTAGCGGTAGTTCGTGAACTGAACGGCGAAATCTAGGTCGGCACCCTTTAGCAAAGCCTGAACTTCCTGCAGGTCATCTCGACTTTTACTAGTGACGCGCAATTCGTCGCCCATAATCTGAGTCTTTACGCTTTTTGGACCTTCGTCACGAATCAGCTTGCTAATTTTCTTGGCCTGCTCTTGGCTTATGCCTGCAAGAAAGTCGCCATTAATTTTGTACTCTTTGCCCGAAAGTCTTGGGTCAGTGGCTTTTAAGGATTTGAGACTAACACCACGCTTGACTAGCTTGTCTCGCAGAACTTCAAGTGCTGCCTTAACTTTCTCTTCCGTAGTAGAGGAAATTTCCAGCGAGAGTTCACCTTTCCAGTCGATGGTGGTATCGGTCCCTTTAAAATCAAAGCGCGTAGCCAGTTCTTTTTGCGCTTGATTTAGTGCGTTATCAGCCTCTTGCCGATCGACTTTGCTTACAATGTCAAAGCTGGAGTCAGCCATTTTTACCTCACTAGTAACTAAGTGTCAGGTGCCAGAATACCGATGAATGCCGGGGCGATTGGCAGAAAGGGTGCAGAAGTCGGTATTCTCGTGGAGTTGCCAATTTTGGCAGCGTGGCAGGTTGCCCGAGCGGCCAATGGGAGCGGACTGTAAATCCGTCGCGTAAGCTTCAGTGGTTCAAATCCACTACCTGCCACCAAGGCGAACAAGTGCTAGCCACTGCTGCACTCAGCATAGTTTTGTCGGGTACGCTCAAAGGGATGTTAAGTTTCCACCAAAGCCAACCGCTGCTGGCTCTACTGAAAATTCTAGGTCTGGCGATTTCCATGCCGACCCGAGTTTGTCTTGCGCTAAGTTTAACTTTTAGTGGCATCGGGTCACTAGCGCCAGCATCCGCGGCCGTCCCGTCTATTGTGATCAACGAAGTAGATTGTCATGGCAATGACTGGATTGAGCTGCTTAACAAATCTAATAATTCAGTCGACATTTCAAATTGGCTGCTCACGGACAAAAAGTTATCCGTAACAAATCCAGTACATATTTATCGATTTCCAGATGGCACGCTTTTGTCCGCAGGAGCGCGCTTAGTTGTTCAGCAAACTGGAGTTGGCAACTTGCAACTACCATTTGGCATTAGCTGTGCCAAAGGTGGAATTGTCCGACTGGGTCAGCCGATATCGCCAACTTCAATGATTCTTGTAGATTCAATTTTGGTTCCAATTACGCCTGCAGGAGCATCTTTTGGTCGAATCCCGGATGCAACTGGCGCAGCGCAATTTACCGTTCCCACCAAAGGTAAGAAAAATCAATCTGCGTTACCGAAATTCTTAGCTCCAAAATCCGTTGTCTGTAAAGCGGGCAGAGTCTGCAGGATTAAATTGCACACTCTGAATGTTAAGCAGTTCACCATTCTGACCAAGAGTACTGGAGCAACAATTACCAAAGCGGGTGTCTTGGTAATTCCTGCTCGCAAACTAAAGTCGGTGAGTTATTTGGTCAACATTGCAAATAGTTACGGTAGCCTAACAGTCAAACTTCGAATTACTACCAAGTAATTAACTGAGGAAGTTGCTGGCAATGAACTTTCGGGTATGCACTCGTGGTCGTTCGGATGCGACTAAATCTAAGCCAACGCAGTATTTACTGAAACTAACTGGTTGATGCCCTGCCTGAATCAAACTCCGAACCGTAACTGCATTCCGTTTCATCGACTTTACTTCGACTAGTACCAAGTCAGGTTGAAGTTGAAATTGCTCCTGGCCCATGACAATTTTCAAGTTACTATCTAATGTTATTCGCTCTGCTTGATTTTTATACACCAAAGTTGACCGAGAGTAAGTGTTAATTGCACTGCAGGTTAAAGATGAAACTGTCTGTGCGAGCCTTGAAGTTGGAAGAAATTCAGTAAGTACATCTTCGACAAATAGCACTTCTTGCGCACCATAATTTGACGAGTCTTCTAATGCAATTTTCCTTGACTGCAGATTTCCCTGTCGAAGTTTGACTTCTAGTCGCGAATGTCCTGAATCAAGGTAACGGCGAAATCTGATCTTTGCTCTTCGTTGCTTGCCCTGGGCATGGTCTAAATAACAGTCAAAGTGTGGGTTATCAAAGTAATCCGTTTGGTAAGCAAAGTCAGTTGAACCAGTTATTTCCAAAATGGCAAAATCCTCAGTTTTGTCGACAAAAAAATCCTGCAGTTGCCGGGTTGTTAATAAAAATTTTCGATCGAATCTTCGTTGGCCAAGCCAACTTTGGTCAATAGACTCCAGAGTCGTCGGCTGAAAATCTAGTGCGGCTTCGACTAGAACACTCATTTGGTTGTCCGATACGTGACCTGCAATGTCATCGTATCTTGTAAAACATTCATGACCTTTACTTTGCAACTTATGACGGGAGCATTCAAAATCTCACCGACATGCTGCT